>Ga0316226_1001030_pt1 | contig 32338 bp, 60 predicted proteins | sample TBH18017metaG_FD_206009 | JGI IMG/M metagenome (GOLD analysis project Ga0316226, IMG submission 206009) | Freshwater microbial communities from Trout Bog Lake, Wisconsin, USA - TBH18017 | ecosystem: Environmental > Aquatic > Freshwater > Lake > Hypolimnion/Profundal zone | place: USA: Wisconsin...
CTGCGCTGCCTGTGACTCACCGGGAAGGTAAGTAAAAGGAGCGCGTGGATCAAGGATGCCGCCCCCCGCATAAAATAGCGAGGAGCCTAGATCAGGGTTGTAGTCCGAAGGTTGTGTTGGGTTTTGCCCAAAAACAATCAGTGGACCGGAGAATGCGGTATCAGCCATAGTGCCTTCTCCTTACGAGGTTGGGAACGAGCCGTAGATCGCGCGCCAGTTATAGTAACCAAACGAGTAACGCTCATAACCCTTAACAAGCAGGTTATCAGTCACAAAATCGACTTGCATATCGGTTTCAAACTTTACGCGTTCCATATATGCGAGACCGTCGATGTTCGTGAGCAAGAACCATGCATAAGAAGAGGTCAAGAAGTCGTTGACCAAGTAGCCTTCTGGCAAGCCACCTGCAGTTGTCATGATCGCGTTGACATCATTATCTGCAGTGCCTGGGCGCAGTTCCGTCTTCAAAAGACGAATAGCAACTGGCTCAAGTGCTGGTGGGATAATGAGCTTGCGACCACGAGCAAACACCTTCAGACCAGCCTGATCGCGGAAGTTCGTACGGATTGCGATCATCGCATTCAGCAACGTGGCTTCGTTAAGATCAACCTGAGTGGTTGGGGTGTTTGCGACCGAACCGCCGTCGATAGGATGCGAGGTCGAGCAGAGTGCTACGCCGTCACCGCCAACAGCATTGTTATAGGTCTGTGCCGTGTTAAGAAGGTTTGCGCCGTAGATTTCCTTGGTCTGCTGGAAAGATTCCACCAAGCCGAGGTTTGAAGGCGTAAACTGGGTCTTGTAGAGGTTGTCGTCGATTGCCTTACGCGTAATCGCATAGCCGAGAGCAATTTCAGTGTGCTCTTGGTTATAGACGAAGCGTTCGCCAGCGCCCGAGTCAAAGGAGGTCTGGCCACCTTCGGTCTTGAGCTGTGCGAGGCCGAGGTAACGCATTTCAGCGGTACGTTCGAGGGCCATCTTCGAGTCGTGTTTCGTGAAGATCTTGTCGTACTGCGACGGGATCTGCTCATATTTGCCTTCAACGCCACGGAGACCGGGAAGGAGAAGGTCTTTGATCTGACTAAGATTAACAGCCATGACTCATTACTCCTTACGAGATACCAGTGTTTGCAGCGTTTGAACGCCAGACTTCGTTGTTGAAGCCGACAATCAAGTTGCAATACTGTGTGGTTTGGTCGCCACCGTTGCCGAACGAGACGGCATAGTCGACGATGATGAATGGCGAGGTGTTGGTCGTTGAGGTAGCATTGACATAAGCCGTCGAACGGCCCGTTGCGTTGTTACCACCCGTCGAGTTGCCCGACGTTGCGCCAGTCGTGGAATAGGCGAACGTGACGAGCTGACCCTGAACGCCAGACGTCTGAGAAGTGGCCGTACCCGTGACAGGGAAGCCCGAACCAGAAGACTGAACGATAAAGCGAGCGTTTGGATCGTCAATGACGTAAGCTTCAACGTCGCCCGTTGCGTCCGAACCAGGCCAATAAGGCGAAGGAATAACGCGCTTCTGCGAAGTTGAATAGTACTTGCAGCCAACAAAGATACCTGCGAGCTGAACCGAGCCACCAGCAGTTGCCTGCGTGATGTAGCCAGTTGCGGTCGATGTTACTGGTTGTACTGGGTCGCCAGTGAAGATTGGGGTCGTATTACCTGCAGCAATACGACGGACGGATTGGGCGAACGTTGGAGCGCCACCTGCACCACCCTGATATTGTAGAAAGCCGCTGGGCGCAAACGTATTGGCCATGACGGGTTCTCCTTTCAGAGAGTTTCCATCATCGCGCAACGGGGCGACTGTGAAACGGGACATTGGGTTACGTCTCCCGCGACGGGGGGAGACACAAGCGGAGACACTATTACATATTTACTTAGAAAAGAAAAGAGGGGGCCGAAGCCCCCCCCGTCCTGACAGACTTATTGTTCTGGCACGTATAAATTGTGGTCTTTGCTGACCTTCATACGGGCGTTTGCGTCGTCTCGGTTCATCAAGCCGCCGCGGCCTTTCGGGTCAAGCTGACCTTCCTTAGTCTTGACCTGATTGCGAGCCGTCTGTGCGTCGCGGGCCTGTCGGTCTTTGGTAATTTCCATAGGACGCTCGCAAAGCAACATACCTTCACGCTCGATCGCCCCGACATGGCCCTTCGGCATCATTTCAGGGTGGCGCTTGGAATCAACCGTCTCCCAACCGCCCATGGAAATGCGGTTATAGTGGCTCGGATCTTCCCAGCCGTTGACCGACTTCATTTTCCACTCATACGACCAGCCGGGCGGTGGGGTTGGGGTAGCAAACTTATCAACGCCCTCATCGAGGTTGGCGTTGTTGTGGTTGCGAAGCTCGGCAAGACGCCTTGCGAGGCGATCGTCGTTTGCTTCTGCTTCTGGGCGCATTTCAGTGCGCGGCGATGGACGTTCTACACCAGTCTTCATAATAATCTCCATTAACCAGCTAATTTACCAGCCCGTACAAGGGCCATTTTGTTTTCTGCATACTCTTTCGGCGTCATGCCCATATCCCGAGCCGCTTCTTGTTCGGCGCGCGTTAGGGTGACGACGTTCGGACGGCTTCCCGTCCCTGTACCAGAGCGGGATACAGGAGCTGCGGGCGGAGCCGCGGCCCGACGACCAGAAGTAGACGTTGAAGCTTCAGACAAAGCTGCCTCCTGTTGTTGAACAGGCGCTTGCCTGATTTTTAAACGGCTTTCTACGTAATCAAAGTACTCGTCGGTGTCTGGACGAATGCCCTCGTCAAGAGCGTCTTCATGCGCCCGAACCATCCGGCGGGTTAACACCTGATCGCGAGCGTATTCGGGGTGCGCCCGAACCCATTCTGCCGATCGAGGCGTTAAATTGGACGCCATAGCCTCAACAGGATCCGCTGGGGCCGCTCTGACCGTCGCTTCATACTGCTGCTTGCCATACATAAGCTTTTCGTGATCCGACTGAGCCTTCTGGATAGACATAAGGATGTCGGCTTGCGCGTCGGCGTCACCTGCAGCAACCGCATCGCGAAGATTTTGCTTTAAAATCTCCTGATTGCGCTTGATTGTATCGATAGCACTATCGATCATCTTCATATTGCTGTCTGCGGCGTCGTTTTTATACACCGAAGCTTGTTCCATAGCCTCCTTGGCGCGCCTTTCGGCCGCTTCACGGGCTTTGCGCTCTTCTTCAAGCTTAAATTTCAGTTCGTTGATGCCATCTTCAACCGTTAATTGAGGTTTTTCCTCAATCTTTGGTTCTTCCGGCGCTTCAACAATCTGAATCTCTTCTTCTTGAGGCTCTAACTCTAATTGGATTTGATCATCTTCCATTATTTACTCCTTACCAGATAATATCGGGTGATTTGACGCGGCCGCGAATGGCTACGTCATCGAGAATGCGGCAGGATTTTCCATTAATGGACACCGACCAACCATCTGAAGGCCGGAAAACCACCCAGTCTCCAACCTTGATCTTCATGTTTTTGAACCATTTTCCGCTTTCATCGACGAAAGCTTCTGGCCCCATCTTCAATACCAGCCCGACTTTGCCCTGATACTTGTCTTCATCGACGTATTTTTCGGTCAGAATAATGCCAGAAGCCGTCTTCTGTGGCCGAATATAAATCGCGCATAGGATTTGATTGTTAAAGATCTCTACTTCTTTGATATCACCGACTTCGTTAAGCAATTCAGTCTTGGGATCTGTGGCGTGTGCCATTTTCATAGGAGGCATTAGCGTTTCTCCGCATTGGTTTGAGCAATTTCCATGAGTTCTAGAACGGTACGCAGGCCAGCGATTGTGCCGATGCTGCGTTGATATTCCGAGAAATCTTGTGCCGCTCCGCTTGCGAGATTGTCGCGTATCCTTTCGTATTCCTGCTCGATTAATTTACGCAGCTCATCTGCATATTTAGACGCTGTTGTTAACATTTTGCCCTCTTTAACCCCTTGAATGATGGTTAGACCGGACGCTCCAAGGGGCTGGAAAAGCGTCCGGTCTTCCTCTCACCTAGTCAGAAAACGGGAGGAAAACCGACTAGGGAAACTTTTACTTCCGCTTTGGAGGCGTCAGACCGTAAGCCTTAACCTTATCCAAACGGGCTTCTCCGCCGCCCGAACCTGTCTCGATCGGATAGCCAGTGCGGCCACCTGCCTTGCGAGCAGGCTTGAGGCCGTAGGCGTCTTTCTTTTCAAGACGAGCTTCGCCACCGCCCGCACCCGAATCAATCGGGTATCCCGTGCGACCGCCATGCTTACGAGGCATTGGCATGCCGCCCTGCGGAGGCATTGGAGGCATACCCTGTGGAGGCATACCGCCCTGTGGCATTGGTGGCTGTTGCTGCGGGATGCGAGGCGACACAGGAGCGTTTGGCATTGGCTGACCACCCATCATGCCTTGCGGCTGACCACCTTTGCCCGTGGCAATGATGATGTTGACGTTGGTTTTGCCTTTAGCTCGTCCACCTGATTTGCGTGGCAACGCATCTTCCTGCTCAGGTGTTAACCCATAGGATTGCTCACTTGTATCCATAGGGCGTTGTCCGGGACGTGGCGTTAAGTCAGAATTAATTCCCGCATCCATGCTGTCCCGCAAGCGTTGATTTTGTCTTTGAACAAAATCGCGTTCACGAGCTGCATAGCTTGACGGATCATTTTCCATACCGCTTGGATTTCCAAAAACAATAGCAGGTTCACCTGCTCCGCCTTGGCGAATACCGGGCATATAAGTGTTTTGCGGCCGTGGTGGTGGGGCCTGCCAAGTTGGGGATTGCGTAGGATCGTAACGACCTGCCCCTTGGTTAGCCTGTGCACGTTGCTGCGGGTCCATCATGGAAAGATCAGAAGCACCCGCGGCCATCGGCGAAGGTTTAGGAGCAGAACGACGTGAACCTGCACCATAGCCTGCGCCCGGCATACCGCCCATACGAGTAGGGGCATTACCTTGAGCTTCCATAGCGCGCGCACGATCTGCAGAATTCATTGCAGCGATTTGATCAGGCGTTGCCTTATCAAGGTTTTGCCAGCCGCTGAACAAATCATAATGCGCGCCCGACCAATAGTTAGGGTCGTCGTACATGCTGCTGCTTTCGCCGCCGCCCTTCTTAGCCTGACGTCCGCCTACATCGCCGGGGATTTTTGTCTTGCTGTCGCCCGAGAAGATGCCGCCGCCGCTATACTTGCCAGTACGGCCGCCCCAGCACATTTTGCAGGTGCAGTCGTCGTGATGCATAGCCTTGCCACCCTTGGCTTTGAAAGCCGTTGGCTTGATCATTGACTTGATCAACTGACGATCGGCCTTCTCATCGGGGTGGCTAATCTTGCCGCCCTTTTTAAGGCCGGGGCCGGGGTTTGTTTTTGGCTTTGGGCCAGTATAAACCTCTGGCTTATCCGCAGGCCGTGCCGTTGGGCGAGGAACCTTGGCATAGCTTGTGCCCATCGGTTCAACGGATGACATGTTATTAACCATCTGGCTTAGTTCATCAGCACCATAGTTGCGATCAGCATAATCAGCTTCAGCGCCACCGCGGGCTTTTTTATGGACCTTGCCACCCTTCTTCATCATGCCGGAAGCCTTACCCATCATTTGGTTTTGTTGGGAAACTGGGTTGTTACCCATCATCCCGCCGCCAAACTTGTGTGCGCGGCCGCCTTTTTTCATGCCAGCTTGTGACTTAGCTGTATCTGCATCACGAGAGGCCATGTATGCTTTTGCAGCATCCATAGAAAGGTCCATATTAGACTTATTTCCAATGCCCGATGGACTAAAATCTGCCCATTTACCAGCGGTGTCCCACGCATTGTCATACGCTTTATTAGATCGGGATTGTGCTGCACCGACCCGTTGAGCTTCAGTTTGGCCGCCATCTGCACGGTGTTTGGCCTTGCCGCCCTTCTTGAACCCACCGACGTGCTTTTCGCCTTCACGGGCTTCGTTAGCCGTGCGGACGTCGCGGTTGATCAGGCTATCAGGCGTTAGCTTATTGGTACGGCCGCCCGTCTTGCGAGGCATACGGCCGCCGTGCTTGTGGCTGTCTTTGCCTTCATGCTTGCCAACAACCTTGCCGCCCTTTTTATAAAGGCGTTTTACAAGGGGGCGAGCGCCCGTCTTGACGTCGGCTTCAAGTGCTTCAGGTGGCGTCCAAGTTGAGCTATCAACTTTGGTGTGTGGGTCGGCTTCTGTAAGGCGCTTGGCCTTTGACCGCCCACGGTCGTCTTTCTTGTATTCTTCCATAGTACGTACTCCAGAGTTACGAGCGGCGTCCCGCTATTGCTGCCAGAAGGTGGGGATCCAACGCGGGCAGCGGCGCGCTAATCTTGTCAAGCACATGCTCAACAATAGGAGAATGGGGCATTTGTTTATAATCTACCTTCTCTCTATCTATGGTCCCACCTTTTGCTTTTGTAATTTCTGGATCGTAACCCCATTCATTTAATGAATCTCCATTAGTAAAAACATCTTTTGCTTTTACCATTTTACTCAAAATTTTATATTTTCCACGAAGAACACCGTCTCCATGTAATTTTGCATATGCTCTAGAGGGCGTAACCCAATCTCCGGGATTAATAGCTGCGATTGAAGGCGCAGACTCATTTGGTTGCGTTCTTAATTTTTCACGCAAATCGTAAGCGTTATTATACCACTGACTACCATTAGTTGTTCCCGCATCATTAGGAAGCTTCTTTCTTCTTTGGTAAGCAGCCATATCAGATTCAAGTTTAGCAAGCTTTTCTTGAGATGATGGCTCATGTGGAACAGCACGGTAAACCCGAACAGGAGCTTCTGGTTTTCCTTTTAAACGCACTGTATGGCGATACGATTCTTGATCAATCGGATCAGTCGCGTCACCATAATAATGCAACCCTTTGGGGCTATATAAATCAGCAGGGTACACGCCCGTCGTATCATGCAATGGAGCGCCAACATCATCATTGCGACGAGGAGCTTGATGACCGCCACGATAATCTTCGGTTTCTCCACCACGGCCGTATCCTTCAACCTCGCCGCCCTGCTCGTATTTCCGTTTAATGCTGACCCTGTTGCGGTCAAAGATGACGTAGTTGTGGGTTAATTTAGGAGGTTCAATAGAATATTCTGGGTTTCTTGCATGAAATTCCTTTGCAGATTTTTCATTTGGAAACTCATTAACGCCACCTTGTGGATGCTTTAAAACCCATGGTTTATCGCCTCTAGATCTCTCATCAAGATAACGAATGCCGTGAATGCCATGTTGATGGAGAACTTTGGATGTTTCTTCATTGGGAGAATCTTTGCCAATAAACCCCATAATTCGTTCTAAATCTTGATATGCTTTTCCTCCGCTAAAAGGAGAAACCTTTCCATATGTGTTTATAACGTTGTTAAATGCACCTTTTACATGCTCACTCTGCTCACTCAACGGCTTATCCCAATCCAACATGTGATCAGGATGCGCGTCGATGGCGACCTCGTACATGTGGCCGGGTTGTTTAATGCGACCTTCTTTGACCAATTTGTCGTAATGGTTAAGAAGTTGCGGGTGTCGGGCCTCCATCACAGATCGCGCCGTGTCACCATAACTTGACACAATGTCTGCAATGTCATGTTCAATAGTTGGGTCGGTGCCATACGGAAGTTTGTATTTTTCCGAAGCCACTTCGCTCATTGGTCTTTTGTCAAGTGTCGATTGGCCCATCGCCAATTTGTCCCGATAACCTTCCGCCACTGGCTCATGCTCGGCAAAATATAGCCCATGCCCATACGCCTGTGCGCCTTCGCCCGTGCCGATCTTGGACGTGTCAAACTGTTCAAAGTCGTGTGGTGAGCCGTGGTATGCGGTGATGCCATCATCAACCATGCAACGCCCCCGTAAACACAGGTTCGCCCGCGTCGGCCGTTACGATATGAACGCCGGGGATATGATGAAAGTGCGTTTTTTGCACTTTACCGCCCTGCTTATAATGAACAGGCTGCGCCATATCATTTTCAGGAACGTCGTCATGTGTTTGCCACCACTCTTTAGTCGGGTGGTTCATGCTATGAAAATGCGGCTGATCTTCGTTATGAAACTGCTCATAGAACGCATCAACTGGTAATTTTGTTCTTTTAATCGTCATTTCAATTCCCCCTCTGGAATACTATCATTTGTTAATGGCGTTTGCTGCTTGCCCTGCGGCATAACAGATACTTCCGTATTAGTACGCAAAGTTGGTTTTAATTTAATTTTTCCAGAAGGGCCAGTAATATCAGGCGCGCTTTCATCACGCTGCCAAGTACCCTTCTCAGTTTTCATGCGCCGTGGATCATATTTAACAAAAAATCCGTTAGATTCCTTATGAGCATCACTTTCGGAACCAAATCCTTTTTTGTTTTTCAGACCAACAATAACGCCATCTTCTCCTTCAGGCTGCTCATCAAGCGGCCTGAAATCATGCGTATCGCCATTAACAACGCGATACCGTTTGCCTGTTTCTTTATCGTGCAATGTTTCTGGCAAATGTTCTTTATCTGTAAACGCCATAGCAACATTGTTGCCAGAATCCAACATGCGGCGCATGCGGCCCCAATTGCTGTTTGGATTGTCAACATCAGGTTGGGTTAGACCAGTTGATGAATATGTATAATGGTGATTAGGCGCTACAGGTTTATAGGCCATCTTTGTGTAATCATAAAATGACACATCTGGATGCGCTTTAATAATGGATTGAGTAATCCGAGGATTAAGATCTGACAGCACGTTAAGACGCACACCAAGGTGGTTGCCATTGGCCCTAGCTTCTTGTTTGGCTTGCGTAATTTCATCATGCAACCGAACCGCAAAAGCTTCTGGCTCACGTAACATGGCAATGGTTTTATTCAAGCTATTGAGGCGGGGCCCTTTAAACGCAGAAAGATCTTGTCCGCCGCCCACTTTAAAGTAATTGCCTGACGTCTTACCAAGGCACTCGTCTTTGCACGATGCAGCATTAGGGCAAGTATTAAAATTCTTTTCTTCATATGAGGGAGCCAACGCCAAGCCTGTCGTTTCAACACCACGTCCATCTGAAATCGTTACAGGCTCCTCGTCACCATAACCCGTTTGTGACTTCATGAGCTTGGCATTTTTACCCAATAGCGGAACCAACGTATTGTCTTTACGCATTCCAACATGGGGCGCTAACCGCTTAATAGCTTCTTTTGAATTAGCTACTCGGTCGCCATACGATAAACTTGTGTGATGAGCAATTGCATTATCAAACGCCGTTGCAAGAGACATTGTGCTTGGGTTTGACGTGTCGGACTTAGGCATAGAAGTAGGGCCAGCCGACATCGGCTCTTCAGTAGGCGGCATAATATTAAACCGCTGCCGTTGCGCTGGCTTCACATCTTTTGCAATTTTCAGCGCGTCAGTCATTGCAGTTGTCCTTTAGTGCGGCGCGCTGCTCGGTGCGCTGACGTTTCCAGAAAGCCCGTTTAATTTTTCTCACAACGCCGCTTCGTTGCAGGTAGCAGTAGATTTTACGAGCATAGAACGCATCGTACTCACTGCCGCTCTTCAACTCTGCGCGCGTTCCCATCATTGCTTAACACTCGTAATGGCTGGGATGACGTTGCCAAGCAAGTTACGCACGACTTGCTCGCTCTCAGGATGCACAGCAATGTTCTGCGCCAAATCAACCATTTGGATCCGCTCCTTGGCAAGCATGTCTTCCTGCTTGATTTGGTTGTCAAACGCATCGCGCTTCATCTCGGCGGCCAACCCTGCTGCTTTCAACTTGCTGTCCATCATTTTAGCGTCGGCAAGTTTTTCCTTGATGATCAAATCAATGCCATCAACACGCTTTTCATGGTCAGTTTTTTCTTGTGGGCCTACAAGACCGCCCTGTTGGCTGTCCTGCTGTGCCTTAGCCATGTCCAGCTGTACGCGAGCCTGATCCAAAGCAATTTTGCCTTGCGCCAGCTGCTGCTTGGTGTCGCTGTCCTGCTTCTTGATCTGCAGCTCGGCCATAGCCTTTTGCATCTCAGGAGGAGGCGAACCTTGCGCCGAAGCGGGGATCATGAACTGCTCAGGATTGCTCCAGCCAACAGCTTGCAACGCCGCAGTATCAATCGCGATCGGGTCATACATTGACGGGTTCTGCGCTTGAATTTGCTTCAGCGCCACAACCTTCATTAAACGCTGGGTCTGGCTTGCGGTGTTCGGATCAGCCTGCGGAACCAGATCAACCTGATCCAACGCGCGAAGGAACGTCTCCTCGTCCCACTTGCGTGCTGGGCGCTTGTTCTGCTGCCAGAACGAATCAGGATTTTCGCGAAAACATTTCACCAACATCTCAAACTCTTCAGCTTGCGCCGAGTGCATGCGCTTGTGTACAGAATTGAGTACCTTCGTGGCCTGATCGATCAGCGCAATCGTCGTGCCGACTGGCGCATCTTGCTTGCCTTCGCCCACAGCCTGCTCGGCCGTTCCGCCAACCCGCATACCCGTCTGGTTGATGTTCTCCACCAACGCCATCAAGCCACCACCGACATCCTTGTATGGCAACGGCATAACGGCTTGGCTGATCGGCATGCCGCCAGTCTTTACAAGCGCGCCACCGCCGGGCGGTACACGGAAGATGTTGGTGTTTTGCCGCGCGCCCGTATCAGCATAAAGGAAGCCTGGGAAGTTGGCGTACATACCAGCATCGAGCATTTCGCGCCAAGCGGCAGTCAACGCATTGGTCGTGTTGCCTAGGATGTGCAGGAGACCAAGGTCATAAAAGCCCATCCCCGGTACGAATGTGTACTTGACAAACGACTGCCGCTGTTCAGGAAGCTCTTTAGTATCTTCATCATAATTGCGTACCACAGACAGGATTTCATGGGTCGACGCGTCAATCGTTACGCGATACGGGATCTCAAGGCCCGTCTCTTTGTTCTTGCGGCGATGTTCAAACCCTTTAATGTCCAACTCGCAATAGCACTCGTAGATCTCGCGGTCTCGGTCTTCTGGGTTAAACGACTCTGAGCTGATGCCCTGCTGCGCCATCTTCTCACGCTGTGCCGCATCCCACTTGATCATCTTCGGGTCGGACAGGTCGATGTCCTTATAGACGCCGAGGATCTGCATGCGCTTCACGGTCGAAGCCCGCATGTAGATACGGTGGGTTATACGTTTGGCGTTGCTGAGATCGGTTGCAGAGTTATTGACGATGAGGTCGTCAGCATCGATCGACTCACTGACCGGGCGATTTCTGAGCGGGCAGAAGTATACCTTCTTGAATGCGGTGCCACCAAAACCGAGCATGAGGAGCATGCGGTCGGTGTCGGGGTAGTATTCCTTTGCCGTACTTGTGAGATAATGATTGAGGTCGTTCTCAAGATCATTAGCTAACTGGTCCGACTGAAGATTAGCATTGTTGTTATCTTCCCTTATCTTGACGGGCCCGTCAGTTGGCAATAGCTCGGCTCGCGCATTCGCCTGAAACCGCAATACAGCTTCGAGCAATAATGGGTGCCTGACCCGTGACATGCCTTCCACGGGAGCGCCATCGGCCGCCCCTGCCAGCCCGGGGATCTCGACTTTGAGCCCGAGGAGCTTGATGCCTTGGGCGCGGTCTTCAATCCATTCTTTTCGGCTGTCGAGGTCATCTTGTACGCCCTTCATCAAATTATGGGCGATCATCGACAGCTCGGCGGCATCGATTTCATCAACCAGATTGTCAAACCAGCCCGTCTTGCGTGCATTAGCGGACTTCTCAATTGGCGACCCATCCAACGAGAACGTAATCGACCCGTCAGGCAGCTCGATCGACATAATGTTGCCGTGCTCGTCGATGTCCTGCTTTGGCCCATCCTCCGCAATCTCCACCGAGATGTCTTCAGCTTCCAATGGATCTTGGTCAACTAGTCTAAGGTTGGGGTTAGCGACAAGAGCCATAATCAGATCCCATAAAGTGGTTCAGGCGGTCTGCCCGTGTGCTGCCGACTGTCTTCGTACATTTCCTGTATCTCATCCTGCATCAGGGCAAACCCTGTCCGGCGGAGATACCGCATCGCCATCGAGACCGAATCCACCAGATCGTCATGCTTGGCTTTTGGGAACCGCATGCACTGGCTTATAACCTCGTCGGCCCATGCCTTGTCGGGACAGTAGACCAAGCCTTCCTCGAACAAATGTTGCACCGAATAAAGCCTAGCCCGTTTGTCAATCGAGCCGACGGGTTCCATTTGAACGCCAAAGTTCTTTCCAGAATACATCCTTCTAAGCTCCCGCGCAACTGGCTTGCCCACGGTGGTGTCTTCTATCAGGATTGTCTGGACTTTCCACCGGAGGCACGTCTGCGCCACCTCCGTGACCAGCTCGGGCATTTCAAGGTGCTTGGCCCACGCATGCATCATCATGATCCGAGGCGGCACCTCCCGCTCGTCATAGGTTCGTAGCACATGGGTCATGTGGCCATCGCGGTTCAGCATGCGGGTGGCATGGGTCTTGGGATCATCGGTCCAGACGCCCCAGACCGTTAGCGCCGACGGGTCGTTCTCGGTCTTCTCGGTCATGGCCGTGTCGAGGCTTGCGATGATGTAGTCGAATGGAGGGTATTTTATGTCTTCCCAAAGCTGCCAATGCTTGCGCTTGATAATGCCGCCATCTTCTGGGGTCGGCAGCTGCTGGAACTGGCCGGACGCCGCGTACTTGCCCATGATCCGCTTGTCGCGCTCGACCACATGCCGCGGGAACCGTTTCGGGAAGAACAGCTGGCCCTTCTTCCACCGAGGATCCTGCCAGCCCAACATTGTCGGGTAGGACCGATCGGGGTCGTATTCCATCGGGATCATGATGTGGTCGTAGCCCAGCTCTTTCTCGAGGATCACGCCGGACACGTCTTCCTCGTGCAGGCGCTGCATGATCACGATGATCGCGGACTTGTCGGGGTTGTTAAGGCGGGTCGGGATCGCCTGCTCGAATGTCTCAATCGTGGTGGTGCGCTCGGCTTCGGAGGCGGCGCTCGACACCGAGTGCGGGTCGTCGATGATGACGCGGTCGCCGCGGGCACCCGTCATGCCTGACATAGCCACCGCCTGCCGGAATCCTGTGGCCGTCGTCTCGTACTTGATCTTCTCGTTCTGGTCACCTGTGATCGTCACCCGATCGCCCCACCGCTCCTGATACCATGGGGATGAGACCAGTCGCCTCATCTTGATGCTGTCACGGATGGCGAGCGGCATGGCATGCGAGGCGCACACGTACCGCATATAGGGCATATTTTTTGGTCCCCATTCCCAAGCTGGCCATAGGACGTTGACCAGAAGGGACTTCATCGCGCCAGGCGGGACGTTGATCAGTAAGCGGTTGTAGTACCGCTCGTCGTCGATCATCATCTCGTTGGTGATGGCCTCGAGGTGCTCGGCGATGGCCTTGATATGCCAGTTGTGAATGTAAGGCTGCCCTGGCTCGATCACATGCCACGCCTGCTTGATGAAGTCGACCAGCTTCATCTCGCACATGCGCCTCGCCGAGTTGAACTCGTTCATCTCGACGTTAAGCATCTGGCCATCGACGGGGATGACGGTCATTAATCCGCCTGCAAGGCCGTCTGAGCCTCTTCAATGATGTTCCAAAGCGCCTGCCGCATTTCCTCTGTAGCTTCTTCTAAACCCAAAATCTTTACTGGCGGCTGCGCGGCAACCACAGGCGATCCGATCATGCTTATGGCAACGTCGGCCACGCGTCGCCAAGCTTGCTTGGCTTCATGATCAGACTGATGCCAAGAATCAACAAGGTCTGTCCTGCTTTCCCAATAAGCCTTGCGCAGTTCCGATGCTAAAGCTTCCCTCATGGCTTGTGCTCCTTCTTGACGGTGCCAAAGACCCCAACGGGGCTCAGGTGGTCGATGAAGTTATAGTCTTCCTTCATGCGCGCAGGCGTGACAATGGCCTCCAAGCCGCCCAGAATGATCGATGCGTCGCGGGCAATAGAGCTGGCTGGATCGTGCTTCCGAAGCTCCACCATTAGGGATTCAATCATGTTCTGGGTAACCTTCACACTCCCAATAACGGCATCATAGTCTCGCCTTGGCACCATATCGAGCATTTTGACGCACAATTGCATCTTTTTATCTATTTGCTCGGCCAGCTCTTGGTTCAGCCGATCGATCTCTTTCGCCATTTCCGTTAACATCATCTTCTTTCTCCTTATCCCAACTAAATTTAGGCAGCGTCACAGGCGGACGCTCCCGTGCTAGATCCATGGTTTTAATCTTCTTGAGCGCCTTCTCCCTCGCCATCATCAACTTCTTCGTAGTCGGTGTAGTCTTCATAGTCGTCGTCAATTTCCTCTCCTGAAGCTATCTGCAGCGCCTGCCTGAACGCGACCAGCTGGTCATAGTCGAGCGCCTCGACGTCGATCACCTTGCCTTCGACTTGGACGTTCGCCTTAACATCGAGGTCGATCTTGTCACCATAACGGAAACGCTGCAGGCGGATCGCATGCCAGCGGCGATCGTTGACGATCTCTTTACGCGCGTCCCAAGGCACTTTTGCCCACTCACCTTCGCCACGCAAAATCGCCTCGTTCTCCTCGACTTTCGGCTCGACGGCAAACTCCCTCGCGCGCGCATATTCCGAAAGAAACGCCGGATCCCGCTTCAACTCCTCGTTCACAGTGCGATCTGAAACACTAAAACCTTCATCTCTGACGATGTCGACGACAGATCTTCCTGCTGCGATTTGTTGCACCAAATAATCTTTATCAGCCTGCGTCATTTTGCGAGGCGGTCCTTTTTTAGCCATCTAAATTCTCCATGCCCTAACCCATAATACCTCGCGGGCGAGGAAAGGCCACAACATTTATACATACGCAAAAACGACCCACTATGTGTACGCATTGTGTTTGTATTAAGTCTCTGTAATCTCTCTATAAATTTATTATAAATATATATATATATAGATATATATAAGACTGGTTTATATTTTTACTTAAAAAATAGTCTTAAGAGTAGGTATATATCTCTAATTCTATCTCTATAGAATGTCTCTTATAGGTAGTGTGTATCTGTATATTATAGGTGTATGTATTTATGTGTTTTTTCTACTCAATTAACCCGTTGATATTAAACAGTTTTTTTAACTTACGCCCCATTTTTGCAGGCCGCGTAAGCAATTATGTATGAAAAAAGGGCCGCCCCACCCACTGGACGACCCCTTCTCACAGCTTGACTGGTTTCACTGGGAATTACACACCCCTACGCAGACCAGAACCAATCCTTGTAGCGCCTTGCACGCTTGCCCGTTGCTGTAACGGCCGCAGGTGACTTCCCCCGCGTAGGGTGTTCTTTAAAGCATCTTCTTCCGCTGCACCTTTCTCGAGTACATCATGGCATAGCCATAGCGATAGGCGATGGCAGCATGAGCCTCGGCGTCTCCCTGATAGTGCAGGATCACGCTTGGCAAGGCAGCAGCCGCAAACCGATCGATGAGGGATTCCTGATCATAGGCGGACAGGCGGTTGACCTCCTCCTTCCATGCGTCATTGGAATGCTTGGCAAGGTCGATGACGTGCTCGAGTTCCTTGATCTGCTGTTTTAACTTGCTGTTCTCCTCAGCCTCTTTGGTAGCGTATCCTGCCCTTGCATCCCAATCGATGCCAATATCGTCTTTTAAAGCCACTTTAAGCTCATTTAAGCTTAATTTGCCAAAATTGGGCATTCGCAACAGTTCCGCGTCCGTTTTTTGAACCAGATCCCCAATCGTCTTAATATTATCATTTTTAAGGCAATTACTGGTTCTAACGCCTACAGCTAGATAATCTACGGTCGCTTCCAATACGTTTTTGTAGTCTTTTTGCCATGAGTATTTCATAATACGTGTCCTGCGTTCATAGCCGCGCCAAGGGTATACAGGGCATCAAGGCGGACGCGGTTACCATCCTTGAGCCTGCCGTCGTAACAGAAAGCAAACTGGCGGCCGCGCTCGTATTGCCAGACGTCTGCATAGTTAAACCTATCAGAAGCCAGTGGCAGCCCCTTCTTGGCCTCCTCGTAGCCCCTCCTAAAGGCAGCGCAGCTAATTATGCTGCGGAGCGTGACCTGCCGTGTTTTAGCGTTTCCCATGATCATACCTCCCCTGTAAGAATGGATATCTTGGCCCTTACAAGGCTTGGCCAGATCTGGCCTGGCTCAATCTTCTCCCACAAAAACTTGGCCATAGCCTGCTTGTTTGGCTCAGTTATCTGATAAATCGTTTCGGTCGGGAGATGGATGTCTCTTTCCTTGTCGAACAAGCCGTCCTTTTTCAAACTGTACGTCCGAATAAACCCGTTTCTGACTGTGCCAACCTTGGCCAGCTCAACCCCGCGTTCGGATTTAATGACGCAAATATCGTGGCGTCTTGGGTAATAATTATCCATGATCAGTACCCCTGTTCCAGTAAGAAAGCGTCGTACTCGGCCTTCACCTGCGCCAGCTGGGCCTCCACAGCCCGTTTGTCGTCGACGGCCTTGGCGTAGGCTCTCTGCGTCACCTTGAGCTCGGTATACAACGACCGCAGGCCGTCCAAAAAGCCCCGCTCCCATGCGGTACGGGAGCCAGTGCCGTTTGTGTATGGATTATCGGTAGGCAGGCCGCCCGTGCGGGCATGATATGCTGCTTCTGCGCGTATGGTATCTAACATTTTAATCCTCCAATTTATAACGAAGATAAATATTTTCAAAAAGGTTTTCTATGGCTTCATCCTCGGTACTACCCCAACCTATCGTACCGTCTTCGCCGTCCTCATGGGCGTAATACTGCCAAACACCTTCTTGGTACTCATCAATATCGGTTATAAATTTAATTCCGTTAATTTCATGCTTTTCCATCTAAAATCTCCATCTAGTGAGGGGTGGGGGCCGAAGCCCCCTTATTTGCAATGTTCTGCAATATAGGCATAAGCGCCCATCTGTGTGTTGAAGGTCGGTGCGTCCCAAGCAAAATCACGCTCGGCTTGGGTGCCTTGATTGGTCTTAACTTCAATGCGGAAGCCATACTGATCTTGGTACACATAAAACACATTTTGCATCTTCACTCTCCATCTAGCGGGCATCAACGTCCCGACAAGAATCACAGTATACGAACTTTCCGACGATGCAAACAAAAAAATGCACTCAATCAAATAAAAAATAGGGCCGCCCGAAAGCAGCCCCAAGTCATCACCCATTGGGAGGAGACGCAACATAAGCCTTCTTGATGATCTTGTCGAGCTTGGCGGCGCGCTTCTTATTGCCATTCCGCACAGCAGCGGCATAAGCGTTCACAAGCTCCAGCAGGGTAGGCTGTCTCATTTCCCAAAGTCCTTTGCGATATCGTGTAGGGCGACGGACATGATGAACTTCGTCACCAGCTCCTGTTCTTCCATCTTCATATTGTCGATCCCCTGCTCGATCGTCACCATGACGAGGCCCGCTAGGATAGCGTTGTTGCGGTCCTCTTTGGGAGCCTCGAGATTCGCCTGATGGAACACCGACGACAGGCGGCGCAGCTCGATCAGCATGTCGCGTGACAGCTCGTGTTGTTCTTCGCTGGTCATATTTCCATATCCTTCAATTTATCTTTATACCATTGGACGAGATGCGGCTGATCATCCTCTTCTAAATATTCTATAAATTCTTTAACTATTTCACGAAGGATCTTAATATCTCGATCGCGGTATTTGATGCCATCCTTTAAAAGCTCAATGGCCAATTCTGGCTTTACCTTTTCAATAAGGTTCATTGCAATGCCTCCTGTACCTGTAACAGATCCTCGATAGCCTCTTCTTCGGTCTCGCCATAGCCGACGAGCTCGCCATCCTCGAGATAGTGCGCGTAGTAGGTGGCGGTATGCATCTTGTCGACGCAGATCACGTCGCAGATCTTGTCGGTGGTTTTGCGGACGAAATTAACGTGGAAGCGGGCAACCTCATAGGATTCGGCCGTGGCGATCGGGGTACGAGCTTGGTAAATGTGGTACATCTATAATCTCCATCTAGAGGGCGACCACCGCCCTGCCCAATTCTTGTGGCATATCTAAATTTGAATTGCAAACACTTTTTTGTTTTCTTTTTAAAATATATTTTAACGTGTCAGCCGATACCTCAACCGTCGTCCATCGATGGCGGCACAGGCCGCATTCCCTGCGCCTGTGGATCCCGTTCGGTATGGCACTCGTCCGCGTGGAATACACCCGAGAGTGGCCGCCGCATGCCTCGCATTTCATTCCTACGGCTGACATCTTATTTCCTAACCTGCATCATCGAGACATTCTCCTGCAACTTGACCTGCGGGTTCGGCCACGTCCAGCACTCGCCCGTGTCGTCTTGGAAGCATACGAATAGCAAATGGTGCTCTTGTCCATAGTCGATCAGAAAGTGCGCTTTGGCACGTCCCTTAGGCGTCTCTAGCGGAATGGTAGGGTTGAGTTGGATGATCATTGGTCGCCCTCCTTCATCCCTAATCCCGCAATCAACTGGCGAACTTTATCCTTAAACAACTTGTTTTCTTGTTGTGCTTCGTATAGCCATCTGGCTTGCATGACGTTGGTTTCCCGCAAAAGCGCACAGGCATGATAGTCAATGAAATCCAATATTCGCATCCATACGTCATGATCCATTACTCACCCTCCCCAATCACCCCAATAATATCTTTTGCCATATCCAACCGCCCAGCCTGTCTCCCAACAAAATACGCTTCATTAATCGCTTCTGCTGTGATTCCGTGTTGGTTTATGAAATACTGTGGCACGTTACCATCCGCAGCTTTTAACCGTTCGCTTGTCCAGTGAGCAGAACTGCAAATTTTGCGAATGTCGTCTTTTATAAACTTAATCCGCATTTGTAATTTTTCATAATCAGTTTTCATCACTCACCCTCCTTCAGTGCATCCCAAGGATTAAAATCATCGCCGGTAAGAAATTTTGACCAATATTTATCAGCAACCTTTTTTGCGATTAACTTGCTAATAACTGCCTGATATTTTTCCTCATCTCTCCGCAATTGTTCAATCGTATTGGCGGCTTCATCAAAGATGTCATTGTTGCCCCAACCAACAGATAACCAAGTGGCGGCGCGTTTCCGTAGCCGTTCAACAATATCCATCACTCACCCTCCTTCAATGCGGCGCGAACAATAGCCTTAACTCTTTCATCGTTTTTTACATAAGGCAAAGCCCATCGCAAAGCATCCCGCAATTGTTCAATCTCATTGGCGGCATCGTTCTGCAATCCAAGGCGAAACGTATAGCCATCTTGTGAGTAAACAGTATTTGCGCTTTTGCGTAATTGTTCAACAATATCCATCACTCACCCTCCTTTAATTTGCCAACACATCAACGGATGTGATTTCAAATCCATCAATATTTACGCATGTTGTAGAAGTATTGTTTCTCATGTTCTCCGCTACATTATATAATGTAACAGCGACCAAAGATCGCAATTCCGCAGCACCTTGTGTATTTTGAGACAGCCCATCATTTGTTTCAACCCTAAACAATTCTTGCACGGGGTCAAAGTAAAGTGAGACCAATCTAATATCTTCCAACTTATCCATCACTTACCCTCCCCGATCACGCCCATAATATCTTTTGCCATATCCAACCGCCCAGCTTGCCGCCCAACAAAATACGCTTCATTAATCGCTTCTGCTGTGATTCCGTGTTGGTTTATGAAATACTGTGGCACGTTACCATCCGCAGCTTTCAAGCGTTCGCTTGTCCAGTGGGCAGAACTGCAAATCTTGCGGATGTCGTCTTTAATGAACTTAATCCGCATTTGTGCTTTTTCTAAATCGGTTTTCATTACTCACCCCTGTTAATTGTTACGCGACCAATGCCGCCAATTGACAGCACAACCATCCACCAAAGCGCACAGGCATGATAGTCAATAAAATCCAATATTCGCATCCATACATCGTGATCCATCACTCCCCCTTTAACACAACACAAGCGACACCAATGGCACCGATTATTGCAAATAAAAATTGTAGCGTCTGCGCTAAATTAGTTCCTATCTCCATCACTCACCCTCCTTCAGTGCGGCTTGCTGATGAAAAGACAAATCTTTTCCTTGTAAAAGCCTTCTTATGGCCGCGCATTTAACACAGCGCACAATCCACCCCCATTTTTTTCTTTGAAAATATCCTTTTCCAACACCAACATTGCAGCGGCAGTCAATGCAATCACCAGCGTATTTATTTCGCATCACTCACCCTCCTTCAGTGCGGCACGGGCAATTTCGTGCATCTCATCACATTTCATGGACGCGCCTTCTGGCCCGTAGTATTTTACAGCGTCAATTTTCCGCAACGCTTCCCGCAACCGTTCTGGCGTGTCGCACAAAATCGTCCACATTTTAAAATTATCTTCCCGCAGCTTTTCAATTTCATTGGCAGCTTTTTGAAATGCATCCCAATAAAGGCGGGATTCTTTCCGCAACCGCTCAATCTCATTTTTGGCATCGGCTGCTAATTGTGCATATTCAGGGATCATCGGCCCCTTTAACCGTTCTACAATATCCATCACTCACCCCTCAAAACCCGAACACAATTTTGGCTATTGCAATTACGCATATAAACCCCAATCCCATACCCAGAACCACAGCAAACGTAGCTTTAAACAGACCTATAAAGTCATCCATCACTCCCCCTCCTTCAGTGCGGCGGAACTTATTTTTAACAAAGCCCGTTTGATGTAAGAACCATCATGCAACCATTGATTGATGCCCTTATCAATCTCACGCAAAGCCTCCCGCAACCGCTCAATCTCGTCGGCGGCTTCATTTGGCCGATCTTTTGGCCGATCTTTTGCAGCCTCCCGTAGTCGTTCAATCTCGTCGGCGGCTTCGTCAAAAATGTCATTGTTGCCCCAACCAACAGATAACCAAGCGGCGGCGCGTTTCCGCAACCGGTCAACAATATCCATCACTCACCCTCCTTCAGTGCGTTGTTGACAAAAAGTATAAGTGCTTTGGCATTCGGTGGGCTATCAGATTCGCAGTGCGTTAAAATATAACGTAACGCTTTCCGCAACCGTTCAATCTCATTGGCATATGGCTTGACAGCCTTGATCCACGCATCGCGGTGGAATTTGCTATACCATTTTCCATCTTTCCATTCTCCGCCATCCATAGCCAATGCAATATCAGCAGCCATCTTTTCAGCAATATCCATCACTCCCCCTTTAACACAACACAAGCGACACCAATGGCACCGATTATTGCAAATAAAAATTGTAGTGTCTGCGCTAAATTAGTTCCTATCTCCATCACTCACCCTCCTTCAATGCCTTTTTAGCAAGACCAACCGCCATTGCCAAAACGGTCCATGTTACGCCTTCGTTAGAAGTTTGAGGGACTGGGATGTCTTCATGTTCAATATCTGCGATCTGCTGCAATACGCCGCGTAACCGTTCAATTTCATTAGCGGCATCAGTGATTGTTTTTGGCATGAGCCGTAACGCTTCCCGCAGCCGTTCAATCTCATTGGCGGCTTCATTCGTAAGCGCATTAACATCCTCGCTCGTATGTATCCGCCACCGCAACCGTTCTACAATATCCATCACTCACCTTCCTTCAATTTTGGCCTGTAACCTTCATAGCCTTTATTTTTGCAATAATTGTGAGATACGACAATGCTTTGATTTGCAGCACCAATATAACAGCAATGGTCGTGTCTTTTCTTTTTTCCTTGATGCTCACTAATATTAGAGGCCAGTGCCAAACAACCTTTGCACTTTGTGGGTGTTTTCACCACTGCACCTCCCCGTTAATTACAACCTGCACATACCACCTGTCGCCGCTGTCGTTCTCCCACAGCGCACATATGTTGTCGCCGTCCCGCTCATGGCGGACTATCCATTTCCTCATAACTTCCTCATTTTAACTACAACACATTCATCTAACACAGACACACCATCTGGCAGGCCATAATACACTTCCCAGCTTGGCAACTTAGCCCGATAAAGCCGCGCCCACACGTAGCAATAATCATGGACGGTATGCATGCCACCGATCACGCGCATGGTCATTTCAATTCATCCAACAAATAAATCATATCGTTACAGTGAATAGCGCCTTCCGGGACATGATTGCCTTCATCAATGCGGATCAGCATCCATTGCCCCATGCCGGGCATTACATAAACCGTTCCATATGCGTCAGGGATAGGCTCTTCTGGCCTGTTATTATGCTTATACCAATAATAATTGATCTGTTTCATTTTGGCCCCTCAGGTAATTCTGGCAAATGCATCCAATGCGTAGGACGGCAACTTAAATAAAACTTAGGATCATCAATTTGAGCATATTGCCATTGGTCTGCGTAAATCCATTTGGCAACCATAAGATGCCAGCCGGGTTCGTACACTAATACCCAATGATCCTTTGGGCAGGTTTCTATCGGTTGCCATTCACTCATGACCGCACCATCCCGCAATAGCCGTGGGTTGTGCTAATTTTCTTTATAACTTTTCCAGAACGGTCCATTTGTTGTTTCCACCGCCAAGCCATGCACGTTTTGCCAATACATGAAGCAGCAAATTCTGGCCTATTCATACTCATACAGCATCCCATTTTTTCAGCCTCTTCAGGCGTCACATAGTGTGGGGTGTCAGTCATTGCGGCGTGTCCTCGTTCTTGTCTGATGCAATGATGGTATAGAAACGCATAGCGGCATCCATACGAGCTTCTGGCGACATCGTGGACAACACCTGCGCTACGAACGACGCGGTGATGTGTAACACGGTCCCGATCGTCAGGCCGTCCATTGCCTTAGCCATCGTATCATAAACCTTGACGTGCTTTTGTTGCGTTTTCTTTTTCATATGTTCATTGAGATCAATCGTCATTTTTAGCTCCTTTCCGTAAGTCTTCCATAACGCTTTGCCACATTCTGATCGCCTCGACGCGTTCAAATTGTTCAACTTTGTCTCTTAGCTCTTGGATATATTCGGCGATACCGACTAGATCGAGACGAGTAGATTCTTCTTTAAGGTAACGATGGATTTGCTTAAGGTAGTCAATGCGTCTCTTTTTCATTTTACGCTCCTACGTTATATGCCCTACGCTCTGCGATCCAACCTTCGTCGGCATTAACGAAGACTGGCTGTATGAATATCTTCTGGGTCAGTTCACGATTTGGGCCGTAATGCTGTGTGCGTATATGGCCACGACGCATGTGTGGTCTCTTTTTGGATCCTGTGCCGCCTTGCCCTTCATATGTTTCAGTAATCTTCCCGATCGATATCGTCGTGGTGATCGGGTAGTCTTTGCGATAGGCTTGCTTTTTGTTGTAACGACCACGCGCAATATCTTTATCTACACGATCTTCTTTAACATGATTTTTTGTTGCAAGAAGAACTATTAAAATTCCCAATATATTGGCACTTATACTTTTCACTTGGTTTCTCAATCTATCATAACTTGCTTTATCAAGAAGATGTGATTTGTATTTTATTAAAAGATCGTAATCCCAATCAATCCATTCATCTTTATAACATCTGTGTATAGAATAATTTTTTCCGTTAACAATAACCATTAATTTAAATTGAATATTTGGATCATACTCAATTTTCATTTTTTTAGCCGATTCAATCATTTGTAATTGAGAATCTTCATCTTCAAGATTCATCATTTTTGAAATAAATTTACGATTTACCTCAATTGCAAATTCTTTATATGGAACATCAGCGATACCCATTTCCATCATATCTATAAGCGTGCTTTTCATTTCTTTAATAGTCAAAGCATCTAAAACTTCTGATGATAATCTAAACAGTTGTTTCATATCTATGCCTTTCTATATCTTTGGATCTTATCTTTGCGACGAGGATGAACGCTTTCCTCGACAATTATTGCACCCTTGGTAACGAGCTTTTCTAAAGCGCGTTCTAGCTCGTCCTTCTTAACTCCGCGAAGGCGATTGAGCATAACACCAAACGTCTTGCCGTCATCGTCTTTGAGGAGGTTATCGATCTTGGAGAACAAAGCTTTCTCCGGCGAATCCTTTGCTCGGTCGTTGCCGATGACAAGGTTGGCTTTGGTGTCGACGTCGTTCTTAACCAACGCGTAAGCCCAGCGAACGTGCTCGACAGTGCGTAGGCCAGACGGCGTGGCAATGATGAACGAGATCTTGCCGACAAGTTCCTTGGCACGCAGGTAAATCGCCTCTAGGCCAGTCTTTTCGGCGTGGTCTTCGGCGAGATGCTGGAAGCACTTGTTGGCCCTCTTGAGAAGCATGCGAGCGTCGTCAGTGGTCGGTATGGCGATCTTCTCGCCATAGTTCTCGATGCGGCCTTCCATGAGGTTGTAAGATCCACCAGTCGATAACTCAATGATAGAGTTCCGCATCGCCTCATCCATTGCGCGTTTTGAAAAATCTTCTTTTTCTGGCGGCGTTGAATTTTGCTCAATGAACAGCATCGATCGGCCGATGAAACCATTGGTCGCGTTCTCGAAGTTCACAGAGCCGTCGAAGTTGACGGGCGTGGTAAAGCCAAGGATCGACAAAAAGGGCGCTTTGATGCCCGTCTGTATGTGCTCGAGGCCCACTTCCACCGACGCGCGGCGAGCTGACAAGAAGGCGTTCGGGCCTTCGTCAAGCTGCTTGTCGATCTGGTTGATCTCGGCCACTAACTGCTTGCGGATCTCCTTGCGAACGTCACCTGATACCAACAACACACCGTTAGCCTTGGAATAGATCGACATCACGATGCCGAGGATGCCTTCGAGGTAGGCGGCAGTGCCTTTGGTTTTTGCATTGTTGATCTTGGATAGAAGAAAGCCAACTTCATCGAGAAGGTAAAGTGTTGGCTGATGCTCGACGAGGTTTCTGACAACCTCTTGTTCGGATTTGATGGTGCCATAGGCGGCGCGCTGTAAGCCGACGATCGTAAGGATCTCAATTGATGCCTCCAATATACTGTCCTTACCCGTGGCGGATCCTGCGACGCAAAAGCCAATGAGGTTCGACGTTGTTTGCGCCAAAGGATCGCGATACTTGAGGCCGATAAGGTTGCCTACGGTTACAAGGGCGGCACCCATAGAAATAATTTCGCGTTTGTAACGGACTTGGTCCTCAATCCACTTAGAAACCTCTCCAACAAACCCCGGCGGGCGTGTGAGGTCTATCCCCGATATATCTATCAATTCACTGGTTTCAGGAACAATGAACTCTTCAAGCGATTCGTTCGTCTTGAACGTGACGGGCTGCTCCCATCCGGCTTGTTGGGCGTAGTAGACCAGTGTGCCAAGGGTGACGGGATTGGCGGACTTGCCGAACGAGTGCCAACGCTTGGCGAGGTTGTCTGATCCGGGGTACTTGCTACCCTTGGCAGACCAACTGTCCCATACGGCGAAGCCCGTGCCACCCGTCGCGTGATGGGTTGCCATGCCGCATCGCACCCAAGTCTCGTGGTCGATATCCGAATTGATGTAACTCAACATGTCGGCGATGTCCTCGTGAGACACGTCAATCGTGGAACCGCCAAGATCTGCGCGGTGCCGTTCTGGCTTGCGAAGGGCTTCAATCAAGGACGCAGGAGCCTGCTCGATGTCCGCGGGCGATCCGTACAGGGTATTGTACCTGTTGCCAGACGCATGCAGCGATCCGGCGCCCACGACGAAGCCTGACGACTTAAAATCAACGCCAGGGTATTGTGGAAGATTGGTTAAAAGAGCAAGGCCTTCGTCGCATTTGAAGTATAGGTGTTTGGATCCACCGCCACTGCCCGTCTCGACAATCAGGCCCGCGCCCATCACGTCTGGGTAATCCTCGACAAGACGCGCGTATGATTCGACGCCTCCATTGCGGGCGTCCACATCGATGACCAATAGTTTATAAACTAGAACGCCGTAGCCTGTGGCGAAGTTCCCAAGCTCTTCCTGCACCTCAAGCTGGTCTTCCGACCACTCTGGCGTGTAAGTCCAGTTAGCGGTAAGGGGGTGCTTACCTGCGGCCTTGCAGTCTTTATGGTTACATCCACAGGTGCCGTCTCGGCGAACTGGATGAAGCCCAAAAACGCGATGATCCGCCTCCCAAAAAGCGCGGTGCAACATTTATTAATCTTTCTGACGGAACAAATAATCTATGAGCTTATCAAGGGTCTGGAGCGTCGGGTTGGTGTTTTTACCAGCCGCAATCGCCCTAATGGTATTCTCGTGTAAACCCGTCTGGGCTGCCACTTTTGCTAGGTTTCTATCCGCCAAAGCGCGCCGTATGCGCTCAAGCGGGAAATCGTTATAGTCCATTTTGTTGGCCCCTAATTCACATTACACTGTTGACAATCACACAATCACCCCTGTAGTGTCAACCCTGTTGAAGAAGAGGAGTGTGCCAATGGGCATTTTAGATAGCGTATCAAAACCGTCCGATCGTCCGGTACTTATAACGATCTGTGGTGACAGCGGCATGGGTAAGACCACACTGGCTGTCACGTTTCCAAAGCCCATCGTGATTCGTGCGGAGGATGGCCTTCAGGCTATTCCGGCCGACATGCGCCCCGATGCGTTTCCTACCTTGACTGGGCCAGAGGATCTCTGGGAGCAGCTCAAAGGTCTTATTAATGAGCAGCACGACTATCAGACTGTGATCATTGATTCGGTGACTGCGCTTGAGCGTATGTTTACGCAATGGGTGGTTGATACTGACCCTAAGAAGCCAAGGGGCATCCAGCAGGCTCTAGGCGGCTACGGCGCAGGCCGTGACGCAGTGTCTGGCATGCACCAGCGGCTGCGTAAGGCGGCGGGTATTCTGGCCGATAAGCGCGGCATGAACACGGTGTTCATTGCCCACGCGGACACGGCTAGGATCGAGCCACCGGATGATGATGCCTATATGCGTTATACGCTGCGGCTTCATGAGAAGAGCATGCCTGCCTATGTCGACGACGTCGACGTGGTTGGGTTCCTAAAGCTTGAAACCTTTACAACGGGTGACGGTGAGAAGAAGAAGGCCATCAGCGATGGCACTCGTATTCTGATCACCTATGCCACGGCGGCGAACGTCAGTAAGAACCGTTACGGCATTCAAGAGCCCATCACGGTTAAGATTGGCGAAAACCCACTGGCAGAATTTATTCCGGCATTACGTCCCGTTGTAGCAAAGAAGGATAAGGCAAATGGCTGATTTTTGGGAACTCTCAGATGGCGATGATATCGTCAAAACAGGTGGCAAGTTTGAAACTGGCGGCGGTAACATCGAGCCAATTCCAGATAAAACAGATGTTGTGGCCGTCATTGACGAGGCGCGCATCGAGCGGAATCAGCAGGGTCTGCAATACATCTCGTTGAGGTGGTCGATTGTCGCTCCTGCAGATTACAAGAACCGTAAAGTGTTTCAGAAGTTGTGGGTATTTGATGACGACCCGCAGGCGAAGAACCCTGTACAAAAGCGTGATAAGGCGAAGAAGATGTTGTTCGCCGTCGATACTAATGCTGGTGGCAAGTTGAAAGCATCAGGCAAGGCTCCAAGCGATGATCTGTTACAGGCCACGCTGACGAACAAGCCGATGCAGATCAAAGTCATGCTTATGAAGCGTGACGATGGCACTGGCATGAACTGGATCTCATCTGTCGCACCTCGTAGTGGTGGGGCTGCCACGTTAACTGCAGCGGCTGCTCCCAAGGCTGCTGCGGTCGAGATCGACGATTCAATTCCGTTTTGAGGGGCTAGAACGGAAGGGGGCGGTCGCAAGGCCGTCCCCATTTTTACAGGGTGGTATAATGGAACAACGCACTGAAGAATGGTTCAAAGCCCGCCAAGGGCGTGTGACGGGATCGGCCGTAGGAGCCATTCTCGGTGTGTCTCCATTTACCAAACGAACTGACGTTATGCGCCGCATGGTACGCGACTGGCACGGAGCGCCAAGCGAGTTCACGGGTAATATCGCAACCGACTGGGGCACGATGAACGAGGATGGCGCTATTTCGCAATATGAAATGAAGACGGGTAATAAGGTTGAGAAGTGCGGATTTTATACGAGAGAGGATTGGTTAGGAGCTAGTCCAGACGGTCTGATCGGCATCACTGGTTTGATTGAAGTGAAGTGTCCGTTTGGCCTACGTAGCAAAGATCCGCCTGTTTTTAAGACAGCTAAGATGCAAGTTCATTATTATAGTCAGATGCAGATACAGATGTATGTAACAGGCCGCGAGTGGTGCCACTTTTATCAATGGGCTCCGAAGGGAGACGAGCTGGAAACGGTGCATTTTGATAAGCCATATACCGACACGGCGCTTATGGCATTGAAACGGTTCTACGATGAATATTTAATAGAGCGCGAAAAACCAGAGAAGTATTTAGATGGGGAAGAGATCAGCATTCAAACGCCACAAGCTTGATCTTTATTCAACGCCGGAAGAGGCGGTGCTACCGCTTCTTAAACACCTCGACAAAAGCACATATTACGCGGAGCCATGTGCGGGTGACGGTGCGTTGATAAAGATCTTGCACAAGCGCGGCCACAAATGCGTGGCAGCTTATGACGTGGAACCAAGACACAAGATTGTGCAGCAGGCCGATGCGGTGTTTTTAAGCAAGGAAAACATGAAGCGCGCAGATGTGGTGATCACAAACCCACCATGGGGGCGTGACGTGCTTCACCAGATCATTGAGCGCAGTGGCTTTTGGGGGCCGACGTGGTTGCTATTTGACGCTGACTGGATGCATACGCGGCAGGCGATCCCTTACCTTACGCGTTGCAAAAAGATCGTGTCGATCGGCCGCGTGAAGTGGTTCGGCAACACGGCGGGCAAAGACAACTGTTGCTGGTATTTGTTCGACGAGCAGCCAACTGAAACGATATTTGTAGGTCAATAATGTTACGTGATTATCAACAGACCAGCCACGACGCGATTATATCGTGGATCCGCAAGACGACTGAGCCTTGCATGATCGAGGCCGCTACGGGCGCAGGCAAAAGCCACATCATTGCGGCATTGGCGCAGACGATCCACGAGATGTCGAAGGGCAAGCGCATCCTATGCTTGGCACCGAGCGCCGAGCTTGTGATCCAGAACAGCGAGAAGTACGCGCTTACGGGCAACCCGTATTCAATTTTCTCGGCCAGTGCGGGGGCGAAGTCTCTGCAGCATCCGGTGGTGTTTGCTACGCCTATTACGGTCCACAACCGGATCAGAAAATTTGGCAATCAGTTCGCCATGGTGATCATCGACGAGTGCCACGGGATCACGCCGACGATTAAGAAGATCATCTGGGCTATGCGGGAGGAGAACCCAAACCTCCGCGTGGTTGGCATGACAGCGACGCCTTATAGGATGGGGTCGGGTTACATCTTCGCACAATGGGCGGATGGCAAGCCAGTGCCTGAGCACGAGGCAGATGAGCCTTACTTTGCCGCCTGCGTTGATCAAATTACTGCTCGGCAGCTGATCGCCCGTGGATACCTTACAAAGCCTGTTGTGGGGCAGATCCACGCCGAAAGCTACCACACGTTGGATATGAAGTTGAACAGCCGCGGCCAGTTTGACGCGGCCGATGTCGATCGTGCGTATGTGGGGCTGGGCAGAACAACGTCGGACATCATCGCAGACGTGGTCGCACAAGCCAGAGACAGGCAAGGGGTGATGATCTTTGCCGCGACGGTGCAACATGCCTACGAGTGCTTCGCTAGCCTGCCACAGGAGCTTTCTGCGATCGTGACGGGCGAGACGCCGAGAGAAGAACGCGCGGACATCATAGCTTGTTTTAAAGCCCGCGAAATCAAGTACATTGTAAACGTGTCGGTGCTGACGACTGGGTTTGACGCGCCGCATGTGGATCTGATTGCGATGCTACGCGCGACGGAATCGGTCGGTTTACTGCAGCAAATTATTGGACGCGGCTTACGGGTCAGCGAGGGGAAGGACGATTGCTTGATCCTCGACTATGCCGAAAACATCGAGCGGCATTGCCCAGATGGCGACGTGTTTGACCCGACCATCAAGACAGCCAAAAGCAAAGAAGAAGCCATTTACGTTAAATGCACTTGTCCAACATGCGAGGCGGAAAATGAGTTCAAGGCAAGACCAAACGACACGGGATACAACATATCACCTAGTGGGTACTTTTGTGATCTCGACGGGAACTTGATACCGTCAGAATACGGGGATGTTCCGGCGCACTACGGCAGAAGATGCGGAAGTAAAGTATTGATTGCAGGGCAGCTCGTCCAATGTGCGTATCGATGGACAGCAAAGCAGTGCCCGCACTGTGAGGCTGACAACGACATAGCGGCTAGGTATTGCGCCGAATGTAAGGGCGAGATCGTCGACCCGAACGAGAAGCTTCGTGCTGCGTTTAATGAGAAGAAGGGCGACCCTACGAGGCGTCAAACGGATAAGGTGCTGAACTGGGAAGTTGCTAGTACGATTAGCCAGTCTGGCCGCGAATGTTGGCGCATCAACGTGACAACGCCTTACAGGACGTTTGCGTTCTGGGTGTTCAAGGCACCGACGTGGTCGTCTGGCTTCACGGACAGGGCTGCGTTTCTGGGGCTAGGCGGCAAGCCACCTGAGACGATCACGTACCAGAAAGATCCTAATACAAAGTTTTATAAGGTTCATGCTTACAATCGGAGGGCAGATGAAATTCCCCAGTGATATTCCAGTTTATGGCGACCAATTGTATCGCGGCGAATGTCCGAGCGAGACGCTTGAGCAGGTGACGTTCTTCTCGAGGCTGCGAACTTGGTACGGTGATTCGTATGGATTAATCGCGCTTCACCCGCGCAACGAAGGGCAACGGACATGGTCGAAGGCGGCGTTTGAGCGGGCCGAGGGCATGACCAAAGGCGCGGCCGATATTATAATACCGGGGTCCCCTTCGTTCGTTTGTGAGATCAAACGTCGAGATCATACGAAATCTAAATGGCAAGATGGACAGCAGGAGTATCTTCATGTCGCGAAAGAAAAAGGCGCATTCGTCTGCGTCGCGCTCGGGGCAGACGCAGCTATCGATGCTTTCGCAGACTATCTGGCCGAACGCGGTGAGACCTAGCAGGGGGATCGATGCCGTAATGAATGGTAAAGAGAGGTTAGAAGATCAGCATCCATCCATACAATCCTGTTGCACGTTCTACATTTACCGAGAAGCAAAAAGAATCATGCGTCATAAGGCAAAAATTGATAGAATTGACGCCTTGAATAAGGTGCCTGAGCTGCTTCGTCCGCACGTAAAAAAGGAGGTTGAAAGATTATGGTTGTTAGACAAGTAGCTGAATTTATTGCATTTTTTTGGGCTATAGGGATCATTGGGTATATAATAAGAATTATTATGCTTGTTGTTAAAAAGCCAGTTGACGGGTAAAATTTTATCCGCTATACAATGTTCATCAGCGCGGTGCTGATTAGATTTTAGATGTAGATGGAGATTTCAAATGTCAAACCGTTCCCTCGCCGACCAGTACGCCGACCAAGACTTCGCAGAAAAAGCTGCCGCAGATGCCAAGAAAGTTCTCAAGGCTCAGATCATTGAGCTTGGCACAGAGTTGGTCGATGGCGACCAGTACGACGTTAAGGTATCATTGTCTCAGCGTTCAGTAATGGACTTCGACAAATTATTTGCCACCTACGGCATAACCGAAGAGCAGTTCAAGCTGTTCTCGGCATGCACCAAAGAAGGCAAGTGTTTCGAGGTTCTCAAGGTTGTACCAAAGAAAGGATCCACAGAATGACCCTACCGACCATCATGTCGGTCGTTAATTACAAGAAGCTTAATTCATCGACGAAAATTCTTTGGATTAAGCTTTTTGACCTATACGGCTATAAATCGTTTTCGGGCGCGTATGAAGAAATGGCAGATGAAGTTACCAGTAGGCGCTGGACTGTACGAGCTCAAATATGGAAGCTTCAAGAAGTCAACGCCATTGATGTTACATCCTATTATGAGAAAGGTGCCGTAGGACAAGTAGGAAACACATATCGTCTTATAAATCCCAAGGATTGGAAAAATGCCTAACATGTTAGATTATGAGCGCCTTGTGCGCCAGAATGCAGATCTCCGCGTCGAAAACGCGAAGTTAAAAGGAAATTATAAAGTTCAAGGAAGGGATGAAGAAAGATGGAATTGGATAGAGAGGCAACCATTGACTGGAGCGAAGAAGGAGGAACTTCGCCTTCGTTTAGTGATACGAGATTGGGAGGAGCGGTACGACATCTTGTCGGAGCTTTACGCCCAGCGAGAACTGAGCCCGACAGCGGAATGGCACCAAGTGAAGATGGATCGGGAGGCTCGTCAGAGGCTTCAAACGGAAATGGCGTCACGCCGTCAATATCGAGCATATTGGCTGCAGCTGATCGTCGACAAATTGAAGATCTTAACAAAATGGAGAGTAAAATAATGTTAGTTAATAATCGTGAAAAAACCCATGGCAATTACCGCGATAACGCAACCATGAGCCAAGG
>Ga0316226_1001044_pt1 | contig 32132 bp, 28 predicted proteins | sample TBH18017metaG_FD_206009 | JGI IMG/M metagenome (GOLD analysis project Ga0316226, IMG submission 206009) | Freshwater microbial communities from Trout Bog Lake, Wisconsin, USA - TBH18017 | ecosystem: Environmental > Aquatic > Freshwater > Lake > Hypolimnion/Profundal zone | place: USA: Wisconsin...
AACTGCTGTCGAGCGAGCTGAGCGACCTCGACGCCATCGTCGACATCCGCCTCGGCCTGCACGCCGCCGAGTTGCTCGACGACCCGCTCGCGTAGCCCGTCGCAGGCGCCGAAGCGCGGACCGCCGAGGCGCCACCCGTCCTCTGCCGGCAGTGCACGCGACCAACCGCGGCCCGAAAGAGTAGTCGCGGAACGACTCGACGAGAGAACCCCCAGCCCGACATCCTGCGAGAGACGCACGGTCCGATGCTCGCCAGGAGACGGTAGTGAACCACCTCGTGATTCTCCCGCTCGCGGTCCTCCTCGCCGGGGCGGCGCTTCAGTTCGTGCTGGCGCGCGTGCTCTCCGGCCGCGCCAAGGGCTGGCTGGCCTTCTCGGTCGCCGTCGCGGCGTTCGCCGCTACCGCCGCCCTCTGGCCGACGATCCACGGCGGCGCGGTCCTCGACCTGCACCTCGGGAGTCCCAACGGCCTGCTCGCCCTCACCTGGCACGCCGACGGCCTCGGCCTGCTCTTCGCGCTCATGGGCGCGGGCATAGGAGCCGCCATCCTGCTCTATTCGGTCGGCTACATGGCGGACGATCCGGCGGCGACTCGCTTCTACGTCCTCATGCAGGTCTTCATCGCCGGGCTCATCAACCTGGTCTTCTCCTCCAACCTGCTGCTCATGTACGCGAGCTGGGAGCTCGTCGGCCTCTGCTCGTTCCTGCTGGTCGGCTTCTGGTACACCCAGCGCGAAGCCGCCGCGGGCTCCCGAAAGGTGCTCGTGATGACCCACATCGCCGGATACGCCCTGCTGGCGGCGATCCTCATCCTGTACCACCGCACCGGTGCCACCGTCTGGACCGACCCGCGCGTAGGACCGGCATTCACGACCGGCCTCTTCGCGCTGATGCTGGTCGCCGCGCTCGCCAAGTCCGTGCAGTTCCCGCTGCACACCTGGATCCCATCGGCGATGGCCGCCCCGACGCCGGTCAGCGCGCTGCTGCACGCGGCGTGCTACGTCAAGGCGGGTGTCTACCTCGTCGCCCGCATGCACAGCTTCACCGTCTGGCCGGTCGGATGGCAGACGACCGTGGTCTGGATCGGCACCGTGACGATGGTGGTCGGCGTGCTGTTCGCCATGGTCCAGCACGACGCCAAGCGGCTGCTCGCTTACCACACCGTCAGCCAGATCGGGTACATCATGCTCGGCCTGGGCCTGGGGACGCCGCTCGGCATCATCGCCGCGCTCCTGCACTGCCTCAACCACGGGCTGTTCAAGGGCGGGCTGTTTCTCGGCGCCGGCGCCGTCCAGCACGCCACCGGGACGCGCGACATGGACAAGCTCGGGGGCCTCGCCAAGTACATGCCGCGCACCACGGTCCTGTGGCTGATCTCGGCGGCAAGCATCGCCGGAGTGCCGCTCTTCAACGGCTTCGTGAGCAAGTGGCTGCTGTACGTGGCCGCGCTAGACGCCGGCTTCCCGGTGCCGGCGCTGCTTGCGTGGGTCGTCAGCATCTTCACCATGTTCTCGTTCATGAAGGCGAGCAGCGGGATGTTCTTCGGCAGTGAGACCGAGGCATCTGCCGTCGCGCACGAGTCGCCGCGGACGATGCTGGCCGGCAGCGCCATACTGGCCACGCTCTGCGTGGTCCTCGGCGTGGCGCCCCAGCTCGCCATCGACGGCGTGATCGCGCCGGCGCTCGCCAGCATGGGCCTGACGTCCGACCTTCACGTCAGCTGGCTCGGCCTCAGCTTCGGCGGCGCCAGCTGGTACGCGACCACCGGCCTGGTCCTCGCGCTCGTCGCCGTCGCCGGCGGATTCCTGCTCTACCGATTCTCGACGCGTCGGCCGCGCCCGGCGCTGGCCACGGCCGGCGTGAGCGCCCCTGCAAGGCTCGACGGGCGCCCGCGCGGCGCCGGAGGCCCCGCGGCGGCGGCGCTCGCCCCGCTCGCCGCCGTCGCCGTCGGCGCCGGCTCGTCCCCGTTCACCGGCGGCGAACCCCTGCGGCCGCACACGCGCCTGCATGCCAGCGACTTCTCGCTCACGATCCGCCACGCTCTCGGGCCCTTCTACGAGTGGGCCGACCCGGACCGCTACTACCTCGTCCTCTGGCGCGGGACTCTCCGCGTCTGCGCCGCGGCCGCACGCGCTGGGGAATGGCTCGAACGCCGAGCCCTCGCGGCGCTCCCACTCCTCGCCCTGGCTGTGGCGCTCGTCGCCGGCCTCGCGGCCGGTCAGACCGGACGCGCCGTCGGCGCTCCCGACGTAGCCGTCTGGCCACTGACGGCGGCCGTCGCCGGCTCCGCAGCCGCTCTCGTCCTGGCCACCTTCGGCGACGCGCGACTGCGTCGCGTCGCCTGGCTCGTCGCTCTGATCGGCGCGCTGGCCGCAGGCGCCTGCGCGATGGAACCCGGTCTCGGGCGGCTGCTGGTGCTCGAGATCGCGGCCGCCGGCGCGTTCGTGCTGCTGCTGCTCGCCGGCGTGGGACGGAGCGTCCGCGCCGCCTACCTCGTCGCGCTCGCGCTCTCCGTCGGCACGCTCATCGCCGGCACGCTGCTGCAAGGCACAGGCCCGCACGCGCTCGTCGTCGCCCTGCTCCTGGCCGGCTTCGCCGTGAAGCTGGCGCTCGTACCCGCGTATCTCTGGCTGCCCTCCGTCGCCGAGCGCACGCCGGCTCTGCTCGTCGGCGTCGTGATCGCGGTCGTCGACGTCACCGCGGTCGCTGAGCTCGTCGCGATGCGCAGCTCCGACCCGTCGCTCTTCGCGCCGGCGTGGCCGTGGATCGCGGTCGCGTTGCTCTCCGCCGTGGGCGGCGCCGGCCTCGCGCTGGCACAGCGCGACGTCAAGCGCCTGCTCGCCTTCTCGTCGGTCACCGACGCCGGCTTCATCGTCCTCGCGGTGACGCTCGCCGGCCGCTTCGGCCTGGCCGGAGCCATCCTCGCCGCCGCCGCGCACGCGCTCGGCAAGACGCTGCTCTTCTCGTGCGTCGCCGGCGTTGAGCGCGACGCGCCCGTGACGCTGGCGGCGCGCGGTCTCGCTTCGCGCCACCCGCTGGCGGCCGCAGGCTTCATCGCCGGTGCCCTCACGGTACTGGGCGTCCCGCCGCTCGTCGGGTTCGCCGGTCACTGGCGCATCTACGAGACCGCGCTCGGCGGCAGCTGGATCTACCTTGCTCTGCTGATCGTGGCCACGGCGCTCGGCGTACTCGCTTACTCACGCGTGATCGCCCTCGTGTGGTTCGGCCCGGCGCGCGAGGCTTCACCCTCGCCGGGCCGCTCCATCTGGCGCGGCGAACCCTGGCCGCTCGCGGTCGCCATCGTCACGCTCGTCGTCGCGGTGCTGGCCGCCGGCGTGTGGCTGGGAGGTGTCTGAGCCATGACCGCCGTCCCGCTCATCGACAGGCTCGTGCGCAACGCCCGGCGCAAGTCGCCCTGGCTGTTCCACCTCAACGCAGGTAGCTGCAACGGCTGCGACATCGAGCTCGTCGCCGCCCTGACGCCGCGCTACGACGTCGAGCAACTCGGCATCCGGCTCGAGGCCAGCCCGCGGCACGCCGACATCGTCGTCGTCTCGGGGCCGGTCACGCGCACGGCCAGGCCCGCACTCGAGACCGTCTACGCCCAGGTGCCGGACCCCAAGGTCGTGGTCGCCCTCGGCTCGTGCCCGGCGAGCTGCAACGTCTTCGCCGGCAGCCCGACGATCGAAGGCCCGCTCGACCGCATCATCCCCGTGGACGTCTACGTCCCCGGCTGCCCGCCCTCCCCCGACGCGATCATCGCCGGGATCGCGCGAGCCGTCGCCATCCTCGCGAACGGAGGCGAGGAATGACCATCGCGCGCGCCCTGTTCCAGCTTCTCGTCTTTCCCGGGCTGCTCTTCGCCGTCCCGGCGTCCTGGCTCATGGTGTGGCTGGAGCGCAAGACGGCTGCCCGTCTGCAGAACCGTCTCGGACCGCCCTTCATGCAGCCCTTCTTCGACTTCGTGAAGCTCCTCGCCAAGAGGTCACTGCCGCGACCCCGTGCCCAGGCGATGCTCCTGACGGCGCTGCCGGTACTGGCGGTCGCCAGCACGCTCGGCGCCCTCGCGCTCCTGCCCGTTGTCCCGTCGGCCGGCGGCTTCAGCGGAGACCTCATCCTGCTCGTCGCGCTGCTCGAACTGCCGCCGCTGTTCGCCGTGCTGGCCGGCTTCGCCACTCGCTCGCTGTACGGGGAGCTCGGGGCGACGCGGGAGGCCGTGCTCAGCGTCGCATACAGCCTCCCGTTCCTCGCCGCGCTCTTCGCGCTCGCGACCGCCACCGACAGCGTCTCGCTCAGCGCGCTGGCCGAGACGCCGGTGTGGCTGGTCAGGGCGCCCGCGCTCATCGCCCTCGCCATCTGCCTGCCGGTCAAGCTGCGCGTCAATCCCTTCTCCGTGGCCAACGCGGAGCAGGAGATCTACACGGGAGCCACCACGGAGTTCGAGGGGACCCGGCTGGCCCTGTGGGAGCTCGCGCACGGTCTCGAGTGGGTCGTACTCACAGGTCTCTGGGCCACCCTGGCCTTCCCGGTGGTCACCACGTGGCCCATCCACGTGGCGGTGTTCCTGGTCATCTCGTTCGCGCTGGTGCTCGCCATCGCGACAGTGGCCGCCGCGACCGCGCGCCTCAAGTTGCTGCAGACGGCGCGCGTCTACTGGTCGTGGGGCCTCGGCATCGGCCTGCTCGCCATGGTCATGGCCATGATCGCCCCGTGAGAAGGCCGCGATGAACATCTGGAACATCATCGGCAGGAACGCGACGCACGGTGCGCAGACGTTGCGGTTCCCTGAGGCGCCGCCGCCGGCGCAGCACTTCCGTGGCCTCGTCCGGATCCACGCGGACCGGTGCCTGACGTGCGGCATCTGCGACTACGTCTGCGTCTCGGGCGCCATCACGGTCGTCAGCCACGAGCACGGGTGCGAGTGGAGCTACGACCCAGGACGGTGCACCTTCTGCGGACGCTGCGTCGACCACTGCCCGGGACGGGCGCTCGATCAGACCAGGGAGCCGACGCCCGCGTACCTGCGCCCGGGCGCCCTCGACACCGCCGTCACGATCGCCTACCCGGTGTGCCCCCGGTGCGGACGGCCGGCGCTGCCGTTTGACGAGCCCCTGCTCGCCCGCGCCCACGACTACGTCAGCCAGGAGCTCCGCGACAGGGCGAGACTCTGCGACCGCTGCCGCCGACGCCGCTCACAGGCGGCGCTGCGCAAGGGGTTCGACGGATCAGACGACGACGAAAGGGACACCCATGGACGCTGAGGCCATCCTCACAGGACTAGCGACCGGGGACGGCTGGGAGCGCCGGTGCGACGGGAGCTGGGCCGAAGTCGACGATCTCGACCCCCGGGCGATGACGCGCCTGCTGAGCAAGGCGGAGGCGCGGTGGGTGACCCTCACGGTGATCCCGGCCGGCGAGGGCTTCCGGCTCATCTACCACTGGGACCTGGACGGCGAGCTGCTGAACATCGCGACCACCATCACCGGCTCGTGCGTCCCGACGATCGCCGACCTGCTGCCGGCCGCCGAGTGGGTCGAGCGCGAGATGCACGACTACTACGCGCTCGAGTTCCTCGGCCGCGACGAGACCCCGGCTCTCATGCTGCGGCCGGACGACGAGCCCGGGCTCTTCAGCCGCACGCAGGACCTCGGCCGGGACGTGGACCCGGCCGAGTACGACGAGCGGGCCGCGGCCGAATGCGCAGGCACGGCCGGCGCCGTGACCACGCCCGAGAGAGGCCCGTCGTGAGCCCCGTCATCCCCGTCGGCCCGTATCATCCCGCGCTCGAGGAGCCGTACAAGATCTCCCTCGACTGCGAGGGCGAGACCATCCGGGACGCGGACATCGAGGTCGGCTTCAACTTCCGCGCCATCGAGTGGCTGGCGGAGCGCAAGAACTACGTGCAGGCGCTGACGCTCGTGGAGCGCGTCTGCGGCATCTGCTCCAACGTGCACACGCTGACGCTCTCCCGCGCGGTCGAGACGATCGCCGGCCTCGAGGTCCCGGAGCGCGCCCGCTACATCCGCGTGATCGTCGCCGAGGCGGAACGCCTGCACTCGCACCTGCTCTGGGCGGGCGTAGCCTGTGAGCTGATCGGCTTCCAGACCCTGTTCATGACCTGTTTCGCGCTCCGTGAGCAAGTGATGGACGTGCTCGAGGCGATCTCCGGCAACCGCGTCAATTACGCGATGAACCGGCCGGGCGGGGTGAACCGCGACATCGTCGACCCCGCCGGCGTGCTCGCCGCCGCGCGCAGCATCCGTACGGCGACCGAACGTCAGCTCATCCCGGTGCTCACGACCGACCGGACCGTCCACGCGCGCTGCGCCGGCGTCGGCCTGTTGACGCGCGAGGACGCGCTGGCGCTGGGCGCCGTCGGTCCGACCGCGCGCGCCTCCGGCCTCGGCCAGGACATCCGCCGGTCGGCCCCATACGAGATCTACGACCGGCTCGACTTCGAGGTGCCGGTCCTCACCGACGGCGACGTCCTGGCTCGCGTGACCGTGCGCGCACTCGAGATCGTGGAGAGCTGCCGGATCATCGAGCAGGCGGTCGAGGGCATGCCCGAGGGGCCGTGGAGTTCCAGGGACTTCCCCCGCGTCCCCGCCGGAGAGGCGTGCGCGCGCATCGAGGGCCCGCGCGGCGAGGTCTTCTACTACGTCGCGTCCGACGGCTCCGACGTGCCGAAGCGGGTCCGCATCCGCACGCCGACGTTCCAGAACATGCCGACTGTGCGACCGATGGTCCGCGGCATGACGCTCGCCGACGCCCCACTGATCCAGGCGTCCATCGACCCGTGCTACTCGTGCACCGACCGATGACGAGAACCCGGTGACTTGTGCACGCGACCATTCCGAAAGCGACAAGAGTGGTCACCGGGCGACTCGACGCCCAAGGCTGTCGGCCGCATCCTTCGTGACGACGGTCCGCCGCCATCACTGGACCGCGACGCGACTCTGCCGTGCCGGCGGCAACGATTTCCCTCATAGGAGGATGCCATGGCCAAGGTCCTGATGATCCATCCCGACAAGTGCACGGGGTGCCGGAACTGCGAACTGGCGTGCTCGTTCGAGCACGAGGGCCAGTTCCGGCCCAGCGCCGCGCGCGTCCAGGCGTACACGTGGGAGCGCGAAGGCATGTCGGTGCCGATGATGTGCCAGCAGTGCGACGACGCGGCGTGCGTCACCGTCTGCCCCACCGGGGCCATGCACCGCAGCAACACGATGGCGAATCTCGTCGACTGGGACGCCGCCACCTGCATCCGCTGCAAGATGTGCACCATCGCCTGCCCGTTCGGCAACGCGCGCTACGACGCGGCCTCGAGCAGCATCTTCAAGTGCGACACCTGCCAGGGAGCGCCGGAGTGCGTGACCTTCTGCCCCAGCGGCGCGCTCGAGTTCATCGACGACGAGCAGCACGTGCGCTCGCGCAAGAAGGCCTACGCGGCCAAGTTCAAGGACGCCTTCCAGGAGGTGAGCTGAGATGTACGGCTGGACCGGCACGATCCTCCGCATCGACCTCACCAAGGGCAGGGTGAAGCGTGAGTCGACCGATATGAAGACGGCTCACGACTACCTCGGCGCCCGCGGCCTCGGCGGCAAGATCATCATCGACGAGCTCGATCCCAAGACCGACGCTCTGAGCCCGGACAACAAGCTCATCTTCGCCCCCGGCCCGTTCACAGGCACGTTCGCGCCGTCGGCGGGCCGCTACGAAGTGATCACCAAGGGTCCGCTCAACAACGTGATCGCGTGCTCCAACTCGGGCGGCGCCTTCGGGCCCGAGCTCAAGTACGCCGGCTACGACGCTCTCGTCATCGAAGGCAAGGCGGCCAAGCCCACGTACCTGTGGATCAGCGACGACAAGGTGGAGATCCGCGACGCCGCGGCCATCTGGGGCCACGACACCCCCGACACCACGGACCTGGTGCGCGCCGAGACCGACGAAGAAGCCAAGGTGGCCTGCATCGGACCGGCGGGTGAGCATCTCTCGCTCCTCGCCAACATCATGAACGAGATGCACCGCGCCGCCGGCCGCACCGGCGTCGGCGCCGTGATGGGCGCCAAGAACCTCAAGGCGATCGCGGTCTACGGCACGGGCTCCGTGCAGGTCGCCGATCCCGACCGCTTCAGGGCGGCCGTCATGAACGCGCGGAAGCTCATCCAGGCGCACCCCGTCGGCGGCACCGGCCTCAAGGCCTACGGCACCAACGTGCTCGTCAACATCCTCAACCAGACGGGCGCCCTGCCCACGCGCAACTTCCAGGACGGCTACTTCCCCACCGCCGACAAGATCGGCGGCGAGTCGCTGGCGGCCAAGCAGCTGGTCCGCCCCAAGGGCTGCTTCAGCTGCATCATCAGCTGCGGCCGGGTCAGCAAGGTCGATAATCCGGACTACAAGGGCTTCGGCGAGGGTCCGGAGTACGAGACGGCGTGGTCGTTCGGCGCCGACTGCGGCATCGACGACCTCGACGCCATCACCAAGGCCAACTTCCTCTGCAACGAGTACGGCATGGACACCATCTCCCTGGGCTCCACGATCGCCTGTGCCATGGAGCTCTTCGAGATGGGGGTCATCACGGCCAAGGACACCGACGGCGTGCAGCTCACGTTCGGCAACACCGCCGCGATGGTCGAGATGGTGCGCAAGGCCGGCGAGGGCGAGGGCTTCGGTGCCAAGCTCGCGCAGGGCTCGTACCGCCTCGCCGAGAGCTACGGTCACCCTGAGCTCTCCATGACTTGCAAGAAGCAGGAGATGCCGGCCTACGACCCGCGCGGCGTGCAGGGCATCGGCCTCAACTATGCCACCGGCAACCGCGGCGGCTGCCACGTGCGCGGCTACACCATCGCCATCGAGGTGCTGCAGAACGGCGCCGTGATGGACCCACGCGTCACCGAGGGCAAGGCGGGCCTGGACATCCTCTTCCAGAACCTCACCGCGGCCCTTGACTCCAGCGGTGCCTGCCTGTTCTCGACCTTCGGCATCGGCGGGGGTGAGCTGGCGGAGATGCTCTCGGCGCTGACCGGAGTGGAGTACTCGCTGGAGGAGTTCCTCAAGATCGGCGAGCGCATCTGGAACCAGGAGCGCCTCTGGAACCTCAAGCAGGGCTACACGACGGCGGACGACACGCTGCCGGATCGCCTGCTGCACGACCCCATCAAGACCGGCCCGGCCAAGGGCGAGGTCAACCACCTCGACCGGATGCTGCCCGAGTACTACTCGTTGCGTGGCTGGGATGACGTCGGGGTCCCCACCAAGGCCAAGCTCAAGGAGCTGGCTCTGAACTGACGGGAGACGGCGCCGGCGCCGGCGAGCTGCGCGAGCAGCTCTCGCCGGCGCCAGCGCCCCCGCCGCAGAGCAGCAGAGTACGCGCGATGATCGTCAAGTACTTCGCCACCATCCGGACCTACACCGGCGAGAACGAACGGCGCGTCGACGACCCGCCGGCAACGCTCGGGCCGCTGCTTGAGACGCTTGCAGCGCGCTACGGCACGTTGTTCCGGCGCGCCGTGTTCGCCGGCGACGAGCTCAACCCCGAGATCATCATCTTGGTGAACGGGCGCAACGTGCTCTATTCCGGACGCCTCGAGGCGTCGCTGGCCGCAGGCGACGAGGTCTCCATCTTCCCAATGGTGGCCGGCGGATGAGCACGCAGACAGGCAGGGAGGTCCGACCGTGAGCGAGACCCAGGCAAGCGAGGCCGGCCGTGTGGCCGCCGTCCTGGCCCGGTATCCGCGCCACGATCCAGGAGACCTCGTGAACATCTTGCACGACCTGCAGGCCGAGTTCAGCTACCTCCCCGAACCGGCGCTGAGGGAGACGGCGGCCTACCTGGGCCTGCCACGCGCGCAGGCCTACGGAGTGGCCACGTTCTACCACGGCTTCCACACCGAGCCCCGCGGCGAGCACACCTGCACCATCTGCATGGGCACGGCCTGCCACGTGCGCGGCGCGCCGCGGCTCCTGGAGCAGGTCGAGCGAGACACCGGGGTCGCGGCGGGCGGCACGGCGCCGGACCTGTCGCTGAATGTGGAGGAGGTCAGCTGTGTGGGCGCCTGCGCCATCGGCCCGCTGGCCATCGTCGACGGCGAGACGCACGGTCACATGACGCCGGACGGCCTCTCCCGCCTCGTGGCGAAGCTTCTCAAGAAGGACGGGCCGGAATGACCGTGAAGCTGGCCGACCCGGGCGCGCTCGCACGCCACCGCGAGGCCCTCGCCGCCATCCGCAGCCCCGAACGCAGCGTCATCGCCGTGTGCGTCGGCACCGGCTGCCGCGCGAACGGCGCCATCGACGTCTACGAGGCCCTGCGCGTCGAAGTCGAGGCGCGCGGCGGCGCGCGCGACGTGGAGTCGCGCGCCACCGGCTGTCAGGGCTTCTGTCAGGGCGGCCCGCTGCTGCTGCTGCTCCCCGAGGGCATCGTCTACCAGCACGTGCGCGTCAAGGACGTGCCCGAGATCGTCGAGAAGACGGTGCTCGGCGGCGAGATCGTCGAGCGGCTGCTGTACGTGGACCCGCCGACGGACCTGCAGTGCCGCCGGGAGGAGGAGATCCCGTTCTACCGCCATCAGCAGCGCACGCTGCTGCGCGACAACGGCCTCCTCGACCCGACTTCCATCGACGACTACATCGCGCTCGGCGGCTATTCGGCCCTGAGCAAGGCCCTCGACATGGGGCCCGAGGCGGTCCTCGAGGAGGTCAAGCGCTCCGGCCTGCGCGGCCGCGGCGGCGCCGGCTTCCCCACGGGCCGCAAGTGGGAGGCGTGCCGCAAGGCGGAGGGCGAGCTGAAGTACGTGGTCTGCAACGCCGACGAGGGTGACCCTGGGGCCTTCATGGACGATGCTCTGCTGGAGGGCAACCCGCACTGCGTCCTCGAGGGCATGATCATCGGCGCCCTCGCGATGGGTGCACGCGAGGGTCACGTCTACGTGCGCCAGGAATATCCCGTGGCCGTCGACCGCATCACCCATGCCATCGAGCAGGCGCGCGAGCTCGGCCTGCTGGGCGAGGCGATCCTGGGCAGCGAGCTGTCGTTCGACCTCCGCGTCAGTCGCGGCGGCGGGGCGTTCGTGTGCGGTGAGGCGAGCGCCATGATGGCGTCGCTCGAAGGCCGGCGCGGCGTGCCGCGCCGGCGGCTCATCCACCTGTCCGACAAGGGCCTGTGGGGCCGGCCCACCAACCTCAACAACGTCGAGACGTGGGCAAACGTGCCCCAGATAGTGCTCAAGGGCGCCGACTGGTACTCCTCGATCGGCACCGAAGGCTCCACGGGCACGAAGATCTTCTCGCTCGTCGGCAAGGTCCACAACACGGGTCTCGTCGAGGTCCCCATGGGTACGACCCTGCGCGAGATCGTGTTCGGTGCCGGAGGAGGCGTCCCCGGCGGAAAGGCGTTCAAGGCCGTCCAGACCGGCGGCCCGTCCGGCGGCTGCCTGCCGGCCGACAAGCTCGACGTCCCCGTGGACTTCGACACGCTCGTGGCCGAGGGCTCCATGATGGGGTCCGGCGGCATGATCGTGATGGACGAGGACACCTGCATGGTGGACGTCGCCAAGTACTTCCTGCGCTTCCTGGCCTCCGAGTCGTGCGGCAACTGCACCTCGTGCCGCGACGGGCTCGCGATCCTGCACGACCTGCTCGGGGACATCACCGAGGGCCGCGGCACACGCGAGACCATCGCCCTCGTCGAGGAGCTCGCCGACACCGTGGAGGCCACCTCCCTCTGCGCGCTGGGTACTAGCGCCGTCAACCCGGTGCGGTCGACGCTGCGCTACTTCCGCGAGGAGTACCTGGCCCACGTGGACGACAAGCGCTGCCCGGCGGCGGTGTGCAAGGCGCTCATCAGGTTCAGCATCGATGCGGAGCGCTGCAACGGCTGCACGCTGTGCGCGCTCCGCTGCCCCCAGGACGCGATCGCCGGAGTGAAGAAGCAGCTGCACTCGATCGACCAGGAGCTCTGCATCAAGTGCGGCATCTGCAAGGACGTCTGCAACCGCGACGCAGTGCTGGTGCGGTAGGAGGCCGTGGTGGACGTTGAACTGATCATCGACGATGCGGCGGTCACGGCGCCGGACGGGTCGAGCGTGCTCGACGCCGCTCGCCGAGCGGGCGTGGACGTCCCCGCGCTGTGCCACCACGAGGCCGTGCCCGCGATCGCCTCATGCCGGCTCTGCCTCATCGAGGTGCGCCGGCCGGGCCGCGACTGGGTGCAGCTCACGACCTCGTGCGACTATCCGGTCTCGGCTGGTCTCGTCGTGGTGACGGACTCGCCACGTATCCGCAAGCACCGTGCCATGAACCTCCAACTGCTGCTGCGGCGCGCTCCCGGCGCCCCGGTGCTCCAACGACTCGCGGCGAAGCTCGGCGTGACGGAGCCACTGTTCGCTCCCGTCGCCGACGCGGCCATGCAGGACTGCATCCTGTGCGAGCTCTGCGTGCGCGTGTGCTCGACCCTGGGCTACAACGCCCTGGCGGCGATCGGCCGCGGCGAGCACAAGCACGTGGGCCCGCCCTTCGGCCAGACGGCGGCGGCGGACTGCGTGGGTTGCGGCTCGTGCGTCGAGGTCTGCCCGACCGCATGCATCCCGATGGCGGACACCACCGCCACGCGCACGATCTGGGGCCGCACCTTCGATCTCCAGGCCTGCGAGCGCTGCGGCAGGCCGATCACGACCAAAGCGCACGCCGAGGCGATGGCCGTCGCGGCCGAGTTGCCGGCCAAGAGCGATGAGCTGTGCGACGCCTGCAAGAAGCGCGTCTTGAGCGAGCGCCTGGCGTCGCCCGGACGCTGAGACGGAGCCCCGCGGCGGTCCCGCGGTCGCGTACCCCGCGGCGCCCGGCCCACGGTTGAGCCGTCGCCCGCGCCCGTACGCGGCGGTGGCCGGGGCCTTCGCTCCGGCCACGTCGTCTGAGTCGCCTCAGGGCGGTGCGGGCGCGTCGCTCCGAATGATCGTCATCCCGTGCCGTCAGCCGTAGTGTTCCCCCCAGGGGGGCCGTCGACACCGGCCACGCCTCCGGTCGCGCCACGCAAAGCCTCCACCTCGATGAAGATGCGGCTCACTTCCGGGTAGGGCCCGTTGATCGCCTCCTCGATGCGGTGCACTGCGGCGTGGATCTCCTCGGCCGGCAGCCCGGGCGTGAACTGCACCTCGATGTTGAGGAGCACGTCCTCCGGGCCGAGATGCATGGTGAGCACCACGCCGAGGCCCGTCACGGCCGGATCGGCGAGCACGATGCGGCGCAGGTCGGCGACCATCGCCGGGTCCGCCGCCTCGCCCACGAGCAGGCTCCGGCTCTCGTAGGCCAGCCACATGGCGGCGGACACCAGGATGCAGCCGATCACCACCGACGCGAGCCCATCGAGGACGGGCAGGTCCAGCAGGTGACTCAGGAACACGCCGACGAACGCGACCGCGAGGCCGAGCAACGCGGCCGTGTCCTCGAACAACACGGTGAAGAGACTCGGGTCCTTGCCATGGTGGATGGCGGAGAGCGTGCGGCGCCTGCCGCGCGTGCCGCGGAAGGCGCGCCAGGCAACGCTGAACGAGAGGCTCTCGAACAGGACCGCGAGCGCCAGCACGACGTAGTTGAGGGTCGGATTGTGCAGGGTGATGGGATGGCGGATGTGATTGATGCCCTCGTAGATGGACATCCCACCGCCGATGCCGAAGATGCTCACGGCGACGATCAGGCTCCAGAAGTAGACCTCCATGCCATGCCCGAACGGGTGGTGCTCGTCGGCCGGCCGCGCGCCACGGTTGAGGCCGTGGTAGAGGAGCCCGCCGTTGCCGGTGTCGACCAGCGAGTGGATGCCCTCGGAGATCATCGCCGAGCTGCCGGTGATGCTGCCGGCGGCGAACTTGATGGCCGCGATCGCCACGTTGCCGATGATCGCGGCCACCACGGCCTTCCTGGATTCAGCTGCCATGGCCGCAGTCTACCCGGCTGGAGCCGGCCGGTCGCCGACATGGAGGCGGCGCGCCCGGCCGCATGCGCGCGCCGCGGAGGCGGCGTGCGGGCCCCAACGCATTCCTCAGGCCCGCACCACGCGCGTGCTGCAGCGTGAGGACCAGCCGACGGAGACCGCCGGATACACGGTCCCGAACTCGAGTTCCTCCCCCAGCCGGACGAGCGGTGATGCATCGGTGACGTCGAGCACCAGGTGGTCGGAGCTGGCACCGACGATCTCCACGCCCTCGCGCTTGGGCCGCAGGCTGGCCGCGCTCAGATCGATCTCCCCCAGGTCGACGATGGCCCGGCGCCGCAGGCCGCGATCGGGCCACTCGCAGATCCTCATGAACGCGTCCGGGCCGCAGGCGCCGGCCGGCGCGGACTGCTTGTCCATCACCTCCAGCACCTCCGCGAACACCGTGAACGTGTCGGTGTGCGGAACGGGCAGCTCAGCGCCCGTCGTGAAGTCCGTACCGCAGAGGATCGCCTCGCCGACGCGGAACTGGTTGATGCGCGACGGCGTCACCCCGGCCTGAAGAAGATGCAGGTCGCCGCTGTGACCGCCCGAGACCAGGCGCATCCTGTGCCCCAGCGCCGACTCGACGGTCTCCACGAGATCCACGAACTCCTGTTGAGTCTGAGCCGTCGGGAGCATGCCGCAGAGACAGTTGAGAGCGGTAGCCATGCCCGCCAGCTCTAACCCCGGAAGCTCCAGCATTGCCCGCGCCGTCCCTTCCGCCTTCTCGGGCGTGACCCCCTCCCGCCGATCGCCCGTCTCGACGAAGAGCAGGACGCCGTGCGTGGTCCCGTGCGCTCGTGCGGCAGCCGAAAGGGCGCGCGCCGTCTCGATCTCGGAGACCAGGCTGTACTGGGCGAGACGTACCACTTCGTTCACCGTGCTGATGGCGGGGATGCGAAGCAGCAGCACGTCGGCGTCGATGCCGGCGGCGCGCATGCGTTCGATGTTGTCGAGGCGTGAGTCGGCCAGCATCGAGCAACCGCCGGCGAGCATGGCGCGAGCGATCTCCGGCTCGCCACAGACGCACTTCGTGACGCCGGCCACGGAGACGCCGTGGCGCGAGCAGAGGTCGACGACAGCCTCGGCGTTTCGTCTGATGCGGGTGCAGTCCGCCTCGATCCTCACTGTGGACCTCCAGTCGTTGTCGGCCGGCCGGACGACGCAGTCGTCGAGATCGGCCATCGGCACCCTATCGCAGGCTCCCCCGGCAGAGTAGCCGCCCCGCCGAGCGGCAGCCCGGGGGCCGCACCCGGACCCTCCGGGTCTCCGTGCGGCCGGGCGCCGCGTGCACAGCGAAGCGCGGCACCAACGGAGGCGGGGCCGCGGGCCTTTCGGCCCGCGGCCCCGCCTGTCCTTGCTTGTCCGGGACGCGGCGACTCTTCAGCCGCCCTGCCTCGCTAGTCCTCTTCGACGACCCCCTCCATGAGATCCGCGCTGGTCGTCTCATCGTTCTTGGTCTCGGCCCGTCCCCAGGCCCAGAAGATCACGGCCACCAGGATGATCACCACGAACGAACCCAGAGTGACTACTTCGAAGTAGGTGCGCCCCACTCCCCAGCTGTCCTGGATGGAGTACGCCTTGCCGAAGACGTAGTGATCGAGGAATCCCGGCCAGAGGAAGGTGAAGCCGGTGATGATCACGGCGGCCTCGGTGAGGATCACGCAGAGCCAGAGGCCGAACGTGCCGCCCGGCACCTTGAACGGCCGGTGCACGTCGGGGTACTTCTTGCGCAGCGTGATCACCGCCGGGAACATGAAGATGAATGCCAGAACGGTGGTCGACACGGTGAGGTCGAGCATCAGCGAGAAGAAGTTGCCGAGCGTGCCCTTGAGTATCGCGAGGATGTAGATCACGAAGATCGACCCGATGATGCCGGAGAAGACCGCCATGACCGTCGGCGTGCCCTGCTTGCTGAAGCGCCCGAGGAACCGCGGGGCAGCGCCGTCAAGAGCAACGAGCGCCTGGACGCGGCAGGAGCCGAGAATCCACACCGAGCCCGAGCCGATCAGTGTCAGGATGATGATGATGCCGAAGATGTAGCCCACGAACTTGCCGAAGCTGCCGGCGCCGAAGACTGCCTGGTTGACGACCTGGAAGGATCCGGTGAAGCCACTGACGCCGGCCAGGGTCTTCTCGGGAAGTGCGATCAGGATGCCGGCGACCACGACGACGTAGAGGACGACGCTGAGGATGCCCGCGCGCAGCACGCTGATCGGCACGTCGTGCTGGGGGTTGACCATCTCTTCGCTGGCGCCGGTCTCGAGCTCGAAGCCGGTGATCAGGAAGACGATGAGGCCGATCACGGCCAGGAAGCCGGTGACGCTGGGCTTGAAACCGCTGAGGGGCGCATGCCCGGCGGGCATGCCCTTCTTGATGAGGAAGCCGATGACCAGGATGCTGAAGAAGATCACCGCGATCGCCTTGACGTAGGCGCCGACGTTGCCCGCCCACTTTCCGTGCTTAAGCGCGATGATGGAGATCCCGATGTTCAGCCAGACGAAGATGAGGCCGATGATCGTCGACGGCAGCCAGCCCAGGTCGGCGTGGCCGTTGGGGTGCATGAAGAAGCTGTTGATGGCGGCGATGCTCACAGCCGCCAGCGTGCCCCCGATCCAGATCGGGTTCGCGATCCAGTAGAGGATCGCCGAGATTCCGCCCGCCAGCTTGCCGTAGGCCATGCGCACCCAGGTGTAGATGCCGCCTTCGGCCGGGAAGGCCGAGCCGAGCTCCGCCGTCACCAGACCGTACGGCAGAATGTAGATGACGATGAAGATGACGAACCAGGTAACGCTCTCCCAAAGCCCGGCCTTCGCGAGTCCCGCGACGGCGTCGAGGCCGACGAGAGCGCAGACGCTGAAGAATATGAGGTCCCAGCGTCGCAACACTTTCTGAAGTTTGGCTCTTTCCTCTTTGAGTTCGACTTCCGCCACCAAACGCTCCTTTCGCTGTCCGTCACGGTCGTGACCGGCTTGTGCAGATCCCGGCCGCCCCCAAGCGGCACGCATCCACCGCGTATCTCACGCCTTTTGGGGGCGGACCGCAATAGCCAGAGCTGAATATGTCTGATGCAGCCGGCCACCGTCATGCGCGAAGTCGTCGCCGTGCGCGCCGGTTCCGGTGTTCACCTGAAAGACACGGCGCCCAAGTGGGTAGACAATAGATGTGTTCGTTGAAGGGAGTCCCATGCTTGGCAGGGAGTACTCGTGTGGCGAGTGCGGACACGGCTTCCGCGCTCCAGAGGGCGAGGTCATCGACTCGCGCGTGCTGATGTGCCCGAGTTGCGGCAGCATCGACCTGACGATCATGGTCGTCGACCGCCCGAGCCCCGCGGTGTTGCGCAGCCGCGAGCCGGTGAAGTCCGGCGATCAGTGGCGCGTGCCGGAGGACGAAACGTCCTGACGTTCGCGTCTCCGCCTTCCGCCTCGTCGCGACCCGAGGCGGGCCTCACCTGGAGACGGTCCTGCCTGCCTGCCTGCCTGCCTGCCTGCCTGCCTGCCACTTGAGTCTCGCCCCGTTCCTCCCTCACCGGATCCCTCGCCTGGTCGGCCGTCGGCCACACCCTCGTCTGGTACCCTGAGCCAATGCTGGCCGCCGTCACCTTCGACTACTGGAACACCCTCTTCGTGGACACCTGCGGCCGCGAGCGCGAGCATCGCCGCGTCGCGATCCTGCGGGAAGAGGTCGGCCGCGTCGCGCCGGAGCCTTCGACGGCGACCGTCAACGACGCGCTGCAGAGCGGCTACGACCTCTTCGATCGTCTCTGGATCAACGAGCATCGCACGCCGCTCTGCGTCGAGACGGTGGACGGCATCCTGGCCGCGCTGCGCGTGCGCCTGCCGGCCGACGCGCAGGAGCGCATCGTGAGGCAGTTCGAGCAGCTCATCCTCGAGTTTCCGCCCGAGCCGATGCCCGGTGCCCTGTACGCGCTGCCGGCGCTGGCGGAGCGCTATCGCCTCGCCGTCATCTGTGACACGGGCTATTCGCCCGGGCTCGTGCTGCGCGAGCTGATGGAGCGCAACGGCATGCTCAAGTACTTCCGCTACCTCTACTTCTCCGACGAGCACGGGGTGAGCAAACCAGAGGCGCGCGTCTTCACTCGCACCCTCGAGGAGCTCGGCGCCCGCGCCGGCGAGGCGGCTCACGTCGGCGACATCCAGCGCACCGACATCGCCGGCGCCCAAGGCGCGGGGATGGCGGCGGTGCTCTTCGTCGCCGCCAACGACCACGACGCCCAGCAGACGACGGCCGATCTCGTGGTCCGCCACTTCGACGAGCTGCCCGCCGCCCTGGGGAGCCTCACCTGCCCCGGCTGCTAGGGAGCGGCCGTGCCAGGCGGCGGAGCCTGCTGGCGCTCACCTTGGTCGCCGTCGTCGCGTTCGTCGCGTTCGCCCTGCTGGCTCGCTCCGGCGGACTGGACGCCCAGGTCCACGCCTGGGTCGGCGGACGGCGCAGCGACGCACTCACCACCTTCTTCTCCAAGTACACGGGGCTCGGCCAGTGGTTGGTCCTGGCGGCCGCCGCGGGCGTCGCGATCGTCGCGCTCGCCGCCTCGGCGCGGCGCCGGGAGGCGGCGTTCCTGCTGATCGCCATGGTCGCCGAGCTGCTCCTCAACCTGGCGCTCAAGTCCGCCTTCGCGCGCGCTCGGCCGCCGGCCGCCGAGGCGCTCGTGCACGCCGGCGGCTACGCCTTTCCCAGCGGCCATGCCATGGCCTCCGCCACGTTCGCCCTGGCGCTGGCGGTGATCGCGTGGCCGACGCGGTGGCGCGTGCCGGCAGCGCTCCTCGCCGCCGCGTTCGCGCTGCTCATGGGCGCCTCCCGGATCTACCTCGGAGTGCACTGGCTCACGGACGTCCTCGCCGGCTGGGCGATGGCGGTGGCGGTCGTAGCCGGCACGGAGCTCGGCCTGGAGATCTACGAGGACGCGCGCCGCCCGGCCCCGCAGGGCGGAGGCGGCATGAGCGGCGCATCGGCGTGAGCGGCGCATCGGCGTGAGCGACGAGGCGACGCAGGTGACCCGTGTCCGCATGCGAGTCGGCGCCGCCTTCCTCGTGATGATGACAGTCTTCCTCGCGCTGGCGGCGCTGGTCGCCTTGCACGCGGGCCACGGGCTCGACGGCCGCGTCGTCGTCTGGGTGCATCGGCATCCGATGGGCTGGGCGACCGGCACGGCGAACGTCTTTCAGGTGCTCGGCCAGTGGTGGGTGGCCGGCCCTGTCGTGGTGGCGCTGGTCGTCCTGCTGGTGGCGGTCGGGAGGCGCCGGGACGCCGGGTACCTCGCCGTCACGATGATCCTCATGGCCCTCCTCGACGTGATCCTCAAGCTGGCCATCAAGCGCACGCCGCCGAACGTCGACAGCATGGGCGCCGCCGCCGGAGGCGCGCTGCCGTCTGACTACTCGTTCCCCAGCGGCCACACCTTCGCCGCGACGGCGCTGTGCGTGGCTCTTGTGGTGATCGCGTGGCCGACCCGCTGGCGCTGGCCCGTGCTCGCCGGCGGCGCGATGTTCGCTCTCGCCATGGGCGTCTCACGCATCGTGATTGCCTACCACTACCCGTCCGACGTGGCGGCGGCGTGGGCGCTGGGCGCGGCCGTCGCCCTCGGGGCGCGCATGCTGGTGCCGGTGACGGCGGCGGACGTCGACGCCCGCGTAGCCGCGCGGGCGAAGCCGGTCACGGCCCCCATCGACACCGTGTTCCTCGACTGGGGCGACACGCTGATGGTCGACGACGCCTCGCAGGCCGGCCCTATGGCTGCATGGGAGAGCGTGGCCGCGATCGAAGGCGCGCGCGAAGCCCTCACGCGCCTGCGGCCGCATTACCGCCTGCTCGTCGCGACCAACGCCGACGCCTCCCGCGAGCAGGACGTCCGCGCGGCGCTGTACCGCGTCGGCCTCGACGGCCTGGTGGACGGCGTCGTCAGCTCCCGGGACGTCGGCGCGCGAAAGCCTGACAAGGTCTTCTACCGCGCCGCCCTGCTGCGCGCCGGCCACGCAGGCGTGCCCCTGCCCGCGCGCGACGCGGTCATGGTCGGCGACTCCTGGCCCAACGACATCGCCGGCGCCAAGGCCGCCGGGCTGCGCGCCGTGTGGTTCAACCCGCACGGCGCCGAGGCGCCCACCGGCAGCACGGTCGCCGACGCCGAGATCGGCGCGCTGGCCAGGCTGCCCGAAGCGCTCGACGAGCTCGGCGGCCCGCGGACCGTTGCGCCGCCGGACGCCGCGGGCTAGCCTGCGTCCAGGAAGAGAGACCCGGCGGCCACCGGGGATCGACGGGAGCCCAGGATGGCCGGAGCTGCGGCTCGCCCGAGGCCGCAAGGACAAAGGAGACGGGATGGACCTGAGTCAGCCGGGTGGGTGGCGCGTCCGCGCCCTCGAGCTGGGCGCGGACGAGGCCGTCGTCATCGACAGTTCCGCCGTGGTCACTGCCGAGTGGGTGCGCATGAAGTGCCTCTACGGCTGCGACGACAACGGCAGCTACCGCACCTGCCCACCAAACTCCCCGGCGCCCGACTTCACGCGCCGGCTGGTCGACGAGTACCGGCGCGCCCTGCTCCTCCAGGCCGGGCCGATCCGCGGCCGCGAGAACTCCGATCCGATGTCGCGGCGGCTCAACGACGCCGCCTACAAGCTCGAAGGCGAGCTCTTCCTGGCCGGTTTCCACAAGGCGTGGATGATGGGCGCCGGCCCGTGCGACGTCTGCGGCGCCTGCGACCTTGAGGCGCCATGTGCGCGGCCGGAGCGCGCGCGGCCGTCGATGGAGGGCTGCGGCGTGGACGTGTTCACCACCGTGCGCAACGCCGGCTGGACCATCGACGTGGTGCAGGACGAGGACGACGCCTACCGTTTCTTCGCCCTCGTCCTCGTCGACTGATGGCGCCGCCGCCGAAAGAGACCCGCGACGCGGCGGCCGGCCCGCTCTCGCGCCGCACCATCTGCGTCCTGCTGCTGCTGCTCGCCGGCCTGCTGGCGGTCAACTTCTGGGTCCCGATCATCCACAGCTCGTTCGACGACACCGCATCCGGCATCGGCGTCCCGCAGCACGACTTCTTCCAGTACTATGCCGGCGGCCACAACTGGGACCTCGGTCTGGACCCGTACCTCAACCACCCCGGCGACGCGCGCGCGATCCACCACCCACGCCTGCACTTCCCGCAGATCTCCGGCTACATCTATCCGCCGACGGTGCTGCCCCTGATGGGGGAGCTGGCGCACTACCGGTACGACACGGCCCGCACGATCTGGCTGGGGCTCAACGCGGGGCTCTTCGCGCTCCTCATCGGATGCGCGGCGTTCGTCAGCAAGGGCAGGCGCCTTGAGGTCCTGACCGCCTGCGTGCTGCTCACCTTGGTCTCGTTCCCGTTCTTCTACCACGTGCACGAGGGCCAGATAGACATGATCGTCGCCGCCCTCACGATCAGCGCCTTCCTCCTGTACCCGCGCTGGCGCGGCTGGCCCTCCGCAGCGCTCCTCGCCGTGGCCATCGCGACCAAGGTCTCGCCCGTGCTGATCCTCTTGGTGATGGTGGCGTACTTCCGCGACTGGCGCTTCCTGCTCAAGACGCTGGCCTGCGGAGCCGCCGTGTTCGCGGTCTCGCTCGCGTTCGTCGACTTCGCGCTCTACCGCGAGTACGTCATCAAGATGCTGCCGATCATCGCCGGCTCCGACCCCTCGCGGTACAACCAGACGCCGCTGCGTTTCTGGTATCAGTACCCAAGCGTCGTGCGCTTCGCCTCACTGTTCGGCTACGCGGCGCTCGTGTTCCTCGCCTGGGTCGCCGGCCGCAACAGCCGCAGGCTGGGCGCCGGCGAGCGCCTCGTCGACACGGGCACCGAGCGCAACGCCGTGCTGCTGCTGGCGGTGCTGCTCATGCTCCTGTTCTCGCCGCTCGCCTGGCAGATGGCCTACGTCTGGCCGATCGTACCGCTCGCCCTGCTGCTGGTGGCGCCGTCGCCGGGCGGTCGCCAGAACGCGGTGCTTGTCCTCGGCGCCGCGGCGGTACTGCTGGGGATGCAGACGTGGCCCTACCGCGTGCTCGACATGACCAACATCATCGGCTGCGGCGTCGGCGTGATCTGCCTGCTGCTGTACTACCTGCCGTTCGGGCAGGTCACGGTGAGTGGACGGGAGAGCGGGACGAAAGAGGCGGGGGCGGCCGGCGAGGCGTAGCAGGCCGGCGGCCGGACCGCGCCGCGGCTAGAGGAGGGCGGCGGCCGTTGTGAGCCGCCCGACCGTGTCGTCGCGGCCCAGCACCCAGAGCGACTCGAAGAGCCCTGGCGTGACGCTCTGGCCGCTCATGCCCAGACGCAGCGCCGCGAAGACGGCCTTGGGCTTCACGCCGAGCTGCTGCGGGAGTTCCCGCACCAGCGGCTCGATGCGCTCCACGGCCCACACGTCGAGGGCGGCGAGGACGACGGCCGCCTCGCGCAGCACCTCGGCGGCCGAGGGCGTCGCCGCCAGCCGCTCGAGCGCGTCGTCGCTCAAGGCGAGCGGCCGGAAGAACCAGCCGGCCACGGGGATGAAGTCGGCGAGGACGTCCATCTTCTCGCGCACCAGAGGGGCAAGGATGCGCGTGAGCCCCTCCTGCTCCTCGTCCGGCGGCAGGGCCGGCGCGTGCGCGCTCTCGGCGCCTTCGACGGCCGCCGCGAGCGCCTTCGGCCCGGACTTGGCGATCTCCTCCACGGCGGCCGGATAGCGGTAGAAGCCGACGCGCGTGAGGTACTCCTCGAGCCGCTCGCCGAGCTCCACGTCGCCAAGCTGGCGGATGAAGCGGCCGTTCATCCAGCGCAGCTTCTCCGGGTCGAAGATGCTGGCGCTGGTCCCGAGCTTGAGGACGTCGAACTTCTGCACCAGGTCGTCGAGCGTCCAGGCGATCATCGACTCGTCGAACTCGGCGCTCAGGAAGCAGAGATAGTTACGTACCACTTCGACCAGGAAGCCCTCGGCGGTGAGCTGCTCCAGCTTCGTCGCGCCGTGCCGCTTGGAGAGCTTCTTCTTGTCGGTGCCGAAGAGGAGCGGCATATGCAGGAATTCCGGCACCGCCGCGCCCAGCGCCTCGTAGATGACGACCTGCTTGGGTGTGTTGCTGATGTGGTCGTCGCCGCGGATCACGTGGCTGATCTCCATCGTCACGTCGTCGACGACGACGGCAAGATTGTAGGTGATGGTGCCGTCGCTGCGCTGGACGATGAAGTCACCGAAGGTGTCGTTGTCGAACTCGACCGGGCCGCGCAGCAGATCGTGGAAGGCGGTCTTGCCCGCCGGCACGCGCAGGCGCAAGGTCCACGGCTCGCCGGCCGCCTTGCGGCGCTCCACCTCTTCCGCGGGGAGCGCCCGGCACTTGCCCGAGTACACCCAGGCGCGCTTCTCGGCCTGCGCCGCCTGGTGCTCGGTCTCGAGCTCCTCCGGCGTGCAGAAACAGGTGTACAGGTGTCCGCCGGCGACCAGCGTCTCGATGTGCTCGCGGTAGATCGGCTGGCGCTCGGTCTGACGGTAAGGCGCATGCGGGCCGGGGGCCTCGGGACCCTCGTCCCACTCGAGGCCCATCTCGCGCATGGAGCTGATGATCTGGAGGATCGCCTCGTCGGTGCTGCGCGAGAGGTCGGTGTCCTCGATGCGCAAGATGAAGCGGCCGGCATTGCGGCGCGCGAAGATGTAGTTGTACAAGCCCGTTCGCGCGCTGCCCAGATGCAGATAGCCCGTCGGGGACGGGGCGAAGCGGACGACGATCTTCTGGGGCGGCTCGGCCATCGGCAGGCATCATACCCGAGTCGCCGCCGGCCCACCGCCGATGGGACGCCGCGGCGCGGACGCCTCGGCCGCGACGTCCTGAATGGCCAGTGCGACGCCGTCGTTCCCGGGTCTACAATGGCGTCATGACAGAGACACCCTCACGCGTGCGCGTCGTCGAGCCGCACATCACGAGCTCCGAAGAGACCGTCCACTTCCGCACCGGCGACGCCCTCGGCGTGGGCCACCGCGACCAGCAGTGGAAGGCCTACGTGTGGTGCACCGACCAGCACGGCCACGCCGGCTGGGTCCCGGACTTCTACATCGAGATGACCGGTGAGCACGAGGCCACCGCGCTGCGCGACTACGACGCCACCGAGCTCACCGTGGGGCGCGGCGAGGAGCTGGACGTGCTCGAGGAGGCCGGCGGCTGGCTGCGCTGCCGCACGGCCAGCGGCACCGAAGGCTGGATCCCGGTCAGCTGCACCACGCCGATCTGAAGCACTGAGGCTTGGCCGCCGGGGCGCGGCTGCGGCGCGTTTTTGCCGCGTCCGGTGCGGTCTGGTACTCTCTCGGCTCCGTGCACGAGCATGCCCTCACACACAACCCTCCCAGTCTGGACGTCTGACATGCCGCAGCTGCGCATCGTCGTCCTCGTCAAGCAAGTCCCGGACACGGCCAACGTGACCGGCGAAGCCATGAAGGAGGACGGGACCGTCAACCGGGCGGCGCTGCCGACGGTCTTCAATCCCGAGGACCTCAATGCACTCGAAGAGGCGCTCAGGCTCAAGGAGCGTCACGGCGCCCGTGTGACCGTGATCACCATGGGGCCGCCGGCCGCCACGCAGGTGCTGCGCGAGTCGCTGTACCGCGGCGCCGACGAAGTCGTGCTGCTCACCGACAAGGCCTTCGCCGGCGCCGACACGCTGGCCACGAGCTACGCGCTCGCCCTGGCTGTGCGCAAGCTGGGCGGCGCCGACCTCGTGCTTTGCGGCCGGCAGGCGATCGACGGCGACACGGCGCAGGTGGGACCGCAGACGGCCGAGAAGCTCGGCTACCCACAGATCACCTGCGTGAGCCGCATCGACGAGCTCTTGCCGGGCGGCGAAGCCGGCCCCGGCGGCGCGCAGACCGGCGGCAGCATCACCGCCACGCGCAGCATCGAGGGAGGCTTCGAGACGCTCACCTCCTCGCTGCCGTGTCTGCTCACGGTCACCGGCGAGGCCAACGACCCGCGCCCACCGAGCGTGAAGCTCGTCATGACCTACAAGGGCATCGCCGCCGAGGCGATGCCTGAGTACGACGACACGTACCTCGACCCGGAGAGCGACGCGGCCGAGGTGTGCATGATCGGGCGCGACGGCCAGCCCGTGTGTCGCGCCAAGGTCGTGCAGTGGGACCACGAGGCGCTCGCGGCCGACCGCGAGTCGCTGGGCCTGCGCGGCTCGCCGACGCGCGTCAAGGAGATCGAGAGCGTCGTCCTCGCCCAGAGCGAGGCGCGCATGGTGGAGCCAGACGAAGCCGGCGTGAACACGCTCGTGCACGAGCTCATCGAGGAGCACATCCTTGGATAGGCGACGTAGCGAACCTATCGTCGGGGGCGGCGAAGCGGCACCGGACACTAGCCGGGCTGGAGCCGCCCCTGTCAACGGCGCCGGAGACGTCTGGGTCGTCGTGGAGCAGCACGACGGCGTGGCGGCCGAGGTCAGCCTCGAGCTTCTCGGCCGCGCCCGCGAGCTCGCCGACACGCTCGGCGTGTCGGTCGGCGCCGTGCTCGCCGGGGCGGGCGCGCCCGTCAGGGCGCTGGCGCCCGCCCTCGTCGCCCGCGGCGCCGACACCGTGTACCTCGCCGATCACGAAGCACTCGCCCAGTACCTGGCGCTGCCCTACACGGCCGTCGTCAGCCACCTGGTGCGCGAGCATCGGCCGCAGATCGTCCTCTACGGGGCGACCACGACCGGCCGCGACCTCGCCCCGCGCGTGGCCAGCACGCTGCGCACCGGACTCACTGCCGACTGCACCGACCTGCGCATCGGCGACTTCACGGCCAAAGGCCAGGAGTACGCGGACCTGCTGTATCAGATCCGTCCGGCGTTCGGCGGCAACATCATCGCCACGATCGTCAGCCCCGAGCACAAGCCGCAGATGGCGACCGTTCGCGAGGGTGTGATGGTGATGCCGGAGGTCGACGAGGGCCGCACCGGCATCATCGTCGACGTGCCGGTGGAGCGCTCGTCGGCCGCCGTCGCGGACGCCGGCCGCATCGTCCTGACCGACGCCGAGTTCGTCGTCACCTTGGTGCGCCGCGTGCAGGAAGAGAAGAAGGTCGACCTCAAGGGCGCCCGCGTCGTCGTCTCCGGCGGCGTCGGCGTGGGCTCGCGCGAGGGGTTCGCGCTCGTCGAGGAGCTCGCGCACACCCTCGGCGGCGTCGTCGGCGCCAGCCGCGCCGCCGTGGACGCGGGCTGGGTGAGTCACGAACACCAGGTCGGCCAGACCGGCACCACGGTGCGGCCCAAGCTCTACATCGCTTGCGGCATCAGCGGCTCGGTGCAGCACCGCGCCGGCATGGACCAGAGCGCCCGCATCCTGGCGATCAACAGCGATCCGCTGGCGCCGATCTTCGCTGTGGCCCACTACGGCGTCGTCGGTGACCTGCACAAGGTCATCCCTCTTCTCATCAAGGCCTACAGGACGAAGGCATGAGCAACTTCTACAGTGACAACGCCGACCTGCAGCAGACGCTGCGCCGTCTGGACCTGGCGCGCATCGTGCGCCTGCGCGAGGACGACTACCTGCAGGCGCGCGACTTCGCCTACGCGCCCAAGGACCTCGAGGACGCGCTCGACTCCTACGAACGCACGCTCGAGATCGTCGGCGACATCGCCGGCGAGTTCGTGGAGCCGCGCGCCGAGGACGTCGACCGCGCCGGCAGCGAGCTCGCGGACGGCGAAGTGTGCTACGCGCCGGGCATCGACGAGGGCCTCGAGCGCCTGCGCCAGGCCGACCTCATGGGCATCACGCTGCCGCGCAAGTACGGCGGCCTCAACTTCCCGGTCAGCGTCTCCGTGATGATCGTCGAGATGGTGAGCCGCGCCGACCCGTCGCTGATGAACATCTTCGGGCTCCAGGACATCGCCGAGACGGTCAACAAGTTCGCCGGCGAGGAGATGAAGGACGCATACCTGCCACGTTTCGCCAGCGGCGAGGTCACCGGCTCGATGGCGCTCACCGAGCCGGAGGCCGGCTCGGACCTGCAGAACATCCAGCTCAAGGCGACGGAGCAGCCGGACGGCACCTGGCGCCTCAACGGCGTGAAGCGGTTCATCACCAACGGCTGCGGCCAGCTCAGCCTGGTCCTGGCGCGTTCGGAAGAAGGCACGACCGACGCGCGCGGCCTCAGCATGTTCCTCTACGAGCGCGACGAGCACATGCGCATCCGCCGGCTCGAGGACAAGCTCGGCATCCACGGCTCGCCGACCTGCGAGTTGCAGTTCGACGACGCGCCGGCGCTGCTCGTCGGCGAGCGCCGGCGCGGGCTCACGACCTACGTCATGAGCCTTATGAACGGCGCCCGCATCGCGATCGCCGCCCAGGCACAGGGCATCGCCGAAGCGGCGTACCGGACGGCCGCCAAGTACGCCGACGAGCGCGTGCAGTTCGGGGCGCCGATCAGCGCGCTCACCGCGGTGAAGGCGATCCTCGCCGACATGAAGGTGGGCATCGAGGCGGCGCGGGCCCTGCTCTACGAGACGGCGCTCATCGTCGACGTCAAGGAGATGCTGGAGCACCGCATCGGCCAGCTGCAGGCAGCCGAGAAGACCGGCGCGGTCGCGGCGCAAGCCGGCGCCTCGCCGGCCGGCGCGCATGGCCCGGACGTGGCCGGCCCGGTCTCCGCCGGCGCCGACACCGACATCAAGGCGCTGCGCGCCGACCTCAAGCGCTTCACGCGGCTGGCGGCGCTCTACACGCCGCTCGCCAAGGCTTGCTGCACCGAGATGGCCAACAAAGTCGCCTACGACTCGCTGCAGGTGCACGGCGGCTCCGGCTACATGCGCGACTTCGCCGTGGAGCGCCACACCCGCGACGCGCGCATCACCAACATCTACGAGGGCACCACGCAGCTCCAGGTCGTGGCGGCGATCGGCGGCGTGCTTGGCGGGACGCTCGCCGACCGGGTCCACGAGTACGACGGCGAGGACTTCGCGGCGACGCCAGAGTTGCTGGCGCGCGTGCGCCACGCCCGCGCGCGCCTGGCGGAGGCCACGGCCCGCGTGCGCGAGCTGGACGACATGCGCTTCCGCGACTTCCACGCGCGCCGGCTCGTCGAGATGGCGATCGATGTCGTCAGCGGCTACTTGATGCTGCGCGCCGCGCAGGATGACGCGCGCAAGCTGCTGGCGGCCCAGTACTTCGTGGACGCCATGGCGGCGCGCGTCGAGGGTGCGGCGGCGATGGTGCTCGCCGGCGAGCCGGCGGCCCTGGACGCACTCACGCAGCTCGGCTCGATCTGAGGGTGGCCGGCCTGTACTGACGGTGGCCGGCCCGGCTCCCCCGGCGAGCCTCTAGCGCTCGTTGGCGGAGATGCGCACCGCGTCGCCGCCGGCCGCCCGCGCGACCTGCAGAGACTCCCGCGCGGCCGACACCAGGTCGTCCGCGTCGTCGGCGTGCTGGGGGAACGCCGCCACTCCGACGCTCAGGGTGAATTTGCCGAGGGCGCCGAGATCGTCGTCCATGACGACGGTGCGCTCGACCATCTCACGCATGCGCTCCGCAACGACGCCGGCTCCACTTCCGAGCCCGCCCGTGTGGGGGAGCAGGAAGGCGAACCCGTTGTCGCCGTCGCAGCAGGCGACGTCCACCTTGTCGCGCAGACACCCTTTGAGCATGCGCGTGACGGCCTTGTGCACAGCCATCCCGGCGTCGGCGCCGTGCGCGGCCGCCCACTCCGAGAAGGCGTCGATGTCGGCCAGGACGAGCGCGAGCGGCTGGCTGTAGCGACGCGCCCTCGCCACCTCGGAGTACAGGCGATCGTAGAGGTACCACGTCGTGAAAAGCCCGGTGGCCGCATCGATCGCCGATCTGCTCTCGAGGGCGCGATGGGCACGGCCGCTCTCCAGGGCCGCCCCTGTCTGGTCGGCCAGCAGCCGAAGCAGGTCGATCTCGTCCTCCCGGAAGCCCCGCACGAGTGAGGCGCGCACGTCGAGGTACCCGCTGACGGCACCACCGGCGACGAACGGCAGAACCAGGCGGCGACGTCCGTCAGGTGCCTTGGCGGCCGCGGGCTCGCGACGCTTCACCGCGTCCTTGACGAGCGCGTCGCCGGACGTCGCCTGCGCCGCCGCCTCGGGCGCGCTCAAGCCGGGCGGCGCAAACGTGCCGTCGGCCTGCCGGAGCAGCACGCCGACCGAACACGCGATCCCCGGCAGCAAGCCGGATGCCTCCGCCTGGACCCGCTCGACCGCCACGCGCACTTCGGGAGACATCGCCAGGTCGCGCGCGGAGTCCAGCAGTCCGCGCAGGCTGCGATTGCGCTCGTCGGAGCGTGCGATCAAACCCGCCGCCAGAAGAGCGGCGGCGCTCAACTCGCGCAGGTTGCGGAAGTGGCGCTCATCGTCGCCCGCGAGCCGGCACACGCCGCGTGACTCCGTGATGCTCAGCACCCCCACGATCTCGTCGCCGACGACGAGCGGCGCTTCTATCTTGCTCTGGTAGCCGTGCTTCTCCAGGAAGGCCAGTTCGGCCGGCGAGATGCCGGGGTCGTCGACGTGATGCTCCACTGTCTCACCGGTGAGAAACAGTCGCCGCAGATCCCCACTCTGATCCAGGGGGACGACGGTGCCTACGCAGGCCGTGTCCGGCGACGTGGGACGTTCGCGGCTCCAGAACGCCCGGCACTGGAAAGAGTCAGAGTCACGCGAGAATGTCCACAGGTCGACGCTCGCCACATCGAGCGATTCCCCGACCGTCCGCACGACGGTGGCGAACAGCTCCTCGGCGCCGGCCGGCCCGCTCACGGCGTCGTCACCCATAGCTCTCGACTCTGTCCTTGCCGCCTCGCTTGGCCTTGTAGAGGGCCGCGTCGGCGTTGCTGACGAGGTCCTCGACCGATGCGGTCTTCTGCAGGAACACGGCCACGCCGATGCTCACCGTGATCCGCGAGAGCGCCGCGCCGTCGTGCCCGGTGAAGGACCTCGTCGCGATGCGGCGGCGGATGCGCATTGCGACCTCCTCGGCGCCGGCGCGATGGCCCGGTGGAGGCGGGTCCTCGCCGTCGAGGGTCCGCGCAAGCTTCCCCGCGAGGTCCATCTCGAGCTGCGCATCCGGCGACGCGATCATCGGCGTGTTCGGCAAGATGATCGCGAACTCCTCGCCGCCGTAGCGCGCCGCAAGGTCCAGGCTCTGGCGCAGCTCGTCGCGCAGGACTTCCGCGAGCTGCCGGAGCACCGCGTCGCCCGCGAGGTGCCCGTGCCGGTCGTTGAAGGCCTTGAAATCGTCGATGTCGACCATGAGCAGCGAGACCGGTGTTCCGTAGCGCCTCGCCCGGGCGACCTCCTGTTCGAGGCGCTCGTAGAAGTAGCGGTGGTTGAACAAGCCCGTCAGCCCGTCGGTGATGGCCTGCTCCTGGACGCGCTTGTAGAGCCGTGCGCGCTCTATGGCGACAGCCGCCTGTTCCGCCAGGGCGCCGGCGAGGGCGATCTCGTCCGCCGTCCAGCGCCGCTCGACCTGGGTCTCGACGAGCACCATGACCCCGAACGACTGGCCGCTGAACACGAGCGGGACGTTGAGGTAGGAGAGGTCTCCGTACTTCTCCATGGTCGCCCGCGTGGGCGCCGCGAGCGCGGGGTCAGAGTACAGTTGCTGGACGACCTCCATCGACTCGAGGAAGGCGCGCTCGTCGGGCTCGTCGTCAAGCGAGAAGACCTTGCCTATGCTGTCGGGCTCGGGCGACGACGTGTCGCGCTGCCAGAACGCGATCGGCTTCACCGTGTTGGCCCCGGAGTCGTACTCCTGGATCTGACACTGCTCAGCGACAAGAGCCTCTGCGGTGGTGCGCGCCACGACGGCGAGCACGTCGTCGAGCTCCACGCTGGAGCTGATGGCGCGCGTGGACTCGAGCAGGAGACCGAGCTGGCGGTTCTGGCGCTCGGTCGTCTGCAGGAGCCGCGCGTGATGGATCGCCGACGCCGCCTGCTCACCGAGCGCGGTGGCCAGCTGCCGCTCGTCTTCCGTGTAGCGCCGCTCGTCTTCGAGCTCGACGAACACGAGCATGCCGATCGGCTCACCCTCGTACGCCAGTGGCACGGTCAGCGACGCCTGTTCACCGTGAGCGACCATCCACTCCCGGTTGCGTGCGTCCACCTCTGAGTCTGAGGCGCGCTGCTCCACGATGAGGCCGCCGAGCAGGGCCGCTTCGTCGGCAGGGTAGTCGGCGAGTGCCAGTGTCATGCCGAGATAGGCCTCCCGCTGATCCTCCGGCTCCACCGAGTCATAGGCCGCGATCCTGATGGTGCCGGCTGCGGCGTCATAGATATCGATCGCGCATTCGTCGCTCCCGAGCGCGGTCCGCGCCGCGGCGGCGATGGCGGCCAGGAGGTCCTCGAGCCGCATCGTGGTGGTCATGGCGCGGCTGGCGCTGAGCAAGGCCTGGAGCCGCCGGTTCTGCTCCGCCTCGCGACGGTACATGCGCGCCGTGTTGACGGCGACGGCGGCCGGCGCCGCCATGAGGCCGAGGAGGCGCCGGTCCTCCGGCCCGAAGTGGCGCGGGGCGCGCTTCTCGATGAGCGTGAGCGCGCCCATCACCTGGTCCTGGAAGACCAGCGGTACGGAGATCACGCTGCGCTCGCCCCAGCTGCGCATGATGGCGACGTCCTCAGGGTCGAGGGCCGGATCGTCGCTCTGGAGCTCGCGCAGCGCGCGCTCCTCGAGCAGGCGGCGATAGCTCGGGCGTCCGGCCAGCGGGTACGCGCTCCCGACCCACTCGCGGTCGCGCTGCGTGAGATCGCGGGACCAGATCGCCGCCGCGATCAGCTCCTGTGAGTCGGGACGGAACTCGTAGATGTCGCACTCCCACACGTCGAGGGTTTCGACGACGCGCCGCGCGACCGCGGCGAGCATCTCGTCCAGACCCGGGCTGGCGACGATGGCGAGGTCGACGTCCGAGGTGAGCGCGTCCGCGTCCGGCTCGTGGCCCCGCGAGCTCACAGGCGCACCTCGACGCGGTCGCGGCCGCCGCGCTTGCCGGTATAGAGGGCTTCGTCAGCGAGCCGCACCAGGTCTGCGGCGTCCTGGCGGTCCGCCGCGAACATCGCGACGCCGACGGTGACCGTCACGTGCGCGTAACGGCGCCCTCCGTGCCCCGCGAAAGCGCGCTCCGCGATAGTGCGCCGCAGGCGCTCCGCCACGACCAGCGCACCGGAGCCGGCCGGCGGCAACGGGTCC
>Ga0316226_1001057_pt1 | contig 31895 bp, 21 predicted proteins | sample TBH18017metaG_FD_206009 | JGI IMG/M metagenome (GOLD analysis project Ga0316226, IMG submission 206009) | Freshwater microbial communities from Trout Bog Lake, Wisconsin, USA - TBH18017 | ecosystem: Environmental > Aquatic > Freshwater > Lake > Hypolimnion/Profundal zone | place: USA: Wisconsin...
TGGAGCCCTGCGCCTGCTCTACGAGCCGGATGATCTGCGCCAGCGCCGTGTCGGCGCCCACCTTGGTGGCGATGAACGTGAACGACCCCGTGGTGTTCATCGTGGCGCCGATCACCTCGTCGCCGAGTTGCTTGGCGACAGGGATCGGCTCGCCGGTGAGCATCGACTCGTCGACGGCGGAGGCGCCGGCGGTGACGACGCCGTCGACCGGCACCTTCTCGCCGGGGCGCACGACGATGAGGTCGCCGGCGACCACCTCGGCGATGGGCACGTCGGTCTCGCCGCCGCCCCGGAGCACGCGCGCCGTCCGGGGCCGCAGACCGATCAGCGCCTTGATGGCGGCGCCGGTCTGGCCCTTGGCGCGCGCCTCGAGCAGGCGGCCGAAGAGGATGAGCGTGATGATGAACGCGGCCGAGTCGAAGTACATCGGCATGCTGAGGCCCTGATGCTCGAAGAAGCTCGGGAACAGGACGCCGAGGACGCTGTAGAAGTAGGCGGCGGAGGAGCCCATGGCGATGAGCGTGTTCATCGTCGTGGAGCCGTGGCGCAGGGCGCTCCAGGCGGTGCGGTAGAACTGCCCGCCGACCCAGAACTGCACCGGGGTGGCGAGCGCCCAGAGCACGTAGCCGTTGTGCAGCCAGGAGGGCAGGAACGGGAACCAGTCGGGCTGCATCGTGCCCGCGAAGATGACGATGCTGAAGACGAAGCCGAAGACGACCTTGATCTTGAGCTGCCGGTAGGCTGCGGCCCGCGCCGCCTCGGCGGCGTCCGCCGCGGCCTCGGCCGACTCTTCGCCGGCTCCGCTGCCCTCGATGACCTCGTAGCCGGCGGCCGCGACGGCCGCGACCAGGTCGGCGTGCGACGCCTGCCCGGGGATATAGGTGACGGTGGCCTTCTCGGTCGCGAGGTTCACGTCGGCTCCGAGCACGCCCGCCGGCTTACGCAGGGCGCGCTCGACGCGGCTCACGCAGCTGGCGCAGGTCATGCCGAGGATCGGCAGCACCGCCTGCGCCGTCACGACCTCGTACCCCGCCGCCTCGACGGTGCGCACGAGGTCCGCGGCGGAGACGACGTCCGGGTCGAACGTCACCGTCGCCTTCTCGGTCGCGAAGTTCACCTCGGCTGAGGCCACGCCCTCCACCTTGCGCAGGGCGCGCTCGTTGCGCGCCACGCAGCTGGCGCAGGTCATGCCGCCGATGGGGAGTTCGAGTGTGGTGGTCAGCTCGCTCATGTCCACAGGGTATATTGCCGCGCGCAAACGTGCGGCGGCTCGGCGGCGCGTCGGCGCGGGCGGCGGCGCGTCGGCGCGGGCGGCGGCGCGCCGGCGAGCCAGGCGACGCGGATGCCCGCGTCAGACGACGAGGACGTCCCGGAGGGGCCGTCGCGGGGTGGGTCGGCAAGCTCGCGCCTTGGGATACCCGGCGCGGAAGATCACCTGCGGGATGCCGTCCGCGGACATCAGATCGAGGATCTCGCTGGGCCGGCGCGCAACGTTCGGCGGAAGGCTGAAGAAAGAGCAGCGCATCCCGAGGCCGGTCGCGGTCAGCACGAAACGCTCCATGAGCTGCCCGGCGTCGAGCAGGCTCGCGGCGTCGTCGCCGGAAAAGGGCACGACAAGGGCGGCGTTCGCGCGCGCGAGCTTGGCCAGCCTCATGCCGGCGGTCTCGCCGATGTTGAAGTTCCGCGTGACCCAGGTGGTCGTGCGGAAGCCGCCGGAGCCCAGCCCGGCCTTGTCGCTCGCCATGCCGTCCGTCTCGCCACCGTCTCCGGGGCGCAGCCAGCCGACGCGCTCGTCCCTGTAGCGCCGGTCCGCCATGCGCTCGACCGTGGACTCGTAGATGAGCTGCGCGAGGGCGGCCTTGGGTGGATCCACCGTGAACAGCCGGAGGTGCGCGCGGTCGCAGGCGGTCGCGCGCGCCAGGATCCTCTGCTGCGCGTCGCCGAGGGGCTCGTCGCGCAGCTCTCCGCGGTCCGTGCGGCGCGCGGTCAGCGAGGGGAAGAGGTCTGCAAGGGCGCGCTCGATGGGGCCGGTCGGAGACAAGCGGACGCGGGCCACGAGGTCGACGCCCTCGGGCTCGGCCCGGACCGTGGCGGCGAGACCGAAGCGCGCCGCCGCGACGCGCAGATTGGTGAGCGCCGCGCCGACGCCGAGCAGCAGCTCGCGGTCGGCGGGGTCGGCGACCGGCAGGCGGCGCAGAGGGTCGCGGCTGACGAGGACCTCGTCACCCTCGATCGCGAACTTCCAGGGCTGCGCGTTGAGATACGAGGGCGCCAGCAGCGCGTACCGGACGAGGAACGCGGCGCGCGACTCGAGGGCGGCGTCGGCCGGGTAGTCGCGGGCGTCGAGGCTCCAGGGGTGGACGTGCGGTTGGAAGCCGGCGCTCACCCCGGCTCTGCGGCCTGCCGCGGGCCCGCGCCCAGAGAGGCCCGTTCGGCCCAGTCGAGGCACAGAGGCGGTTCGTAGAAGTCGCTCTCGACGATGAGGGCGCAGGCCTGCGCCGCCTCGGCGTGGAAGGCGCTTCCGGCGCCGGCGCGCAGCCGCGCCGCGGTCTCGGCGGCGGCTTTGCCGCCGAAGCGGCCGCGCAGCAGGTTCTCGGCCGCGTCGGCCACGGCGACGATCGACGCCTCGAGCCTGATCGCGTCCCCGCGCAGCCCCGCGGGGTAGCCCGACCCGTCGGGCCTCTCGTGGTGCTGCAGCACGATCTCCGGGATCGGCTCGCCGACGCCAAGGTTGACGAGGAGGTCCCGGCCGAGGCGCGGGTGGCCCTCGGTCGGCGTTCCTGTCGCGTCGGCGTGCGCCGACGCACCGCTCGGCGACGACGGGTCGCTCGGCGACGACGGGCCGCTCGGCTGCATCGCTGTGCTCTCGGCCTTGCCCACGTCGTGGACCTCGGCCGCGGCGACCGCGAGGTCGCGCGCCTCGTCGCCGAGGCCGAGCTGTACGGCGACCAGGTCGGCCAGGCACGCCACCCGAAGTTCGTGGGCGGCCACGCGCGGGTCGCGCTGCCAGGCGACGCCGACGAAGATGGAGTCCACGACGTCGCGCGGCCGCCCCGGGTCGACCGGCCGGCATTTGGCGAACACGACCTCGAGGCCGTCCCAGGTGCCGTGCGTCGCGAGCGTCTCGACGGCGAGGAGCACGCCGTCACTCGTCACGAGCGGCAGGATGCAGCTGCTCGTCCTTCCGGACGACATGTCGGCCCAGGCGCGGAGCGCTTCTCGCCGACACTGGCGCGGGTGGACGGCGGCGATGCGCATGCCCTCGAGGTCCGCCCGCACGTAGCCCAGGGCGCGTCTCACCGCCGCGTTGCCGTAGAGGACGCGGCGGTCCTTGCCGACCACCAGCACGAGGTTCTGCGACGCCTCGACGACGGCCTCGAGGTGCGACTGGAGACTCTGCCTCGCCTCCGCCGCGTTCAGTTTCGCGAGCAGCCCGCCGACATCGCGGCCGATGGCGACCAGCGCACGGCGCTGTTCCGCCGTGAAGCCGCTCTGGCGGCTGCAGGCGACGTTGAGGGCGCCCACGACGCGTCCGTCGTCGGTGAGCGGGACGCTGGCGATCGACTTGAAGCCGTACTTGGCGGCGAGCGCCGGCGCCAGGCGTTCGTAGTGCTCGACGAACAGCGGGTGATCGTCGAGGAACAGCTCGCGGTACGGGCCCTCGCGCACGTTGACGACGCGCGTCTCGGCGACGAAGTCCGGGGGCAGTTGCTGGCAGTAGCGCACGCTGGCGGTGAGCCCGTCGGCATCGATCAGGTAGATGCCGCCGCCGTCGAAGCCGAGAGTCGCTACGGTGGCGCTGAGCACGGCGCGCAGAGCCGAGTCGACATCCTGGGACGCGCCGGCGCTGAGGGCGATCGTGCCGGCCGTCGCGGCGGCCTCCGGCGCCTGCGGGCGTGGACCTTTCAAAATCTGTTGAGCGCGGCCGTCGCCGCGCCTGTCGCGGACACTTTGCGCCTCCCGGTACTGCCGGCGGGCGTCTTGCGCCGCCCTTGCCGCTGCTTGGATGCCTCCAGCGGCAGCTCGCCGGCGTTGTAGAGCGCGAACAGGGCGTCCGCGACGTCGCGGTCGTAGCGGCCGCCGCCGCCGCCCTCGACTTCATTGAGGGCCGCCCGGAACGGCAGCGCAGGACGGTCCGGGCGGTGCGACGAGATCGCTTCCACGACGTCGGCGACCGCCAGGATGCGCGCTTCGATCAGGATGTCGTCGCCGACGAGTCCGTTCGGGTAGCCGGAGCCGTCCAAGCGCTCGTGGTGCTGCAGGACGATCTGGGGGATGGGGCCGAGGAATTCCATCGGCTTCAGCAGGTCGTAACTGGACTGCGAGTGCTCCTTGACCACGGCGAACTCGCCCGGCGTGAGCGTGCCCGGCTTGGTGAGGATGTCGGACGGCGTCGAGAGCTTGCCGACGTCGTGGAGCATCGCCGCGATCTCGACCAGGCGCGCGTGGTCGGGCAGCATCCCCAGCTTTTCGGCGAGCGCCTTGGCTACCCGGGCGACGTGGCGTGAATGACCGGACGTGAACGGGTCGCGGATCTCCAGAGCGGAGGTGAACGCCGCGAGCGTGGCGTCGAGGACGCGCTCCGCGCGGCTGGCGCGGCAGATGCCGAACAGCGCGTCCTGGGCGCCCCACGTGCCGGCGGCCACGCGGGTCTCCACCGGCACGTCGTCCCCTTGTTTGGTGCGCAGCGGTATCCAGCAGCTCCGCTCGAGGCCGCTGAGCATGCGCGTGACGGTGTTCGCGACGGCGTCGCGCTGGTCCGGCGGATGAAAGTCGAAGACCGACCTGCCGCGGCACTCCTCGCGCGTGTAGCCGAGCTGGCGGAGGACCTCGGCGTTGACCTCGATGACGACGCCGTCGGAGTCGAGCACGAACAACATGTCCGGCGACAGGTCGAAGAACGCGTGCAGGTCGGCGCGCGCCTGGGTGAGGGCGTCGAGCAGACTGGAGCGCGCGAAAGCGATGCCCAGTTCCTCGCCGACCCCGAGCAGGAGCTCGCGCTCGTAGGCGGTGAAGGCGTGCCGGCGCGTGCTGACCACGTTGAGCGCCCCGATGATCGACCCTTCGGAGGGCAGCGGGATGGCCGCGAGCGACTGGAAGCCCCAGCTCGCGGCCCGCTCTGGGTTCACCGACGCGTACTCCTCGAGGAACAGCGGCGCGCCCTCGCGGAACACAGGCCGGTACGCGTCGGCGTCGACGTCGACGAGGCCGACCGCGGCAAGGAAGTCCTCCGGCAGGTTCCGCGCGCAACGCACGCGCGCCGTCTCGCCGCCGGGCTCCACGAGGTAGATGCCGCCCCCGTCGAAGTCGAGGACGGCGAGGACCTCTTTGAGCGCGCACTCCATGGCGGCGCTCAGGTCCGGCGTGCGATTTATCACGCGCACGAGCCGGCCGAGGGCGGCGAGGTGTGCGAGCTCAGGGCCGCCGGCGTCGTTCTCAGGTGAGTGGCCGTGCGCAGTGCTCGTCATGGATCCCTTTCTCCGTCAGGCCGCCGGTCGTGTTGCCGGTGCCATGTTCTGCTGGTCGCCACGTTACGCCTCTGCGGGCCATGGGGGCCCTGTCCATCCGTCTAGAGCGGAGCGGGCAGCCACGCCGAGACGCGCCCGCAGGCTGCGGGACGCGGGGCGCCTGGACGAACGGACAGCGCGCTGAAGGATGCGGCGCACGCCGCGGCACGCAGCGCGGCGGCGCTCAGATGCCGGCCAGCTCCAGGAGCCCGCCGTCGCGCACGCGCAGCAGCGCGTCCACCACCTCGGGGTCGACGCCCGTCCCGCGCTGGCGCTCGAGCAGTGCCGAGGCCTCTGTGATGTGGAGGTCCCGGCCGCCGGCTCCTGCCGGGACGAGGTGCTCCACCAGGTCGGCGACCGCGACGATGCGCGCCTCGAGGAGGATCTCCTCGCCGCGCAGGCCGTCCGGGTAGCCGCCGCCGTCCGGGCGCTCGTGGTGCTGGCGGACGATGGTCGGGATGGGGCCGAGGTCCTCGAGCGGCCGCAGGATCTGCTGGCCCACCTCCGGGTGCCTGCGGATGGCCACGTCGGCATCGCCGACCTGGGGCCCTCCGGGCGGGAGGGCCGCCTTGCCGATGTCGTGCACGGAGGCGGCCAGCGTCACCATCGCCACGCGGTCGTCGGGGAGGCCCATTTCCACGGCGATGAGCTCAGCGAGCCGCGCCACGCGGCGCTCGTGCTCGGCCGTGATGTGATCGCGCGCCGAGCCCGCGGCGGCGATTGTCTGTATGGTGGCGCGCAGCAGCTTCTCGGTGCTGACGTCGCGCACGGAGGCGAAGATCGCCGGCCGCCCGCCCCAGGTGCCGTGGCTCACGCGCGTCTCGGCGGGCACCTTGCGCCCGTCGCGTGCAAGGAGGGGGAGGCTGCCCACAGTGGCCGTGCCGGCCAGCATGTCCGCCAGCGCCCGCTCCACCTCGGCGCGCGACTCGGGCGCGTGCAGCTCGTGGACGGTCATGCCGCGCAGCGCCTCGGCCGCGTAGTCCAGGCGGCTCTCGACCGCCGGGTTGGCGGCCAGGATCCGCCCGCTCTCGTCGACGACGAGGAGCATGTCCCGGCTGCTGGCGAAGAACTGGGCGAGGTTGGCCTCGCTGGCCCGCAGACGCTCGTCGGCCTGGGCCCGCGAGATGGCGAAGCCAGCCTCGCGGCCGATGGTCACGAGCAGGTCCCGCTCTTGCTGGGAGAACTCGTGGCGTCGCCGGCTGGCGACGTTGAGTGCTCCGACCGTCTCGCCGCGCGAGAGAAGCGGCACGCTCGCCATGGACATGATCCCCCAACGCAGGGCTCGCTCCGGCTGCAGCCCCTCGTAGTGCTCGAGGAAGAGCGGCCGCTGGTCGACGAAGAGCCCTTTGTAGGGCGGCGCGTCCATGCTCACGTGTTCGACCTCTTCGAGCAGGTCCGGCGGGAGCCCCTCGTGATAGCGAACGTGCGCGGTACGCGTCTCGTGATCGACTACGTAGATGCCGCCGCCGTCGAAGTCCATGGCGCGCAGGGTCGCCTGCAGGACCTGGCGCATCGCCGCCTGCAGATCCTCCGCCTGGTTGACCGCCAGGACGACGTGGCTGAGCGCGTCGAAGCCGCCCGACGAAGGTAGCGTCACTTCAGGATCCGCGCGACGCATCTGCCCCGCTGCCTCCGGTCCGGTGCGTGCCCCTGCTCTCCAGGCATGCCGGTCTGCCCGCTCCCGGCCGTGGAGCATCCGTCCCGTCCGGGCTTGCGTTTGGGGTCCACACGGTGTTCGGCCGGCGGTGCGAGCCCCCGCTACGCGCCGCCGGCCAGATGGAGGACACTCGGGAAGAGTCTCTCTCAGCTTTCTTCCGATCTCCTGCCACATGCATCGGCGCCTCGCCCCCGTCCCGCATAGAACAGACGTCTAGACCCGAGCTAGACCGTGACTCGCAGGAGCTCCAGGTAGCTGGTGGCTCCTTCCAGGACCTTGGTGATGGCGTCGTCGCGCAGCGAGGCGACGCCCCCCTCGCGCGCCGCGCGCTTGATGTCGTTGACCGACCCGCCGGTGGCGATGAGGTCGCGCAGGCCCTCGTCGATGACGAGCACCTCGTAGAGGCCCACGCGCCCGCGATACCCCGTGCCGAAGCACTTCGTGCAGCCGACGGGGTCGTAGACCTTGATCCTCTTCCGCGGCGGCTCGCCCAGACCGAGCTCGACCCAGCGCTCGGCCGTCATGGTCTCGGCCTTGCGGCAGTGCGGGCAGAGGCGGCGCACGAGACGCTGAGCGAGGAAGCAGTGCCACGCCGCCGCGACCATGTACCGGGGCACGCCCATCTCCACGAGTCGGTTGACCGCCGAGGCCGCGTCGTTGGTGTGCAGCGTGCTGAACACCTGGTGCCCGGTGACCGCCGCATCGGCCGCCATCTTGGCGGTCTCCAGGTCGCGGATCTCGCCGACCATGATCACGTCCGGGTCGGCGCGCACGAGCGAGCGCAACGCCTGAGCGAAGGTGAGGCCGATCATGGGTTTGACCTCGGTCTGGATGATGCCCGTGATCTTGCGCTCGATCGGGTCCTCGACCGTGTAGACCTTGCGCTCCGGCGACTTGACGAGCTCGAGTGTCGTGTACAGCGTGGTGGACTTGCCCGAGCCCGTAGGGCCGACGATGATGATGCCGCCCTCGGGCGTTCTGAGCGCCTTCTCGTAGCGGGTCAGGTTGTCGCCGGTCAGCCCCAGAGAGGCGAGTGTGGGCGGCAGCGACGAGGACTCGAGGATGCGGATCGTGATGTTCTCGCCGTACAGCGACGGGATCGAGGCGAGGCGCAGATCGACCGCCTGCCCGGTGGAGAGTTCGAAGGTGGTGCGCCCGTCCTGCGGCAGCCGCCGGTCGGCGATGTTGAGGTTGCCCATGATCTTGAGGCGGCTGATGATGCCGGCCTGCAGGTCGGAGGGGAACTCGCGCAGTTCGTGCAGCACGCCGTCCACCCGGCAGCGGACGAGGAGCGAGTCCTCGCGTGGCTCGAGATGGATGTCCGACGCGGACATGCTGGCGGCGTCGGCGAGCAGGCTGTCGACGATCTCGATGATCGACGAGTCGACGTCGGCGCCACCGACGGCCTCGCCGCCCTCGGCCCCCGCGTCCTCGCGTGCCTCCTTGAGCTTGCCGCGCGAGCTGAAGTAGATCCCGATGGCGTCGTCGAACCCGGACTGCGTGCACATCACCGTCACCACGCGGCGCTTGGTGCGCATGCTGACCTCGTCGATGGAGATGACGTCCAGCGGGTTGGTCATCGCCAGCACCAGGCCCCCGTCCTCGGCGATGCTGAGCGGCATCATGCGATGGCGGATGATGAAGTCGCGCGGCAGCAGGCCAACGGCGCTGGCACTGGGCGCGACCATGGCGAGGTCCACCACGCCGATGCGCATCTGGCCGGCCACGGCGTTGACGATATCCTGTTCGGTGACGAGGCCGTCGCGCACGAGGACCTCGCCGAGGCGGCCGCCGTCGCTGCGCTGGCGCTCCAGGGCGTTGTCGAGCTGCGCCTGCGTCACGAGGCCGCTGGAGACGAGCATGGTGCCGAGCCGCAGGCGGCCGTCGGCGCGGTGCGTACGGCCGCTGACCAGGTCGTCGAGCTTGACGCCGAGCTCGTCCGGCGAGAAGGGCTTTGTCACGAACTCGGCCGCGCCGAAGCGGTGCGCGCGCTCGAAGGTGGGGAAGTCGCCGTTGGCGCTCAGCGCCACCACCGGGACGCCGCGCAGGTCGGGGTCGGTGGTGACGAGGCGCAGCAACTCGAGGCCGTCGAACGTGGTGAGGTCGAGGTCGAGGAGGATCGCCGCCGGAGGATCCTTGCGGAGGACGGCCAACGTGCCGGGGTCTCCGAGGCTCGCTATCACGTCGTAGGGCTCCCCGAAATGGCGCACCAGCTCGTCGCGCAGATCGGTGTCGTCGTCGATGATCGCCAGTCGCGTCTTGGCAGTGCCCAGCACGTGGACCTCCCGCTCGCCCGCTTGGGTCAAGTCTAGCGCATCGCTTGGCGCCGGCGCGCGCCCGCGAACGTGCGCGCGGTCGACATTCGCGGCGGCACGCGGCGTTCACCGCGACGCACGGCATGAGGAGAAAGTGCCGGGCCGGCGGGGGCCTTCGCACGGATGCGGGCGGTCCGTGCCAGTGACGAAGGAGACCGGCCCGGCTGAGAGAGAGGATGAGATGCCGGGCCGAAGCCCGGTGAGTAGTCCTGCCCGGTCTCGCGCATCCGGTATCGGCATCCTCGGGCCGCAGATGAGGCCCGCGCGCCCGAAAGCGTTGTCACGGCGCGGAACGGCCGCGGGCCGGTTGCTATACTCGCGGGCACATCTGCAAGGAGCGTGCATGTTCGGCAAAGTCCTGATCGCCAATCGCGGCGAGATCGCCATCCGCGTGATCCGCGCCTGCAAAGAGCTCGGGGTCGCCTCCGTGGCCGTGTTCTCGGAGGCCGACGAGGACTGCCTGCACGTGCGCTACGCCGACGAGGCGGTCTGTATCGGCCCCGCGCCGGCGGCCCAGAGCTACCTCGTGATGCCGGCGATCATCCAGGCGGCGCTGCAGACCGGCGCCGACGCCGTCCACCCCGGCTACGGCTTCCTCGCCGAGCGCGCCGCCTTCTCACGGCTCTGCCGCGAGCAGGGTCTCAAGTTCATCGGCCCGTCGCCGGAGTCGATCGACCTGATGGGCGACAAGGCGGCGGCGCGGGCGACGATGACCGCCGCCGGCGTGCCGGTCACGCCCGGCTCGCAGGGCATCGTCGAGGACGTGGCCGCGGCCGCGGCGGTCGCCGGCGAGATCGGCCTGCCGGTGATGGTCAAGGCTTCCGCCGGCGGCGGCGGCAAGGGTATCCGCATCGTCAAGGAGGCGGCGGAGCTGGAGGCGGCCGTCCGCCAGGCGCAGGCCGAGGCCGAGGCGGCCTTCGGCAACGGCGCCGTGTACGTGGAGAAGTACATCGAGGCGCCGCGTCACATCGAGATCCAGGTGCTCGCCGACGGCAAGGGCCACGGCATCCACCTCGGCGAGCGCGACTGCAGCATCCAGCGGCGCCACCAGAAGCTCATCGAGGAGGCGCCCTCGCCGGCCGTGAGCCCGGAGCTGCGGCGGCAGATGGGCGAGGCCGCCGTCGCCGCGGCCGTGGCGGCAGACTACGAGGGCGCAGGCACGGTCGAGTTCCTGCTCGACTCGGACGGCAGCTTCTACTTCATGGAGATGAACACGCGCGTGCAGGTCGAGCACTGCGTCACCGAGATGGTGACCGGGGTCGACATCGTGAAGACGGGCATCCGCATCGCCGCCGGCGAAGGGCTGCCGCTCACGCAGGACGACATCCGTGTGCAGGGTCACGCCATCGAGTTCCGCATCAACGCCGAGGACCCGGAGGCGAACTTCATGCCGTCACCCGGCCTCGTCACCCAGTGGGTGCCGCCGGGCGGTCCCTGGGTGCGCTTCGACAGCCACGTCTACCAGGGCTACATGGTGCCGCCGTTCTACGACAGCCTGCTGGGCAAGCTCATCGTCTGGGGGCGCGACCGCGAGGAGTGCCTGGCGCGCTCGCGCTGGGCGCTGGAGGAGTTCCTCGTCGACGGCGTGAAGACGGTCATCCCGTTTCACCGCCTCGTGCTCGAACACCCGCTGTTCGTGGCCGGCGACGTCAACACGCACTTCATCGAGGACCACCTGAGCTGAAGCCAGCCGGGCGTTCGCTCACGAGCGGCCCGGCGGAGGGAGGCATCATGAGAAGTGGAGCCCGCCCGGGACGCGAGGCTGGGGGCGTGCCCATCGATCTTGTGCTCCTCGTGGTCCTCGTCGTGGCGATCGTGGCCGCCGGCGCCTGGTACACGGTGCACAGCGGCGGACCGGGCTGGATCGTCGTCGTCGGAGGGGTCGCGGTGGTCGCCTTTGCCTGGGCGTTCGCGCGCCGTGTCCGACGGCGTGACGAGAGCGTCGTCGAGGGGCAGCGTAAGGTCGGGCACGACGAGTCCTGGACGAGCGGCAAGGAAGACGAGTAGCGCGGAACCGGCGGACGAGTGGCGGGCGGGAGGACCAGACGGGCGCCCGTCTACTTGCCCCAGTTCATCAAAGCCACGGCCGCCGCGGCCACCGCGGCGGCGGCCGCGATGATGAGGGCGAGCACCATCTGCCGGGGTCCGAAGACGAAGACGATCAGCGCGATCGCCACGAGGCTGACCAGACCCCAGAAGTAGCGATCGAGGAGGGCGAGGGCCTCGACTGCCACTCGTGCGGGACCTCGCTCGCGGATCTTCACGGCGCCGAACGCTACTCGGGGCGCACGCTGTAGCCGGCGGCGGCGATCTGCGCCAGCAGCCGCTCCGCCGCCGGTGCCAGCAGGGCGTCCACTGCCGCGGCGTTCGCTCCGCGCGCCGACAGGGTGACCCGGATCACGCGCGTGCTGCCCAGCACCTTGGCGCGCGACTTCACGTAGATCGCCGGGTAGTCAGCCTCCGCCCGGCGCAGGATCTCGGCGATCGCCGACTCGTCCTGCAGGGCGACCTCGAGCGAGCGTTCCTCGTAGTGAGCTTCGCCGAAGATGCGCCCGAAGAGGTCGTCGAGCGACTGCTCCACGATCGCCTCGAGCTCGCCGGGCACGCCCGGCAGGGAGACGATGCAGGTGCCGTCGCGCTCGAAGAGCACGGCCGGGGCCCCGCCGATCGGATTGACGATCGGCTCCGCCCCGGCCGGCAGGCGCGCCATCTTGCGCCGGCTCTCGTTCATCTCGGCGAACGGGACGTAGCCGCGCGCGTGGAACTCCACGTACTTGGCGGCGACCATGCGCTCGGCCTCGGGGTGCAGCCGCAACTCGACCCCGAGCCCCAGCGCCACGCCCTCCAGCGTGCGGTCGTCGCTCGTCGGGCCGAGCCCGCCGACCGTGAACACGAGCGCCGGCCGGCGCTCGAGCGCGCCGCGGATCTCGGCGGCGATGGCGCGGATGTCGTCGCGCAGCATCACCGTGCGGCGTACCAGACCGCCCAGGCCCGTGACCTTGACGCACAGCCAGTTGGTGTTGGTGTCGAGCACGTCGCCGATCAGCACTTCGTTGCCGGCCGAGACGATCTCGACGATGGGCGCCGCGCTGTGCTCGTCGGCACCGCCGTGGGTGGGGATCTGGCCGCTCATGGCGCAAGTGTGGCAGACCTCGGCGTGTCCCGGCAAGGAGCCGCCGCGCCGCCGGGCGACGCAGGCAGGGCGTCGGCGTCGGGCGCCTGCGGGGTATACTCCCCGACATCGGGAAGGAGCCCATGTGTCGACGAAACCCCTGGTCATCTTCCAGCACGAGGATGACGATCCGCCGGCGAGCATCGCCGTGTCCCTCAAGCGTCTCGGCGTCCCCTTCGAGGTGCGCCGCCTCGACCTCGGTGACCCTCTGCCGGAGTGGCCCGCCGAGCTCAGCGGGATCATCGTCATGGGCGGCTCCATGCACGTGCACCACACCAAGGAGCACCCGTTCCTCGTCGCGGAGAAGAAGCTCATCCGCCGCATCGTGCACGAGGGGGGCCCCGTCTGGGGGATCTGCCTCGGGGCCCAGCTCCTCGCCGAAGCGGCCGGAGGCGACGCCTTCAAGCGCAAGAAGCCCGAGGTCGGCTGGACGAGCATCGAGAAGGTCGCCGACGACCCGCTGCTGCACGGCGTCTCCTCGCCGTTCATGGCGTTCAACTGGCACGAGTACTCGTGCAAGCTGCCGCCGACGTCCCATCTGGTCGCCCGCTGCGGGGACGGGGTGCAGGTCTTCCGCGCCGGCGGCAACGCCTGGGGGACGCAGTTCCACCCGGAGGTGGACGACGAACTGGCGCCGCACTGGGTGCGGGACGCCGCCAAGGAGCACCACGAGCAGGGCAAGGAGTGGGCCGAACAGCTCCAGGCCGACACCGAAAAGTACCTGCCTGACTACCCGAAGTTCTGCCACAAGCTCACGGAGAACTTCGTCCTCACCACCGGCCTGCTCCAGAAGGATTGACCCGGGACCGACCGGGCCCGTACGCGCGACGGCGGCGCCGAAGCGCCGCCGTCGCGCGCCCGTTTCCGGGCAGCCCCTCGGGGAGAGGGTCTTGTGAAAGGAGCCATGGGGTGGTACTTGCGTACCAGCGCGGAGGAGGGGTGTGTGGAGGGGGACTCCAGCGCGCATGGGGAATATTACCACTGTTCCAGCAGTTGAAACCACCGCCGCAGTGTTAAGCAGGAAGGGCCGGCGCCGAGGCTCCGGAGCCACGCCGCGATGAGCGCTCCCGCGGAGCGCCGCACCCTCTTCACGATCGAGCGCGAGAAGCGCTGGCGCATCTGGCTGTTGTTCGGCCTGCTGCTGCTGGTCGTCTTCGTCTCGGCCTGGGTGGCGTGCTTCGTCGTCACCTTCGCGTTCTTCCTGAGCTTCCCGGTCGTGGACACTTTCACGTGGGTCTTCACGTTGCGCGGGATCGGGCTGATCCTGGCGGCGGCGCTCGCCGGCTCTCTCGTCTACTGGTGGACGTCGCAGGTCGGCGCCCGGACGCGGCTGCTCGCGGCCATGCACTGTCAGCCGCTCGACGCCGGCGACCGGTATCATCATCGCCTCTCGGACATCGTCGAGGAGGTGCGCATCGCCACCGGCGCGCCGCGCATCGACTGCTTCGTCGTGCCCACGCTGGGGCTCAATGCGTTCGCCTTCAGCGACCTGCGCGGAGCGGGCGTGATCGGCGTGACCGAGGGCGCCCTGGCGCGTCTCTCGCGGCAGCAGCTCCAGGGCGTGGTGGCGCACGAGTTCGCGCACATCCTGTCCGGCACCTATGTCACCGTCACGGTCAGCTGCCTGCTGTTCGGCGTCTACTCATCACTCGGCGACAAGCTTGAGGCGGCGGCGCTCGCTGGCGGCGGGAGCCGCGCCATACCGGTGGCGCTCGCCGCCGTGGCGCTGCGCGGCTGGCTGTGGGCGCTGCAGGTGGCGTCCAGCGTGACCAATGCGGCGCTGAGCCGTGAGCGCGAGCTCCAGGCGGACGTCGCGGCGGCGCGCTACACACGCGATCCGCTGAGCCTCGCGGAAGCGCTGCGCGTGATCGGCAGGCACCCGGGCGGCGCCGGCTACATCCCCGAAGGACTGGCGCCGATGTGCATCCGCGCCGTCGGAGCGCAGCTCCCGCGCCTGTTTGGCGGCCGTCGCGACGCGCGGCCGCCGCTCGGCGAGCGCGTCGACGCGCTGGTCGCGCTCGCGCACGTGTCGCCCGACGAGTTCGCGCACCAGGCGGACGCCGCCGAGGACGTGTTCGCGCGGCGCGAGCACTGGGCGCCGCCGCCGGGGAGCGCGCCGGCGGCGCCCGGCGGGGCGGCTTCGACGGGCGTGGCGGCGGCGGCCGGGGCCGGCGGCCTCCCGGCGTGCCCGAGCTGTGGCGCCGGCCTGAGGTCGGCCGACTACGAGGGCGTCGACGTGCTCGTCTGCACCTCGTGCGGCGGGCGGCTCCTCTCGACGCGCGACGTGGGCAGGATCCTCGCCCGGCGCGAGGCGTCGTTCTCGGAGGAGCAGGTACGGCTCGCCGACCTTCTCACGGCCGGCGGAGACCGGCTCCGCCACTCCGCCCTCCTCGCCCGCGGCCGGCCCGGCGTGGACCTCGTCCCTTGCCCTCGCTGCGCCGCGCTGATGATGCGCCGTCACTACAGCTACGAGTACGCCGTGGAGATCGACTACTGCGGCCTCTGCGACCTCTTCTGGTTCGAGAAGGACGAGTTCGAGGCCCTGCAGATCGTCGCCGAACGCGCGACCGGCTAGCTTCGTCTCTCACGGGTCTCGTACGCCGCCGGGACGACACACTCCGGCCCTTCGGCTAAACTGATTCACCCGTCCCGCGGCCCCCAGGCGGCCCGGGAGCGAGCCTCGCAACGCCCGATGACACACGACGCCAGCGGCCCCGACGCCGCCCAGATCCCCTCGCCGATAGACGGTCGCTACCGCGTCCTCTCGCGCCTTGGCAGCGGCGGCATGGCCGACGTGTACCTGGCCGAGGACGAGACGCTCGGCCGCTTGGTAGCCGTGAAGGTGCTCAAGCTCGAGATGGCGTCCGACGCCGAGTTCGTCGAGCGCTTCCGCATCGAGGCGCAAGCGGCCGCGAGACTCAACCACCCCGCCATCGTGGCGGTCTACGACCGCGGCGGGGCCGACGCGCGCCCGTACATCGCCATGGAGTACGTCGACGGCGAGAGCCTCAAGCAGCGGATCCGCCGGGACGGGCGCATGCCTGCCGGTGAAGCGGTGGCGACGATCCTCGCCGTCCTTGACGCCCTGCGGGCCGCTCACGAGCACGACATCGTGCACCGCGACATCACGTCGTCCAACGTCCTGCTCGCCACCGGCGGTCGCGTCAAGGTCGCGGACTTCGGGATCGCGCGCATCGGCAGCTCCGCGCTCACGCGCAGCGGGGTCATGATGGGCACCTCCTCGTATCTCTCGCCCGAACAGGCGCAGGGAAGGTCCGCCGACGAGCGCTCCGACGTGTACAGTGCGGGCGTCGTCCTGTTCGAGATGCTCACCGGCAAGCTCCCGTTCCGCGGCGACAGCGACATCGCCGTGGCCATGCAGCACGTCTCCGCGGCGCCGCCGAACCCGCGCTCGCTGGCGCCGGACGTGCCGGAGCGCACGGCCGCAGCGGTCATGCGGGCGCTGAGCAAGGATCCCGCCGACCGGTTCCAGAGCGCGGAGGAGTTCGCCGCCGCGCTGCGCGGCGCGGAGGTCGCGGCGGCAGGAGCAACGCCGGCGGTCGGCGCGGCGGCCGTGGCCGCGGGAGACGCGGCCGGAGCGGCCGTCGCCCATAGTGCCGCCGCCGCAGTGGTCGCGCCCGCCGCCGCCCGTGGCGCCGGGCACGCGCCCGCCATGCTTGACCCGTCTCCGCCCACCGTCGTCGCTGCGGACGCGCTCACGGCGCCCGCGGCGACGCGCCTCGCGCCGCCGGGCGCCGCCGTGCCGGCTGCCGGTCGGCCGGCCCGGGCACACCGCAGCCGTACGTGGCTGTGGATCGCGGCGTTCCTCGTGGTCCTTGCCGCCGTCGCCGGCGGCTGGGTCGTGTACGCCTACGTCTTCAACGCCGGCCCGCACGTGCCACACGTGGTCGGCGACGTCAGGCCGCACGCGGTCGCCGCCGTGCGCGAACAGGGGCTCAAGCCGGTCATCCACCAGGGGTGGATCGACGGCGTGGACGCGGGCACCGTCGCGCGGCAGCGGCCCAAGGCAGGCCAGAAGCTCGCCAAGGGTGCCCGGGTGGACCTGTGGGTGAGCATCGGCCCGCTTCACATCCCGTCGCCGACCCTCACGGGGCTGAACGCCACTGACGCGGCGACCGTGCTCGCGCAGCAATCCCTCGGCGGCCACCGGCGCCGCGCCGCCACGCGCAAGGTCCCCATCGGCAAGATCTACCGGCAGTCTCCCGAGCCCGGCACGACCATCGCGCGCGGCGATACCGTGACGTACTGGGTGAGCACCGGGCCGCCGATCCGCCCCGTGCCCGACGTCGTCGGGCTCTCCGAGGGCGACGCCAAGACGGCGCTGGAGGCCGACGGCTTCACCGTGCACAGCGACCTCGTCGTCGGCCTCGGCTCCGTGCCGGGGGACGTGGTCGCTCAAGACCCGGCGGCCGGCTCGCGCCTGCGCAAGGGCGACGAAGTCGTGATCAAGGTCGCCGTCTTCTGACGCGAGCCGGAGCCGCGCCGCCGTTCAGGCGCCCGCGCCGTCCATCCACTTCAGGAGCGCATCGCGAAAGAGCTCCGGCTGCTCGCAGGCAGGCATGTGACCGCAGTCGGGCAGGATGACCAGCCGGGCGCCCTGCGCAAGCTCGGCGATGGTGCGAGCGTGTGCCCGTCCGCAGATGAAGTCGAGCTCGCCGTAGAGCAGAAGGACGGGCACCGCGATGGACGGCAGCAGCCCGAGCAGCTCGTCGTTGCCCTCGAAGACACTGGCCGTCGCCGCCCACGGCCCGCGTCCGAAGCGCGCGTCGCGAGCGAGCCGCGCGATGTGCGCCTGCGCCATGGGGCTCTCCGGATGGGCGAAGTACAGCGGCCAGACGGGCGCGTAGCGTGCCTCAGGCTCCGGCAACGCGATCCAGCCGGGGTCGTCTGAGGCGTCCCAGAGCCGCGTGGCCTCGTCGACCCAGGGCGTGCCGGTGTACCGCGCCAGTCCGCCCTCGAACTCGGCTACGGCCTCGGGGCTCGCGGCCACGCTGGAGGCCGACCAGGCGCCCACGGCGGCGCAGCGGCGCGTCGCCTCCGGGTAGAGCGCCGTGTAGGTGAGGCAGACGGTGCCGCCCCACGAGTGGCCGAGCACCGTCACCGGATCCAGCCCGAGCGCGCGCCGCACTTCTTCGTAGAAGCGCGCCGTGCCGGCGGCGCGGTAGTCGCGCGGGTCCTTCGGCGGCGTCGAGCCGCCGGTGCCGTGCGCGTCGACGAGGTAACACTCGAAGCGGTCGCCGAGCAGTTCGCAGTCGGCGCGGCCCATGGCGGCGTTGAAGCCGGGGCCGCCTTCGAACCAGAGCGCCGGCTCGCCACTGCCCACGACCTCGTAGGTGGCCTGGCGGCCAGCGTCCAGTTGCACGGTCCGCACGCTCATCCGGGGGTCTCCTCGCTCTGCTCGCTTGGCGCCGGCGCGGTCTCGCCCGTGGGCGCGACTTCGCCTGCAGTGTACCTCCGGCGGCGCTCAGCCCGTGCGCCCCGGCCGCGTGCGCGGCTCCACGGCCGGGAGCTCCCAGGCGTCCGGGCGCTGATACGAGAACGGGCCGCCTCCCGGCACGGCCGCGGCCCCCCTGCCATGCGGCCTGCCCGCCCCGCCGTACCCCTCGCCACCGCGCCCGCCCGGCAGCGTCTCGCTGCGGCCGAGGACCTCCGTGAGGTCCATCACCTTGTGCGCGACCACCGCCAGGCCGTGCTCCTCGTCGTTCTGGAGCTCGCCCTCGACGAGCAGGTAGATGGCGTTCTTGAGCACACGCCCGTACTTGAGGTAGACGTCGTTGAAGACCACGACCTGGCCCAGCTCGGTCTCGTCCTCGAGCGTGAGGAACATGGTGCGGTGACCGCTGCGGATCCAGGGCATCTGGGCGCGCTCGAGCACGCCGGCGACGCGCACGCGGCGGCCGTGGCGGACCTCGGGGAGCCGCCCCATGGGCGTGACGCCGAGCGCTTCGATCTGCGCGCGCACGAAGCGCAGCGGGTGAGCACTGACGTTGAGGCCGAGCAGTTCGAGCTCGATGCTCACGCGCCGCTGTGCGGACCAGTCGGGGAGGAAGGCGAGCGGCCCCAGCTTCTCGTCGAGGGCGAGGCGCGGCTGGTCGAGGCCGTCGTCGGGCGTGGCGGGCATCGTGGGCGAGTCGCCGCCGGCCCGCCCGCGCCCGGCCGGCCTGGCCCCGGCGTACAGCAGCGGTACCTGGGCGACGAGCTCCTCGCGGCGCACGCCGAGCGCGTCGAAGGCGCCGAGGCGCACGAGGTTCTCGGCGATCTCACGGCTCACGCGCGTGCGCCCCACGAAGTCGGCGAGCGAGACGTACGGCCGCGCCGGCCCGCCGGGCCCCGGCGACGGCCCCCCGACCCCATCGCCCGCCCAGGAGCGGTCATCGGAGCCGCGCCTGCCGCGCCCCTCGACGATCGCGCGTCGCGCCGCGGCGCTCATCTCCTTGACGTAGCCCAGCCCCACGCGCAGCGCCGTGCCGTCCTCCTCGACCTCGAACCACTCGCCGCTCAGGTTGACGTTCAGCGGCAGCACGCGTAGCCCGAAGCGCCGCGCGTCGTTGAGCACCACGCGCGGCGAGTAGAACCCCATGGGCTGGTTGTTGAGGATGCCGGCGTAGAACTCGGCCGGGTAGTGCGCCTTGAGCCACGCCGAGGCGTTGCAGACGATCGCGAAGCAGGCGGCGTGCGCCTTGTTGAAGCCGTAGGCGGCGAAGCCGCGGAGCTGGCGGAAGACCTCCTCCGCGGCGCCCTGCTCCACGCCACGTGCCACGGCCTTCTCGACGAAGGTGCGGCCGATCTCGTCCATCTCGTCCATGGACCGCTCGTGCGTCATCGTGCGCCGCAGCAGGTCGCCCTCGGCGAGGCTGAAGCCGGCCACCGCGGCCGCCACCTCGATGACCTGCTCCTGGTAGACGATGACGCCGTAGGTGCGGCGCAGGACGCGCTCCATCGCCGGGTGCGGCACGGTGACCGGCTCGCGCCCGTGCCGCCGCCGGATGAACGGCGCGATCATGTCGGCCTGCAGCGGCCCCGGGCGGAAGAGCGAGATGGCGGCGATCACGTCCTCGAAATCGCGCTCCTGCAGCCGCGTGGCGAGGTTGCGCTGGCCCGAGCTCTCGAGCTGGAAGAGGCCCACGGTGCGGGCCGAGCGGATGAGCTTGTAGACCTCGGGGTCGTCGCGCGGCAGCTCCCAGGCGCTGATCTTCTCGCCGGTGCGCGCCTCGATGCGGCGCACGGCCTCGGCGATGGCGGAGTGCATCTTGAGGGCGAGGATGTCCATCTTGACCAGGCCCAGCGCCTCGACGTCGTCCTTGTCGAACTGGGCCACCACGACGCCCTTGGCGGCCCACTGCAGCGGCACGCGGTCGGTGAGCGGGTCGCGCGAGAGGATGAACCCGCCGAGGTGCGTGCCGAGGTGGGCGGGGAAGCCGGAGAGGCGCTCGGCGACGCGCACCAGGCGGCTGTAGTGCGGGTCCTGGAACTCGTGGTCGGCGAGCTCGGGGCGCTCGGCGAGCATCTCCCCGAGCTTGGCGGCGCTGCCCCAGGGCACGCGTTTGGAGAGGCCGTTGACCTCGTCCGGCGTGAAGCCGAAGGCGCGGCTGGCGATGCGCACCGCCGAGGGCGCGCGCACGGTGTTGACGGTGGCGACCATGGCGACCTTGTCGTGGCCGAAGCGCTCGTAGATGAACTGGATGACCTCGTCGCGGCGCGCCGAGCAGAAGTCGATGTCCACGTCCGGCATCTCGCGGCGCGCCGGGTTGAGGAAGCGCTCGAAGAGCAGCTCGTTGGCGATGGGGTCGGCGTCGGTGACGCGCAGCACGTAGCTGACGATGCTGTTGCCGGCGGAGCCGCGGCCCGAGTAGTAGATGCCGCGGCCGCGCGCGAACTCGACGATGTCGTGCACGGCGAGGAAGTACTCGGCGAAGCCGAGCTCCTCGACGACCTTGAGCTCGCGCTCGAGGCGCGCCGTGACCTCGGCGGTGAGCGGCCGGTAGCGCTCCGCGGCGCCGCGGAAGCAGCGCTTCCAGAGCAGCGAGAAGGCGGTCTCGCCGGGCGGCAGCGGGTAGGCGGGGAAGAGGAGCCGCCCGAGGCCGAGATCGAGATTGCAGCGGGCGGCGACACGCTCCGCGTTCGCGTACGCCTCCGGGTAGCGCTGGAAGAGGCGCCGCATCTGCTCCGGGCTCTTGAGGTAGAGCTCGGCGTTCTTGCGCCCCAGCGGGTTGGGCAGCGGCTGGTTGGCGGCCTCCGCGGCGAGCACGTCGTGCAGGCCGGCGTCGGCCTTGACGGTGTAGTGCACGTCGTTGGTGGCCACCGTGGGCAGGCACAGCTCGTGGGCGAGGAGGTCGAGGGCGCGCAGCGAGGCGCCGGAGTCGGCGAGCAGCTCGTGTTGCAGCTCGACGTAGAACTCGCGCCCGAAGAGCTCGCGGAAGACGGAGGCCGCGGCGCGGGCGCCGGCCTTGTCGCCGGCCAGGAGCCGCGACCAGACCTCGCCGCGGCGGCAGCCACTGAGCGCGACGAGGTGGCCGCCGTGCTCGGCGAGCGTGGCGAGCCGGGCCAGCGGCGGCTCGCCCGGGTGCTCGAGGTGGGCGGCGCTGACGATGCGGCAGAGGTTGCTCCAGCCCTTGTAGTCGCGGGCGAGCAGCACCAGGTGATGGCCGCCGGCGCCGGCGGCATAGGCGGCCGACGGGGCCATGGTGGCCGCCCCCGTGAGGTGCCGGATGTGGCCGTCGGGGGCGAAGGCGCCGGCCGCCCCCGGCGCCGGCGATCCGGCCGGGGCACAGCTTCCGGCCGGCCCGTGCCTCTCGGCCGGGTCGTCCGTGTCCGGCGACCACGGCCGGCCGTCGGCCCCTACGGCCGGCTCCACCGTGAGCTCGACGCCCACGATGGGCTTGATGCCGGCCGCCTTGCAGGCCTGGTAGAAGCGTACGGCGCCGTACAGGCCCTCGTGGTCGGTGGCCGCCAGGGCCGGCATGCCCATGCCGGCGGCGGCGGCCACCAGCTCGGGGATGCGGCAGGCGCCGTCGCCGAACGAGAAGTTCGTGTGCGCGTGCAGGTGGACGAAGGTCACGGGCGCCTCCGGACGTGGACTTGAGTCCGCGCGATGTATAGGCTCGCGACGGCCATCGGCAGAGAGTCTGGAGGGAACGGCGTGGGCATCGGACCCGTGGAACTGCTGCTCGTCTTCGTCGTGTTCGTCGTGCAGGCGGCCTTCGTCGTGGCGAGCGCGCTGCTGGCGGACCGCAAGGGGCACAGCGCCGCGGTCTGGGCCGTGGTGGCCGTCTTCCTGGGGTTGATCGCGCTGATCATCGTGCTCCTGCTCCCCGCCAGGACCGCGCCCGCGGGTGGCAGCCCCGCCTGAGCTGCCCGGACGGGAGCGCTGGAGTGCGCGCTCAACTCAGCACCCTCTCGAGCGCCCAGACTTTGCCGATGCGGTCGTAGCGCAGGTCGACGACGCGCCCCCCGGCGCGCACGCGCCAGTACGAGCGGCTGATGTGGCCGTCGTCCTTCCACCAGCCCGTCTCGACGACCCACGTGTCGAGCACGCGCTCGACCTGGTAGCGCCGGCGCCGCCACACGAAGGTCACCGGGCGACGCTGCCGCTCGTCCCAGACCACGGCGACCGGGACCGCCTGGCCGTTGGGGCCCGGGCGGCCTTCGCGGGCCCGGCCGTTGGGGCCCGGCTCGTCGCTGGAGGTGGCTCCGCCGCGGGACATGTGCTGCTCCTGGTGGGGGCTGATGACGGATCGTGCGAGGACCCCGACTGTAACACGAACATATGTTCGTGTAAACGCCGGACGGAACGGGCGCCCGCAGGCTCCGGACGGGCGCCCGGCGAGGCGTGAAGTCGGCGCCGCGAAGGCTCCGGGCCCGGCGCCGGGCCGGTCCCCGGAAGGGCCCGGCGCCGCCTTTCGTACTTGACCAGGCCGCGGGACGTAGCAGAATGGTGCCGACGCGCACCCGCGGCCCCGGTAGTACCGGCGTGGCGGTCAGGGCGTTTCACCGGGGGCCAAAGCGAAAACGGGGGGCACAGATGACCAGGCCACGACCACGCACGACACTCGTCCTGCTCTTGATCGCCGGCCTGCTGCTCGCCGCGGGTCTGCTGTGGGGGATCGGCGCGGCCGGCGCCTCGAGCGCCTCGCCGTCCTCCGCCGCCTCGCCCTCAGGAGGCACCGTCGTCTACAAGGTCGGCATCCTCACCGAGCCAGACAACCTCAATCCCTTCATCGGGTACGTGTGGTCGTCCTACGAGATCTGGAACCTCACTTACGAGCCTCTGGTCGGCTATCACTACGGCACGCTCACGCCGGCCAAAGGTGCGGACGCCACCGGCCTGGCCACCGACTGGTCGGTGAGCCCGGACGGCAAGACGTGGACCTTCACGATCCGTAAGGGCGACAAGTGGAGCGACGGCGTGCCGCTCACAGCCTCCGACGTCGCCTTCACGTACAACTACATCATCAAGAACAATCTCACCAACTGGACCACCTACACGCAGGGCATCAAGCAGGCCGTGGCCGTGAACGACACCACGGTCCGCATCGAGTGCTCGCAGCCCAAGGCCGATATGCTGAGCGTGTACGTGCCGATCGTGCCCGAGCACGTGTGGTCCAAGATCTCGGGCAAGGCGGCGGCGTCCAGCTATGCCAACACGCCGCCCTACGTGAGCTCCGGCCCGTTCAGGTGCGTGGAGTGGAAGAAGAGCAGCTACGTCAAGCTCGTCGCCAACGACAACTACTGGCGCGGCCGCCCGCACATCGACTCGTTGTTCTTCGACTACTACACCAACGCCGACACCATGGTGCAGGACCTCAAGGCCGGTACCATCGACGGCTGCACCGGCATCCTCGACGCCCAGTACCGCGAGCTCAAGAGCCAGCCCGGCATCGAGGCGCGGACCATCCGCACCAACGGCTTCGACGAGCTCGCCTTCAACACGTACTCCATCGGTCCGAGCAAGGGCAACCCGGTACTCAAGGACGTCAAGTTCCGTCAGGCTCTCAACTGGGCGATCGACAAGGACCGGATCTGCGAGCTCGCCTACGGGGGGCATGCCACGCCTGCGACGACGGTGATCACGGCGGACTACTACAAGGACCCCGACTGGCACTGGCAGCCGCCGGCGGACGTCAAGTACGGCTTCGACATCGCCAAGGCGGGTCAGCTGCTTGACGCGGCCGGCTACCCGCTCAAGAACGGCGTGCGCGTGGACAAGCAGGGCAAGCCCATCACGCTGCGCCTCTGGTCGCGCACCGAGTCCATGACCAGCCAGAACGTGGGCCGTCTCATGACCGGCTGGTTCCGCCGGCTGGGGCTCAAGATCACGCTGCAGACGATGGAGGACGGCAGCCTCAGCAACGCGATCTACAACAGGACCGGCGGCAAGCTCGACCCCGACTACGACATGTTCCTCTGGGGCTGGTACAGCGACCTCGACCCCGGCTCGATCCTGTCGTTCTTCACCACTGCTCAGATCGGCAACCAGAGCGACTGCGGCTACTCGAACCCGCAGTACGACCAGCTGTTCAACGAGCAGGCGCGCACGATCGACCCCACGGCGCGCAAGGTGATCATCGATCAGATGCAGCAGATCCTCTACCGGGACTCGCCGTACATCGTCACCGCGTACTCCAACGACCTGGAGGCCTTCAACACCGCCAAGTGGACGGGCTACGCGGCCTCGCCGGCGGTCATCGGCAACGTGCTGATCCCGCCCTACGGCAACGCCGGCTCCGAGAACTTCCTGCTCATCCACCCCAAGGCCGGCGTCGTGGCCACGAGCAGCAGTAGCAGCACGCCGCTCATCGTCGCCGTCGTGGCCGGAGTGCTCATCGTCGCGATCGTCGTCTTCTTTGTGGTCCGTGGTCGCCGGCAGAGGAGCGTGGAGGAGTGAGCCGAGCATAGGCAGGCGCCACGCCCGGATGTAGCATTCGGCTCGTGAGAGACAGCTTCGTGCGCGCCGCCGGGGTGGCGGCGCGCACGTGTCCGTGGGAACAGGGGGACGCATGAGCCATGTCACCGAGCGCAGAGGTCGTCGCCTGCGCGCGACCATCGTCTTGTCCGCACTGCTGGCGACCGCCGGCCTGGCGTTGGGCATCAGCGCGGCCCTCGCCGCCAGCAGCAGCCCGACCCCGGCGCTCCTGGGCGCCAGCGGCTCGCCCTCGCCTGCCGCGTCGGCGACTCCCCTCACGCTGCGCCTCGGTACGACTTTCGACGCCGACAACCTCAACCCGTTCATCGGGTACAGCGGCACGTCCTACGAGATCTTCCACCTCAACTACGACTTCCTCGTGGGCTACGCGCCGGACCTCTCGCCGCGGCCTGAGCTGGCGACCAGCTGGACGACCTCGCCGGACGGCAAGACGTGGACCTTCCAGCTTCGCCAGGGTGTGAAATGGCAGGACGGCCAGCCGTTCACCTCGGCCGATGTCGCCTTCACCTACAACCTCATCATCAAGAACAACCTCACGGCCTTCACGAGCTACACCAACAACATCATCAAGGCGGTGCCGCAGGGCGACTTCGCCGTGCAGATGATCTGCGCCAAGCCCAAGGCCAACATGTTGCGCCTGTGGATCCCCATCCTGCCGCAGCACATCTGGGCCAAGGTCCCGGTGGCCAGCCTCACGACGTCGTACATCAACAAGCCGCCGATCATCGGCACGGGGCCCTTCCAGACGACCGAGGTCAAGAAGGGCGAGTACGTCAAGATGGTCAAGAACCCGCACTACTGGGTCAAGGGCAAGCCGACGATCGACGAGCTCGTGATCCAGATCTATCAGAACCCGGACACGATGACCCAGGACCTCAAGGCGGGGACGCTGGACTACGCCATGGGCATCCCGACGGCCGAGTTCACGGCGCTCAAGAGCCAGCCGGGGATCACCGCCAACGCGGCCGACATCAAGTACTTCGACGAAGTCTGCATGAACTGCTACGACAACCCGGACTCGCTCGGCAATCCCGTGCTGCGCGATCCCCGGTTCCGCCAGGCGATCAGCTGGGCTGTGGACAAGCAGAAGATCGTCGACTTCGCCTACGGCGGCTACGCCAAGGTCGGCCAGGGCATCATCACGCCAGACGTGCCGACCTACTACTGGACGCCGCCGGCAGGCATGACCTTCGGGTTCGACCTCGCCAAGGCCGGCCAGATGCTGGACGCCGCCGGCTACCCGCTCAAGAACGGCGTCCGCGTCGACAAACAGGGCAAGCCCATCGTGCTGCGCCTCTGGGCGCGTTCGGACGACGTCCCCAGCCAGAACTCCGGCAAGCTCATCACCGGCTGGTTCCGCAGCCTGGGCCTCAAGATCACTTACCAGGTCCTCGACTCCACCACATTGAGCGACGCGCTCTACAACATGAAGGGCAAGACGTACGCCCCCGATTTCGACATGTACATCTGGGGCTGGGGAGAGTACGTGGACCCGGACTACATCCTCAACGTGTTCACCACCGGCCAGATCAACGGGTGGAACGACAGCGTCTGGTCGAACGCCGAGTACGACAAGCTGTACACGCAGCAGGCGCAGACGCTCGACCCGACGGTGCGCAAGCCGATCGTCGACAAGATGGTCCAGATCTACTACCAGTCGGCGCCGTACATCGTCACCAACTACGAACAGCAGCTCGAGGCCTACAACACCGCCAAGTGGGTCGGCTGGACCCACGTGCCTCCGCCCGCCGGCCCGGTGGCGTTCGCGAACGACAACATCGACACTTATCTCAACCTCAAGCCCAAGGCGGCGGCGACGGCGACCGTCGGCGGCAGCAACAACAGCACGCTGATCTACGCCCTCGTCGCGGTCGCGGCAGTGGCCGTCGTCGTCGTTGCGCTGCTCATCCTGCGCCGCGGCCGCGGCAGGGCCGTCGAGGAGTAGCAGGGAGCGATCAGGCGCCGGCGGGCGCAGCCGCTTCCGGCGCCGCGCACAGGTGAACGCGTTCGATCAGGGCGGCGGCGGCTGACTTCAGCGACCGCCGCCCTGTGACGAGGTCGCGGAGGTCGAGCACGCCCGGCGCCTCGCGGTGCTGGTCGATCCACGAGTGCACGAGCAGCATCTCGTCGATCGCGCCCGCGGCCAGCGCGCCTCTGGGCGGCTGGGCTGCGCCGACCTCGGCGAGGAACGCACATGCCGCAGCCTCGCCGAACGCCGCGCGGCCCACCTCGCGCTCGACGGCCACGCGCCCGCCGCGCACGCCCCAGAGCGCCACCCATCCGCGCCGTTTCGCCGGGTACACGAGGACGGCCTCGGCGTGGCGCGCGGCGCGCAGGCGGCGCACGTTGCGCACCGCGCGCTCGAGCGCCTCGCGCTGCTTCTGCAGGCGGCCCGCCTGTTCGAACGCCAGGGCCTGCACCATCGCCGCCTGCCGCTCCTGCAGGCGGCTGTCGAGCTCGTCGCCGTGGCCTTCGAGCACCCGCCGCACCTCGGCCACGACCGCCGTGTACTCGCCATTTGGCTCCCGGCTGCAGGGCGCGAGGCAGGCGCCGGTGCCGCGCCGCGGGCAGGCGTGCGCGCGGCTCTTCGCCGCTGCGCCCGACGAGGCGTCGCCGGCGCCCGCGTCCGCCGAGCCCTCCTCCAGGAGGCCGCCGGCCTTGGGCAGGTGCGCGCAGGTGCGCAGCGGGTAGACGCCGTTGACGCCGTCCACGAGGCGCCGGGCCAGGCTCGCCTTGCGGAACGGCCCTGCGTAGTACGAGCCGTCGTCGCGCAGGTTCGGCGTGGCGTAGAGCCGCGGGTACTCATCGGCGCTCAGCTTAACGTAGTGGTAGCTCGAGACGTGCGTCCCGTGCGAGTTGTAGATCGGCCGCTGCCGCGCGATGAGGCGCTCCTCGAGCAGCAGGGCGCCGAACTCGGAGCCGGTCTCGACGACGTCGATGTGGTCGAGCAGCTCCAGCGCCTGGCGGGCGTAGTGCGCCTGTCGCTGGAGGAAGTGGTCGCGCGTGCGGCGCCGCAGGTTCTCGGCCTTGCCGATGTACAGGGCAGCGCCCTTCTCGTCGCGCATGACGTACACGCCCGGCGCGGTCGGCAGGCTCTCCGTCAGAGAGATCTTGTGGTAGTTGCGGCGCGCGCCCGGCTCGCAGAAGCGCGCCACCTCCTCCAGCGTGCTCATGCCCTGCTCCTGCAGCCAGCTCAGGAACAGGAGCAGCAGCTCTGCCGTGGCCTGCGCGTCCTCCAGGGCGCGGTGCACCGGCTTCACACGCGTGTCGAAGCGGTAGGCGAGCGCGCTCAGCGAGCAGCGCTGCTGCGGGCACAGCTTGCGCGCCAGGCGCAGCGTGTCGAGCGCCGGCCGTGGGAAGGTGCGGCGCTCCAGGCGCGTGAGCTCGTAGTCGAGGAAGCTGAGGTCGAACTGGGCGTTGTGCGCCACCAGCACCGAGCCGGCCGAGAACTCGACGAAGCGCAGCAGCGCCACCTCGATCGGAGGCGCGTCGGCGACGGTGGCGTCGTCGATCCCGGTGATGCCGGTGATCATCGGGGGGATGCGGATGCCGGGGTTCACGAGTGACGAGAACGTATCGACTTCCCGGCCGCCCTCGAGGCGCACGGCGCCGATCTCGGTGATCTTGGCGAAGCCGGGGGTCGCGCCGGTGGTCTCGAGGTCGACCACGGTGAAGGCGACGCCGGCGAGGTCGTGACGCAGGGCCTTCCAGGCGCCGAGCCCCACGTGCACGTCGCTCTCCCAGGTGAAGCGCTCGTCGCCCTGGACGATGTCGGCGACGAGCTTGTGCATCAGCTCGGGCGGGCAGTTGGCGACGGGGAAGAGGCGCGGCCACACTTCGCGGTAGTCGAGGGCTTCGCCGGCCTGTTCGAGCAGGGCGAAGAAATCGTCGACGGTCGTGAATGCGAGCTGCACCTTTGCATCGTAACCCCGGCGCACGACAGATGCACGGGCGCGTGCCCAGCGGGAGTCAGGCGCGGCGGGCCGGCGCCCAGTGTCACCTGCCGGCCCCAGTTACGCCCGCCCTCGTAGCGGGTAGGTGCTTGGCAGAGTTCCCTGGAACGCCCTCGCCGCGAGGCCAAGCGCCGCGGCGAGGCCTGTGCAAGGAGTCACCCCGTGGATTTTGAGAGGATGCACAACGAAGTCCTGCGCGCCTTCGACGACTCGTGCGTGGTCGCCGCGCGGCAGCAGTATCGCGGCCGCGGCTTCCGCCCCGCTGCGGACGCCTATTTCGAGGAGGACACGCGCGAGATCGTGGTGCGCTTCGAGCTCGCCGGCGTCACGCTCGAGGACATCGAGCTGCTCGTGGACCGTCGCGAGCTCGTGGTGCGCGGAGAGCGCACCTTCCCCAGGAGAGAGGGTCGCGTGTACCAGCAAGTCGAGATGGACTACGGCCAGTTCGAGCGCCGCGTGCGCCTGATGGTCGACGTGGACCCCGAGGTCACGACCGCCACCTACGAGGCCGGCGTGCTCGAGGTCAGGCTCACGCTCACCGAGCGCGCGGCCGCCCGCAAGATCGACATCCAGTCCGGAGGAGGCGACGAATGAGCGACCCTCAGGACATCCAGGTCGACGCCGGCTCGCAGGAGATCCCCGGCACGCTGCCGGTGCTGCCGCTGCGGGACACCGTCGTCTTCCCGGACACGATGATCCCGCTCACCATCGGCCAGGAGCGCTCGATCAAGCTCATCGACGACGTGCTCGCCGGCGACCGCCTGCTGGCGCTGGTCACGAGCCGCGACGCCGAGGTCGAGGTCCCCGGGCCGGACCTGCTCTACCCGGTGGGGACCGTGGGCCTGGCGCACAAGATGATCAAGCTGCCGGACGGCACGATGCGCATCCTCGTGCAGGGCCTGCAGCGCGTGCGCGTCGACAAGTACGTGCAGGAGGAGCCCTACCTCGCGGCCGAGATCACGAAGATCGACGACGTCGTCGAGGAGAGCAAGGAGGTCGACGCGCTGCGCGCCAGCCTGCTGAGCGTGTTCAGCAAGATCGTCGCGCTCGTGCCCTACCTGCCGGAAGAGCTCGAGATGGCGGCCACCAACGTCGAGGAGCCGGGGCCGCTCGCCTTCCTCGTCGCCAGCACCATGCGCATCAAGGCGGAGGACAAGCAGGCGCTGCTCGAGGAGAGCGACGTCGAGAAGCGCATGCGCGCCCTCATCGGCATCCTCACGCGCGAGCTCGACGTGCTGGAGCTCGGCTCCAAGATCCAGAGCGACGTGCGCAGCGAGATCGACAAGGGCCAGCGCGAGTACTTCCTGCGCCAGCAGCTGCGCGCCATCCAGCAGGAGCTGGGCGAGACAAACGAGCAGGAAGCAGAGATCACCGAGCTGCGCACCAAGGTCGACGAGCTCAAGCTCCCGGAGGAGGTCGACAAGGCGGCTCGCCGCGAGCTCGACCGGCTGGCCAACATCTCGCCGCAGAGCGCCGAGTATCCCGTGATCCGCACGTACCTCGACTGGATCATCACCCTTCCGTGGACGGTCAACAGCGAGGACAACCTCGACGTGGCGCACGCGCGCCAGATCCTCGACCGCGACCACTACGACCTCGAGAAGGTCAAGGACCGCATCCTCGAGTTCCTCGCGGTGCGCAAGCTCAAGGCCGACCTGCACGGGCCGATCCTGTGCTTCGTCGGCCCGCCCGGCGTCGGCAAGACCAGTCTCGGCCACAGCATCGCCGAGGCGATGGGCCGCAAGTTCGAGCGCATCAGCGTCGGCGGCGTGCGCGACGAGGCCGAGATCCGCGGGCATCGCCGCACGTACGTAGGGGCGATGCCCGGCATCATCATCCGCGCCATGCGCGACGCCGGCACCGACAACCCGCTGTTCATGATCGACGAGATCGACAAGACCGGCGCGGACTGGCGCGGCGACCCCTCGAGCGCGCTGCTCGAGGTGCTCGACCCGGAGCAGAACGTCACCTTCCGCGACCACTACATGGACCTGCCGTTCGACCTCAGCAAGGTGCTGTTCATCACCACGGCCAACCAGCTGGAGCCCATCCCGGCGCCGCTGCGCGACCGCATGGAGATCATCGACCTCGCCGGCTACACCATCGAGGAGAAGCTGCACATCGCCAAGAACTACCTCGTGCCGCGGCAGATCGAGGCCAATGGCCTCAAGCCCACGCAGGCGGTGTTCCGCGACGAGGCGATCGTCGCGATCATCTCCTCGTACACGCGCGAGGCCGGCGTGAGGAACCTCGAGCGCGAGATCGGCACCATCTGCCGCAAGCTCGCGCGCGAGGTCGCCGAGGCCGCCAACGGCAGCCGCAAACGCTTCACGGTCAACGTCAAGCGCGTGCACGACCTGCTGGGGCGGCCGCGCCTGGTCGCCGAGGTCAAGCGGCGCACGAGCGACGCCGGCGTGGCCACGGGCCTCGCCTGGACGCCCGTCGGCGGCGACATCCTGTTCATCGAGGCGACGTCGATGCCCGGCAACGGCGGCCTCACGGTCACCGGTCAGCTCGGCGACGTGATGAAGGAGTCGGCCATGGCGGCCATGAGCTACGTGCGTACGCACTCGCGCGAGCTCGGGCTCGAGGACGACTACTTCCAGAAGCACGACATCCACGTGCACGTGCCGGCCGGGGCGATCCCCAAGGACGGCCCCAGCGCCGGCGTCACCATGGCGACGGCGATCGCCTCGCTGGTCACGGACACGCCCATCAACAGCGACGTCGCCATGACCGGCGAGGTCACGCTCACCGGCCAGGTGCTGCCCATCGGCGGGCTCAAGGAGAAGACGCTCGCGGCGCAGCGCGCCGGCATCACGACGGTGATCCTCCCGAGCCGCAACGAGGCGGATCTCGAGGATGTGCCCGAAGAGCTCCGCAAGGGCATGCGCTTCGTGCCGGTCGACCGCGTGGAACAGGTCTGGGAAGCGGCGATGGGGCTCAAGCTGGACGGCAAGTCGGCCGAGCTGGCCGAGGCCACCGAGCTGCTGGAGGAGGCCACGGAGCTTCTGGCGCAGGCGCGCCGCAAGAGCCGTTCGGGCGCGGTCGTCGAGGGCGACGGCCGGCCGGCCGAGCCGGTCGCAGCCAAGACTCCCGCGCGCAGGAAGGCTGCGGTGAATAAGCCGGCCGCCAGGAAGCCGGCCGCGAAGAAGCCGGCCGCCAAGCCCGCGCGCAAGGCGCCGGCCAAGCCCGCGGCCAAGCCGGCCGCGAAGCCAAAGGCGGCAGCGCCCAAGGCCAAGGGCGGTGCCAAGAAGACTACTGCCGCACGCGGCCGCAGCGGCCGCAAGAAGTAGACGCGGCCGTCACACGACGCACCCGGACGGGCCGGGAGCCGGAGTACGGCT
>Ga0316226_1001058_pt1 | contig 31875 bp, 28 predicted proteins | sample TBH18017metaG_FD_206009 | JGI IMG/M metagenome (GOLD analysis project Ga0316226, IMG submission 206009) | Freshwater microbial communities from Trout Bog Lake, Wisconsin, USA - TBH18017 | ecosystem: Environmental > Aquatic > Freshwater > Lake > Hypolimnion/Profundal zone | place: USA: Wisconsin...
TTCGAGCGGGACGTAGGGATTGACCGTCTTGCCGGTATAAATCTGGCGCGGCCGGTAGATGCGGCTCTTCGGCTCCTCCATGATTTCCTTGTAATTCGCAATCCAGCCGGGCATCCGGCCAATGGCAAAAATCACCGTGAACATTTCCAGCGGAATGCCGATGGCGCGCATGATGATGCCGCTGTAAAAATCCACGTTCGGATAAAGTTTCCGCTCGACGAAATAGGAATCCTTCAACGCCGCCTCCTCCAGCTTCTTGGCGATGTCCAGCAACGGGTCGGTGATGTGCAGTTTGGACAGGACATCATCGCAGGCTTTTTTGATGATTTTGGCGCGCGGGTCGTGGTTTTTATAGACGCGATGGCCGAAGCCCATGAGTTTTTTGCCGCTGTTTTTGTCCTTGGCCGCCGTGATGAACTTCGAGCCGTCGTCGCCGGAGTTGTGGATTTCGGCGAGCATTTCCAGCACGGCCTGGTTCGCGCCGCCGTGCAGCGGCCCCCAGAGAGCGCACACGCCCGCCGCGCAGCTCGCAAACAGGTTTGCCTGGCTCGACGCCACCATGCGGACGGTCGAGGTGGAACAATTTTGTTCGTGATCCGCGTGCAAGAGAAAAATTAAATCCAGCGCCTTGACCACTTCCGGTTTGATTTCAAAATCCTCATACGGCATCGAGAACAGCATGTGCAGGAAGTTCGCCGTGTATTTGTAGTTCTGCTTCGGATAGATCAGCGGCAGCCCCTTCGACTTGCGATACGAATACGCCGCGATGGTCCGCACCTGCGAGATCAGCTTGGCCACATAGATGTCAAACTGTTTGGTCTTGCCCCATTTCCAGTTCATCAGCCCGTCGTCGAAACAGCTGGCCGCATTGATCATCGAGGACAAAATCGCCATCGGGTGCGCGCCCGACGGAAAGCCCTCGAAATGATACTTCATGTCCTCGTGCAGAAACTGGTGTTCGGTCAGCAGGTCGGAGAACCCTTTCAACTGCGCGCGGTTCGGCAGGTCGCCGTAAATGATCAGATACGCCGTCTCGATGAAGTTGGATTTCTCCGCCATCTCATCGATCGGGATGCCGCGATAGCGCAGGATGCCCTGGTCGCCGTCAATGAACGTGATGTTGCTGACGCACGAGCCGGTGTTGCCGTAGCCGTCGTCGAGCGTGATGTAGTTGGTGTTCGCGCGCAGCGACGACACGTCCACCGCCTTTTCGTTCTCGCTGCCGGTCAGCGTGGGGAGGCTGTAAACTTTTCCGTCCAGTTCCAGTTTGGCTTCGTTGCTCATGGCGGCTTCTTTAAGTTAAATTGTTCTGTTTAATGAATGGAAATTTGCCGGTGAAACGAAAAATTGCAAGCCGTGAAAGCGGAAATTATGAGATTTCCTCGCGGCTCCCGTCATTCTCCGCTGTCATCGCCATGACTGGCACAGCCACATCCAGCCAGCGCAATGCAATCTTTGCAAAGGATCCGCCCCGCCATTTCCATCGCGTCAAAGCTCCCGCACTGCGAACACGGGGCGTTTTGAGGGTCGCCAGACATCGTCAGTCCGCCAGTTGCGTATGCACCAGTTCGCACATCTTCAAGGTCAGCGGATCCTTGATGCCATAATAGACGCACTGGCCGTCCTTTTTGCGGGTGAGGATGCCCGCCGCCGCCAGCAGCGCAAGATGCTTGGAAACATTCGCCTGCGTCGCGCCCACGGCGGAGACGATGTCGGTCACCGTGCGCGGCTCCCGGCAGACGGACTGCAGGATCTTCAGCCGCATCGGCTCGCCCAGCAGCTTGAAATACTGGGCGATGTGCCCCAGTTCGCCGTCCGTGAGCGGCCGTTCTTTCTTTTTGTTTGACATATAATCGTATAGTTATATGATTATGTCATGACATCCGGAATCGCACAACCAAAAACTGAAATGAAAATGCACCTCCTCATCCGCCGGTTCGCTGGCGCGTTCATCCTTGCCAGCCTGCTACTCGCGCATTGCCACAGTCCGAACTGGCTTTGGTTCACCGCATTCGTCGGCTTCAACCTGCTGCAATCGTCGTTTACCAATTTTTGCCCGCTGGAAATTGTTTTAAAAATACTCGGCGTTGGCGGCTCGTGCTGTGGTAATGAGAAAAAGTCTGATAGCTCGTGCTGTTCGTGACAGAGTTGTGCTGCTCCATGAAACGTCTTCTGCTTTCAACTTTCGTCGCGGCCATTCCGTTCTTCTCCGGCTGTCACAAAGCCTCGGAACAAACTGAAACGGAATTGCCGTCCGCCGACGTCCGTATCCAAACCGTCGGGCGTAAGCCGTGCGCCGCCACCGAGGATGTCGTCGGCACGGTGCGCCCCAAATTAAGCGCGGTCATCGAGGCAAAAGTCAGCGGTCGCATTGAGCAAATGCTGGTCGTCCCCGGCCAGTTGGTGAAGGCCAGTGAGAAGCTCGCCCTGCTGGACGCACATGAAATTCAGTCACGCCTGGATCAAGCCGCCGCCGCCCGGCAGCAGGCTGAGGGTGACTTGAAGCGCGACACGGATTTGATGCAGCAGAAAATTCTTTCGCAGTCGGAATTCGACAGCGCGCAGTCCAAGTTTCGCATCGCCGCCGCCGCCGAAGCGGAAGCGAAAACGATGCTTGATTACACGCAGATTGTCGCGCCGTTCGACGGAGTCGTCACGCGCAAGCTGGCCGATGTGGGCGACCTCGCCGCGCCGGGCAAGCCGCTGCTGCAAATGGAAAACCCCGACACGCTGCGCTTTGAAGCCGACGTGCCGGAAGCGCTGATCGGCAATGTTAAACTCGGCGACAAGCTCGCCGTGCGGATTGCCGCCGTCGCCGGCGAAATTGAAGGAGCGGTTGCCGAAATGTCGCCCACTGCCGATCCCAATAGCCGCACCTATCTGGTGAAACTGGATTTGCCGGGCGCCACAGGTTTGCGTTCCGGGCAGTTCGGCCGCGTCGCTGTTCCCGTTGGTGAGGCAAGTGCGATTCGTGTTCCCGCTGCCGCCGTGCTTCAGCGCGGACAGATGGAATTAGTGTTTGTTGTCGTTGGAAATCACGCGCAATTGCGCCTCGTCAAAACCGGAAGTCGCATCGGTGACGAAATTGAACTGGTTTCCGGTTTAGATTCCGACGAGCAAGTTGTGACCGAAGGCGCGTTGGCTTTGACGGATGGACAACCGGTGACTGTCAAACCGTGAAAGCCAGCGACGACAATTCATCGGACGCGCACCTTGGCATTGCTGGCCGCATCGCGCAGTCGTTCATTGATTCCAAGCTCACCTTGCTCATCGTCATCGCGTCCCTGCTGCTCGGCGTGTTTGCCGTGGTGATGCTGCCGCGCGAGGAAGAGCCGCAGATCAAGGTGCCGATGGTGGACGTGCTGGTGTCCATGCCAGGTTTTCACGCGAAGGAAGTTGAGGAGCGCGCCACACGTCCGATGGAAAAACTGCTCTGGGAAATTCCCGGCGTGGAATATATCTACTCCACTTCGAGCGAAGGCCAGTCGGTGGTCATCGTGCGGTTCAAGGTGGGCGAGAACATGGAAAGCAGCCTGGTGAAGCTGAACCAGAAGTTGCAGCAGAACTTCCACAAAATTCCGCATGGCGTTTCCACGCCGCTCATCAAGGCGCGGACGATTGACGACGTGCCGATTCTGGCGCTGACGATTCACAGTCCGCATTACGATCACCTCACGTTGCGGCGGCTGGCCGCACAGGTGGATGATGCAATCAAGCAAGTTCCGCTGGTGGCTGAAACAACCATCATCGGCGGCGCGCAACGGCAGGTGCGCGTGTTGCTCGACCCGGTGCGGTTGGCGGCGCGCAATCTTTCGCCCGCCGGTCTGGTGCCGATGTTGCAACAGGCAAACAAGCAGTATTCCGCCGGCAACCTCACCAGCGACAATCATGAAATCATCGTGGAAACCGGCGCGTTTTTGCAAACCGCCGATGATGTGGGCAACGTGGTGGCGGGCGCGTATTCCGGCAAGCCGGTTTATCTGCGCGACGTGGCCGACATTTTGGATGGCGCGGAAGAACCGAGCCAATATGTTTTTTTCGGCACCGGCGCGGCGAATAAAGTTTCCGCCGATGAACCTGCCGTGACAATCTCAATCGCCAAGCGGCCCGGCGCGAACGCCATTTCCGTCGCGCGGCAGGTTTTAAAAAAAGTGGACACGCTGAAGGGCTATATCATTCCGGCGGACGTTCAAGTCAGCGTCACACGCAACTACGGCGTAACGGCGGAAGACAAATCCAACGAACTGCTCTGGCATATGCTGCTGGCGGTGGTGAGTGTGTCGTTTCTCATTTTAGTCGTGTTGGGCTGGCGCGAATCCATCATCGTGCTGCTGGCGATTCCCGCGACGCTCGCGCTGACGCTGCTCATTTTTTATCTCTACGGCTTCACGCTGAATCGCATCACGCTTTTTGCGCTGATTTTTTCCATCGGCATTTTGGTGGATGACGCCATTGTCGTCGTGGAAAACATCGTCCGCCATTTTCATCTGCCGGAAGGCAAAGGACGCAGCCGTGCCATTGTCGCCATCGAAGCCGTGGGCGAAGTCGGCAATCCTACAATTCTTGCGACATTCGCGGTGATTGCCGCCGTGCTGCCGATGGCGTTTGTCGGCGGGCTGATGGGGCCTTATATGCGGCCGATTCCGATTGGTGCCAGCGCAGCGATGTTTTTCTCGCTGGCAATCTCCTTCATCGTCACGCCGTGGGCGGCCATCCGCATTTTGCAATGGCGAAGAAAAATCCATTCGGCTGACAGTCACGCGCCGGATCGTGAATCAGCCAGCGAAAATTTCTTTGGCCGGATTTATCGCGGGCTGATGACGCCGCTGATTGCCAGCGCCAAACGGCGTTATCAATTTCTCGCGGCGCTGGTCGTGCTGCTGCTCGTTTCGATGGCGCTGGTTTATGTCGGCTGGGTGAAGGTGAAGATGCTGCCGTTCGATAACAAGAGCGAATTCCAGATCATCCTGAACATGCCAGAAGGCAGCTCGCTGGAGCGCACCGCCCAGGCCGCGCACGAAATCGCCGCCACCGTCCGCACAGAACCGGAGGTGACGGATTACGAAATTTATGCCGGCGTCGCGTCACCGTTCAATTTCAACGGCCTCGTGCGCCACTACTTCATGCGCCGTGGTGCGAACGTGGCGGATTTGCAAATCAACCTGGTTCCCAAAAATGAGCGCAAGGCGCAGAGCCATGATATCGCCAAACGGGTTCGTCCGCGCGTGGCGGAGATCGCGGTGAAATTTGGCGCGCGGGTGGCCGTGGCCGAAGTGCCGCCCGGCCCGCCGGTATTGCAAACGCTCGTCGCGGAAATATACGGCCCAACCGAAGAAAACCGTTTGAAGATGGCGCAAAAGGTGATTGATATTTTCCACAATACGCCGGGCGTGGTAGACACGGATTGGTATATCGAAGCTGACCAACCGAAAGTTGAGTTCGTGATTGATAAGGAAAAAGCGGCGTTGAACGGCATCAGCGCAGAAACGATTTCGCAGACGCTCAAAATCGCCGTGGGCGGCGAGTCGGTGGATTTGCTGCACGTTCCGCGTGAGAAAGAAGACGTGAATATCGTCCTCCAACTGCCGCTCGCCAGCCGTAGCAACCCGGAAGAATTGCTCGCGCTGCGGGTGCGTTCCGGCGATGCCAACGCCCTGCCCGAACCGGCGACCGCCGGCAATGCCGCGCCGCTCGTGCCGTTGCGCGAGTTGGTGACGGTGAAACAGACCATCACAGACAAAAGTATCTATCACAAAAATCTCATGCCGGTTACTTATGTCATCGGCGACGTGGCGGGCGTGGTGGAAAGTCCGGTGTATGCCATTTTGAAAATGAATGACGCGCTGGAAAAGCTTGATACGCGAGAATTCGGCGGCGACGGCACGCCGCTGAAAATTTACAACGCCGTGCTGCCGTTCTCCGACCAGCAGCCTTCAATGAAATGGGATGGTGAATGGCACATTACGATTGAAGTCTTCCGTGATTTGGGAATGGCGTTCGCCGCCGTGCTGGTGCTGATTTACGTTTTGATGGTCGGCTGGTTCAAATCGTTTCTCACGCCGATGATTGTGATGGTGGTGATTCCGTTTTCGCTCATCGGTGTCTTGCCGGCGCATGGAATCCTGAACGCCTTTTTCACCGCCACTTCCATGATCGGCTTCATGGCGGGCGCGGGCATCGTGGTGCGCAATTCCATCATCCTCGTGGACTTCATCGAAATGCGGCTGGCGGAAGGCCATCCGCTCGGCGAGGCGGTGGTCGAGGCGGGCACGATCCGTTTTCGTCCGATCATGCTAACGGCGCTGGCGGTGGTGGCGGGTGCCACGGTGATACTGACTGACCCGATTTTTCAAGGGCTGGCGATTGCGCTGATGGCGGGGAGTCTGATCTCGATGTTCACCGCTCCGGTGCTGGTGCCGCTGCTTTACTTCATGGCCAATGACCGGAAGCGCGGCGTTAAAGTTTCGAAAAATTAAAATTATGAATTGGAAAACCATCTTGCTCGTCGCGGTCGTGATCGCGGTTGTTTTTTTGGTAAAACGAGCCGGTCAGATTTCAGCCAAGGACGCGGCGGAGTATCTCAAGCAAGGCGCGCTGGTCATTGATGTCCGCACGCTGGACGAATTCAACTCCGGCCATCTGACCAACGCCATCAACATCCCGCTCGACGAAATTGAAACCGCCGTGCCGAAACGCGTGAAGGATAAAAGTCAGGTGCTGTTGCTGCATTGCGCCAGCGGGATGCGCAGCGGCATGGCGCAGAAGAAAATGAAGAGCATGGGCTACACGAATACATTCAATCTGGGTTCGTTTGGCCGCGCGAAAAGCATTTTGGAATCCGGCAAGTAAGCGCTCCACCGAAACCAACGCGGGCGGATAAGCGGCTGATTCAAATTTCCGGGTGGAACACCGCGACCGCGCACTGCGCATCTTTTTTCATCTTGCCGCAAACTAGATTGCAGAGCGAAAAGACCATCGGGTCGGCAATTTCGTAGCGGATGGAAGTGCCGTCCCGCTCGCGCTTGACCAGATGATGGTTGTGCAGAATCGCCAGTTGTTTTGAGACGTTGGCCTGCTTCATGCCGCTGGCTTCCACCAGTTCATTGACCGTCAGCGGCCCGGCGTGAAGCGACTGAAGCAAGGCCAGGCGGCTGGATTCAGACAGCACGGCAAACAACCGGGACACAGCGTCAAGCTGGCTGGCGGACAAAATCTTGTTTTTTTGGTTAGGCATGGCTGGGTCGAAACCGGCAGGCACAAAAAACAGGGTTTTTACCGGGATCGCAAGTCAAATTTGACAAACTGTAATATGAATATATTTTCATATAGTATTCACCAAACTTTAATCTGGCAGTGCTATGCTGTCTGGCAGAATCCGGAAACAGAATGATTTACCTATGAAAACCCGACTTTTTTTGGCGGTGGCGTTTGTGCTAGCGCTGCCGCTTTGGGCGGCCAGCAACCAGGTGCTTGGCTGGAACAATCTCGGCATGCACTGCATGGACAGCGACTACTCCGTGTTCAGCATCCTGCCGCCTTACAACACCATCGAGGCGCAGCTCATCGTCAACGGCGCGCTGGTGACGAACGGTTCGGGTTACACCATCACCTATCAGGCCGTGGCCGATCCGGGCGGCTCGTTCAATTCCACGTCCGTCGGCAAAGGAAATTATTCCACCTACGTCCAGGCGCTTTACGGCGCGGCCGTCACGCCGGATCAAGGCCTGGCCGGCTGGAACATGCCGGGCGCGGGCAATGCGCCACAGGCGATGCTGTTTGAAGTCACCAACCACCCCGCCGCCGGCGTCGCCACGCCGGTGAACTGGTGGCGCGCGGAAGGCATTCCGATTTATCCCTACGACGACGCGCACAACAAGAATCCGTATCCGATGATGCGGCTCATCGCCAAGAACGGCGCGACGCCCGTCGCCACCAACGACATCGTGCTGCCGGTGTCCGACGAAATGGACTGCCGAGCGTGCCACGCCTCCGGCTCGGTGGCCGCCGCGCAGCCCGCCGCCGACTGGGTTTGGGATGGAATCCAGGAACGCGATTTCCGCCTGAACATCCTGCGGTTGCATGACGAAAAGAACTTCGCCTCCAACGCGGTGCTTTACGCGGCGGCGCTCGCCGCGCGCGGCTTTAATCCGCAGGGGCTTTATCGCGGAGTCGTCGCGGACAACAAGCCGGTGCTGTGCGCCGCGTGCCACGCGAGCGAGGCGCTGGGCGCGCCGAGCTACGGCACGATTCCGCCGCTGACGGCGTCGGTGCATTCGTTCCACGCGCATGTCGTTGATCCGCTTTCCGGCATCACGCTGGACAGCGCCGCCAACCGTTCCGCGTGCTACCGCTGCCATCCGGGCTCGACCACGAAATGTCTGCGCGGCGCGATGGGCGGCGCCATCGCGGCGGACGGCTCGATGGCCATGCAGTGCCAGAGCTGCCACGGCAACATGAGCCTTGTGGGCACGCCTTTCCCCCAGCGCGTCGGCTGGTTCATGGAACCGAACTGCGCCGGCTGCCACACCGGCACCGCGACGAGCAATAACGGCCAAATCCGCTACACCTCCGTTTTCACCGACACAAATTTCACGGTGCGCACGGCGGTCAATCCGACTTTTTCGACGCAGCCAAATATTCCGGCGGGCGGGCTTTCGCTCTTCCGTTTTTCCGCCGGACACGGCGGCTTGCAATGCGAAGCCTGCCACGGCTCGACGCACGCGGAATTTCCGAGCATCCACGCCAACGACAACGTGCGGAACCAGAAAATCCAGGGTCACGCCGGCGAGATGGTGGAATGCACGGCCTGCCACGTTTCCATGGCGGTGAGCAGCAGCACCGCCACCAACGGTCCGCATGGAATGCACCCCGTCGGCCAAAGCTGGGTGTCCGGCCATCACGATTACATCAACGGCAATCTCGCCCAGTGTCAGGCGTGCCACGGCACCGACAGTCGCGGCACCGTGTTGTCGCGCGTGCAAGGCCCGCGCACGCTGACGGCGAGTTTTGACGGCGGCATGGTGAATTTGAATTTGTTCCGGGGCGCGTTGATCGGCTGCTACACCTGCCACAACGGGCCGGGCAACGATTCCATCAACAACAGCACGCCGCCGACGGTCAATGTAGTTTCCAACAGCACGCCCAACAGCACGCCGCTGAACCTGCCCGTCACCATCACGCCTGCCAGCGCCACGCTGCGGATCATTTCGCAGCCGGCCAACGGCGCGCTCGGCGTGAGCAGCAACGTGCTGACCTATTTTCCCAATGCAGGATTCACCGGCAGCGACACGTTCACCTACGCCGCGTGGGATGGCGCGAAGAATTCCACGCTCGCCACCGGCACGGTGAGCGTGGCGCAAGGCCCGTATTCGCTCGGCCTCGCCGCGCACGTCCCGGCGAATTATCCCGCCGGGTGGCCGGCGGCGTTGGCGGCGGTGCCCACGGTGACCAATTATTCCGGCGCGGTGACGTTCAACTGGAATTTCGGCGACGGTTCCGCTGCAGCCACCAACCAGTTTCCCACGCACGCCTACAATTCAGCCGGCACCTACGCGTGGAGCGTGACGGCGACGGCAGCCACCGCCACCGCCACCGCGAATGGCAGCATCGCCATCAGCGCGCCCATGGCGGTGGCGGCGTCCGTGGTGCCGGGTTCGCCGTTAAATATTTCGTGGCCGCAGTCCCTGGCCGCAGTCGTCGTCGAACAATCCGACACGCTGGGCGCGGGCGCGAACTGGACCGCCGTGACCAATATGCCGGTGCTCGGATCGGGCAGCGCCAGCGTGATGATTCCCGTATCGGCCGGCAACCGCTTTTTCCGCATCCGTCAGCCGTGGTAAGCCGCCGTCACGCCCTGGAAAAATTCTCCGCCAGCGCGATCGCCTTGCGCATCGCCATGGATTTGTTGACCGTCTCCTGAAATTCCGCCTCCGGCGTCGAGTCGTTCACCCAGCCGCCGCCAGCCTGGACGTAAGCCTTGCCGTCTTTCACCAGCGCCGTGCGGATGGTGATGCAGCAGTCCAGATTGCCGTTGAAGGAAAAATATCCGACGCAGCCGCCATAAGTTCCGCGCGCCGTCTGCTCCAATTCTGAAATAATTTGCATCGCGCGAATTTTCGGTGCGCCGCTCAACGTGCCCGCCGGAAACGTCGCGCGCATCAAATCGTAAGGCGTTTTCGCTGCCGACAATTTTCCTTCCACCTGCGACACGATGTGCATGACGTGGCTGTAACGCTCGATGATCATCAAGTCCTTCACCTGCACACTGCCGAAATCGCAGACGCGGCCGATGTCGTTGCGCGCGAGATCCACGAGCATGACGTGCTCGGCGCGTTCCTTCGGATCGGCGAGCAATTCTTTTTCCAGCGCCAAATCTTCTTCCTCGTTCTTGCCGCGTTTACGAGTGCCGGCAATCGGGCGAATTTCCACTTTGCCTTCTTCGCAACGGACGTGTAATTCCGGCGACGCACCGACGAGCGAAAACCCGTCCAGCTCCAGCAAAAACATATACGGCGACGGATTCGTGGAACGCGTGGCGCGGTAAATGTCCACCGGCGAAGCCGTGACTGGCGCGGAAAATCTTTGCGAGCCAACCACCTGGATGATGTCGCCCGCCGTGATGTATTTCTTGGCCGCGAGCACGTTCGCCTGAAATTTCTCCGGCGTCATATTTGACTCGAACGCCATCGGCGCGACTTCCGCCGGCAGCGTCACCGGCTGATGTTCGCTCGGCTGTTCGAGCAGCGCGACGATCCGGTCAATTTCACTCGTTGCATTTTCGTAAGCATCGGCGGGGCTTTCCGCGTCGTCCAAAATCGCGTTCACCAAAATCGTGATGGTCTGCTGCGCGCGGTCGAACGTCAGCAACTGATCGGCGATGAGAAAATACATCACCGGCGTTTTCAATTCATCCTGCGGCGGACGTGGCACCGACGGCTCCACGTCATGAATAAATTCGTAACCGATAAAACCAATCGCGCCGCCGGTGAAGCGCGGCAGTCCCGGCGTGGCCACCGCGCGGAATTTTTTCATCACGCGCTCGACCACTTCGAGGCCGTCCTTCACGTCGCGCCCGACCATCGCGGTTTCCGTCACGCGGCCGTTCTCAAACATCTGGATGTGCTGGCCGTCCTGCCGGATGACCGCGCGCGGGTTGCAGCCGACGAACGAATAGCGCCCGACGTGCTCGCCGCCTTCGACGGATTCAAAGAGAAAAGATTCGCCCTGACCGCGAATTTTGCGGTAGGCCGACAGCGGCGTTTCGAGGTCAGCCAGAATGCGGCGCGCGACGGGAATGAGATTTCCCTGCGTCGCGAGTTTCAAAAATTCATCGGCGTTCGGCGAATACATGAATCATTTTTAGCCGAAGTCCGCCGAAAACAAAAGCCCGAAGCCGTCGAATCTGTGTTCCATCCGTGTCCATCTGTGGCTAAAATCCCGGCGTGCATCTGGCTCATCTGCGACTCCGTGACTTCCGCAATTACGCGCGGTTGGACGTGGATTTTGCGCCCGGTTTTCATTTGCTGCTTGGCGACAACGCGCAGGGCAAGACCAACATTCTCGAGGCGATTTATCTCATGGCCACGCTGCGCTCCTTCCGCGGCGTCGGCGGCGCGCAGATGATTCGCCACGGCGCGAAAGGCTATTTCGTCGGCGGCAACGTGGTGGGGCAGGGCGACCACGAGATCAAAATGTATTGGGCGTTGCGCGAGCGGAAACTCACGCTCGACGGCCAGCCGGTGAAAAAGCTCGCGGACTATTTTGGCGCGTTGCGCACGGTGGTTTTCTGCACGGAAGATTTGCAGCTCATCAAAGGCACCGCCCGCGCGCGGCGGCGGTTCATTGATCTCTTGCTTGCGCAGACGCAGCCAAGTTATCTGCCGCTGCTCCAGCGCTACATGCACACCGTCCGCGCCCGAAACGCGCTGCTCAAGCAGCGCACCGTGGACGAGGCCGCGCTGGAAAGTTTCTCCGCCGAACTCGTCAAGCTCGGCAACGAAATCATCCGCGCCCGCCGCGAGCTGGTGCCGAAATTTTCCCCGCTCGCACGGCTGGCGTATCGCCGCATCTCGAACGGCGCGGAGGAATTGCGCATCGAATACCAGCCCAGCGTGAAAAATGATTTCGCCGTGGAACTCGCGCAGTCGCGCCCGCGCGAAAGAAGTTTTCGCGCCACGCTCGTCGGCCCGCACCGCGACGATTTGCAGTTGTTGCAGAACGAGAAATCCGCCGCGCAGTTCGGCAGTGAAGGCCAGAAACGCACGCTGGCCATCGCGCTGAAAATGGCGCAGGCGGAATTTCTCGCCGGCATCCACGGCTCACCGCCGATTCTGCTGATTGACGACGTGATGGGCGAGCTGGACGTGAAACGCCGCAGCGGCTTCTTGCCGCTTCTGGAATCGGCGCGCAAGAGCAGCGGGCAGGTGTTCATGACCTGCACCGAGGAAAACTGGCCGAGCGAACTGGGCGGGGATTTGCACCGCTGGGAAGTTCACGCTGGCGCGTTGCGGAAGCAAACATCGAACATTCAACATTGAACGCCCAACGTCCAATCAACCGAACTGCGTGAACCTTGGGCGTTCAATGTTGAATGTTGGACGTTGAATGTTTTCCCGCTATCCTTTTCCCATGCGAATTTTGTCAGGCATCCAGCCCAGCGGCACGCTGCACCTCGGAAATTATTTCGGGATGATGCAGCCCGCCATCGCGCTCCAGGAAAAAGGCGAGGCGTTTTATTTCATCGCGGACTACCACTCGATGACCTCGCTGTTCAACGCGGATGAGCGGCGCAAAAACTCCTTGGACGTCGCGCTGGATTTTCTCGCGTGCGGCCTTGACCCGAAGAAATCCGTCTTCTTCCGCCAGTCCGACGTGCCGGAAGTCTGTGAGCTTTCGTGGATTCTTTCCACGCTCACCCCGATGAGCCTGCTGGAAAAGGCGCACTCGTTCAAAGACAAGTCGGCCAAAGGAATCCCCATTAACCACGGCCTGTTTGCGTATCCCGTGCTGATGGCGGCGGACATTTTAATCTACGATTCCAACGTCGTGCCCGTCGGCCAGGATCAGAAACAGCACGTCGAAATGACGCGCGACATCGCCATCAAATTCAACGAAACCTACGGCGAAACCTTCGTCATTCCCGAGCCGCAGATTCGCGGCGAGACGGCGAAAGTCCCCGGCCTCGACGGCGAGAAGATGAGCAAGAGCTACGGCAACACGCTGGAAATTTTCGGTGAGGAAAAACCGCTCCGCAAAAAAGTCATGGGCATCAAGATGGATTCGCGCACGCCGGAAGAGCCCAAGCCGGACGCCGACCAGAATCTCGCCATCCAGTTGCTCAAGCTCGTCGCGCCCGCCGCCGTCGCGACGGATTTTGAAAACCGTCTCCGTGCCGGCGGCCTTGGCTATGGCGATTTGAAAAAAGCGCTGTTCGAGAACTACTGGAACCATTTCGCCGAAGCGCGGAAGAAGCGCGCCGAGCTGGCGGCCAATCTCGATTACGTCAACGGCGTCCTCGCCGACGGCGCGGGCAAAGCGCGCACACTGGCGCACACCGTCCTGAAACGCGCCCGGAAAAACTGCGGACTGGAATAAATCTCACGCAAAGACGCCAAGGCGCAAAGGAATTATGACTGAAAATGAAATCGCCAAGGAAATCGTGGGCGCCTCGTTCAAAATTCACACGACGCTAGGGCCGGGATTGCTGGAATCGGTGTATGAAGCCGTGCTGGCGTATGAATTGAAGCAACGCGGCTTGCGGGTCGTCCGGCAGCAAGCGGTCCCGGTGATTTACGAAGGCGTGCATTTCGAAGAAGGCTTCCGCGCCGACCTCATCATTGAGGGCAAAGTCATTGTCGAGTTGAAATCGGTTGAAGTCATCGCGCCAGTTCACAAGAAACAAGTCCTGACTTATTTGCGCCTGACCAACCTGAAGCTGGGTCTCTTGATAAATTTTGGCGAGGCGCTGATTAAAGACGGCATTTCGCGCGTCGTGAACGGACTTTAATCAATTTTCCCCTTCGCGCCTTTGCGTCTTTGCGTGACACTTCCCCATGGACTTGAAACCAATCCGCCTGCGTCTGCGCATCACGGCGGCGGCGGAAAGCATCGTGCGTTCCGGCCACCCATGGTTGTTTGCCGACAGCATTCATGAATCCAACCGCCCGGGTCAGCCTGGCGACCTCGCGGTGATTTACGACCGCAAGGACAAATTTCTTGCCGTCGGCCTGTTCGATCCCGACTCGCCCATTCGCGTCCGCATTTTGCACGCGGGCAAGCCGCAAACCATCGATTCTGCTTGGTGGAAAGCGCATCTGGAAAAATCACTGGCCCGTCGCGAGAAGCTTTTTGATGCGGCCACCACCGGCTTCCGCCTGATTCACGGCGAGAGCGACGGCTGGCCCGGACTGGTGCTGGATCGCTACGACACGACGCTGGTGCTGAAAATCTACACCGCCGCGTGGCTGCCGCGACTGGAAGAAATCCTCGCGCTGCTCCAGGAAAAAATCCCGTGCGAACGCATCGTCCTGCGCTTGAGCCGGAACATCCAGCCGTTTGCCGAAAAACAATTTCAGCGGCGCGACGGACAAATTCTTTTTGGTTCGGCGCCGGCTGGCGCGGTGATTTTTTCCGAGAACGGCATCCGTTTTGAAGCCGATGTTTTGCGCGGACAGAAAACCGGATTTTTCCTCGACCAGCGCGAGAACCGGCGCGAAGTGGAAACTCTGGTGCGTGGTCGGCGGGTGCTGAACGCGTTCAGTTTTTCCGGCGGCTTCTCGGTCTATGCCGCTCGCGGTGGCGCCAAGTCTGTGACCGATTTGGACATCAGCGCCCACGCGCTGGAATCGGCAAAACGGAATTTCGCGCTGAATGAAAACTTCCCCGGCGTCGCGAATTGCCGCCATGAAATTATTCAGGCCGACTGCTTTGACTGGCTCGAAAAAACTTTGGATAATTTTGACCTGATTGTGCTTGATCCGCCGTCGCTGGCCAAGCGCGCGACGGAACGCGAAGGCGCCATCCGCGCTTACGAACGCTTGAATTCACTTGGCATCATACGGCTTTCGCGCGACGGGATTTTGGTGGCCGGCTCGTGTTCCGCGCACGTTTCGGCGGCGGAATTTTTTGACGCCGTGCGGCGGGCGGCGGTGAAGTCGGGTCGCAAATTTACGGAGCTGAAAACCTTGCAGCATCCGCCCGACCATCCCGCCGGTTTCAAGGAGGCGGCGTATTTGAAGGTGATTTACTTGAAGTTCGTGTCCTGAAAAGCGGCTCATGCAAAGCCGCCAAGCCTCAAAGCAGAAACGCCTTTGCGGGAGCCAGGATGTTGGTCAACGCGTGTGCTTGAGAAACCACTCGAACAATTCCGGGTTCGCGTAGGTCTGCGTCCAGCAGTCGTGCTGCGCTTCGGGATACACGGTGAATTTCACTTCGTGGACGCCGAGTTTTTTCATGTAAGCGACCATCCGCGCAGATTCTTCCATCGGCACGACGGTGTCTTTCGCCCCGTGAAACGCCCAGATGGGCAGCGCCGCCAGCCTGGCTTTGTCCGCGAGAAAGGGCGTGATGAAATCGCCGCCGCCGCAGCACGGGGCGATGGCCGCGAATTTCTCCGGGTGGCTCAAGCCGAGGCTCCACGTCCCGAAGCCGCCCATGCTCAAGCCGGTCAAATAAACCCGATGCGTGTCCACGGCGTATTTGGTTTCAACCTCGTCGAGCAGCGCGAGCAGCAGGTCATTCGACCAGATTTGTCCGTCCGGACATTGCGGCGAGACGACGATGAAGGGAAAATTGGTTTCAGCGGTGTCGATCTTCGGCGGGCCGTGCCTGGCGACCAGCCAGATGTCGGTGCCGCGCTCGCCGGCACCGTGTAAAAACAGGATCAGCGGCCAGCGTTTTTCAGGACTGGCGTCATAACCGTGTGGCAAAAACAGCAGATAATCGGCGGTCAAAACTTGTGTGCGTGCGACGGAAAACTTTTGGGCGGTCTGGCCGGGTGTCATGGCGGGAGGATTTGTCAGGCTGGCGCAGGCGGGCAGCGCGAGCAGCAAGGGCAGCAGTAAAAATGAATATAATTTTCCCATGCCAGTCACACGATTTTCAGCTTCGGCAGATCCTGCGAATCCACCAAACCAACCGGCTCATTTTTCGCGTTCACGACGATGAGGTCGTCAATGTTCCGCTCGTTGAAAATTTTCAAGGCCTCGACGGCCAGCGCATCGGCGCGGACGCAAATGGGATTCCGGGTCATCACGTTTTTAAGCGGCTCGGACAAAAGGTTTGCGTCGGTCGCCATGTGCCGGCGGAAATCGCCGTCGGTGAAAATCCCGGCCAGCCTGCCGCGCGCGTTCACGACCGCGAGGCTGCCGGACTTGGCGTGCGTCATCACGAGCAGCGCTTCCTTCACGGAAAGATTTTCGGACGCAATCGCATTGCGCTCGCCGCTGCGCATGATTTCGCCGACCTTCAAAAGCATCGCGCGGCCAATCGCGCCGCTGGGATGATACTTGGCAAAATCTTTTTGTTTGAAGCCGCGCGCCTGCAAAACAGCCATCGCGAGCGCGTCGCCGAGAACCAGAGTTGCAGTCGTGCTGCTCGTCGGCGCGAGGTTGAACGGACACGCTTCCTTCGGCACTTTGACGCTCAATGCCAGATCGCTGTGCCGCGCGAGCGACGATTTTAGGTTGCCAGTCAGCGAAATAATTTTGACGGAAAATCTTTTTAATGCGGGCAATAAATTCAGCAGTTCGTCCGACTCGCCGGAATAGCTCAAGGCGAGAATCACATCGCCATCATTGACGATTCCCACATCGCCGTGCAGCGCGTCCACACTGTTCAGCACGACGGCGGTGGAGCCGGTGCTGGTGAGCGTGGCGGCGATTTTGGCGCCGACATTGCCGGATTTGCCGATGCCGACGATGACGATTTTGCCGCGTTGCTTGAGCGCGGCGATGATGACCTCGACGGCGGCATCAAAAGATTTGTCGAGCTGCGCGCGGACGGATTTCAGCGCAGCCAACTCGATGTCGAACACTTCACGGGCTTTGGCGAGGTGGCTCATAATTAATCCACGTTGGGATACGAACCAAGAATTTTCACAAAATTGCAGTGCTTGCCGAGATGCTGAATGGCCTTCGCGACCTTGGCATCTTTGAAATGTCCGGCGCAATCCACGAAGAAAAAATATTCCCACGCCTTGCGCTTGCTGGGGCGGGACTCGATCTTCGTCATGTTGATCTTGAATTTGCGGAACGCGGCAATCGCCTCGTGCAGCGCGCCGGATTTGTCGGCCACGCTCAACATCAGGCTCGTGCGGTCGTCGCCGGTGGGCGGACTGCATTGCCGGCCGAGGACGATGAAGCGCGTGACGTTGACGGAATTGTCCTGGATGTCCTGCGCCAAAATTTTCAGGCCATATTTTTCCGCCGCCAGCCTGCCGCCGAGCGCGGCGGAGAATTTGCTTTTCGCGGCGAGTTCCGCCGAGCGGGCGTTGGACGACGTCTCGACGATTTCGACGCGCGGCAGGTTTTTCGCCAGCCAGCCACGGCATTGCGCCAGCGACTGCGGATGGACGTAAAGTTTTTTGATTTTTGCCAGCGGCGAATTGCTCATCAGGCATTGCTGAATTTTCAGCAGCACCTGCGAAACAATTTTCAGATCGCTGTCCACGAACATGTCCAGCGTGTGCGTGACGACGCCTTCGGTGGAATTTTCCACCGGCACCACGCCGTAATCCGCCGTGCGCTTGCTGACTTCCGTGAAGACGTCGCCGATGGTTTTCTGCGCGGCGTAATTCAGGCTCGCGCCGAATTTCTGGATGGCCGCCTGGTGCGTGAACGTCGCCTCCGGGCCGAAATACGCGATGGTCATGGTTTTTTCGAGCGCCAGCGCGCTGGACATGATTTCGCGGTAAATGCTGCGGAGCTGTTCGCCGGTGATCGGGCCGGCGTTCTGGGCGCAGACGCGGTCGAACACGGCGCGCTCGCGGTGCGGCGCGTAAATCTCCTCGCCGGCCGCCAGCTTGATCTCGCCGATGGCGAGGACGTGGCGCGTGCGCGCGTTGAGCAGCCGGACAATCTGCGTGTCCAGCCGGTCAATCGCCTGACGATGTTCGGAAAGGCTCATGCCAAGGAAGAATGAAGAATTTAGAATGAAGAATCAAACTTGTTTCGCATTGTCTCCAAGGCTCGAACGCCCTGTAAAACAAATAAAGTCCGCTGCTATTCGCAAAACCGTCGCAGCACTTTGTTCACAAAGCCAAAGCGGGAAATGGAAACATCCCGGTCGAGTTCTTTCTGTTCTTCGACCTCAATTTTTTCAAGGACTGCACCATACTTCGCCGCGTCTTGATTGAGGTCGGCTTTCCAGCCATCCACCAGCTCCTCGATTTTTTCCAGTTCGCCTTTGTCCATCCAGACGCCGTCGCATTCCGTGCATTTGTGCAGAATAATTCCGCTCGTGTCGCCGTAATTGAAATGTTCCATGCGCACGTCGCCGCACGCGGGGCAATTCAGCTCATCCTTGTCGTCCTTTTCGGCGGTGAAAATTTCCTTGTTCACCGCGTCCAGCGACGCGATTTCTTCCAGCGTAAAGACTTCGTCGTGATGCTCGGCGATTTTTTGAAGTTCCCCGGCAAAAAGCCATTCACCTTTGCAATCCGGACAGACTTCAACTTTTTGGCCGTCGTATTCAACTGATTGAAGAACGGAATTGCAGCGGGGGCATTTCATAAATTTTTGCCAGATTATGCCTGTGCGCAAACTGTATCAACATAAAAGGCAAGATGGTTCGTGCGCTTTAATTCATTGACTTCACCGGCCAAAAACCTATGCTCCGCGTTCCTAAATTTATGCGGGAACTGCCAGCGCAGTTGTCACCCGCCCCCGGAAGGAAGTGAGTGTAATGACAGAGATCAAACTGAAAAAAGGCGAACCTGTGGAACGTGCGTTGCGGCGGCTGAAGAAAAAAGTCGACCGCGAAGGCACGCTCAAGATTGTGCGCAGCCGCCGGCAGTTCGAGAAGCCCAGCGCCGTCCGCCGGCGCAAGGAAAAGGTTTCCCGCTTCTCCGCCATGCTCGCCGCGCGCCACGCCGACGACTAGGCAATACGGAATTCGTAGAATCGTTAAATCGTTGCGTCGGCGCGGCGGTTTAACGATTCTTCTTTTTTGCGGTTCAACGATGCAACAGTCCAACGGTTCAACCAATGTATTCCTTTTCAACCTGCTGGAATTCTGCCCGCCATACGGACGGCCGCGCCATGCTGCGCGAAATCCGCGAACTGGGCTTTGGATATGCCGAGCTGAGCCACGGCATCCGCATCAGCCTGGTGCCGGGCATCCTCGAAGCCGTGAAGGCGGGCGAGATGAAAATTTCCACGCTGCATAATTTCTGCCCGCTGCCCACCGGGGTGGAAAAACCGTCGCCGAATCTTTTTGAATTTTCCTCCGACAAGGAGCGCGACCGCCAGCTCGCCGTCAAGCACACGCTCAACACGCTGGATTTTGCGGTGAAAGTCGGCGCGCCGCTCGTCGTGCTGCATTTCGGCAGCATGGACTTGAAGGATTACACCGGCAAACTCAAGGAGCTGCTCGAACGCGGCGAAAAAGGCTCGCCCGGATTTCTGAAAGTCGTCGCCGAGGCCGCCGCCGCGCGCGAGGCGAAAAAGAAAAAAGCCTACGACCATTCCCGCGACACGCTGCGCGAGCTGTTCGGCGAGGCGAAGTTTCGCGGTCTCAAGCTCGGCATCGAAATCCGCGAGGCTGTCGAGGAGCTGCCCATCGAATCCGACTTTGCCGCGTTGCTGAAGGAGTTTCCCGCGCCGGTCTATTACTGGCACGATGTCGGCCATGCGCAGATCAAGGCCGACCTGGGTTTCATTGACCACGCCAAGTTTCTCGCCGAGCGCGCCGACCGGCTGGCGGGCTTTCACATCCACGATGTGAAATTTCCCGCGCGCGACCATTTTCCGCCCGGCGGCGGCGACATAGATTTTGCCGCGCTGGCGCCGTTCGTGAAACCGGAGCATATCAAGGTGTTTGAACTGAGCCCAAAGGTTCCGCTCGACTCCGTCACCCGCAGCGTTGCGCACCTGAAACGCATCTGGGGCGGGGAATGAATTTTTACCGCCCAGGCGCCAAGGCGCGGAGACGCAAAAAAAGTTTTATGTCCGGCAAACCGATGATTTTCCAGATGCTCGTGTGGCTGTGCCTGCTGCTGGCGGCTTTTTCGGCGTCCGCGGTTTCATCCGAGGATGCCCGCACGATTTTTCGTTCCTTCAATTCCGCCTTTTATGTCCAAGAGGGAACGAACGGATTTTTCAAGAAAACCCAAACCGGAGGCGTCGCCGATTTTTGGGAACAGGCGGAGGAAATCGAATGCATCATTGACGCCCAGGAGTGGGACGCCGATTCCGCAGGGCCGGGCCGGATCACCCATTTGCTGAATGGTTTCCTCACGCACAACGGCGCGCTCTGGACGACCAACATCTACAACGACGACATCATGTGGGCGGCCATCGCCTTTGCCCGGGGCGGGCGGGCCACCGGGAACACGAATTATTTTCTCATCGCCAAAAACAACTTTGACGCCTGTTACGCCCGGGCCTGGGATGCCCGGCTCGGCGGGGGATTATATTGGGCGACGGACAATGGATCCAAGAACGCCTGCGTCAACGGCCCGGGCGCGATCGCCGCCAGCCTGCTGTTTCAGATTTATGGCGACACCAATTATTGGAACCGGGCCACCAACCTGTATTTCTGGGAGCGTTCCGTGCTTTTCAATCCGCGCTCGGGGGCGGTCAGCGACCGCATCAGCACCAACGGCGAGGTCAGCGAGTGGGCCAGCACCTACAACCAGGGCACTTTTATCGGCGCCGCGAATTTTCTCGGGCAGACCAACGACGCGCTGCTGGCCGCGGATTTCACCCGGGCGCGCCTGACGCGGGACGGGATCCTGGAGGAGTATGGCAGCGCCGGCAACAATTCCGGTTTTAACGCGATTTTCCTGCGCTGGCTGGCCCGTTTCATGAACGACCGCCATTTGCAAGGCCGCTATGAATCATGGTTGCAGACCAATGCCGATGCCGCCTGGAACGTGCGCCGGCCGGAGGACAATTTGTCCTGGTGCCGCTGGCGGCATCCCAGCCCGCCTGGCACCAATTTCTGTTCCTGGGACTGCATCGCCTCGCTCGAAGCGCTCCAGGCGGCGCGGCCGGCGGACGCCGCCGCCGCAAAATAGCTTTGCGCCTTTGCGCCTTTGCGTGAGAATGATTTTGTGAATTTACGATTTGCGATTGACGAGCCGCCCTGCATTTCGCGCGTAAATCGCAAATCATAAATGACCGCCGAATCGTCCAGAGTTGTCGCCAAAGAGATTGTTGCCACTTTGCAACACGCGGGCTTCTCCGCGTTCTGGGTCGGCGGCTGCGTGCGTGATTTTCTGCTCGGCCGCGAACCGCAGGATTTCGACATCGCCACGGACGCCAAGCCGGAGCAGGTCGAGAAACTTTTCCGCAAAACCATTCCCGTCGGCAAAAAATTCGGCGTCGTCATCGTCGTCGAAGGCGGACAGCAATTTCAGGTGGCGACCTTTCGCGCCGAGGCGGATTATCAGGACGGCCGCCGCCCGGAGAAAATTGTTTTCGCCAACGCCGAGGCCGATGCGTCGCGCCGGGATTTTACGGTCAACGGGCTGTTCTACGATCCGCTGGCAAAAAAAATCCACGACTGGGTCGGCGGCGAAAAAGATTTGCGCGCGAAAATCATCCGCACCATCGGCGCGCCGGAAGAACGCTTTGGCGAAGACCATTTGCGCCTGCTGCGCGCAATTCGCTTTGCGGCGCAGTTGAATTTTGAGATTGAGCCGCGGACTTTTGCCGCCATTCAAACGCTTGCGTCGAAAATCCAAGTCATCAGCGCCGAGCGCGTGCGAGATGAGCTGTTGAAATTATTCCGTCCGCCGCACGCCGCGCGCGGCTTGGTTTTGCTCCGCGACAGCGGGTTGCTCGCGCACATTTTGCCGGAACTCGCGGCGACGGTGGCTTGCGAGCAGTCGCCGGATTTTCATCCCGAAGGCAGCGTGTTCAACCACATCTGCCTGATGCTGGAAAAGCTTCCGGCAGACGCGCCTGAATCTTTGCCGTGGGCGGTGATGTTGCACGACATCGCCAAGCCGGTGACGGCGGAGCGCGAGGCGGCGACAGGCAAAATCCATTTTTACGGCCACGAAAAAGTCGGCGCGGACATGGCGGAGAAAATTTTGCAGCGGCTGAAGTTTTCCAACCAGCAGATTGAAGAAATCGTGGCGTGCGTGAGAAATCACATGCAGTTCAAGGACGTGAAGCAGATGCGCAAGGCGACGCTGCGGCGGCTGCTGTTGCGCGAGACGTTTCCGCTGGAACTGGAACTGCACCGGCTCGACTGCCTTGGCTCCTTCGGCGATCTGGAGCATTTTAATTTTCTGGTGGAGCAGGCGGAGGCGCTGAAACATCTGCCCGCGATCCGTCCGCCGCTGCTGACGGGCGATGATTTGATGGCGCTGGGCGTCAAGCCGGACAAGGCATTGGGCGCGCTGCTGGCGGAAATCCGGGAGCTGCAACTGGCGGATGAATTGCAAACGCCGGACGACGCGAAAACGTGGGTTAAGAAAAAACTTTCGGCCTAATATTTCAGCGGGCAGAAATCAACCGAGCGGATTTCGATGTCGCCGCCTTCGCTCTGGATGCCGATATAGCCGGAGTCGAGGGTGCATTCGGTGACTTCGTTCACGAACTTGCCGTTCATGAAGGACTCGACCTTGTTGTGGATGCAGATGGTTTCGGCCTTGTTCCATTCGCCGGCGGCATTTTCCACCGAGTCGCCGCGCAGCGGGATGGGCGTGTTCTTGTCCATGCCCTTGTGCTCCTTGGATTCCGCGCCTTCCATCAAAAACAGATCGCCCTGATGGCCGTGCCTGCCCTGCACCTGGACGCACCTCGGCCAGACTTTGTCGCCGGGCTGGATGTGGACGAGGATGCCGGTGTTGTCGGCCTTGGGCGTGATTTTCACGAAGCGCCAGACGACGGTGAGAAAATAATTGCTGTAAACCTGCGAGGTGCGGAGATAGCCGGTCGGCTTGCCGGTGCAATGAATGACGCCGTTGGTAACGCTCCAGGTTTTGAGCGGGTCGGCATTGTCCTTCATGCAAAACGTCCAGCCGGTAAAATCTTTTTGGTTGAACAGCGCGACGGACATTTCGCGGTTGGGCGGCGGGTAGGCCGAATCGCTGTCCTGCGCCAGCCCGGTTTTTGCGAATGCCAGCGCCAGAAAAATAATTGCCGCGATAGGTTTCATACGGCGAGAATTGTCCGGCTCCGGCCGCAAGTCAAGCGCGCGGCGAGAGCAGTTTTTCCACGCGCCCGCAAACCAGCGCGGGCGGCAGGGCGCGCAAACACTCGTCGGTATTCTCGATTTTGCAGCGCGCCGACAGGCAGGGCGAGCAGGGGAGGTCGAGGCGCAAAACATTTTCGAGCTGGCCGTAGGGGCCGGTGCGGCGCGGCTCGGTCGGGCCGAACAGCGCGACGAGCGGCTTGCCGAGCGCGGCGGCGGCGTGCATCGGGCCGGTGTCGTTCGTGACCAGCAAATCGCAGCGGCGCACCCACTCGATCATTTCGGGCAGGGAAGTCGCGCCGCAAAGGTTCAAAACTTTTTTCGGCGCGGCCTGCGAAATCATCTCGCCGAGCGGCCGGTCGCCCTGGTCGCCGAGGACGGCGAAGCGGGCGGCGGGAAATTTTTCGGCGAGTGAACGAACGAGTTCGGCAAAAAATTTCGCCGGCCAGCGCTTGTTTTTCCAGCGCGCACCGGGCTGCAATAAAACCAGTTTTGAGTCTTGAGCTTTGAGTTTTGAGTTTTCTTCCGGCCATTTTGATTTTACGGCGGCGGCAATTTCCGGGCGTTCGGGCAGCCATTGGAAATTTTTATGAACCGGCACGCCGAGCGGCGGCAGCACGGACAGATACCAGTCCACGGCGTGCGTGTGGAAATTTTTGCGCGGGACGGCGAGGTCGTAGAAGCCGCGCGCGCCTTCGCGGACTTCGTCGAGGCCGGCGAGGAATTTCCCGCGCGCGAGCCACGCGAACACGCCGCTGCGCGCGAGGCATTGCAAATCAATGACGAGGTCGAAATGTTGCGCGCGCAGCCACTGGACACTGCGAACCATTTCCGGCCAGTGCTGCGGTTTCGCCCAGCGTTTGCGCTCGAAACGGACGATGCCGGCCAGGTCCGGATCGCCTTCGAGGAGCGGGGCGAGCGCGGAATCAATCCACCAGAAAATTTCGGCGTTGGGATAATGCAGCTTCAGCAAACGCAGCACGGGCAACGCTTGAATCACGTCGCCGAGCGAACTGGGTTTGAGAATCAGAATTTTCAATCGGTTCAGGGTTCAGAGTTTAGAGTTCAGGGTTGTGCGCTGAAACGCTGAACGCTGAACCTTGAACTGTGAACATGATTTAACGGCCGTAGGCGAGCCGTTCGGCGAGGCGCTCGGGCAGGCCGGCGGCGCGGATTTTTTTCTGGGCGGTCTCGATGTCGTAATCAAGGCGGCGGAGTTCGATCGTCTGCGCGTCCAGGTCGTAGATGACGTAGGCGCATTTGGGATTGTTGTCGCGCGGCTGGCCGACGGCGCCGACGTTGATGAAGTATTTTTTCGACGGGTCAACTTTGAATTTGGAATACGTGCCGCCGCGCACGACGGTGTCGCGCATGAAGGCGACGGGGACGTGCGTGTGGCCGAAGAAGCACATCTGCGTGTTCTGATACGGAAAACTGGCGGCGGCGGCGAGCTTGTCAAAGACATAGCCCCAGCGGTCGGGCGCGTCGAGCGTGGCGTGGACCAGGGTGAAGTTCGCGGCCAGGCGGGAGTATTTCAATTCGCGCAGCCAGGCTTTTTCCTCGTCGTCCAGCTGGTCGCGCGTCCAGTGGACGGCGTCGGCGGCGTGCGGGTTGAAGCCCTCGAGATGGTCGTCGCTGGAACAGTATTCGTCGTGGTTGCCCTTGACGCAGGGGATGTTCATGTCGCGGACGATCTTGAGGCATTCCTTGGGGTTGGCGTTGTAGCCGACGACGTCGCCGAGGCAGACGATGTGGGTGGCTTTCTGGGCACGGATGTCCTCCAGCACAACCTGGAAGGCCTCCAGGTTGCCGTGGATGTCAGCGATGATGGCGTATTTCATTTCCTAACGAACGATTTCAAATCCCCGAAATTCATTTTTCGCGTCCGTCCAAGTTACCTGCTCGTCGCGGATAAATCCAGCAAGACCTGCATCGTGCAGCGCGGCGCGAAAAGCGTCGAGTTCCGCGTGGCCGCCCTCGGCGACCAGTTCGACGCGGCCGTCGGGCAAATTTTTTATCGTGCCGGTGATTTCAAAGCCGGCGGCGACGGTCTTGGCGGTGTAACGAAAGCCGACGCCCTGCACCCGGCCAGAGAACCAAACGGTCATTCGGCGGCGGGCGTTGTTGGAAACCGGCTGCGACATGGCGGGATGAAGCCAAAGCCGCGCGCGGGATGCAATGTTTTTTGGCGTGGCCGCGCAAAGTTTTCGCTTTTTGGTTTGACCGGCAGGCGGATATAACGTAATCACTTCGTGCTGCCACAATAAATTTTGCGCCCGGTTTTTTTAGAGTGGCAGGTTGTGTAACTCATGTTGAACACCAAGTCATTTTTGACCGTAGATTTCGGAGCCGGCAGCCTCAAGCTCGCCGAGTTTGAAATTGACGAGGCGGGCGGATTGCGGCTGAAAAGTTTCGCCATCAAGCCGCTCGGGCTGGAGGGCTCGCAGGAGGCCACGCGCGAAAAAATCATCCTGCAGGCCTTGCAGGAGACGCTGGCCGAGAAGGGGCTCAAGTCCAAAAGCATCAACGTCTGCGCGCCGGGCTTCCACGTTTTTTCCAAGTTTGTCAAGCTGCCGCCGGTGGACGCGGCCAAGGTCGGCCAGATCATCCAATACGAGGCGCAGCAGAACGTGCCGTTCCCGTTGAGCGAAGTGGTGTGGGATTATCAGATCCTCGGCTCCGCCGCGAGCGGCGAACTCGAGGTGCTGCTCGTCGCCATCAAGTCGGAAATCGTCGAGGGGCTGTTCCGCGTGGCCGAGCAGGCGAAGCTGAAGCTGAATTTGTGCGACGCCTCGCCCGCCGCGCTGTGCAACGCGTTCCGCTACAATTATCACGACCTTGAAGATTGCACCATGCTGCTCGACATCGGCGCGAAGACGAGCAACCTGCTGTTTTTTGAAAAAGGAAAAGTTTTTTCGCGCAGTATTAATTTAGGTGCGAACATCATCACCCAGGATTTTGCGACCGAGGCGAAATTAAAATTTGCCGACGCGGAAAAACTGAAAATCGCGGAGGGCTTTGTCAGCCTCGGCGGCGCGTATGAGGAGCCGGACAATCCGAACCAGGCGGCCATCTCAAAGATTGCGCGGCAGTTCATGACCAAGCTGCACATCCAGGTCAACCAGACGATGCAGTTTTACCGCGGGCAGCAGGGCGGCACCGCGCCGCAGAGATTATTTTTGTCCGGCGGCGCGAGCATCATGCCTTACACGGCGCAGTTTTTTGCGGAAAAGCTGAACGTGCCGGTCGAATATTTCAACCCGTTCCGCAACGTGCAGATTGACCCGGCCATCAACCTCGAAGAGCTGTCGCGCGTGGCGCACGGCCTGGGCGAAGTTGTCGGCCTCGGCCTGCGCAACCTGGCGACGTGCCCGGTGGAAATGAACTTGATGCCGGACAGCACGCTGCGCTGGCAGGCGATGAACCAGAAGAAGCCGTATTTCGTCGCCACCGTGTTCAGCCTGGTGCTGGTGGCGTTTGGTGTCGGGTTTTTGTTCCAGAAGCTGGCGGTCAACAAGGAGGCGGAAATTGAGAGCCTGACCCCCCAGATCACCGACCTCACCGACAAGGTGGACAAGTTCACCAGGGTTTACAAACAACTGCAAAAAACCCAGGCCGAGTCCGGCCAGGTCGCGACGTGGATGCAGCAGCGCTATTATTGGGGCGATTTTCTGGCGGAAATGCGCCGCGCGCTCATCCGTTCCGAGGCGGACATCCAGAAAAAACTGGCCGCGCAAAAGCCGAATGTGGACGTGGGCATCTGGATCGAGCAGATGACCTCCGCCGCCAATCTCGGCGCCTCCACCGGGGTGTCGGCGCAGCTGCCCGGCATGGGAATGCCGCCCGGAATGCCGCCCGGGATGCCTCCAGGTATGCCGCCCGGAGAATTGCCCGGTGGCCGCCCGCCCGGCATGGGCGAAATGCCGCCCGTCGGCAATCCCAGCCTGCCGGCGGCCGGCAGCACCAACAGCGCCATCACGCTCGTCTGCCGCGCGGTGGATTTGATCAAGACCAGCGGCGATGCTGCGGCCAACAACGAAATCGCCTATGCGGTTGAGAGCGAGATAAAGAGTTCGCCGCTGGTGGATCCCAAGGCGACCCAACTGACCGGCCAGATCACGCCGGATGAAGCCACCGGCACCTTCACGTTCACGGTGAACGTGACGCTGCTCAACCCGCTGAATTTTTGATATGGGCTGGATCAAACGAAATCTTTTTTTTGTGATCGGCGGCGTCGTGGCTCTCGGGCTGCTCGGCGCGGGCGGCTTCTACATTTACAAGGACTGGACTCGCAATTCCGAGGCCTCGGACAAGCTCAATGAAATCTACGGCACGCTGAAAAACCTCCAGCAGCAGAAGCCCTCGCCCGGCAACAGCAAGATTGACAACACCAAGATTGCGAAGGAGCAGCACCAGCAGCTGCGTTCGTGGATTGCGGCCGCCGGGAAATATTTCCAGCCCATCCCGCCCATCCCGGCGGACAATGTCACCAGCGAGACCTTTGCCGGGGAGCTGCGCCACACCGTGAAGGCGCTCCAGGACGAGGCGGCCGGTGCCGGCGTGGCGCTGCCGCCGAAATATAATTTTTCTTTTTCCGCGCAGCAGCCGCTGATGAAATTTGCGGACGGCAGCCTGGAGCCGCTGGCGGTGCAGCTCGGCGAGGTCAAGGCGGTTGCCGAGGCGGTTTTTGCCGCCCGCGTCAACGCCCTGGACAGCCTCCAGCGCGTGCGGGTTTCCGCCGACGACGCCGCCGGGCCGGCCGGCGACTATATTGACGACCATGCGGTCACCAACGCCCTCGCGGTGTTCACGCCCTATGTCGTCACGTTCCGCTGTTTCACCCCGGAGCTCTCGCGGATCATCAGCGCGTTCGCGACCGCCTCCAACACCTTTTTGATCAAGGCCATCAACGTCCAGCCGGCGGGCGCGGCCTCGGTGGCGGGCAATGCCGCCGGCGGGATGCCGGGCGTTGGAACGCCCCCGGACGTCGGAATGCCGGGCAGGTTTTATCCGGGGTATCCCGGGGGAAATATGCCGGCGCCGGTCCAGCCGGTGGCGGGCAAGGGCGGCCTGCAGACGATTTTGAAGGAGCAGCTCCTGCGCGTCTCGCTGGAAGTGGAGATCGTGAAACTGCTGCCGAAGCGTTAAAATGCAATTCCTCAAAAAACATTACGAAAAGATCCTGCTCGGCGTGGTGCTGGCGGGTCTGATTGGCGTGCTGGTGTTCATGCTCTTCTACATTGCGTCGGACAAAGCGAAGATGGAGGAAACGCGCAACGGCTTGATCAATCCGCCGGCCAAGCCGCTGCCGGATTTGGATATGACGTCCAAGGACGCGTCGGTGACGCGGGTGCAATCGCCTTATGTGATAGATTTTGACACGGGCAACAAGGTGTTCAATCCCTTCGAGTGGGTAAAAATGCCGGATAATACGCTCGTCAGAAAAGACAACAAGACCGGCCCGCAGGTGGCCGTGGTCACCAACATTGCGCCGCTGTATCTGGTGCTGACCCTGGACTCGGTGCTGACGAACGGGGTGGACGTCCGCTACGTCATCGGCGTGGAAAAACAGGCGGCGGCGACGGCCGCCAAGCGCCACAAAACGCAGCGCTACGCTTCGAAGGGCGACAAGAACGACACGTTTGAACTGCTGCAGGTCAATGGCGCGCCGGAAAATCCCGACGCCCTGCTGCTCAAGGTGCTGGACACCGGCGAGACCGCCACGGTGACGCACGACAAGCCGTTCCGCCGCGTGGACGCCTACACGGCGGACCTGCGTTACGACCCGGAAAAGCGGGCGTTTCACGGTTTGCGCAACGGCGCCAAGGTTTCATTTAATGGCACGGATTATACGGTTGACGAGATCAACCAGAACGCGGTGATTCTCGAAGACCAGTCGAATCAGAAAAAAACTCCTTTGCCATTTGCGCCCTGACTGTTAAAAATCTGACATAGAACCGCGCCACTTTGACGAACCCCACATTGCCATGACAAAAGCCGCCCTCCTCTTGCTCGGCCTCGCCGCCCTGGTCGCACTGCCCGCGACCATGACCGCCCAGGACAATTCCACCGCCCTCGCGGTCAACGAAGCCGTGCTGCGCCAGGCCAACACCATCGTGCTGCGGCAGAAGCTGGCCGAGGCGCACCGCGCCAGCCTGGCCGGCGACACGGCCAACGCCGCCAAGCTCTATCAGGAGGCGTGCGAACTGTGCCAGCAGGTCGGCTCCGGCATTGACGCGGAAACCGCCCAGGCCATCAACGGCCTGGCCGCCAACCGGCTGGCGCTGGCGCGCGACGCCCAGAGCCGCGGGGATTTGCGCGAGGCGGCCACGCAGGCGCAGCAGGTTCTGCGGATGGATCCGAACAACGTCCCCGCGCTGGCGTTCCAAAAACAGAACGACCAGATGACGGCCGCCCTGAAAGGCCAGATTCCCAGCCGGGACGCCATGGATCAGGCGGCGCAGGTCACGGCCCAGAAAACGGACGCCGGCACCCTCGTGCAGGACGGCCGGCTGCTTTACGAAATGGGCAAGCTCGACGACGCCGAGGCCAGGCTGAACCAGGCGCTGGTGCTCAGTCCCGACAATCCGGCCGCCTTCTATTATTTGAACCTGATCCAGCAGGCCAAGTTCGAGCGCGAAGCCGCGATGCACACCGTGGACACCCAGAGGCGCATGTCGCAGGTTGAGAAGCAATGGATCATGCCCTCGTCGAAAGTGCTGGATCCCAGCCGCCCGAATCCCTACGCCACCAACACGCTGATTTACACGGGGCCGGGGCGGCAGGCCATTGTGGCCAAGCTGGACCACATCCGGCTCGACACCGTCGCCTACGACGGCCTGCCGTTGAGCGAAGTGCTGCGCAACCTCTCGGAACAGTCCAAGCTGCGCGACCCGGAACGCAAGGGCATCAATTTCCTGATTAATCCCAATCCCGACCTGTCCGGCCAGGCGGCGGCTCCGCAGCCGGAAGGTTTTGGCGGCCGTGGCGGCCCCTTGGGCGGTCCCGGCGCGCCGGCCATTGACGCCGCCACCGGTCTGCCGGTGGCCAGCGCCGCGCCCGCCGCCGGCGAGGCGGTGGATGTCGGCGCCTACATCGTGAAAATTCCGAAGCTGGAGGATGTGCGTCTGGCGGATGTTTTGGACGCCCTGGTGCTGGTGTCCGACCATCCGATAAAATTTTCGGTGGAGGATTTCGCCGTGGTGTTTTCCGCGAAAGGAGCGGAAAGCCCCCAGCTCTTTACCCGCATCTTCAAGGTGGATCCGAACACGTTTTATTCTGGGCTTGAAGGCGTCGACACCCAACCCTTTCCTGGCAGCTCCGGCGGCAGCGGCGGCGGCAACACCGGCAACAACAACGGCGGCGGCAACAACAACAACGGCGGCAACAACGGCAACAACGGCAACAACGGCAACAACGGCGGCTCGGCTCAATATGGGATCGTGAATGCCTTCGGCGGCGGCGGCGGCAACAACGGCAACAACGGCAACAGAGGCAACAACGGCAACAGAGGCAACAACGGCAACAACGGCAACAACGGCAACAACGGCGGCGGTGGCGGTGGCGGCGGTGGCGGATTGAGATACGTAACCGAAAGATCGAGTGCAACTGACCCTAGCCAAACCGCCCGGGATTTTTTCAACGCGCTGGGGCTGAACCTGAATTTTCCCAAGGCGGTTTTCTTCAACGACCGGCTCGGCAAGCTTTTTGTGAAGGCCACCGAGCAGGATCTGGACACCATCGAACGCGCCATCGAGATGCTGAACGAGGTCGCCCCGCAGGTGCATATCAAGGCGCGCTTCATCGAAGTGCAGCAGAATGACAACCGGGCGCTCGGCTTCGACTGGTATCTCGGCCAGTTCGGCCACAGCGTCGTGGCTCAGGCCGGAAATCCGGGTTCGCTCAACGTTCCGGCCAATGCCGCCAACCCCCTCGGCGCCTTCCCCGGGGCCACGGCCGCCCAGACTCTTCCCGATGCCGGCCAGTCGCTGTTCTCCAGCGGCCTGGCCTCCGGTGCCGGCTCCACCACCGCCACCATCACGGGCATCCTGACCAACCCCAATTTCCAGGTCGTCATCCACGCGCTGCAGCAGCGGCAGGGATTTGAATCCTTGGCAGAACCGGAAGTGACCACCATCAGCGGCCGCCAGACGCAGATGAAAGCCACCACGATGCAGACCATCATCACCAGCTACAATTTCCAGCAGGGCGCATCGGCCAGCACTGGCAACAACGCCGCCGTTCGATAATTATTAATCAACAAGAAAGGTCAAAATGAAAAATTTACCGCGATTCAACGGAATCAAGCTGGCGCTGGCGGTGCTGGCGCTGGCCCTGCCCGCCGCCGTGCGGGCGCAGAACGTCAACAACCAGGCCGGCGTTTCGGCCATCACCCCCGAAACCCAGGCGATGGAGCTGGGGCCGGTCCTGGACGTGGTGCCGTATGTGCTCGCCGACGGCTACACCATCAACCTGGCGCTCATTCCGTCGGTGACGGTGTTCAACGGCTAC
>Ga0316226_1001065_pt1 | contig 31785 bp, 10 predicted proteins | sample TBH18017metaG_FD_206009 | JGI IMG/M metagenome (GOLD analysis project Ga0316226, IMG submission 206009) | Freshwater microbial communities from Trout Bog Lake, Wisconsin, USA - TBH18017 | ecosystem: Environmental > Aquatic > Freshwater > Lake > Hypolimnion/Profundal zone | place: USA: Wisconsin...
ACCGCCAGCCACCTCACAACCTTTGGCTTCGGAGGCCACGGAATTATTTGTTTTGCCGGCGACGGGTGGAAGTTAGGAGACGCCAGCGGAATGATCGGCAATGCTGCATGGTTTCGAGATCATGGGTACATCGGGATCTCAGCCTGCCGCGTGCAGCGCGTTGAAGCGCTGATCGTCGGTCAGAATAAACAGGATATTGGGTTTAGATGCAATTGGGGTCGGGGTGAGGACAGACGATGCAAACGCAGGCATGCAGAGCGTTGCAAGTAGAGAAAAACCAGAAATGAAATCTTTGATCATATTTTAGCTTACGATGCTATGGGTGATTCGGCTCAATAAAAAACAGTTTCGAGGTTCGGCTTGAATTTTCGTTGGCTATGGCGATTGCCATCATCAATGATGGGCAAGCTATGGCGCTGGCCGCTTCAGTTCCTTGGACTTGTGAATCGTGAGGTTCTCCGTATTGGCGACATAAGCGTTGCTTCCAGCAGCCACGGCTACGGTGACCGACCCGCTATTGCATGGATGCCGGCTTGAAATTTCCACCGGCGATCTTAAGCGCAATGGCATTTTCGCAGGGCATCCGCTTGGGCATCGTGACGACGAGGCACTCGTCCGTTTGCGTCCAGTCGAGTTTGCCGGTGTACCCGAGGAGCGATATGCCGGAAATAGCGCCTGCGGGCTTCGCCAGCGCTTTTACGACCACCTTTCCATCCTCGGGCCAGCCGAGAGCGAACGCGTAGAGGTCAGCTCCCCTGGTGGTGAAGCGAATATCGCGCGCGGTAAACGCATACGTTTCATTGAACTGCCCGCCAACCATTTGAGTCGGACCTTCGCCGAAGGTTTGCCATGGGCGGGTTTTGAAAATGGCCTCGCCGTTAACCGCAAACCATGCAGCGAGGTCGTCCAGCAAACGGGCCGACTCCGGCGGCAGGCTGCCGTCGGGATACAGCACCACGTTTAGCAGCAAATTTCCGTTCTTGCTGACAATATCGACCAACTGATGAATGACTTGTTTGCTGGTCTTGTACTGGTCGTTCCTGCGGAAGTACCAATCGCCGTTGGAGGTGTCGGTCTGCCATGGCAACGGAGCGATCGTGTGTTGCATGCCGCGTTCCAGATCCTCGACGCAAGAGCCCGAAACAAAGTCCCCGTTGTCTTTTGGCTTATGGAATTGCTTGCTGGTGTAGACGGCTTCGAGGCAGCCGTCGTGCCTTGTTAGGTTACTATTATAGAGATGAGCCACCAGGCTGAAACCGAATTGCCCGAAGGGAACTCCGCCGTCGGTGTAGAACAAATCGGGCTGAAACTGATCGACGAGATCCTTCATGCGCGCAAACCATTCCCGGTGCCAGTCCGCGTCATTGCTGTAAAAGCAACCGTTACGGGCCGAGGCGGGATGGTACAGAGAGCGCCATTTGGGGTTGGCCCCGTCGTAGGGCACGCCCGCTTTGAGCCCGGTCGCGTCGCTGCCGTGACTGGTTTGGAACCACGAGCGGCTGTAACCAAGGTGTTCCGATACACCAAAGGGCAGGTCGAATTTCCTGGCCGCTTTCTGCCATTCGCCAACCACGTCCCGCTTGGGCCCCATTGCGACCGCGTTCCACGGGTTAACCTTGGAATTCCAAAGATCGAAATTGTCGCAGTGGACGGCCTGGGAAACAAAATACTTCGCACCCGCCTTTTTGTACAACGCCATCAGTTTTTCAGGCTCCCACTTCTCCGCTTTCCAGAGAGGGATGATGTCCTTGTAACCGAACTCTGACGGATGACCGTAGTGCGCCAGGTGATAATTGTAATGTTCACTGCCCTGCTCATACATATGCCGCGCATACCAGTCGCCACACATCGGCACCGCCTGCGGACCCCAATGCGCCCAGATTCCGAACTTGGCATCGCGAAACCATTCCGGGCAGCGATAGTTCTTGAGCGACTGGTCTGTGGGCTTGAACGGTCCGGCGGCGATGGATGGGGGCTGTTCGTCTGATGGCTTGGCCCCCGAAGCCCATGCTGAGAGTAACGGCATTATGGCAACGGCTGTGAGGGGGAGGACAATGCAGGAACGGAGGGTTTTCATGGTTTTGATTGATCTGGCACTAATGGTATAGGCTAAGTTTTCGCTGAATCCCAGCGCATGTCACGCACAGCCATAGCGGCGGGGCACTGCCCCACTCCAAAGGCCTTGCGCAGACTTACGGTCGCACACTGGGCTGTTCATGCTTTGGTTTGGCGTCCGACGGGTGCGCTCCGCCGCGGCCGACTTCCATCTCGATCTGGTGGTGTTCAATAACTTGAAGTCCGGAACGGGCCGCGGTTGCTGCTGCATCATCGACGCCCCGCGCATTGATGGACTGATCACGCTGGTCGCAGGCGGGAGTGACCAGCGGAATGGCGGGTGCGATGGTGTTAAGGGTGAGTGTTGTTGCCGTTGGAGTGTGAATACCGGGCCAGGCGGCTTCGGCTTGGATCGTGACGACACCGGGTTGACCGCTGGCGCGAATGAGCGCCGGGGCAGTGCCCCATCGTAAGTCTTTGAGATTCGCACCGCTGCTGCCATCGCCCACCAGGCGGCCAGCGCCACTGACGGTGAAACGTACCGCGCCGTCGTTGAGATGTTTCACCGTACCAGCGTCATCGACAAGGCTTGCGATCACGGTGATCAGGTCCGAACCGTCTGCCACCAGCGGCAGGCCACGGTGATCGGCTTCCAGCTTGAGACGAACGGGGCGCATTGCCGGACGACAGACCTCCCGGGCCACCACGCGACCGCCAATCAAGCCTTCGGCCACCATCCCCGCGACACCATACTTGCCAATCCGACTTAGCTCTTTGAGTTTTGTGAAGGCAAACGCGTTTCTGAACACCACGGGCGGGTGTGGCAGCCCCCCATCGTGGATTGGCTTTTGGGTCAGCACCACCGAGCCAGGCGCGAGTTCCTGCTTATCGCCGTTATTGACGATAAGCCGCACTTCTTCGCAATTGCTCACCACCACAACATCGGCAGCGGAGAACGGGGACTGGTCATGGACGATCTTCACCATTGGACCGGATTCGACTTTGGGCAGGATCAGCGCTGGATCGCGTTGGCTGGCAAATAGCCAGTAACTGTATTTGGGCTGGCGAAAAGCATCCATAATCCCGCCAAAGAACGGGTCGGGATGGTAGCCGCGCTGGTGATCGAAGGGATGCCAGAGACAGCCGCCAACGAGTTGCTTTGGCGCACGGTAAAAAGTGTCGTAGCAATCGGGCGCATAGATTGGCAGGGCGTAGTGCCAGAGCTGAACGAGTTGGGGAGCCTCGCCCCAGGCGCGGCTCACGCGGCTGGGCGAATTATGGCTGTTAAAATTATCCACGTTATCTCCCCATTCGCGGGTGAAGATGCATTGCCGGTGCGCGGCGTATTCCTCCGGTTTGTTGAAGAGACCGTAGAGAACGTCGAAGTTGTCAAAGCCAAGCGCGGTGTTGTCGCAGGCGGTAAAGCAGCCGGGGAATGGATATTCGGCATGCACTGTTTCATGGACTCGTTTGGCAAAATAATCGGGATAGTCTGTTTCATTGAGAATGGGTTCCCAAAGCAAGACGCTGGGGTGATTGCGGTCCCGGCGCACCATGTTACGAATGTCCCGATTGACGAGTTGTTCAAAAGCCGGAGCCTTATCCCAGAAGTGCCACCCTGGCGTGGGAACGATCATGAAGAGCCCCAGTTCGTCACAGGCATCCATGAATGCCGGGCTTTGGGGATAGTGTGCCGAACGGATGACGCGCATTCCCGCAGAACGCAGCCGCTGGGCGTCGCGCCACTGGAAGGACTTCGGCAGAGCGTTGCCGATGACCGCATGGTCCTGGTGGCGATTGCCTCCCATCAAGGGTTCGCCGAACGGTTTGCCATTAAGAAAGAATCCATCTTTCCCGCGAAAATCGATGGAACGGAGGCCGACTCGAAGGCGACCGCCATCAAGGGCGCTGCCGTCGTCGGCATCGATCAGGCGGAGATTCAGGGAATGAAGCCAGGGATCGTCAGGGGTCCAAAGGTGCGGCTTTGAGATTGTCAGCCGCTGCTTCACTTTTGAGGTGGCCCCGGCGGGCAGTTCAACGATTTCGCTGCCGTTCGCAGGGGAGCCGCTTGCTGCATCTGCGAGAACAGCCGAGAGCCTGACCCGCCGAAGCGCCGAGCCCCGATTGGCCAGGGTTGTCTCGACCACCAGCACCGCCCGATCCACGCTGACCTCATCGCAATGCGCGAATACGCCGCCCCCGGCGACGATGTCTTCCTGGTTGGCATCGGTAATATGCACCGGGGCGGTGGCGATCAACCAAGCGTCTCGGTAAATCCCGCCGAAATAGCAGAAATCCAAATTCTTTTGATCCAGGCCCGGGGGAAAATGGCCATCGTCGCTGTTGTCAGCCCGCACTGCCACCACGACCGTTCGACCTGGGACTACCCGTCCCGTGAGGTCGATAATGAATGGAAGATAGCCGCCGAGATGCTCGCCCATGAGCTGACCATCGATCCATACCTTGCTCCGCCCCATGATCGCCTCGAAATACAAGGTCAACCGCTGTCCTGCGAGCTTTTCGGGCACCGTCAGGCGGGTGCGATACCAAGCCGGGCCCTGATAATTCACGCATCCGCTGGCCTCCTCGGGGAGTACCTCCAAACCGTGGGGCAGATTCACTGGAAGCCAAGCCTTGTCTTCGAAAGAGGGTTGTTCGGCGCCGGGGACATCGCCCCGGACAAAGCGCCAACCGCCATCGGCACTCAACACCGTGCGCCCGGAATCGGGGAGAGGATACAAGCCCGCCACAGACCAGAGGGGCGCCGACACGGAATCTGCTCGCGCGATGGGAACCCAATGCAGGATGGTCAGGGCCGCGACAGCAAAAATACTGACTGTCTTGGGAAAAAGGATCTGTTTCATGATTTAAACTGGATTTAGCCCGTAACGAAGACGGAATTTCCTAAAAAACTTTACTAAGCTGTATCGTTGGAAAATATGGATTGTCGATTATTCGAACGGTATTCCAAATATCTGCGGCTGAGGGCTAGCATTTGAGGCTGTGCCAAGTCAATAGCTCCACTCCGTGCGCCACTTAAAAGCGGGCTTTTCACCTTCCCATTCCAACGGCAGCCAGGCGTACCGGCCGTCAATCGCGTCCTTTGGACGCCACAGATCAGCGATGAAAATAAGCGATTGGCTCTTGCCGGGCACGGGCAGCACGGTGGTGCTCTGCGCACCGAAGGTGATCTTCACGGCGTCGGGTTCCCCTCGTGCAGGATTTCCAAGGGAAGTCCACGGACCCCAAATGGAATGAGCAACAGCGGAACGGGCCGCGTTGGGATTCCATCCACTGCAACCGGACGAAATCATGTAATAACGACCGCCATGTTTAAAAAGCGCGGGGGCCTCGTTGAGATCGCCTGGGAATAGGCGCGCCCATTTGCCGGTGAACCCCTGGTAGTCGTCCGACAACTCATGGATTTGCAGGGTGTAATTGTCTTCAGATGCGGCCACGAGGTAAGCCTTGGAATCATCGTCGACGAAAATGGTCATATCCCGCGCCATTTGGCCTTGCTGAAAGTCGCGGCGCAGTAAATCTCCGGCGCGGGCGGCTTCAGAACCGGATCGCTTCGGGCTCGGCGAGGGGGCGATTTTGTTTTCGGCGATCATATTGAGCGGCCACACTCCAGCGTTGAGGCGGATGGAACGCACAAAGGAATAGGGACCGGCGGGTCGGTCGCTAAGGGCCAGGGCGACGCGAGCGGTCTCATAGCCATGGCCTTTGAATTCGAGGTGAAACCACATCGCGAACTTTTTGGTCTTCGCGTTGTAAACAACCTTCGGGCGCTCAAGAATACAGCCCTTGGCGATCTCGCTGGCTGGATCGTTGGAAACGGCGAGCGCAACCCCTTCGTTTTTCCAGTTATAGAGATCGTGCGAGGAATAAACGCCCACGCCCACTTGGGCGTAGTTCCCAGCATCGCCGCTAACTTTGTGTTCCCCGAACCAGTAATACCTCCCCTGATGAAAGAGAATGCCTCCGCCGTGGGCGTTGATGTGGGCGCCCTTGTCGTCGGCCCAGATTTCACCGGGCTGAAAGGTCGACAATTTCTTTTCCGGAGAGAATCCATTTTCCCCAAGAAACTCTCGCATTCGGGTCAAAGTCGGAAGGAACGTCGGATTGGTTACCGGCCAATCGCAGGAGTGCGCGGCATCAGGGATTGAGATGAGTTCGCACCGATTGCCGGCTTTCTGCATCGTTTCGGCAAACCGACGAGCATCCGCATAGAGAGTCGTCTTGTCTTTGGTGCCATTGGAGAGAATGACTGGCGGCAGCCCCGGACGAATCTGGCGAATCGGCTCGCAGTCAGGGTGTTGTGCGAAAAATTCGCGTCCGAAGCCAGCCCCACCCACTCCCGGATTGTGCAAGACCAGCGCATTGGCCTTGGAGCTGATCGTCGTATCTTCCCCCGGCTCGTCGTGTCCTTCGATCATTGCGGTGCAGGCGGCCAGATGACCGCCGGCCGATCCCCCTTCGGCGATGATCTTGTCGGGATCGATCCCGAGTTCTTTCGCGTGGGAGCGAATGTAGCGGATGGCGGACTTTGCGTCCTGGATGCATTCGAGCGGGGTGGTGCCGTGGCGCTTTTTGACCCGGTAATCGGCGGAAATCCCAAGATACCCCTGATCGCGAAACCAGGCGGCGTTGCCGATCATCCCGCTGGCGTCGCCGACTTCCCACCCGCCGCCCGTGAAGCAGACCACCGCGGGGAGAAGCTTCCCAGCCGCAACGGTCGCCGGCTTCAAAATGTAGAGAGCCAGGGCCGTCTGCGGCGTCCGCTTGTAGATTACCTTGTCGGCCTGGGCCATCAACTCCTTCGGTGGAGTAAGGTAAATATCCCCGGTGCCAGCGGGTGAAGCGGGCGCCATCGCGCCGAGCAAGAGGGGGAAAACAAACGAATTCAAGAGCGCGCTTTTCATAGGTGAGGGGCGAAAGCGACGGTTCTGCCGCGGATACCCGCTTGGCGTTCAACGGACGGTAAATGCATGATTGCTTAGCAGGCTACCCCTAAATCCCGCAACTGTCACCCCGGCCAAATGGCCCTATTTTTTTAAATGTGACCGTGTATAATCCCGCTTTGTTTTGTCGCAAAGCCCCCTCATTTTTTTCCTGCTCGCCGCGCGGTTCGCCCTTGCTGAGCCATTGGACACGATTGCCAAGGTCCGGGCGTTAACGCCGGAGGAGGCAGAACGTCATCTGTCTGTGCTCGTTGAGGCGACCGTGATCTACTTTGACCGTGGGTCGGGGGACCTTTTCGTCGGCGACGATACCGCGAGCACGTACGTGGCCTCGTGTGAAGCAGACCGTGCAGGCGGTCGACACCCGGAGGCATACCCCCGGCCGCTTAATTCAGGAGAGCGGGTCCGAATCGAAGGGACGACCCGTCCAGGCGGGTATTTTCCCGATATCTGCCAGCATCGGGTCGAGGTGATTGGGAAAGGAGTGCTGCCGAAGCCCCGGCAAATTGGCGAGGATGAGTTGCTCTCGCCCGCGTTGGACTCACAGTGGGTGGAGGTGCCCGCAGTGGTCACGGGCGTTGAGAGCGCCGGTTTGGCCTTCACCTTGGCCGTAGAGGTACATGGGTGGAAGTTGAAGGTGGAGATTCCCCGGGACGAACAGTCCGCTGAGCGCGCGGCGGCTCTCATGCAGCGCCCTGTCCGTCTCCAAGGTTGCGCGGGGACGGTGTTCAATACCCAGCGGCAGATGACGGGGCGCTTTTTCTATGCGCCGTCGTTCGATCAACTTATCCCCACCGACGTAATTGATCCTGCCGTCAAACCGCCCCTGCGGACGGTGATTGACTTGCTGCGCAAGGACGAACCCGCACTTGCTCTTGTGCGAATCGAAGGAGTTATCACTCAGGCTGATGGCAACGGGTTTTACCTTCGTGATGCGAGTGGAAGCGTTCTGGTGAGGACAGCGCGAGACGGTCCATTTGTCCCGGGCACCCGCGTTGAAGCGGAGGGCTTTGCGGCCATCGCGCCGTTCCGACCCGTGCTTCGCGCGCGGAGAGTCGCCGCGCTTGGGCACGCGGACCTTCCGTTGCCTGTGTCGTTTGATTTTCACAAGGAGAAGCTCCCGCCTTACCAAGCCGAACTGGTGACGCTGGAGGCTGATTTTCTCGCGCAGCGCGACGGTCCGCTTGAAACTGTCATGCAATGCAGCACGGGCGATCGATTCTTTGAGGCGGTGCTACCGCTGGCCAGCGCAAGCGCTTTGCCAAAGGGACTTGCCGCAGGGGATCATGTAAAGCTCACCGGGATCTGCGAGCTAACGACCACACATCCGACACCACGCAACGAATGGGTGGACGGCTTCCGCCTGCACCTGCCCGCAGTTGGCGGCGTGAACATCCTGAAACGCGCCTCGTGGTGGACGCTGCAACATGTATTGACAGCGCTGGGTCTCGTCAGCGCAGTGGCGTTTGGAGCGCTTGCATGGGCGTGGATGCTGCGTCGTCGCGTCAGGGAGCAAACGGAAATCATCGGCTCACAACTCCAGCGTGTCGCGGTGCAGGACGAACGCCAGCGCATTGCCCGCGAATTGCACGACACCGTCGAGCAGGGTCTCACGGGGCTTTCCATGCAACTCGGCAACCTCTCTGGCGATATGGAAAAATCGCCTCCCCAGGCACGCACTGCGATTCAACTGGCGCAACGCATGCTGCGCCATTGTCGCGAGGAAGCACGCGCCTCGATCCGGGATCTTCGCAGCATTGAACTTGAACAGCGGGGACTGCCCGGAGCGCTCCGGGAATTACTCGCGCCCGCCGCTACTGGATGCGGCGCCCGGTTTGAAGTGCGCGTCTCCGGTCAGCCGCGGCATATTGCCGCCACCACCGAAAACCACCTTTTGCGCATTGCACAAGAGGCCGTCATCAATTCTGCGCGCCACGCGGCCCCGCGAGAGATTATAGTCGATCTCGACTACACGGCCCCTGTCGTGAGGCTCGCCATCCACGATAACGGATGTGGATTCGATCCGTCATTGCCGGCGCCACAGGGACACTTTGGCGTGCTCGGCATTCGCGAACGCGCCAATAAAATTCAGGCGGCGTTGAAAATCGAAAGCACGCCAGGCAAAGGCACGACCGTGCGCGTTGAAGTTCCAGATACCCAGAACTCCCCAAGCCAATCCTCATGAAGTCGAAGATCCGAATTTTGATTGTGGACGACCACGCGATGGTGCGCCTCGGGCTGACGCAAGCGATCGAGCGCCAGCGCGATCTTGTTCTCGTCGCCGAAGCGGGGAATGGTGCGCAAGCTCTTCAACTCTACCGACAACACCAACCCGACGTCGTCACAATGGATTTCAAATTGCCGGGCTCAAATGGGATCGAAAGCACCTCTGCGATTCGCGCGGAATTTCCTGATGCACGCGTGCTCCTGCTCTCGATTTATGAAGGGGCCGAAGATATTTGGCGGGCTACGCAAGCGGGTGCGATCGGTTACGTCTCCAAGTCAGTGGAAATCGACGAAGTGATTCGTGCCATTCGCTGCGTGGCCGATGGGGAGGCTTACTTTTCGGCAGGGCTCGCTGAAAAACTCGCGACACGCCATCCCGACGACACCCTTACCCAGCGAGAACTTGAAGTGCTGCAGCAGATCGTGGCCGGTCGTAGCAACAAGGAAATCATGACCGCGCTGAACATGTCGCAGTCAACGGTGAAACATCACATCGAAAGGACGTTTGCCAAGCTTGGGGTGGCCGATCGCACGCAGGCCACCGCAGTTGCAGTGCAACGCGGGGTGGTGCACTTGGATATGTGAAGGCGCGCTGTCGGGCTGATCCCGTCCTGAAAACAGTCTTACCCAGTGAACGCCACATGTTTGCCTATGGCGCCGTTACTTTTAGACGAATGAAGCGTCTCGGTGCGGAACTGATTGGGATGGTGTCGCGACCGACGAGTGACGTTGCGGTGTTGACCTCCACTGTTGTATCGGCAGAACTCCAACTGCCCGTGGTGAGATCTCCGCAGACCTCGAACGTGACGTTCAAACCGGACGGTGGCGCGTTTCGAGCTACTGTCAACCGGAGATACTTACTGCCATTTACTGTTTCGATATCCCGAAGGACGGGCAGGACCGTGGGCGTCCATGGATCAAGGCCGAGGGCATACTTGAGCAGGTTTGCGATGCCGTCCCCTGCGGGAGCGGCATTGTAGCCGGAGACGGTCGCATCGACGAGTTGTGCAGCGGAGAAATGGAGCGTTTGCCACTGAACCCACGGAGTCGGCTGGACCGTAATGGTCAGCGTTGTGCTGCCCGTACCCCCAGCATTGCTCGCGCTGATCGATACCGTATACGGGCCGGCCGCGGTTGGCGTGCCACTGATCGCTCCTGTGGCCGGGTTCAATGCCAGCCAAGTCGGGAACCCAAAGATTGCGAAGCTCATCGGCGTATTGCTTGCGGTGATCTGGTAGCTGAAGGCGCACCCGTTCGTTCCGGTGGCAGTGGCCGCACTGGTGATGACCGGCGGCGCGATCGGGGTTCCAGCAGCCTGCACGGAATTGGCGCTTTCACCTCCCGGGTTCACGGCAGAAACCACGTAATAATAGATCACCCCGTTACTTACGCTGGCATCGCCGTAGCTCGTCGAGCCGATACCGCTCGCGACGAGAGCATAGCCTGTTCCGCTTGTGAGGGACCGTTTGACGTTGTAGCTGGTCGCCCCGTTTGATGCCGCCCAGGTTAATGTCACGACTGCATTGCTTCCCGTCGCGCTCAGGTTTGATGGGGCCGCGGGTGCGTAGGGAAGTGTGGTTCCAGACACAACCAGGGAATTTCCGGAGGTTCCGCTGCCGCTGGTGGTCCGGACCATATAATAATAAGCAGTTCCGGCAGCCAGTCCGGTATCCGAATAGCTTGCCGTCGCCGGCGTGCCGATCTGGCCGTAACTTCCGCTCCACGAAGGGCTGCGCAGCACCTGGTAGCCTGTCGCCCCGTTAACCGCAGTCCAACTCAGGTTGATTTGGGTCTGCGAAGGCGCTGTCGCAGTCAATCCGACCGGGACAATTGGCGGGGCCGTCCATCCGGGAGCACTTACGCCATCGAACGTCTCGCTCGCAAGGCTGCTCGTTTTGCGGGAGCAGACCGTCATGCCACAATACGAAGTGCCTCCACTGCCAATGATCGCCGAGGAGCTGGTGGACCCAACCGTAGTCCAGTTCTGGCCATCGATTGAGACATACCCGGTGTAGGCGTTCGCAGCCCGAGTAATTTTCAACCATTGCGGAACGACCAGCCCGGTTAAAGCAGAGGACCATGTGATGGTACCGCCTGTTGACGTGCGGGAAGCAAAGCGCGCCTGATAACTCGATCCATTCGGTTCAAAGATCAGCCCCGCCATTCGCGCCCCCGCGTTGGTGGTGTCCCGGCGAATCATCACGCCAATCTTGGTCGAACCCGAGGTTAGCGCTGTGACAGCGCGTGCGATCACGCTGAAACTGGTCGAAGTGGTGGTCACATAGGTAAATTGAAAGGAATCCGCCGAGCCGCCGATGTCGCTGCCCGCCCCTTTCAGCATAAAAGTGCCGCCTCCGTCGTAGATAGACGTTCCAGTAGTCACAACGGTTCCAATATCGACGTTAGTCCACGGCGAAGGCAGGCGGCTCGGGGCTGCCGGCATGGCGCTGGCAGCGGAAGAGTTCGGACTTTCACCGCCCGCGTTCACCGCCGATACCACATAATAATAGGTGGTTCCGTTTGAAACGGACAAGTCGGTATACGTGGTAACTGAAACTCCGGTAGCGATCGCAGAGTAGCCGCTGCCGATAACTTGTGAGCGCTTGACGTTATAGCTAGTGGCCGCGCTGGAGCCTGTCCAGGCGAGGGCCACAGCGCCATTCGTGCCGGTGGCGCTCAAGCCTGTGGGCGCTCCTGGCGGGACGGGCAGAATGACGATCGTCAGCGTTGCATTGCCGGTGCCGCCGGAGTTCATCGCGCTCAGCGTCGACGTTGAAGTGCCTGTGGCAGTGGGTGTACCGGTGATGAGCCCCGTTCCAGAATTGATACTCAGCCCAACGGGCAGATTGGTTGCCCCATAGCTTGTCGGGCCGTTGCTTGCCGCAATCTGATAGCTAAACACGCTGCCCATGGTGCCTGCGACGCTCGGGGCACTGGTAATCGCGGGCGGCGGCGGCGCCACTATGATCATCAGAGATGCGCTTCCTGTGCCCCCCAGGTTAATTGCGCTCAGCGTCGAATTATAGGTGCCAGTCGTTGTGGGCGTGCCGGTGATTAAACCGGTGCCGGCGCCGACAGTCAGGCCCGCTGGCAGATTGGCCGCTCCAAAGCTTGTGGGATTGTTGGTTGCCGTGATTTGATAGCTGAACGCGCTTCCCGTGACGCCGAGGGCGCCCAATACGCTGGTTATCGCCGGGGGAGGCGGAGTAGTCACCAATACGATGGTCGTCAGCGTCGCGGTTCCAGTTCCGACGGCGTTGCTCGCGCTGAGGGTGGAACTAAACGTTCCGGTTGCCGTGGGCGTTCCGCTGATCAGGCCATTATCGGGGTTGACGCCGAGTCCAGGCGGGAGATTAGTTGCTCCAAAGCCAGTTGGCCCGTTACTTGCCGTAATCTGATAACTGAACGGAAGACCAATGACGGCAGCGACATTCAACAAACTTGTGATCGCGGGGGAGGGCGCCACCGTAAAGAAAAGCGTGCCGTTGCTGGCGGACAAAGAACAATTGTAGCCAGCCGGCGTGGAGTTCAAACTGAAGCTGCTGGCGCCGATTCCCGTGGCGCCCGTGATGAGGGTATAAGTTCCGACCCCAAAGCCAGGCAGTCCGCCAACATTAATCTTTACCGGGTTACCGGGGGCCACGTAGGCTCCGGTGAGCCGGATACTGTCGGACGAGCCAACGCTGCCGAGATCGAAATTCAAGCTGCTGCTTCCGCTCAGCGCCAGGGTTCCCGAAAACGTGAGTGGTCCTGCATTTCCAGTTCCGTCCCCAGGAGCGACGATTGCTCCGCTCGCAACGCTCACGGCGCTGGCAACCGTTCCTGTTCCGGAAACCGCGCCTCCTGAAACAACCGTCATCGTACCAGGGCTGGCAATAACCCCATTCACGCAAAGGGTGCCGCCGGCAACACTCGTTCCCCCTCTGTAACTGCTGCTGCCTGAAAGCGTCAGTGTTCCTGCCCCCGTTTTGACAATGCCTCCACTCCCGTTTGGATTACCGCCGCCGGGATTGCTGCTGATGATGCTTCCCGCATAAACGGTGGAGGTATTGTCCCCGCCCACGGTCATAGTGCCTGAAACCAGATCCACATTGCCTCCGCTGGCTCCGCCGCCGGCAAGGGAACCAAGGCTGAAGTTGGCCCCTACATTCAAACTACCGTTCCAGTAGCAATTGTAGAGTTTCGCTCCGGCGGTATTGGCAAGCGTCAACGCTGAATTAAAGCCAATCGCGGCAGTCGCCCCGTTTAACCAGAGTGTTCCCGAGTTAATGACAGTCGCCCCGGTGTAAGTATTCGCTCCGTTTAGAATCCACATTCCGGTTCCGTTCTTGATGAGCGACCCGGTGCCGCTAATCACTTTTGCGAGTGTGGCGCTCGCTCCTGTTCCGTCAAGGGTCAGAGTCGAATTGTTCGTTTCAGTCGCCATGGTGCCGCTTCCCGAGGTGGACAGCGTCCAGTTGAAACTTGAAGAATTCTTGAGCGTGGCGCCGCCCGCCCCGATTCCGATTGCGCGGGAACTCGTGTAGCTGCCAAGTGGCGCACTTGCGAATTCAAGAGTGCCACCGTCGAGCAACAAGCAGCTCGGATCATCCATCGGGATTTGATCCAATTCACCCCAGCCGCCGCCGTACCCGTTCCAACCGTTGACCCGAAGGGTTGCCCCGGCGTTGACCGTTACGGTCGCCCCCTGCCAATTAAAGTAAAGTTTGGTGCTGCTCGCAATCTCCAAGACGCCGCCATTGACAACGGTATTTCCATAAAGCGCATCCGAACCGGTTAGAACCAGCGTTCCGGAACCGCTCTTTGTCAGCCCCTGATTGCTATAGAAAGAGGCGCCGAGGGTCGCCGTCTGATTGTTGACGGTGATGCATGGCGCAGGCGCACTGGGGCTGACCGTAAGAGTGAGAGGGCCACCCGAGCCAGTGTTTAAGAACCAATTATTGCCGGGTGTTGTATCCCCGAAAATGAGGGAGCCCGCCGTCACCCCGCCGTCAAGGGTCACCGTCGCGTCGGCAGTCAGGTTCAACGTGCTGAAATCAGCCACCACGTCGATGCCGCTTACGGTATTGTTCCCCGACCAGTTTGTTGCGGTATTCCAACTTCCGCCAGCCGCGCTTATCCAGGTGGCCGCCGCCCAATTGGTGCTTCCGGAGAGGACATACCAACCGTTGTTGACCCGGCCCTGAATGCCGAGTTTATAAGTGGGATTGGGATCGCTTTGATCCAAGAACAGACCGATTGCCAGTTTGTAAGCAGTCGGAACGGACGGGAAGGTAACGTTAAAACTCTCCGTCGTGCTGGACCCCGGCGTCCAGCCGTTGGGATTGCTGCCCGCGAGCCACTGTTTTTGAACCACGTTGTTGTCGGCATCCAGAAGCGCCAAGGCGACGCTGCACGGCTCATAGAGAGGAGCGATGCCATCGTTGAGCCAGGTCAAATTGAGCGGGAATGAAACACCCGACTGAATGGTCTTTGGAACATCGGCACGCTGAAGTACAAAGTGATAGCCGATCAAGTTGCCCAGCATTTTGTAGAACTCCTGATGAAGCTCGTAAAAGTCCGGCTGCCACTGCATGTAGCTCGGCCGTCCTCCCACGACATACCACAAGAGCTCGCCGGGACTGTCGTATCGCATTCCGGTATTGGCGTCAGTGCCACTCGCCACGGTGCCGGCCCAAGTATTCGCGTATTCCATTCGGGAGGGCGTGTGAGGGTAGGTTGCCAGGTTTTCCGACCCATTGTAGGACCAACTGCTGCAAATTCCGTCGCGAGTAATGCCGCCTCCCTGAGTGACCCACCATGAGTAAACCGTGGTGGGAGGGGTTCCGCTAAACCATGTGTTCGTCCACGGGACGATTAAACGCGTATTCGGAAACGCTTGAACGTAGGGTGCGTAATAGTTGTTTTGAAGACTATCCAAACTCGGGTTTGAGATTCCCGCAAAGTTTCCGTTGCCTTCGCCATTATTTCCGAAGTTGAGCGCTTCCAGGAAGGCGAGACTTGCGCTTCCGTTATACTGCGTTCCGAAGGCAACGATGAATTCCTTCATTCTTGCGAGATAGACGGGGTCATCCCAACTAGACGGCAAAATGGCGGTGCCCGAGGGGCTGGTGGAGTCAGAAACCGCCAGGGAATTTGCCCCGGCCGGGTAAACGGAACCGGTTTGGGGGTTGCTGCCGGACTGAAAGACCCACGCGGGAGTGGAATATTGTTCGCCCATGCCAACGTTGGTGTTAATGATGCCGTAGCCGATTTTCCTCCCGTATTTGGCATACGCGGCAGCGAGGCTATCGAGCGAACTCCAATCGAAAACGCCTTCCAAGGGCTCCACGTCAGACCAGGTCGGACGGGTGTATCCGGTAGCGATGAAATTATTCGTGTAGGCGGTGGTGGGACCCCAATACTCCACATAGCCCTTGCCCGGATTAATTAACAGCGTGTTGTCGATGACCGGTTGAACAGTCACGGTCGTGGCCGAATTGAGAACGAGCACCTTCAGGGATTTCACGCTGTAGCCGTTGGCATTATTGGCGAAGGTCCAATCCTGCCCCCCATTTACCGGCAAGGGATTGTTGCCAATTCCAAGGTCTGCGTAGCCGCCGTTGCCGCCCCAATTATTGAAGGCAAAGATCGTCTGTCCCGCAATCGGATTGCCAACTTGCATCGAACCATAAGCCCCGGAGGCGAGACGAGTGTCGCCCCAATCATACACGGTGCCGCTTGCTCCTGTTACCCCTGCACCGTTTGCGGCGGAGTAGTTTGTCGGCCAGAATTCCAGATTCCCCGTGAGTCCCGTTCCGGTAACTACGCCCGGAACGTTGGAAATCACATTCATTCCTGTCACCGCCTGCTGGAAGATCGCTCCGGAAGCGGTGGTGGGCACGCCGAGTTGCCCCGCGTTGGCTGTAAACGCGTTCATCGACGTCCACACGTATTGCAGCGTTCCGTTCGGCGCTTGAAGTTCGAGGTAGTAAGCCACCCGAGTGAAAGAACCGGCGCTTGCGTGGGTATCCAACGAATAAGGCACAGTCGCCGTGCTAAAATCGCAAGCTGAGGGAATGTCCAAGGAGTAAACCAAGGTGTATTCTGCCGACTCGGGCACGTTGTTAAAATAGCCGCGTGAAACGCTGGTCGAAAGCGCTTTGGTCCCATCCGCCGACGGCAGCACGAGAATGAGTGTGCCGGTGGCTGTGCCGCCTGCGCTCGTCGCGGTAATTGTTGCGAAATACGTACCGGGCGCCGTGGGCGTGCCGCTGATCAACCCGGTGCTGGCATTGAGGCTCAGCCCCGCTGGCAGGCCCACCGCTGCGTAGCTGGTCGCGTTCCCGGCGAGCGCAATCTGGTAACTGAAGGCACTGCCGATCGTTCCGAAGGCGCCCAACGCGCTTGCGGCGCTTGATCCGGAACCCACCACCGCCAGGGCGAGCGTTCCGTTGGTGGCGGAAAGCGCGCAGACATAACCCGCCGGGGCGGAGTTAAGCACAAAGTGGTCGGCACTGATTCCACCAGCTCCTGTTACGAGATTGTAGGTGCCGGTCGTGAAACCGGTCAGGCTGGTGATATTCACGATTACCGGGCTGGCTGGGGCCACGTAAGTGCCGGTTAGCTGGATGTTTGCCGCAGATCCGATGCTGCCGAGAACCAAGTTCAGATTGCTGCTGCCGCTTAAAGCCAGAGTCCCTATGATCGCGATCGTTCCCGATTGTGACAAGCCTGCTTGAGAGGAAACTGTAAGCGCACTAATACCGTTGGTTTGGCCTGTGGCAATCAGCGTCCCCGAATTGATTGCCATAGCTCCGGTGCAGCTATTGGAACCGCTTAGCGTCCACGTCCCCGTGCCATTCTTGACCAATGAACCGGTGCCGCTGATCGGAAGATTAAACTGACCGGTTCCCGATCCGTCGAGAGTCAGACTTGAGTTGTTTACGATCGCGGGGATATTGCCGCCGTTAGATTGCCAGGACCGGTCGTTATTGAGCGCCCAAGTGATTCCCGACTCGACTTCGAGCGTCGCACCGTTCGCGCCAATAGTAAAACTTCGACCGGTATCCGTGTAATTGGACGCCATGTCGATCGCGCCGCCATTAATCAAAATGGCGGTGGCGTTAGTATTGACGTTAAGGTTGATACCGCCAGTTCCCGCGCCCCAGCTATTGAGCCGGAGAACTGCACCGGAGCTGATCGTAGCCCCCGTGTAAATCTGCCCGGTGCTGGCAACTGCCAGCACACCGTTCGAGACGGTTGTAGTGCCGTAATAAGTATTCAGACCGGAAAGTGTCAAAGTGCCAGTGCCCGTCTTAATCACGTTTCCAGAACCCCAACGCCCGCTAAAGACAACCCCTGCGAACGTGGTCGAGGTGTTGTCTGTGCCTACGGTCATCGTGCTTCCTTGCAAATTCACGTTACCCCCAAGCGCGCCGCCGCCGGAGAGCGAGCCGATGCTGAAGCTGTGGCCCCAGTTGGTGTAGTTCGCGACAATCTGCGCGCTGGCGGTATTGGAGAGCGCCACCGCGGAGCTGCCTGAGCCCAGGCTGCCGGCGGTAAGATCGAGACCAACCGTGCCGGCATTGACGGTCGTCGGGCCGGTGTAATTGTTCAGGCGTTCGAGAATCAAGGTTCCCGAGCCGGCAACGATCAAGCCACCGGAGTTCGATAAGGCAAGAGCCGTGTTAAAGGTGACGGTCTGGCCGTTGGTATCGATGGAAATCGCGCTCCCGCTATTGACAATCCTGGCAGAAAAATCCCCCTGGTTACTGCCGCTGAATTGAAGCGTGCCGCCACCAAAGCTGAGATTCCCACCACCCGCCAGCGCGCTGCCGCTGCCAAGAGTCAGGGTTCCTGCATTGATCAATGTCACACCGGTGTAGGTGTTTGCGCCAGCGAGCACCAACGTGCCAGTCCCGGATTTGCTCACCGGGGCAGAACCGGCGAGGACCGCCGCAATGGTCGCCGACTGATTGTTGACCGTAATGCCCGCCGTGCCTGAACTCACACCTAATGTCAGCGTGCCGCCCGTGCCTGTGTTGAGAATCCAGTTATTGCTCGGGGTGAGATCGCCGAAAACGAGGCTGCCAACCGTCACGGAGCCATCAAGGGTCACCGTGGCATCGGCAGTTAAATCCAATGTGCTGAAATCAGCGGTAACACCAATTCCGTTGGGGATGTTGCTTCCGGCCCAGTTTGCGGCAGTCTTCCAACTGCCGCCGGTGCCGCTTGTCCACGTGGCCGCAGGGGCGCTGGTGTTCAGGACGAACCAAAGGCAAGCCAAGACAAATTTGAAAAGCTGAAACTTCATAGCGCCGCTTTCATTTCGAGTTGGATACTAGCGCATTGTCACCGTAATTGTGCCATTGATGGTCAGGTTGGAACTATTCCACTTCAAGCCTGCGGGGAGGATCGGAAGCGTGAGGCTGGCAAAGGCACCCGCGTAATTACTGGATGAAAAAAGGGTGAAAATGTCTCCCGCTGCATACGTGACAGCGGCTGCGCTGGTGACCACTAGCGCACCGCCACAGTTCAGCCGTTTCAATCCGCGAACATTGCTACTGAGACAGGTTGCACCTATTTTACTCACCCGCATCGTGGTCGTTCCAGCCAAAGAAAGCGCATTAGCAACCGTGAACGATCCAGTTGCGCCCACGCCAGGCGCAAACGTTCCATTCACAGTAACGGGGCCGGTGATAACCCCGGAGCCGCTGAGGCTGGCCTGGCTGGACACCATGACAGCACCGCCCCCGCAGAGCCCTCCAAGAACATGCAAGACTCCCTGATTCACTTGCGTTAACCCTTTGTAAGTGTTGCTGCCGGATAGCGTCCACGATCCCGGCCCTGTTTTGATCAACGAACCGCTGCCCGCGATGTTCTTTTCCAGCACGCTGTTCGCTCCATAACCATCGAGGGTGAGAGTTGAATTGTTGGTGACCATAGCTTCAGCGCCACTTCCGGATGAAGCGAGTCGCCACTCTTGATCGGAAGAATTCCGAAGAGTAGCTCCGCTGGCGCCGATACCGAACCCGCGGCTGCCGCGGGCTCCATTTGACCCCGTGAATTCAAGGGTGCCACCATTCAGCAACAGCGAGTTGGGATGATCCATCGGGATTTGATCCAGTTCCCCCCACCCTCCACCGTAGCCGCTCCAGCCATTGATGCGAAGTGTTCCTCCACTTGCGACAGTGACTGTCGAATCCTGCCATGACGTATAGAGTTTCGAACAACGGGCGATCTCCAGAATGCCGCCTTCAATGATCGTATTCCCATGCAAATCTACCGCCCCGCTGAGGATCAAGGTTCCTGAGCCACTCTTCACAAGCCCCTGATAACTGATCAACGGCGTGCTGAGGGTGGCGGTCTGGTTAGCGACGGTAATGCGGGGAGAACCCGAATTCGCTCTCAGCGTCAGCGCTCCGCCCGGGCCGGTGTTCAAGAGCCAGTGGTGGGCGTTCTCTCGATCTCCAAAGCGGAGGTCTCGAACCGTGGCCAGTCCGTCAAGCGTCACCGTGGCATCACCGGTCAGGCTGCATGTGCTAAAGTCAATCGTTGCGTCGACACCATTTCGATAGTTACAGCCGGTCCAGTTTCCCCTGGTATTCCAACTTCCTCCGGATCCGTTTGCCCATCGGGCTGGAACTGAATCCGCGCCGCCTGAGAGGATGTACCACCCCGAGGCAATCCGTCCCTGAATGCCCAGTTTATACGCGGGGTTTTCGTCGTTCTGACTGAGAAACAGGCCAATCGCCACGTTATAGCCGGATGGAACCGAAGAGAACCGCACGGAGCAGCTCTCCGTCGCGCTCACCTCGGGCATCCAGCCCTTGGGCTTGCTGTCGGCGAGCCACTTCCGCTCGACGACATTGTTGTCCGCGTCCAGAAGCGCCACGGCGACACTGCATGGCTCGTACAGCGGCGCGACGCCGTCGTTAAGCCACGTCAACTTGAGCGGAAACGGAATGCCTGGCTGGATGGTTCCTGGAAGCTCGGCCCGCCGAAGAATGAAATGATAGCCGATCTTGTTCCCAAGCATGTGACAGAACGCCTTGTTCGCCTCGTAAAATTCCGGGTGAAATTGCATGTAGCTCGGCTTGCCTGCATTGACGTACCGCATGAGCGTCTTGGGGCTTTCATTTCCGTCCTTAACGGTACCCGCCCATGTATCCGCATATTCATGGACTGCCGGCGAGTGTCCATAGCAAAGCAGGCATTCGGAGCCATCCTTGGACCAGTGACTGCAAATCCCGTCGCGCCGAATGCCGACCCCCTTCGACACTAACCATGCGTAAATCGCATCGGCGGGCTTTCCGTCGAACCAAGCTGCGGTCCAACAGACGATCAACCGGGTGTTTGGAAACGCTTGAACATAGGGCGCAAAACAGTTATCCCTGAGGTTGGCCTGCGTGGTGTTCCCGATGAATTTAGGGAAGGCTCCATTGCACTCGCCACAGTCGCCATAACTCCGGATATCGACAAAGGCGAGATTCGGATTGCCATCGAACCGGGCGCCAAAAGCCGCAATGAACTTCTTCATTTTAGCGATGTAGACAGGATCGTCCCATGCTTTCGGGATGACCCGATTTCCCTCGCGCAGGTAACCGGCGGGCATCGCCAACGGAACCGCGCCTGCATCGAAAACCCACTTTGGGGTGGAGTACTGCCGGCTTCCTTCGGTGTTAATGACCGCAATCGCGGATTTCTTGCCATATTTCACCCCTTTTGCGATGAAGGAATCGAAGACCGCCCAGTTGTATTTGCCCTCCGTAGGTTCCAAATCAGCCCAACATGGACGGGTGTATTCGACACTGATGAGATCATTGGTATACCGGGACGGGCCGTAATACTCCACCCAGCCTTTGCCCGGGTTGATGAGCATCGTATTATCCGGGACGGGATGGACGACAATCGTCTCAGGAGCAGAGGGCACGGGCGGAACAGCAGGTCTCATCGTCAGAGGCGGCCAGAAAAACGCCAGAAGAGCGTAAACCGCCGCAGCCAGGAGAGACAATCTCCAAAGGAGTCCCCACAGAAAACGAAGCACAAGATTGTTCATTGAGTAAAGATATGTCGAAAAAAGTTGCTGCCGTGGCGCCCCTAAACGCCACGGCAGCTCTTGTTCATTTGCGCGTGTCCCCTAGTCGAACCCCAATCGACATCACACGCAAATTCCCCCAAAGTTTATTTGATTGTGCGCCTACGCGGAAGGCGGCGGCCTATGAGAAGACCCAGGCCGCTTAGGAGCAGGCTCCAGGTTCCCGGCTCAGGCACCGCCTCCGGGGAGGCCGGAGCCGCGCCGTCGTTGGCGATTCCGTAGGCGCCGAGTTGCGCATAGTCGTTGCCGGCAGCCAATCCGTCCGCATGCAACGCAACGGCACTGCTGTCAACGGCGAGCGCCGAGGTGGATCCGGAGATCGTCAGTGACGAGACGTCGAGCACGTTGTAGCTGCTGCCGCTGTGCGCCGCCATCGTAACCATTGCCCCAGCGGCGATATTTACCGCACCGATAGAACCGGACTGAGCCAGTTGCGTGACGCCATTGTTCGCATTTAGCCCCGCCATTGTCAAAGAGCCGCTCAGGATCAATGTACCCGAGCCTTGCTTGACCAGGGTCGCCGAGCTTCCGCTCACGAGTCCGCCAATCGTATTCGTATTGGCTTGGGTGTCGATCGTGGCCGATCCGCTCAGATTCACATTCCGGCTTGCGTTAAAGAGGAAGGATGCGGAGGTTTCCAGCGTCGCACCATCGTGGATCGCCACCGGCCCGGTTGTGGCTCCGAGGGCTTGATCGGAATTCAGGTTGAGCGTGCCGCCGTTGACAGTCGTTCCGCCGCCATAGCTGCTGCTGCCGGAGAGCACCAGCGTGCCAGCGCCGGACTTTGCCAGCGCCACGGAGCCCGCCCCGTTGGTGACATTGCCAACAAAGGTTGCAGTTCCGCTGGCCACCGTTGTTGTCAGAGTGCTCGTCCCGCTCACCATGCTGGTGATCGTTCCGCCGGAACCACTCAGGGCGCCCACGGCTACACTCTTCCCATTCAAATCCAGCGTGCCGCCGTTGGCGGTCAGGTCGCCCGCGCCGAGCGCGTTGACATTTGCGAGCTTGAGCGTGCCGGCGCTCACCGTGGTCGCGCCGGAGTAGCTGTTGGAGCCGGTAAGCGTCCAGGTTCCGCTTCCGCTCTTGGTCAGCGAACCGGCGCCGATCAGCGGGATGTCCAATTGGCCATTCCCCGCCCCGCTTAGAGTCAGGGTCGAATTGTCGGTGACGGGACCGAAGGCGCCTTGCCAGAACACGGGGGATGAGCTGACCTCCCACGAGGTGCCTGGCTGCGAAACGAGCAGAGTAGCGCCTCCGGCGCCGATGGTGAAGCCGCGCCCGTTGTTGTAGGCGCCGGCGGTGGCTGCCATGTCGATGGTGCCGCCGTCGATCACCAGGGTGGAATTGGCGGGGCTATCGTTGCCACTGAACCAACCTGACGTTGCAAGGCCAGTCCAGTTATGCAGCCGGAGGGTGGCGCCGCTGCCGACCGTGATGACCCCAAACGTCGAGCGAATCTGACCGGTGAGATCCAGCACGCCACCCGAGATGGTCGTGTTGCCGGCATAGGTTTCCGATCCTGTGAGCGTCAAGGTTCCCGTGCCCACTTTGACGAGGCTGCCGTACCCCCAGCTTCCCTGAGTAATGACTCCCGCAAAAGTGGTCGAGGTGTTGTCGCTCCCAACGGTTAGACTATGTCCATTGAGAATCACATTGCCCCCGAGTGCGCCGCCTCCCGCCAGGGAGCCGATGACCATCTCCTCTCCCCAGTTGTTGAAGTTGTTGGCCAGCGCCGCGCCGGCCACATTGGCAAGCGTCACCGCGGAGGTTCCATTGAGCCCTTCGGTGAAACCGAATTCGAGAACCCCGGAGTTGATGGTGGTCGGCCCTGAGTAGGTGCTCCAACCATACATTTGCACGGTTCCGCTGCCCGATTTAGTCAGGCTGCCCAGGCCACTGATACCGCCGCTGTAGCTCACAGTCCCGGACGGATTGTAAACTAAACTCCCGTTGTTCACAATGCTCACAGTGTTCGCGAGCGATCCATCATGGCCGCTGGTGCCGTCGCCCAGTTGGAGCGTTCCAGAGTTGATTGTCGTAGCGCCGGTATAGGTGCTGGTCGCGGTGAAAATCAGCGAACCGCTTCCGCTCTTGTTCAGCGTGCCGGTGCCGCCAATGACGTGGCCGTAGCTTTGGCTGCCGGCTACGTTGAATACGAGGGCGCCGCTGTTGGTAATACCGCTGGAACTGGCGATGGAACCGTCGGTGGTCCCATCCCCGATTTGCAGGGTGCCGGAGCTGATGGTGGTCGCTCCGGTGTAGGCGTTGCTACCGGTCATCGTCAACGTGCCCGCGCCGCTCTTGGTCAGCACGCCGGTGCCGCTGATGACATTGCCGCAACTCTGGTTGCCCACGACGTTGAAAGCGAGGGTGGCGTTGTCGGCGATGCCGCTTCCCGCGACAATCGAGCCGTTGGTGGTACCGTCGCCGAACTGGAGCGTGCCGGCGCTAATCGTCGTCGGGCCGGTATAGACATGGCTGCCGGTGAGAGATAGCGTCCCCGCGCCGATTTTGGTCAAGCCGCCGCTATTGGAGGACGCGAGGCTGGTGGCGAAGGTGACGTTCTGGCCGTTGGTGTCGATGGCGATCGCGCTGCCGCTGTTGACGATGACGCCGGAGTAATCCACCGTGTTGGCGCTGCTGAACTGGAGCGTGCCGCCGCCGAAGCTGATGGCGCCGCCGCCCAGGAGGGCGTTGCTGCTGCCGAGTTGCAGCGTTCCTGCATTGACCGCGGCTACCCCCGAGTAGGTGTTCGAGCCGGTGAGACTCCAGCTTCCGGTCCCAATCTTGGTCAGGGCGCCGGTGCCGCTGAGGGGGATATTAAACTGGCCGGCGCCTGAACCGTCCAGAGTCAGGCTGGAGTTATTCACGATAGGAGCCATCGTGTTGCCTCCGTAATATTGCCAATAGATGTCGTTATTGAGCGCCCAGGTGACCCCCGCCTCGGTTTTCAGAGTGGCCCCGCCCGCGCCGATAGTGAAGCTGCGCCCCCAACTGGTGTAACTGCCCGCCATGTCAATCGTGCCGTTATCGATCACCAGGTTGGAAGGTCTGGTACTAAAGTTTCCATTGAACCCGCCCGTCCCACTGCCCCAGCCCCCGTTGAGCTTAAGGGTGCCCCCGGTGGAGACGGTGGCGATCCCGAACGTCGGATAAATATAGCCGGGGCTGGCAACCTGCAACACGCCGCCGTTGACGGCCAAATTCCCCCAGGCGTCGAAGGTGCCGGCAAACGTCAAGGTTCCCGTGCCGACTTTGGTGAGATTCCCATTGGCCCAGCTCCCCTGGGCGATGTGCCCCGCGTAGGTGGTCGAGGTATTGTCCGTGCCTACGGTTAACGTGGAGCCGCCCTGAATAACGATATTGCCCCCCAGCGCGCCGCCTCCGGAGAGGGAACCGATACTGTAGTTGATGGGCCCGTCGTTATTAATATTGAGGTAAATGGCTGCGCTTGCCGCATTGGCGAGCGTCACTGCGGAAGAACCGGACCCCAGCGTGCTGTGACCGCCGCCGAGCTGGACTGAGCCAGCGTTGATTGCGAGCGGACCCGTGAAGGTGTTGGTCGCGTTGAACACCACGGTTCCCGCAGTCGTAGTGAAGTTGCCGGCGCCGCTAATCACGCCGTTATAGGTCCCTGTCCCGGCGAGATTGAAGACCAAACTGGCGTTGTTCACGATAGCACCCGCGACCGTGCCGTCGTGGCCGGTGGTGCCGTCGCCGAATTGGAGCGTGCCGGAGTTGATCGTGGTCACACCGTTGAAGCTGTTGCCTGCCGTGAGCGTCAGCGTGCCGGACCCGCTCTTGGTGAGCGTGCCGGTGCCACTGATGGCGCCGCCATAGCTCGGGCTGCCCGCAGTATTGAACACCAGGGCGGCGTTGTTGAGAATACCGCCGGCAAGGGAGCCGTCGGTCGTGCCGTTGCCGATCTGGAGCGTGCCGCTGCTAATGGTTGTCGGCCCGACGTAGGTGCTGTTGCCGGTCAGTGTCAGCGTGGCGGCGCCAATTTTCGTCAGCGCACTTGCCGAATTGGTTCCGGAGATGACGCCGGCGTAGGTCGTGTCGGTGTTGTTGTTGCCGACGCTGAGATTCGCGCCCGTGCCACTGGTGGTCATCAGCGAGAAACCGCCGCTTCCGGAAAGTCCGCCGATCATGATGGGAGTCGCGCCGAAGGCGAGGCCGTTGGAGGCGTTCAGATTCACCGTGCTGTCAAACGCCGCATAGAGGTAGTTGAGCTGCAATACGCCGGCATTCACATTCGTGGTGCCGAAAAAGGTGTTATTACCCGTCAGAATCGTCGTCCCCGTCCCGCTTTGGTTCATTACACCCGTGACATAGCCGCCGATGTTGCCCGAAAATGTGTTCGTGCCGGTGCCGATGGCGTTAACCACCCCGCTGCTAATAAAGATCGCGCTGCCAAAGGTTCCGCTGCTGGCCAAGTTCACGGCCAGCGTACCGCCGGTGGGAACAGTGAGGCTTGCACCCGCCGCGAGCGAGCCGCTGGTTCCATTCCCGATCTGGAGTGTGCCACAGCTAATCGTGGTTGCGCCAGTATAGGTGCTGCTGCCGGTGAGCGTCAGCGTGCCGAGGCCGAGCTTGGTAAGGCCGCCCGTGCCGGGCAGGCCGGAGGCAAAGGTGACATTCTGGCCGTTGGTGTCGATAGCGATCGCGCTGGCGCTGCTAACGATTTTCCCGGAGTAATCGACCTGGTTGCTGCCGCTGAATTGGAGCGCGCCGCCGCCGAAGCTGAGGTTGCCGCCGCCGGCGAGGGCATTGGCGTTGCCCAGAGCCAGCGTGCCGCCGCTAATATAGGTCACACCTGTATAAAGATTGCTGCCGGAGAGGGTGAGGGTGCCGAGGCCAAGCTTGGTGAGGCCACCCGTGTTCGAGGAAGCCAGATTTCCGGCAAAGGTGACGTTCTGGCTGTTGGTGTCGAGGGCGATCGAGCCCCCACTACTAACGATTCTTGAGGAGTAATCCCCCTGGTTGCTGCCGCTGAATTGGAGCGTGCCGCCGGCGATGCTGATATTGCCGCCGCCTGCCAGAGCGTTGGCGCTGGCCAGGGCCAGCGTTCCGGAGTAGAGCAGAGTCATGCCCGTGTAGGTGTTGCTGCCGGTGAGCGCGAGGGTGTTGGCGCCAAGCTTGGCCACCCCGACCGATCCGCTGCCCGTTCCGGTGGAGTCGCTGATGGTATCCGGGATGGTGAACACGCCACCGGCCGCATTGGTGGGGTCAAACCCGAGGAACGACCCGGCCTTGAACCCGTTGTTGGCTCCCGAAAGATTGGTGAGGAGGGTGGTGACGTTGCCATTCGTAAACTCGTTGGTCCCGCCGACGTTGAAGGCAAGGATGGCGCCGCTGGCGGCGGAGAGGTTGGCAGCCGTCCAGCTTGAGGTCGTTCCGCCATAGAGCGCGTTCACATTGCCGAACTGCAACGTGCCGTAGTTGACCGCGGTCGCTCCGGTGTAGGTGTTGGAACCGGTGAGAACGACAGCGCCGGTCTCACCACGGGTGCCGACCGTCAAACCGGCCGCGCCCACTCCGGAGATGACGCCGGAGAGGATGTTGGTTCCCCCAATTCCCCCGATTGTCGCGTTGGCCGAAAGCGTCACGTTGCCCGTCAAAGTCGTCACTCCGGAACTGCCAAGCCGCAGGGCGGACTCGTACCAACTCTCTCCATAACCGGTGCCGGCGAGCGTCAGATTCTGGGTGTAGGTGCCGCCGGCCCACATGCCGATCTGGCCGCCGTTGGCGACCGCCACCGTCGTCACCCCGCCCAGCCCTCCTCCGTTGGCAGCGGTATAGACGCGACCGCTATCGATCTGCAACGTTCCGGTAAAGCCGGCGGGAAGCGCCGCCAGCCCCCACCCGTAATCGAACGTTTTGGCCGTGGCGAGTTCCAGCGTGCCCGCGCCGGTGATATTGGCCCAGGCCGGAGCCGTTGCCCCGCTGGTGTTGTATTGGAACTTCAGGATGGCCCCGCCGGCGATGGAAATCGCGGTGGCGCCGAGCGCGCCGTTGACCGTGCCGCTGCCAATTTGCAACGTGCCGGAATTGATCGCGGTTGCGCCGGAATAGGTATTGGAGCCGGTGAGCGTGAGCGTGGCGCTGCCCGCCTGGATCAAGCCGACCAGGCCCGCTCCATTTTGAATGCTCCCGCCGTAAGTGCTGCTGGTGGCGCTGGTGGCGGTCAAGATGACGCTGCCCCCCACGCTGGTGGAAATCGCCCCGCCGGCACCGGTGAGCACTCCCACAGTGAGACTGTTCCCGTTTAAATCCAGCGTGCCGGAAGAAATCGTAAGCGGCCCAGCGGGATCCCCAAGCGCACTGGCGCTGCCAAGCTGCAACACGCCGCCTGAAAGCATCGTGCCGGCGGTGTAGCTGTTGGCGCCTGTCACCGTGAGGGTGTTCGCGCCGACTTTTGCCAGGCCGTAACTCCCGTTGATGCCCACCGCATAAGTGCGATTGCCTGCCGTGGTGTCGAACCCGAACAGCGCTCCGGCGGCGAAATTCCCCGTCCCAAGCATCGAGGTTACGTCGGAGTCGGCCACGCTGTTGGGAACCGCCAGACCGGCCCCGGCGGCGACAGTATAACTGCCCGGGGTGTTCCAGCCCGGAAGCGCGTTGACATTGGTGAACGAGAGCAGCCCGGCGCTGATCGTGGTCGCGCCCGAATAGGCGTTGCTCCCGGAGAGGGTGAGCGCGCCGGCCCCAAGCTTGGTCAGGCCGCCGGTATTGGCGGAAGTCAGGTTCGAGGCAAAGGTGACGCTCTGGCTGTTGGTGTCGATCGAGAGCGTGCCGCCGGTTCCAGCGATTCGGCCCGAGTAATCCACCTGGTTGCTGGAGCTGTATTGGAGGGTGCCGCCGCCAAAGGTGATGGCGCCGCCGCTAACCGGAAGCGCATTCGCGTTGCCCAGGGCCAGGATGCCACCATTGAGCGCCACCGCCCCGGAAACGCTGTTGGAGCCGGAGAGGGTCAAGGTTCCCGTGCCAACTTTGGTGATTGCGCCGGTGCCGCTGATCGCGCCGCCGTAGGTCATCGCCCCGTAGTAGTTGAAAGCCAAGCCGGCGTTGTTCACGACGGTTGCGGTTGCGATGGGGCTGTCGTGGCTGCCGGTGCCGTCCCCCAGTTGGAGGACGCCGCCACTGACGGTGGTGGTGCCGTAGTAGGTGCTGGTGTTGGTCAGGATCAAGGTTCCCGTGCCTGCTTTGGTGAGGTTGCCCGAGCCCCATCTTGAGCTCATGATAGCGCCCGCAAAGGTGGTCGAGGTGTTGTTCGCGCCCACGATCAGGGTGTCTCCGTTCAGATCGACATTGCCGCCGCTCGCGCCGCCTCCAGAGAGGGAACCGATGCTGATGTTGGCATATCCCCAGTTACCGAAATTCAGGGTAAGCAACGCGCCCGAGACGTTAGCAAGGGTCACCGCGGAACTGCCGGAGCCCAGGGTGTCGTTGGTGCGTATGAGTCCAAGCACGCCGGCATTGACTGTTACAGGCCCTGTAAAGGTGTTCGGGTTGCTTTGGAAATATAAAGCTCCCGAGCCAGACTTGGTGAGGCTGCCAGAACCGCTGATCACGGCGCCGTAGGTCAGGTTTTGGGTTCCGGAAAGGTTGAAAACCAGACTGCCGTTGTTGACGACGCTTGTGCTTGCGACCGAGCCGTCATGGCCGCTGGTGCCGTCGCCGAATTGAAGCGTTCCAGAGTTGATCGTGGTGACGCCGTAGATGCTGTTGCCGGCGGTGAGGGTGAGGGTTCCGCTGCCGCTCTTGGCGAGCGTGCCGGCGCCGCTGATGCCGCCGCCGCAGGTCTGGCTCCCTACGAGGTTGAACACCAGCGCGCCGCTATTGGCGATTCCGCTGGAGGTGGCGATGGAGCCATCGGTAGTCCCGTTGCCGATTTGCAGCGTGCCGCTGCTGATGGTGGTGGCGCCCGTGTAAACGTTACTGCCGGTGAGCGTCAGCATACCGGCTCCGAGTTTCGTCAGGCCGCCAGTGTTCGAGAGAGCGAGACTGCTGGCAAAGGTGATGCTCTGGCCATTGGTATCGATGGAGATCGCGCTGCCGCTGCTGACGATATTACCGGAGTAATCCACCTGGTTGCTGGCGCTGAATTGAAGCGAGCCGCCGCCGAAGCTGAGATTGCCGCCACCGGCGAGGGCGTTGGCGTTGCCGAGGGCCAGCGTGCCGGCATTGATAGCGGTCACGCCCGTGTAGAGGTTGCTGGCGGAAAGAGTGAGCGTGCCCGCACCGAGCTTGGTCAGGCCGCCGGTGTTGGACGAGGCGAGAGATGAGGCAAAAGTGAGGCTCTGGTTATTGGTGTCGATGGCGACCGCGCTGCCGCTGTTGACGATCCTGCCTGAGCAATCCACCACGAAGCCGCTGTAGTATTGGAGCGAGCCGCCGCCGAAGCTGATGTTGCCGCCGCTTCCAAGCGCGTTGGTATTTGACACCGAGAGCACGCCACCGTTGATCGCCGTGGCGCCTGTGTAGCTGTTCGCCACGCCTAGATTCCAAAATCCGCTCCCATTCTTGGTCAAGGCGCCAGTGCCGCTGATCGGGAGGTTGAACCAGCCGGTGCCCGAACCGCTCAGAGTGAGACTGGAACTGTTCGAAATGGCAAGGTTGACCCCGCCGCCGGATTGCCAGGAGCGGTCCTGATTGAGCGACCAGGAAACTCCCGGCTCCACGCTCAGCGTAGCCCCGCTTGCACCAATGGTGAAGGCGCGCCCGTTGTCCCCGTAGTTGGACGCCATGTCGATAGTGCCGCCATTGATCACGATCGTGGATGCGGCAGTGCTCGTGTTGCCGCTGATTCCACCATTATTGATGCTCCAGCCGTTGAGCTTGAGGGTGGCGCCGGAGTTAATGACGGCCTTGGATGTCATCAGGCCGGCAGGGCCAACCACCAAGGTTCCGCCGGAAACGGTCGTTGTGCCCGAATAGGTGTTCGTTGCGGTGAGGGTCAGGGTCCCCGATCCCGTCTTGATCACATTTCCAGTGCCCCAGCGGCTGCTGTAGATCACCCCTGCGTAGGCGGTGGAGGTGTTGTCGGTGCCCACGGTCATGGTGCTGCCCTGGAGGTTCACATTGCCGCCCAGCGCGCCGCCGCCGGAGAGCGAACCGATGCTGAAGCTGTGGCCCCAGTTGGAGTAATTGGCCACCAGCAACGCGCTGGCCGAATTGGCAAGCGTCAACGCGCTGGTGCCGGAGCCAATGCAGCCGGTAGTGACGTTCAAGCCGATGGTGCCGGCATTGATAATGGTCGCGCCCGTGTAAGTGTTCGGAACGTTGAGAATCAAGGTGCCCCCATTCATGGTGAGGCTGCCGGTGCCGGTGATAACGTTGCCGCTGTAGGTCGTTGTTCCGTTGAGATTGTAAACCAAACTGGCGTTATTGACGATGCTGCCCGCGACAGTGCCGTCGTGGCCGGCGGTGCCGTCGCCCAGTTGCAGAGTGCCGGAACTGATCGTCGTCGCGCCGGTGTAGGTGTTGGCGGCGGTCAGCGTCAGCGTCCCGGTCCCGGATTTGGCCAGGCCGACCGTCCCGGCGAGGATCGAACCGATGGTGGCGCTTGAGTTTGCCGTGACCGACGACCCACTGAGGGTCAGCGTGCCGCCGGTGATCGTGAAGCCGGGGTTGTTGAAGGTGAGGCTGTTGGCACTGACTGCGGTGCCGATCGTAACCGTGCCCGTGCCGCTGGCGCCGAAGACGGCGTCGCTGGCGTTGGTCCAGTTGGCGCCGGACCAGTTCAAGGCGCTGGTGTCCCAGGCGAAGCTGGCGCCGGCATCCCAAGTCAGGGATGCGGCGTGCGAGGCGGCACTCGATAGAAGCGTGGCGATGGTGGTGGAGAGAATGAGGCGGGTTTTCATGGGATTACGGGTGATTGAGGCAGGTGAAGAACTTGATTACGCGATAAATTCTATGCTCTTTCGAAACTTTGTCATCCCGGCCATTTGGCCGGGGTGCCAGGGAAGAGAAAAATCAGTTTTATCGATCGTGGATCGCCAATGGCTTTGGTAATTCCCTTTGCCATTTCATCGGATTACCGGGTGATCGGGAATGAACAATTCAGTAAAAACGAATGGCCGTTCCTGCAATCCGCGGCGGCTTGTTTGCCTCCAAAAGGCAGGATGTTTGAAACCAGAAATCTGCGGACCGTTTACTTCCACGCCCGGCTGCGAACCTCGCGGGGCGAAAACCCCTGGCGTTCCCTCACCTTCCGGGAAAAATGAAACGGATCCTTGAACCCGCATTCATACGCGACCTCTGAAATTCTCAGGCCCGTTATTTCCAACATCTCCACGCCGTGGTCCGTGCGCAGATTCCACAGGTAGCGCCCCGGGGTCAGCCCCTTGGCTGCGGCGAATTTGTAGAGCAGCGCATTGCTGGAGCAACCGGCGGCCTGCCTGGCTGCCTTCAGACATTGAGGATCGCCGAAACGATCTTCCATGGTGTGCAGGGCTC
>Ga0316226_1001068_pt1 | contig 31747 bp, 22 predicted proteins | sample TBH18017metaG_FD_206009 | JGI IMG/M metagenome (GOLD analysis project Ga0316226, IMG submission 206009) | Freshwater microbial communities from Trout Bog Lake, Wisconsin, USA - TBH18017 | ecosystem: Environmental > Aquatic > Freshwater > Lake > Hypolimnion/Profundal zone | place: USA: Wisconsin...
CGATCCGTCATCAACAACAATCATACTCCAGTTTCTTTCCTTACAAAATGGCACAAGTTCCTTTAATAGTAAAGGTAAACTTTGTACCTCGTTGAAGGAAGGAACAATAATGGTTAAAAGCTTTTCTTCTTTCATGGCTCAGTGTTGTTCTACCATTGGTAATACCTTAGCAAGATGGATGCGATCCCCCTGCTCAGTGTAACAACTGTAAACCCTATGATGAGCACCTGCAGGTATTTTGTAAAAATCTGTTCCCTCTGTATTTCAAGAAGGATATCTGGTTTAACCTTTGGTTTTGCACTTAGGTAAGATTTCCGCTTTGCGCTGCAAATGAAATCCAGCTTTTCAGAAATAACCTTATTGTAAAAGATCAGCAGGAATAATGGAGCAATCGGGATAAAATATCTCCCCTGTATACCGAATAGCCTTTCCTGTGCAACAAATGAAGAATAAATATACATGGCAGTTTCAATAGCCAGGATCCCGATAAAAAATAATATGAAACTAAGCGTCTTTCTTTTCCAGTCAAAAGTATATGCGGGATCCCCAATACATAAAGCTGTAATCAACAACAGGATAAGATATATGTTAATATAAATATCCGGCAAGTAGGTATCAAGCCATCCCATGGTTCCCACAAAGTTGTCAAGCATGTCGGCCCGCATTTGATCAAAGTTAGTCACTATCAGAAGGTTAACAAAGGTTTTCAGATGAGTGCCGATATAATTGATTTGCCTTGGAGGATTGATCTCAGGTCGTGAAGGAGCAGCTGCCGGTGCAACCTGTTCAATTTTAGCAGCATCGGCCGATTTTATTAATCCTCCGATGAGAGTCCACGCTCCATAAGCAAGGAGTATGAACACAATAATTAAGCTGAAGATTGCTGCAAATTTTACAGCCTTTTGTTTTAGTAAGGGCCTTATTTTACGAAATGGGATAGTCAGGAACAGGAAGGCTATGATAAAATAAGGAGGTTTACATAGGGCAAGCAGCATCGAAAGGAATAGTATAAGCACTATGTCTCTCCAGAGTAGTTTTTCTGCTTTAAAAGCATAATACAGGAAAAGGGCGATGAGAAGGAATGAATCACTGATAACAAACGCATCGTATGATAAGGAAGCCATTAGAAAAATTGCTTTGGGCATAAGCGCCAGCAAAAAGAAGAGCCATTTTGAGAACGGTGTGATCCTGATAGCCAGAAATACGATCAGGATACTTAGTATCAGGTTGAAAAACCTCCCCATGTAAAGTAAAACAAGTGGAGAAGAGCTGAACATTCTGCCAATAGCAAGTCCTGCAAGTTGAGGCAAATACGGAACTATGTAATCCGGTGCTCCGCTCTCCTTTCTGACACCAGGTTCAATTTTAACTTTGACCATTGATAGAATTTCCTTCTTACTGGTCTTTTCATCAGGATTAAAATGTAACCTCAGCAATGTTGAATCCAGTTTAACAATGGCTCCCGGGACGGTTTTATCGGTTTTTGAGAAATGAAATTCAGAGAGACCATAGGTTCGTGACATATGAGATCCTTCATCAGGGACCTGGAACGGTGGATTCAGAAACACGTATAAGGGTCCGAAAATCAATGCTAATGTAATATACACAATTTCAGCCCGGATATTTACACGGCTCAGGAAAGATTGCAGGCTTTTAAAGAATATAATCACAAAAGCAAGGAGGACAGCAAGAATGTACCAGCACCATTTGATAATAGATGTAATTGAGGAATCAGATTCATAGGTACGAAGGATCATACTACCGGGGTAAAGCCTCGCTTTGTTCGATATGGATCGGAACATGTCGTCATTAATAATAATTGAAGCATAAAGATTTCCAATTTTCTTATAAGCATTAAATAATGGATGAATGCAGTTGGCGCTGTCACCCTCTTTTGAATAAAGACAAATGTATATCTTGTTTCCCTTGCCCACTCTCCTGTTCTCTTTGAACTGGAATGCATGGTATTTTGCATCCTCAATTTCTTTAGATGAGAATTTTTCCTGGTGCAGGAGATTATAATTGCTGTCAAGGACAAGGAGTGTATTCGTGTTTGTATTCACCTTCCCCATTGTGGCAAATTGGATCTCAACACCGTTAAGATAATCTTTTTGCAGGATTATTTCCTGAACTGCAAGGGTTCCATTTATAATCCCCTCAACAAGAAAGGGCTGTTTGGTCCCTGAAACCTGTGTACTGGACCACAAGGGAGGCGAAGGTTCAAATAAGCTGATCGCAAGAGCTGCAAAAATGAAAAAAATCAACCCAGAAAGGAAATATTTCCAGTTTTTCATCAGATAGTCTTTGATGGTAATTTTTTAAAAGTTAATTGTTGAATATTACGTCAAAAGTTTAGTCTTTCCTTTTCAATAACCAGGGGCCTTTTCTTATGCTGAATCTGAGTTAATATAGATCCAACGTATTCACCTATTATTCCTATGAATATCAACTGAACAGCGGAGAAAAAGAACACCCCTATTACCAGAGGAGCAAGACCAACATCAAACTGGTACCAGAAAATAAGTTTATATATCAGGTATCCCATCGCGACAAGCAAGCTTGTTATTGCTATAAAAAAACCAATAAAACTGGCCATTCGCAAAGGGATCTTCGAATAATTGACAAATCCCAGCATGGCAATATCATAGAGTGTAATGAAACTTTGTGTTGATTTTCCCTTATTTCTTTTAGGTTGCACATATTCAATTTCATATCTCTGCATGCCAAGCTCCGGGATGAGCCCTCTGAAATAGGGATACGGATCATTGATTTCTTTAACAATATCAATGAAACTTCTGTCATATAAACCAAACCCGGTGAAATTTTTAATGAGTTCTATTTCCGAAAATTTATTCAGGATCGAATAAAAAGCTCTCCGTAATGTAAACATTAACAAGTTTTCCTCACTCTTTTTTTTAATCCCGATCACAATTTTATAACCTTCCTCCCATTTCTTCAGGAATTCTGCAATCATCTCCGGTGGATCCTGAAAGTCGGCTACGATACTGATGATGGCATCACCTCCTGCCTGGTAGATTGCGTGCAAAGGAGAACGGATATGTCCGAAGTTACGGGTGTTGAAAATGACTTTAACATGTTTATCCATGCAAGCGATCTTCCTTAAGATCTCCCTGGACCGGTCGTGAGAATCATTATCAATAAAAATATGCTCATAATCATAGGCAGGCAAATCCCTGAAAATATCTTTAATCCTCAAATGCAGTTGTTCAATGTTCTCCTCTTCGTTGTAACAGGCAGTGACAATACTGATTAACTTTTTTTTCTCTTCCATACTGTAAAGGTTATCTTACTTAGATTCCCTGAATCGGAACACTAATGACTTCTGCAAGAAATATGAGATGATGGCACCAGGCAATAGCCAAACGGCACCGGCAATATAATTACTGATAGTGAAATAGTTTGTTATATAAAGAAACAACAATCCAAGTATATAAGTGATCCCATAGACCAGAAAAAATCTAAATATCAGTAGGTTGTTTTTGTTTTTAAAAACGATGACCCCGGTTGTTTTAAAATTAAACAAAATCCCGATGAAAGTCGACAGCAGGGAAGCCAATGCATAATGTACCTTTAAGAAAATCAATAAGGCAAATAATCCATAGCCAAAGCCAGTATTAATCAATCCGACGAAAAGGAAAAGAATAAATCGATTATTTAAAGAATTCCGTATTATTTTGATATGATTGATCAAGATAGATATTTGTTTAGGGCTGTCATAGTTCTAACCTACTCTGTCTATCTTTGTATCCTTCCTGAAGAATCACCATTGATAACTGACATAACTTCCTCAACGGTACAAAGATTAAAATCACCATGAATGGAATGCTTTAAACTGGAAGCAGCAACTGCATAATCCAATATTTGCTGATTATTTTCCGGGAAATTAATAAACCCATAAATCAGACCTGCAGCAAAAGAATCTCCCCCTCCAATCCGATCCACTATATTAGTCATTCGGTATACCTGAGACTTGATCAATACCTTACCATCCCACATCACTCCTGACCAGGAATTATCATCAGCACTGTTAGAAGAACGCAAAGAAAATACAACCTTTTTAACTTTTGGAAAGCGCCTACATAACTGACGTCCTACAGACTCATACGATTGGTCATCGATTTTTCCTTTCAGGATATCATTTTTTTCAGGTTTAATATTAAAATATTTTTCTGCGTCCTCTTCATTACTGATAATTAAATCGCAACCTTTCAATAATTCATCCATAACCTCTTCCGGCCTGGCTCCATATTGCCATAGAGATTTCCGGAAGTTCAAATCACATGAGATAAACACATCTTTCTTCAATGCAACATTTATCGCCTCGCTGCATACGGCGGCTGCACTATTTGAAATTGCAGGTGTGATCCCTGACCAATGAAGCCATGAGATTCCATCAAAAACATGGTCCCAGTCTATCATCCCTGGCTGGATTTCAGAGAATGAACTGTTTCCTCGATCATAAACAATCTTACTTGGACGGTTCATTGCACCTTTCTCAAGGAAATAAATCCCCAGCCTCTTTCCACCCCATATTATATGCTCTCCCCCAACCCCATGCATTTTCAGACTCATTAAAGCATTTTGGCCAAATTCGTTTTGTGGCAAACGTGTCACGAATTCCGATTTAACACCGAATCCTGAAAGTGATACTGCTACATTCGCTTCAGATCCTCCATAAGCCACCTCCAAACTTAGTGCCTGGGAAAACCGCTGATGTAATGGGGTGCCTAAACGTAATAATATTTCACCAAAAGTGATAATTTTCGTATTCATGTGAATATACATTAACAAATTCAGCCCATAGAACCACCGGCATCTTTAATGGAACTGGCATACCGGCCCTGTAGAGTATCTATCCTTACTTTATCCTCATTGAATATCAATCCGTAGAAATCCCTTTTATTCTTTAACCACATCAACTCAAAACCTACTGCTTTCAGGATACCTTGTCTCATTCTTTCAGAATTATCTTCAGTAAAAGAAAAAAGAACTTTTCTTGTCTCAAATTTATCTAAACATCCCTTTGCCAGCTTTTGAAGAAAAGGTATTGAATCCGCAGAAACACCACCACCAATGACTGTTTCAAGATTCATTTTTTTGGCTTTTGGGAGCACCTCGTTTGTAATTTCAAAAACCTTTTCATGATTTATTTCATTTCTGGTCATCCCAAGCGAACAAGACAGGTCCCCTCGACCTAAAACAATACCTGATAATTCACCTATTCTCGGCATACTTAACATAGCATCGAATTGGGTATATCCTACTACGGTCTCAAGATTAAATAAAAAAGAAACCTCTTTCCATTCTTCAGCGGGGAAAGCAAAATGAGTGGCATCAAGATATTTCGACAATGCGAATGGAGATTCAATCATCGGGGCAACAATACGTGTAACCCCTATTGCCCTGGCATCGTAAAGATCTTTCAGAGCTTCACAACCGCCTATTTTAATTGTTAAATCCAAACCTGCCCGGGTTATTATTTCCTTAAGCCTGAGGGCTTCTTCCAATCGTGTACCTTCGGCTTCAAATTCTGCTTTTACACCAATAACCGAATGATTGTCTTTAAGGTCCTTTAAAGTATCAATCATTTTCTTTTCTAATATTGTCATATTCTTAAGTTTTAATTGTTAATATTAGTGCTTGCTTTAAAATAACATTTTAATAAATCATTTTCCGGTAAAAAAGGAAACATGTCTTCCAAAGGCCTTGAAGTAATTTTTCCATTTTTGTCAGTTGAGGACGCAACCTTAGGATACAAGGTCTGCTCTGGATCCATTATCAGGTTGCAGATAACCGGTCCATTAAAATTAATTATGGTTTCTATCTTTGTCTTAATCAGGCTGTTATTGGAAAGTTGAAAATATCTTATGCCAAAAGCTGTTCCGACTTTTCGAAAATCAGGTAAACAAACACCACTTGCCGGGGATTCCCCAATAAAATTCTTGTTGAAGAACGATGCTTGGGTTGTTCTTATGGCCAGATATCCATTGTTATTGAGTATGAAAATTTTTACTGGTAGTTTATAGGTAACGATGGTCTGTAATTCCTGTAAGTTCATCATAATACTTCCGTCACCGGTGATTAAATATACCGGCTTACGGTTATTTGCCAGGCTTGCTCCTATCGCTGCAGGTAAATCATAACCCATTGAAGCACAACCCTGGTTTGCAATAACTCTCATCCCCCTTTTAATTTTCATTATTTGAAAAGTAGAAGTATATGCGGTACCGTTTCCTGTAACAATGATAGAATCCTTTGGTAATTCCTGAAATAAAATATCTGCAAAAATATAAGAATTTACATATTCTTTTTTCACAATATTATCATGGATAATTGTAGGAAGAAATTTTTCAACATTTCGCCCCCATTTGATCCAATTTCTTTTTTCTATAATCTTTTGATTTTCAACTTTTTCCCATAATAAGTCTAGAAAGAGTTTAATGTCGGCATGAATTTTTAAATCAATATTTAATGTTGGTTTATTTAGCTCAGCATTATCAATATCTATCATGATTTTAAATGCATTAGCGGCAAAATTCTTAAAGTTATAGCTTATTTGCCTGACACCAAGCCGTGTTCCAATAACCACTAAAAGATCACAATTCTGAACCATTATATTTCCCAGTCTGTCACCACAGATACCAGGTCTGCCAAAGAAAAGCGGATGATCAGACCAGATAAGATCATGACCATTTATTGCTGTTAAAACAGGAATTTGGAATTTCTGCAGAATTTTAAAAAAAACATTGTTTGCATTAGCCAGCCTGATACCATTTCCGATGTAGAAAACCGGGCATTTGGCTTTTTTAAGTTTTTCATTAACTAACTCAACCTGGGTCATGAGCATATTTGAATCAATGGTACTTGATTCTGTAGTACCATCATATGGTTCAAGTCCTTTTTCATCAATCATACTGGCTTGAATATCCAATGGAATATCAAGCCATACGGGACCTGGCCTGTCAGCATTTGCAAGAAATATAGCCTTTTCGATAAAATATCGTATTTTCAACGGATCCTTGACCATAACAGAAAATTTTGTTATGGGTTTTACTATATCAATAATATTTATCTCCTGATCTCCCAGTTGTCTTAAGCCTAATGATCTACAAGAATCAATGGTGGTTTCATATTTAACCTGTCCTGATATGTATAGCGCTGGAATAGAATCGGTCCATTGTCCCATAACGCCTGTTAAAGTATTTAAACCTCCCGGGCCGGAGGTCACACTGACCACAGCCATTTTTCCACAAGCCCTAAAATAACCCTCTGCTGCAATCGCAGCGGCCTGTTCATGATGATTACAGACATATTCGATTCCATCATTTTTATTTAATGAATCATTCAAATGCATAGCTCCACCACCGGTAACCAGGAATACATGACGAACACCATATTCCTGGAGCTTTTTAAATACAAAATCAGAAACTTTAATCATAGACGTTAGAGAGTTTATATAATATAATTTTCTTTCAAAATAATCAAATCCAAACTGATTGTATTCTGAAAATCATAGAAATTTTTCTGTATTTGTCAGAATTCCTATAATTTTTATCCGGCCATCCATCAAATCCATTTGCAGGCTCAGCGAAACTTTTAAAACCAGGTTGTTATATGTATTTATATAATACATTTTATAATATGCAAACTGCTGATAGCCCACAACCCTTCTTGTTTCCCAGTGATCCAGTTTCTTTTCCTTCAATCCACCCGACATGGTATTAAGACTGATAATATATGCACTTGTTTGAATTGAATCATTGGCTCTCCATAGGAATGGATGCACACAGCTGAAAGCCTCACTATAATTTTTCTCTCCTAAAGACTGATAGAAATAGTTTATAATTGCTTCGGCTTCATTTTTATCAGCCTCCCGGTTGATATACTGCCTGTTAAACTCACATGCGGCCATCAGAACAGTCAGACAAGTTACCAGAATGATGATCAATTTCTTAGTCATATTTTTTTTCTTTAATCTGAAAAACCATGTTATTCATTCCCTTTGGCTTTAAATCATTCACCTCCTTAGCCTTTTAACCTGATGATTAGGCGATTTTATGGAAATTTCTCTCTTGACAGCAATCTTTCTACCAGCTGGTATAGCTTCAGCAAAAATCAGACCTATCATCAAGGCAATTAACAGGGGATTAATGATAATTGAGATGCTCACATCACTTACAATGATATAATAATCTTTCGGGATTAGCAGCAGCCCGAACAGGATCGCATAATGAGTGTTAAATTTTGAATTTTCATCCGATCTGATAAAGAACATTAAAGGAATAAAAACACTGATAAGTTTATAATCAAAAGAAATCTGTGGTAAAACAATATAGGACAAGACAAGAATAGTAATTTGTTTCCATAATGAAAATTTATACCGGTATAAAAAGAAGGCAATAACACTAAATAGAATCAGGGCAAAAATATAATAAGCGGTATAAAATAACTGATCATTTCGAAGGGTGTATAAATCTTTTCTGATAATGATATAGTCAAAAAGTAATCTCAAAGGGGCATAAAAACTGGTATTATGCTGCAGCCCCTGTGGCCCCATGGTCATCACTCCCGAGAACGCTGAGAGACCTACTGAAATACCATGTAAGGTTGCTTTGACACCTCCCTCCAATAACGCTGCACTAAATAATGAAAGAAATAATGTAACAATAATTGTATACAGGATGTTTATATACTTTTTATTAAACAAAAACAATATCATAAGTATGGCAGGATACAATTTCAAAGAAATCGCTATCGCCAGGAAAAGAATGCTAAGAACATCATTCTTTTTAAAATAATAATGAGCAAAAAATGCGACAGAAATAAAGACCCAGGATTCCAGGTTCCCCCTGTCAATCGTCCAAAGGAAGGGGTATGACATGAATGAAAAAATAAAGGCAAGGAGTACCCTGTTGAAAATATTCATGCGTGGAAGGTAATGATAAACAAAAGATTGAAAGAATACAACAAATGAAATTGAATAAATAAAAAATGACAGTCCTGGAGGGAATATGGTAAACAAATAAACGAAAATAAAGGTCAATGGGAAATAATTTGCAAATTCCTTATAGGGATCAAGTGATCTTGTTTGATTATAAATATTGAAAAAATCCATGAAACCATCCCACGGTTTAAACAGGAATGTGTAAAATGGATATCCTTTATAACCTAAATAATGTATGAGAAAATAATGATAAATAACCGACAAGGTAAATCCTATGATAATGATCGCTGATATAATCAGTAATTTTGATTTGGCAGTTGGGTTCATGATGTCATTCCATAATGGACCCTGATCCTGTTTAATAACACCATGCCTTATATCCTTTTTATCATGCTTCATTCTTGTTCATTTATAACAACCGGTTTATGGTTAATCTTTGTCATGGCTTCAAAGAGCAAAAGGAAAATTAATGATAAAATTATAAGAGGGTTTAATACAACGGAAATGCTTGTTTCGGTTGAAAAAATAAAATAGTTCTTTGGTATTAGAAGTGCACCAAAAAAGAAAGAATACAGTAAATCAAATTTTGAATTCTCATTGGTATTGATAAAGAGAATGACTGGAATGAATAGTATTATAAGGCTAGGATCAAAAGATATTTGCGGAAGGAAAACATAAGAAAATACCAGTAAAGTCATTACCTTCCATGATGATAATTTATATCTGAAAATAAAATATATAATAAATGCAAATAATATAATGGCGATAATAACATATAACTTCGTTGTAAAAACACCATCCCCGGATAAAATCCTTAAAGGTGCATAGAGACTCACACTTCTGCCCAACTTAAGCGATCCTCCGGATAAATAGGTGATTCGGAATTGAATAATGTTTATCATCCAACTCTTGTAAGTGGCGATCACTCCACCACTCAACAATGCAGCACTTCCAATAGTTAAAACTAAAGAAGTCAATCCTGTTAAAATGAATTGTATATATTTTTTATTTAAAAGAAAAAGTACGGCTAAACCTGAACAATATATATTACATGCTATCGCGAAGGATAAACAGAGAACACTTAATGAATTCATCCCTTTCATATAAAAGAAGACAAAAAACACAAGTAAAACAAATAATAATATTTCAAAACTTCCCCTGTCAATTGAAAAAAGAATGGGATAGGCCATGAATGTAAGAATGAAAGTAATGAGAAATTTAGTCAGTTTATTGGTGTGTTGTATATTTTTATAGAGGTATATTATAAAACAAACAATAAATAAAGCAGTAATCAGAATATATGAAATGATTGGGCTGAAAAAAGTCAGGATATACATTAAAACAAATGGAAATGGAAGCAAAATACTTGAAGGATCAGCGTATGGATTTAATGCTTTAGAAGCATTATATGCAGAATAGAAATCAGGAAATAAACCCTTATGAGAAGATAAAAATGTATTATAAGGATAAAAATTATGTCCCATATAAAATGCAGCTATGGAATGATAAATCACGGATACCACAAATCCGAAAATAACAAGCCCGCAGATAATGTTTTCTTTCGATAATTTTTCCACCGGAAGAACATCCTTTTTCACAATCTGCTTACCCGGAATATTTCTTACTTTGTTTTTCTTTATAAGGTCCATGATATTTTATTAAACAAATTTCTCAAAACTGGAACTCCGAATAGTTCACATTATCCTTTATAAAACTTTATTGTTTTTCTTATCGCTTCAATTAGTGTAATATGTTGGTTAAGTCCTAGTTCGCTGATGGCCCTTTGGTTTGAAGGAATATATCGTTCAATATCTGAATTTGCTTTAGCATTCGGATTTATTTTAACAGGAGCAGGGGGAGTGAAACAATTTGAAACAAGCATTGCAAGTTCAGCAATGGAAACATGTTCTTCAGAACCAATATTATATGGATAACAGTTCTTTCCTTTAATTAGAATTGTCAAAAGCCAGATCATAAGGTCTGAAGCATAAAGGTACGATCTTAACGGGGTCCCGTTTCCTTTGATAAAAATGGGTTGGTTATTGATCCCATTCAGGATGAAGTTCCCAATTGCAAAATGCTTATCCAGGGGCAGATAAGGCCCTACAAATGCAAAACAGCGGGCAATTTTAATCTTTAACCCGAAGTTTCTGGAATAAATCGAACCAAGCAGTTCGGCAACGCGTTTCCCTTCACCATAAGAAGAAACAGGGTCAGAAGTATCAGGTCCACCAAAATAACCTTCAGAAACATGAAGTATATTATAAGGCTGCTTTCCATAAACAGCTCCTGAACTGGCCAGAAGGATTGTTTTAACGCCTGCTGAAACTGCAAAATCAAGAACATGCCGGGTTCCTTCCACAATAACGTCAAACATCTTTAAAGGTTCGTTCCTGTTCAGGCTATCGCTTGCTTCGGTTGCCAGGTGAAAAATATAGTTAAAAGATCCAGAGGGAAAAGAAAAATTCCTGACATCACCAGTGAGGAAATCGAAATTTCTGTGTGAACTAAGATTTCCGTGTCTTGCCCTGAAACTATCTGGATCTCTTGAAAGGATAGTGATTTTTGCGTTCAGATCAAGGTTTTTGTTAGCGTGAGCAAAAGTTTCCAACAGCCAGGTTCCGAAAAAACCTGTGCCTCCGGTAATAAAAATTCTCGAATTGCGAAATTCCTCAATGACAAATCTCGTATTATCAAGAATATGATCCAAATCTACCGTTAAAGTATTCTGATTAGTCTTTGGCATTATTTATTTCAATTTCGACTATTCCCAGTCATCCGTTCGTATATTTTTGGAGTCTGTCCCTGAATTTTCTAAAAAAACTCTGAAATACTTTATCATTTGCGGAGGCCCGGAAAGAAAATATAAGACTTCTCGACCCTGCTCAGTAAAAATTTTTGATATATCGAGCTTCCCCACCAGATCCTCATAAATGACCTCATATTCGAATGTTTGATTTATCCTTGTGGCCTGGTCCAGATATTCATAATATAAATTAAAACTTTTATTCCTAAACCCGGCATAAAGTTTAGGAGTTTTATAAGATTCAAAAGATTTGTCGGAAAAGAGGGAAAGAAATGGGGTAATCCCTGTACCACCGGCAATAAATATACATCTGGATTCCGCACTCATATCCTGGAAAAGGCTGCCATAAGGAAGTTTGACCCATATGTTCTTTCCAACTGTAATTTCTGAAGCCATACGTTCTGTAAATTGTCCCTTGACCGAGAAAGATAAAACAATTCGGTCAGGCCCGTTCAGGGCCTGGATCGAAAAACATCTCGATTCCGGCCAACCTTTCGAAGGATCATATGGGTCAAGTGCCAGGTGAAGAAACTGGCCTGGTAAAAACTTAAAAGGCTTCTCTTTTGATTTCAATTCAAGAACAAACAGTTTGTCCACCGGGTTATGCAAACCTACCACTTCAGTCAGGACCTTTTTTACCAGCATTTAATTAAACTTTATTAAAAACTCTTTCAGGATCTCCTCTATAAAACATAACATTTCCTTATTCAATCCGGGAAAAGTTCCAAGAAAGAAGGTGTTGTTCATAATGTAGTCCGTGTTCTCCAATCCACCTCTAACAAGGTAATTAACATTCTGATAAGCAGGTTGTTTTATAATATTTCCGGCAAAAAGGTTGCGCGTCTCTATAAAATGATTGTTAAAATGATTAACCAGGTCCTCACGTTTAAAAGGCGCAGTTTCCTTAATCGTAACAATAAAACTGAACCAGGCGGGATCTGAATGTGCTGTCGCTTCAGGAATGAGAAAAAACCGGGCGTATTCTGAAAAGATCCTCTGCAATGTCTTAAAATTTGCTTTCCTGGCTTCGCAGAATGCAGGAAGTTTATCCATCTGAGCGCTCCCGATCGCTGCCTGCAGATCAGTCATTTTAAGGTTATACCCAATCTCGCTGTAAACATATTTATGATCATACCCTAATGGCAAATCCCCGAATTTCTGGCTGAAGCGCTTACCACATGTATTATTCTCTCCGCTTGCACAATAGCAATCGCGGCCCCAGTCACATAAAGACCTGACGATACCGGCCAGGACCTCATCATTGGTCACTACGGCGCCGCCTTCCCCTGTTGTAATATGATGAGCCGGGTAAAATGATATTGTCGCCAAATGTCCGAAAGTACCCGTATATTGACCTCTGTATTTGCTCCCGAAAGCATCGCAGTTATCCTCGATCAGCCAGAGTCCATGTTTTTCAGCAATTCTTAGTACCTCATCCAGGTTGAAAGGGTTGCCTAGCGTATGAGCGATAAAAATGCATCGGGTCTTTTCAGTGATGGCTTTTTCAAGGGCTTTAACAGAGATATTGTAGGAAGGAAGATCAACATCAACAAATACCGGGATAAGGTTGTTCTGTATAATTGGGGAAATGGTGGAAGGAAATCCGGCTGCAACAGTGATCACTTCATCACCGGGCTTAAGCCGCCTGTCACCCAGTTTTTCTGATGTCAATGCAGTAACAGCCAACAGGTTTGCCGATGAACCGGAATTGGTAAGAATGACATTCTCAACACCGAGAAATTCAGAAATTTTTTCGCTGAAATCCTGGCTGAACCTTCCTTCCGTCAACCAGAAGTCAAGGGAGGCATCAATTAGGTTATTTATCTCGGATTCATTAAAAACCCTCCCGGCATAAGGAATTTTCTGCCCTGGTATAAATCCTTCGTTTCTTTTCTGATGTTTGAATAAATAATATTTTAATGCGGCTTCTTTAACAGCATCCCGTAATTTTTTATCCTGTTCCTTGTCAGTCATTGGCTATTTAATTAAAATATTCATCTATTTGCCTGTGGCAGATAGCCCTGATATCGCCCTCCTGTTCATATACCCTGGTCCATTCAACTGTTCTTTCAAGGGCAGTTAACAAATTCCACTTCGGGTTCCAGTGCAGGTAAGCTCTCGCTTTTGACCAGTCAAGTTTTAAATAATGTGCTTCATGCAAAATGGAATTATTTTTAATCTCATAGGCAGCATCGGAGCCCCAAAGATTACATAGATTCTTAACAATCCATTCAACAGGTTTTGCATCTGAATCATCGGGCCCAAAGTTCCATGCTTCACCAAACTTAATCCCTTCCCTATAAAGATGTTCAGCTACCAGCATATATCCCGACAGCGGTTCAAGTACATGCTGCCAGGGTCTCACTGCGGATGGATTCCTGAGAATGACCTTATTATTTTTCAGGAGGGCTCTCATAACATCAGGAACAAGCCGGTCATTGGCCCAGTCACCTCCGCCAATTACATTGCCTGCCCTCACTGAAGCTATTGCGACGCCATGCTGATCGTACTTGTCGGGATGAAAAAACGAATTACGCATGGAGGCTGTAACGATTTCAGCACAGGCTTTACTACTGGAATATGGATCATACCCGCCAAGTCGGTCCGTTTCCCGGTAGGGCCATATCCACTCCTTGTTCTCATAACATTTATCCGTGGTTATAATGACAATGGCCTTCACGGAAGGTACGAAACGGGCAGCCTGAAGAAGGTTTGCCGTTCCCAGTATATTAGTGGAATAGGTACCTAAAGGATCTTTATAGGACTCAAGAACTATTGGTTGGGCGGCCAGGTGAAAAATAATCTCCGGTTGAGCTGTTTTTAATGCAATCTGAAGGGTCTCAATATCCCTGATATCATGGATATTGGATTCAATTAGTGATTGCAGGTCAGTAAGTTCATATAGGCTTGGCTTTGTCGGGGGATCAAGGGCATATCCGGTAACGAAAGCTCCAAAATAATGCAGAACCAGTGAAAGCCAGGAGCCCTTAAAACCGGTATGACCTGTAATGAATACCCGTTTCCCTTGCCAGAATTTTTCTTTTTGAATAACAGCTATTCCCATATTTTCCATTTTGCATTATTCTTCTGCCATGCTTCCTCAAGCTCATTCTTGTCACGGAGTGTATCCATCGGTTTCCAGAAACCATAGTGTTTAAAGGCTACCAGTTGCCGATCTTTTGCAAGATTTTCCAGTGGTGCCCGTTCCCATATCGTTTGATCTCCTTCCCTGATATAATCAAATATTCCGGGTTCCAACACAAAAAAACCACCGTTTATCCAGGTACCATCCCCCCTGGGTTTTTCCTGGAATGCAAATACCTTCACACTGTCCTGTTCATCGAATTGAACAGCCCCGAATCTTCCTGAAGGCTGGACAACAGTGACGGTCGCTTTTTGTTTATGTAATTGATGAAAAGTGAGAAGCGCATCCAGGTCAATATCCCCTAACCCATCTCCGTAGGTCAACATAAAAGCTTCATTGTCCAGGTATGGCTGAATTCTTTTTATTCGTCCTCCGGTCATGGTATTCAACCCGGTATCGATCAGGGTGATTTTCCATGATTCTGCATGGGAATGATGGATATTCAGTTTATTCCCGGCCAGGTCTATGGTCATATCGGCCTGGTGAAGAAAATAATTGGCAAAGTATTCCTTGATAACATACCCTTTATACCCGCAGCAGATTATGAAATCGTTAAACCCATAATGAGAATAAATCTTCATAATATGCCAGAGGACTGGCTTTCCGCCTATTTCGATCATGGGTTTGGGTTTGAGATCGGTTTCCTCACTGATCCTTGTCCCCATTCCACCTGCTAATATCACTACTTTCATATCCAGTATTCTTTCAAACAGTATTAGGTTTTTTTTTCCGAAAAAGCTTCAGACTGATAAGAATAAAATAAACCAATAATCCGATCACGGAAACAAGAAGGCTCAGATTAAAATAGGGTGGTTTATAAAACAGTTCAACTTTATGCATTCCCGGATCCAGGAAAAATCCGATGAATCCAATATTACTGAGTATAGGATCGGTACTTATGCCATCAATGTTGGCGTGCCATCCTTTATCAAACGGGATGCTGAAAAAAAGCAATTTCGGCTCTTTAAGATCAATAGTGCCCCTGATCCTGTTATTTGAAAACAGGGTCATTTGTAATGTGTCTGCCTTACGGGCATTAATATCTGCAGTAAGCTGTTCCCAATTGTAATTTTTGGCAGTATCCCCTCTGCTGATCAGCTTGAATTTTTCAAAGCGCGGATCTACCGGTTCCTCAGCAACAAATGCTTTAAAAAGAATGAATTGTTTTTGAAGCGGTGATAGTTTCTGAAACTCTTTTAAAGGAATGTAACCTGAGTAAGTAAATCCAAGAGGAAGAAAGAAATGATTTTTTAAGATCTTCACATCCCCCACCTGGGCAATCGAATCAAAACCGAAATTCAAAAATTGAGATTTGCTGGTCTTGATAAAATTATACTTGCCACTCCCGAATGTTTGTAAAAAGGGCCTGGTCTCGAATCCGGGGGCCCACCTGGTCTGGAACTCAGCTCCTTTTTCGATGCACCCGGTTTCTTCCAGGAACCTGATGTAATACTTCTGATTAAAAGAAGTGTAAGAAAGGGTACTGAAATAATCCTGGATCTTTCCATCATTGGAACTAAAATGTATGGCCGGACCGGAGGCATAATCTTTATGCACCCTGAAGAACCCTTTATCAATGGACCTGACAAAAGCCGATGCTTCAACAGAATAATCGTTATATCCGGTTTTTTGCATACTCTCCCGCTTTGTGAGCACCGACCGCTGCTGAATCGTCTTGCTGTTCAGGTAGCCTATTTCAATGCAAACAGCAAGCAGGAGAAGAATTTTTGCTGCATCCTTGTTTTTGCTGTAATTAAGAAACGTAATTATCCCTGTATAAATCAACAGGAAAAGGATAATAAGTGAACGAAGGTCCTTATCAAGAACCTGGTCAATATTGGGAAAAGGATAATATAACAACCCGATCAGGCCGGCAAGAGTAATAAGGAGAAGCGGCAGGTTGATCCTCCTTGTCGAATTCAGTGTTTGGATTACATCGAGGCAGAATAATAATAGGATAATGGAAATCAACAGGGAAAAACCACGGTAATAATCCCCTGTAAATAACCAAAATGCATACCTGAAGAAAGGGAAGATGATGGGAATTAGAAACAACGCAAGAAAAATACCATAAAAGAATCTTTTCCGATTGTTCAGAAAGATGAAAACCTGTGGAAATAACAGCAGAGGCAACAACCCAATATAAACCATCGGGGCTTCGAGATAATTATACCAGCCTTTGAAATTGATTCCATTACCGAGAAGATCATTCGCAAAAAACCGCATTATGGCAGTCCCATTGTGAACTACACCTTCGGTCCCGAACACTGGATGTGATAAAAGCTTGCCGGCATATGAGGAGTTACCGCCTACGCGCGGGCTGTCGAGCAGCATTTGCATAATACTTACAAGATAAAAAGAGCTGATACTTAAACCCAGCAAGCCTAATCCCGCCATTTTTACTGAGACGGTAAACAATTTCTTCCATGAAGGGCTATCAGAGCTAAAATGCCGGAACAGGAAATAAATGACCAGGAATAAACCGTAAAAATAAAGGTCAAAAGGTTGCAGCATGGTGATCAATGCAACTGCAACCGGGAAAATATACCAGGAGTTATGCTGGTATAGTTTCTCAAACCCAAGCAGGAGCATTGCCAGGAAGCAGGCTTCCGCCGAAAAGATGTTCCAACCGCCACCTATGATAATAAAACCACTGAAGGTATACAACAAAGTCCCGATAAGGAGGGCAAGGGATGATAGATGTAATTGCTTAAGAAAATAATAGAAGAAAATGGCGGTAAGCAACATTTTTATCAATTCCATCCAGATAAAGCCATAAGCGATATGCCCGATTCCAAAGGCAATAATAAACCAGTTAAAAGGATCTGAAAGGCTTGGCATAATATTCTGCCCCATCCCCTGCGAAAAAGACCACATCGGAAACCCTTCGGTATGAAGGTACTTTGTTAGTAAAGTAAGTTGTGGCAATGCGAGATTTATAGAATCACTACCGATATCCTTAAACAGGTAGTATGAATTTCCAAGAATGAAATCATAAAATAAAATTATAATCAGCAAAACTGTAAGTCCCATGGCAAACCATACACTCTTGCTGGAGATGAAATGGTCGAAAACTGACTCCTTTTTAATTTCCTTTTTAGGATCCTGTTTTCGTGCCTGAGAGTTTTTTGGAACAGTTGTTTTTATCGGTTTCTTTTTCATCCTTCAGATGATCACTTTTTACCACATTCTTTCTGATAAATTGCATAGGCCTCACTATACCCTAACTGTACCGCTTTACTCAAATCAGTACATGCAAGATCTTTCTTCCCGGTGTTAAGATACAGTAAAGCACGGTTTAAATATGCCATCGCATAATCGGGTTTCATTTTTATCGCTGATCCCAGGTCTGTTAAGGCTTCGCTGATCTTTCCCATGCTGGCGAAGGCAATTCCCCTGCTTGCAAGGGCTTCTGCATAATTCTTTTTCGCCGAAAGTGCACTGTTAAAAGCAGAGATGGCATCTGCAAACTTTCCCATTTTTCCATAGGCATTGCCCAGGTTTAGCCAGGCAAGGGCATAATCGGGCTTAGCCGAAACCGCTTTTTTATACAGGGCAATTGCTTCGGGTAGTTTTCCAGCCATATCCAAAGCGTAAGCTTCCTTGTTGAATTGTTCAAAAGGGTCCTGTGCTATGACAGGTTTTAAACCCAGGTTTTTACTGTATCCTTCCCCTCCGAATGCGGCATCCAGTTTCACAGCTGAAGCATAATCGGCAGTCATACCGGGAATATCCTGGAGTTCCTTTTTAATCATAGCCCGGGTATAATATAATTCTGCCATAGAAGGGTTGTATTTAATGGCCGAAGTAAGATCAGACAGTGCTGCACGATAATCCTTCTGGATAAAATGGATGGCGCCCAGGTTTTTATACGTCAGAAAATTTTTTGGATTGACTTGAAGGCCCTTTTCATAATCAGCTATAGCGTCCATATTTTTCCCCAGCTGAAATTTTAAATTTCCCCGGTTGTTATATAGTTCACTGTTTCCCGGATCAATTTCAATCGCCTTGTCGTAATCCATAATCGCACCTTTCAGATCGTTCATCGCTTTTTTAACAAAAGCACGGTTCGTATAGGCGCTGATCATCTTTGGGCTTAATTCAATCGCTTTTGTGAAATCTTTGATTGCACCTTCGTTGTCTTTAATATCATACAATACATTACCCCTGCTGATATACAATTCGGGCTGCTGGGGCTTCATCTTTAAGGAGATGCGGTAATCATCAAGCGCACCTTGATAATCAAGTAAGCTTGATCGTGCCATGGCCCTGTTGATGTATGCATTCACTGAGGTGGAATCCTTAGATATTACGAAATTAAGATCCTCAATTGCCCCAACATAATCTTTGATCTTTGTTTTTGCATTAGCCCGGTTTATATATGCACTGAAATAAAAGGGAACAACCCTGATCGCCTGGTTATAATCTTCAATAGCGCCTTTATAGTTGCCTGTGTCGCTTTTGGCGTTCGCCCTGTTATACCATGCAATCGGAACATTTACATTCTTTTCAATTACATCGGTCCAGAGAGTGAAATTATTCGTCCAAACGATTGTCCTCGCCAGGGTCATAATCACAAGTATAAAAATATATATTGCTGCAATTGACCATGCTATTCTCGCTTGCTTTATCCATTTTCGGTTTGAGACCACAAAGCCAATTAAAAAACAGTATCCTATTGAGGGAATGTAAACATAGCGGTCGGCCATGATAGCACCACCAACAGGCAGAAGTTGTAAAAGAGGGAAAATATTAAGCAGGAAAAAACAAAGCGCAAAGAAAAATGGCTTCGATCTTTTATAAAAGACGAATAAAAGAACTATTAAAAATAATGCAGGAACAATATACATCCAAAACAATACAGGGACCTCAGTGCTTCCGGAAGGGACCGGGTAGGGGTAATAGGCTGATAAATTGAAAGGGAATACCAGCTTTACAATATACATTATGAGGCCGTAAGAGGCAAACGGGATACGCAGTATTGGTTCAAATTTAACCATATCAGTGGCTTCAACTCCCTGCTGGGCCTTTATTGCAATAATCCCAAAAAGAACAGCCATCAGGAGAAAAGGGATCTTTTCCAGTAGAACATTCTGATTGAAGATTTTCCTCCCTTTGAAATAATCAACCAGGAAAAGGGATAAGGCAAGTGTTACAGCCTGCCCTTTTGAGAGCAGGGATAAAAGAAACAAACCAAGACTCCAGAAATACCATTTTCTATCTTTTTTCGGCAAATAACGGATATAGCAATACAATGACAGGAGATAAAAGCAGGCGTACAGCACATCCTTGCGTTCAGACACCCAGGCAACAGATTCCACATGGAACGTATGTACACCAAAAAGCAATCCGGCGATAGCTGCGATCTCATATTTCCCTGTGAGCTCACGGATGACTAAAAAGACAAGGATGGCATTAACTGTATGCAGGAGCAGGTTAGTCAGGTGAAAGACAAAGGGATTAAACTTATTCACCTGGTAATCAATAGAAAGCGACAGCATTGCCAGGGGATGATAGTTCCCCATGAATGGGGTGGAGAATATCCCCTTGATATTGGCCCAGGATAATGTTTGTATGAAAGGATTTTCACTCACATACATCCGGTCATCCCAATTGGTGAAAAGATTGAACAGACACGGAAGATAGGCCAGCATTGTCAGCAACGCTATCAATGCAATCCAGAACTCCTTCTTTTCAAGAATATCAAGGCGCTGTTTTTGGGCACTCAATTCCATCCGGTTTTGCTTTATCTCACGAAATTAAAAATTCCCTTCAACTGTTCCTTAAATTCCTGGCAGTTTTTTGTCTGAAACTTTCGTTATAATTGGCAGGACAAATATATAACAATTTGGAAAGAATGAAAATAATCCCTTACTCAAACCTATCACAATCAGGCATGCTTTGTCCTGATCTTTTTAATTATTATTTTAGCTCCCTGACTGGTTGCTTCGGCTTACCTTAACCTTATAATCATGGCAGCTCGGAAACCAATTAATAAAACAGGAACACTCAAAACGAAAACTTCCGGATCTTTCATCCGTTACCGCTACCTTATCGTTTTCCTGGTTCCGTTTATTTTCTTTACTTTTTCGATTCGCAACGGATTTGTTTACTTTGACGACGATATACTGGTACTTGATAACCAAGCCATGCTCAGCGACCTGTCCAATATAGGTAAAATCTTCAGGAGCGATGCATTTATGAATAATTCAAGTCCTTATTACAGGCCGATGTTGAACGTTTCATTGATGGTCGATGCCCAACTCGGAAAATCGAATCCTGCAATTTATCACTTCATGAACCTGCTCTATCATGGGCTTTGCTGTATAAGCCTTCTATGGCTTCTTCAATTAGTCGGATTAAGCCGGGAAAAAGCTTTTGCCGGCACTCTGGTTTTTTCTGTTCACCCACTGATGGCCAACGCGGTGTTCTGGATTCCAGCGCGGAGTGATTTGCTTGTAGCCCTTTTCGGGATATTGTTCTTTGCCCTCAGTATCAAATACGCAAAGGAGAGAAAACCAGCATTGATAATCAGTGCAATCCTGTGTTTTACTGCTGCACTTTTTTCGAAAGAATCTGCCGTTTTGTTGCCTCTTTTGCTTCTTCTTTATTTCCTTTTAACAAAAGAGAAGCTGTTCCGAAACCTGGCCCTTATTGCAGTCCCTGCACTAGTGATTGCCGGTTGGTATTACCTGCGTAGTGTTTCTGTCAGGATGATCGGGCCAGAGCAAATGGGTGTTACCTCTATAATTAAAAATCTTCCATTCCCTGTCGAAATCATAGCCAGGTTTTTTTTCCCCTTTAACCTGGCAATCACATCGGTTTTTTCTGTTTTTTTTACCTGGATGGGCATTCTTATTTCAATAGCCATTCCGGTAATCTACCTTTTCAGGAGAGGGAAAAAGATTCCATTGTTTTTCTTCGGGATTATATGGTATGTTGCATTTTCACTGCCAAATATGTTCGTTTGGCTCAATACTACCCCCGCCAGTTACGAATACCTTGTACACCGGGCTTATATGCCGGTAGCCGGTCTGCTGATGACAATTCTGCTAATTATTCCTGAAAATTGGGTTGATCTCTCTAATCGCAGGATCCTGGCATTATTCCTTTCGATTACGCTGGTTCTTGCTACCACATCAGTTATTCAGGGAAGAAAATACCATGATGCCTCCGCTTTTTGGAATTCAGCTATAAAATACAATCCCCACAAGGCCTGGTTTTACCATTTCCTTGGAAGATATTACTTTAAGCAAAAAGATTATGCGACTTTTGAAAAATATACCCGTAAGGCTCTTTCATTGAAAGCGGAGCCCTGGTTCTTGTATGACCTCGCAATGATCTGTTTTGTGGAGAAAAAGCAGTACGACAGTTCCTTCTACTATTTTAACCGTGCACGTGCAACAGGTTTTACCGACCCTGAAGCGAATAAAAATTACATTCTTCTTTGCCTTGAATCGGCAAATAATTTTTTCGGGAAGAAGGAATATGAGAAAGCAGTTGAAAGGTGCCGGCTAGGTATTGAATTGAATCCGGCAAATCCTGTAGCTGCCTATAATATGGGTTTATACTTAATCTATTCAGGGGAAAAAAAGCAAGCAACGTCATGGTGGCGCCGTTCCCTGCTACTTAACCCCGATCTTATTGAAGCTTATCGGAGTTTGTATTTTTACTATCTCAATAACACCCAATTAACCGATTCCATAAACTATTACGCACGGGAGTATGAAAAAAGGGGTGGTAGCATTACCCCCCCTAAATAACAAACCATTTATTGCGCTTTATCAATCTGCCTATTTATCCTTGGCAATAGTGCCGTCAGGGTTGTACAACCTGGTTAAAGAAACCTGGAATGTTGTTTTGTATGTTTTCACACCCGCCGCATCGGTAAATTCGAATATCTCCTGTATAACGTTGCCCGGGTAATCTTTATTTAACTGAGCAATGATCTTCTTTGGCAGATAGGTCTGGTGTATCTTTTGTTCTATTCTGATTACTTTCCCGATTGAATCAAAAACAATGAAAGCAGGTTTTTCCATGATGGTCAGTGATCCCTTGTAATATAAACCTTCCTTACACCAGGTAACGGGGACTTCCTGTGTTTGAGGATATAAGGCCAGCATTTTATTTTTAACCCGCTTCGGAACAACAATTTTTGCAGTATCCTGTGCCGGCAAAGAACCAGCTAAACATAAGGCTGCTACCAAAATAAACACAATTCTTCTTAACATAGTAAACTTTTTAATTATTAAGTGAATGAAAAAAAATGGCAATATTGTACGATTTGCATTACTCTAAACCGAAACAAAATAACCATTTTTGTTAAAGCATTTTCCAGGCCGGCATTCAAAAATGTCAGCCTGGAAAAGCTTATTCCTCCGTTTCAGCAATGGCGCTTTGCTTTTTACGGACAGTATATATTTTCCATCCCCCGTAAGCCGCACCTAAAGCAAGAAGTATGCCCAGGCCGCCATCAATTGGTGCACCTACCGGTGCCGGACCACCTCCAGGGCCTCCTCCCGTTTGACCTGGAGGGGGAGGTGGATCGGCAATGGTGATTAATGGCAGGGCAAAGAATAAAGCCAGTGTGGTTATCACAATTAATTTTTTCATATATCTGAAATGTTTTATTTGTTTCTAATTATTTTATTTCAATTTTATACTCTACGAATCCTACCGAATAAATACTTTATTCGCCATCGACTGGGAATCTCCCAGAACTTTGACAATATAATAACCTGTACAGAGGTCGGTAGCTAATTTGTTCAAAGAGTTCCCCATGATAGCTTTCCGGGTAACCTCCACCCCCATAATGTTATACACGACGATATTGCCATTTATGGCGTAGGGTATGTTCACATAGATGTTTTTATCGCTCGAATAAATGTGGATATTGTTGCCGTTTGTTGTTGGAACCCCGAGAGCTGCAAAGTGCAGGTTGAACCGGTGATCCGGTTGGCCTGATATTGCACTAAATTCATAAACAGGGTTTACTTTCAGATCCTGATCAGTTCCTGTGACCAGATCTTCAAGATATAGATCTGTTCCGGGAGTGAAGGTCTCAATGTCAGAAGCCGTGATCGTAAAACTACCTGCAGCACCTGGCTTAAATCCAATCATAATAATAGGGTAAACATTTAAAGACGGTAATGATAATATGGAAAGGTTTACATCCTGTTTATAAGTATAAAGTTGAGGAGCTATATCACTGCCAGTAAATTTAAGTGCATCATAATCAATGTTGTAAATTTCTGATGATCCTGGATGAATCCGAACCTGTGTCTGGTCCCAATACCCGTTTCCTTCAACTTTCAATGTTAACAAATCACTAACACCCGATTTATAAAATGTTGATGTTCCATGTGTACGATTTGTATTTGGTATTGTAACAGAGCCAGATCCTGTTGCCTGCACGAAAAATCCCTGTTCTGCGGCAATGACTCCTGTACCGATAGTGCGGTCCAGAGCAATATAGGCTGAGGAATTCCACACCCATGCATAATTGGCAACATTTGAAACAGAAATATTTGTATTCCATTGTATTGCACTGGAAAAAGGATTCCCAACCAGGTTAAATCCTGACCAGGTAGTAGAACCAGTCTTTGTAAGGCCAGAAATAGTCTGGGGCCCTGTATTCAAGGTTCCAACGAAAGATGGAGTTATACCACCGGATGTAGGTGCAACAATATATCCTTTTCCAACCGGCATGGTCTCATAAGGTAGTGTCAACGGATCCCAGTTCTGGGTTCCTTCGTTCCATTTATTCATTAAAGATCCATTAAAAATACTATTTGACTGGCTGGAGACTGGTGAGGATATTCCGTGCCAGATTGTTCCCGTTCCCGGGCTTCCCGAGGTCCAGTTACCGGTCATCGTACGTTTTACAGTAGCTGAGAGTAAAAGAGAATTATTATCAATGAAGGATCCTCCGTCATTAATTGTAAACGTGCCCCCAAAGGAAAATGATGCATTTGCAGTAAGTTTTGCCCCTGTATTAACTGTTACTGTATGTGGTGCAGAGGTGATAGGTGCATCTACAGTTACAGGGTTTGTTGTACTGTTAATGATGACATTATTTGCACTGCTGGGAGTGTGTCCCAAATCCCAGCTGGCAGATGTTGCCCAGGGCCCACCGGCAGTTACCGAAGTGATTGTTATATAAGTATCACTCATAATTGCGTCAGTATAAGTATAGGGTGTTACCTGACTGCCAACCTCATCCCAGAATTTTGTTACTGGGGCGGCATTGGGAGATGTTTTTATATGAAGCGTCGTAGTTCCGCTAATAAAAGTAAAACGTAAGGTTATCAGCGAACTCCCTGTAAGTGAATAATTATGAAATGGAGGGCCGGTTTCAATGTCAAGAAAAGCTGTTTGAATATTCCCTGTTGTATTATAATTGGAGTTCTCACCGTAAACTGCAAAATGTCCATCCACATCAGAATACCAGGGAGAAGCAGGTGTCATAACAGTTTTATCAAATGTCAAATATATATTACATGATTGAAAAGTGGATGTTACATATACAGGCACTAAAATTGTACCAGCTGTAAGTGGAGCTTGATCTGGCTGCAAGGTGACTATTGTTTGTCCGATGGACAATCCACTCCATAGGATAAAAAACAATGTCAGGAGAGGTAATCCTATAAAAGTCGTTATCTTTTTCATATTTTAATTGTTTGTTTTTCTGGAAAAATAAATACTAAGATCAATGGTTGTAAGAACCATCAACATCACCCGATAAAAGTCCTGTAAAGTTTTTATTCGGTAAATCCCCACAACTGACAACAACACTTGGGTTCTGGAAAATCCAATCCGGAGCCTTGTAGTTGGGATTTGGAGTATTATGCGCAATCTGTCGTCTTAAAGCAATAACATCTGCACCGTCAATACTTCCATCCTGGGTGACATCAGCAGAAAGTAAGCGAATCGGTGAATTAACTGAACTTAACGATCCTGCAATATATCTTCTTATCTGTGTCACGTCCGCACCGTCAGGACCCAACCAAATTTTTGTTGTAGCTGCATACAGGTAGTAAGATCCGTTTGGTACATATATCTCAAAATATCCTGCAGCATTTGTAGTTGCTGAATATAATGTAGTAGGAATTGGTCCAACTGCAGGAGGCACTGGCTCAGCTCCATCTTTAACATATATAGTAACACCATCTAATGCATCACTGGAAGGAATATCATAAGTTAGTGTCCCGCTTAACTTAAATTTTATGTTCACACCTCCATTGTTCCAGTTTGCAGGGACGATACTATGGCTCCAGTTAGACAATTCACAGCCATCCTTAAATGTGACATTACACGCAGTACAATGTGAAACTCCTGCCTTCAGCTGAAATTTCAAATTCAGGAAAGGATAAAGAGTGGTTGAATCAATGTTAGTGGCTGAGGTGCCATTCCATGCAATTATAATCTGGCTCCCTGAAAGGTTTGCAACTGTTCCGGGGAGATTATTCTCAATCCCGATATAATCCATCTGATTACGATCATATCCGATATATAACGTGGCAGCTCCCATCATTGTTGATGATAAGCCGGTAAAATAGACCGGGACATCAACAATATCCGGGTAAGCACCCTGTTTTCTATCTCCGATATAGGCATTTACTCCTGAAGCAAGAGGGGTGATTGTTGTTGAAGTATATTTTGTTTGTATTGTGGTGCCATCCAGTTTGTTGAATAAGCAACCTGGGCCGAATCCAACATTGGCGGTACCAACACCATTGTAAATAAAGCGGAACTTCAGGAATTCGCCATTTATTGGTGGAACGTATGTATTAACATATACAATTTGAATAGTAGAACCGGTTAAATTCACGGTAACCCCCGCTGGGGTCGAAACCAATCCGATATAAGTAAGTTTACCATTATCAAAAGGAATATTCAGGGTAAAAGCCGCTGTCAAATTAGGGGCAGTGAAACCAGTAAGATTCAACGGTAATTGAAATTCGGATCCCTGCTGCACAGGAATACTTGGAGTTCCAAACGAAGCATTACCTGCATAGGTACCATTATGATAAACACTTGTAGGAAATTGATAAATAGCCTGAACATTTGACCCGTCAATTTTGGTAATTTCACAACCGGAGTAAAATTCAAGACTTGCGGAACTTGTACTTGTATATATAAAATTCACCACTAACTGATTAGCAGGATAGTTAATCGGTAAGCCAGTAGGCTTACTGCCAGGATTACATGTCCATGCAATTGTTACAACACCATTTGCTGCCCAATAAGTCGGTGGAACTGATGAAAAACTACTTCCGAGATTGCTTGTAACATTAACAAAAGTCAACTTTGTAGGATCATAATGTATCTTCTGCGTAAGCGCTCCTATGTCATTAGTAAATTGTGGTCCTGATGGGGCAAACTGAATCTGCACCGGTACAAAATCGCCTGTGGCAGCCGGGCCACCAACAAGAACCACCGTAGGCTGGGTTCCATTCCCAGAACTTAAACTAACAGCTCCATTGGTATAGGCAACAGATAATGGGACAAAACCGGGCATCGTGATAACTTCGCAGGAACCCAAGAAATTCAAAGGTGTTTCGCTCATTCCCTTGTATTTAAAATTCAGGTTAAGCAATAATCCGCTTACCGAAGGATAAGGGCTACTTTTTGTCCAGACTATATTAATACTGGTACCTGTAGCATTAACCATAAGTCCTGGTACTAATGAATTGATATCAGTTGTATTTATATAACTCAGCTTGGTAGAATCATAACTGATAAAAAAGGTGATTGAACCAATACTGTTAAAGTTTGTAACATTCAGAGGTATCTGAACATTATCGCCAGGAAATGCAGAGCTTGTCCCTAAAGTGGCCGTTGCAGGCAAGCCATATGATGCCGCTCCGATTAGCAAAAGGAAAAGCATCAATAATGTAAATTTTTTTGCCATAATTGTTAAGTATAAGGTTTGTTAATATTTCAAATTATTTTGGATATACATTATCTAAATTAAAAAAATCAGTTATTCTGTTTAATCACTTTTCTGCAGGTGCTGTATGTCGAAACTTCATTTCTCACAATCAACTTGCAGAAATACAGGCCCATTGACAACTCAGAAGCATCGAACCTTATGCTGTGAAAACCTTTTAATTGGGCTTCCGTTAAAGGCCGGGCCGTAACATTACCGTAAATATCTAAAATTTCCAGGTATACCATTCCTCCATCCACCAGCGTATAATCTATAAAGGTAACATCAGAGAAAGGATTTGGTCTTACCTGAAGGCCAATATTGCTAATTCCGTTAACACCCGGAACTGATAAAATTGAATCTACCCTGAGAATAGCTTCAGTTGTTGAAACCGGGCAAATCTCAGCACTAAGAGAACAACTGTACCTGAAGTTATTATATGAAGGTGGTACCTTCTTAACCATCAAGGTGCTGGTATGTGTTCCCTGAAAAATATTGTTATCAACAAGGCCAGACCATGTTTGGCCATTGTCTATGCTTTCTTTCCAAAGGTAGGAAATAGCATTTGTTGCAATCGTTTTAAACTCAGTGTTTCCCCAGGGTTTAACTAATGTATCATGAGGCTGAAGGACGATCTGGGGTGATCCCGAAACTATGTTGCCATTATTATAGGTAACAGCAAGAATATTAAGATTTATATCCGATACTTCACAATTCGTTTTAAAAGTAACCGCCGAAACTGATCCTGTAAGTGTGAAGCGAATGTCAAACAACTTTTTTTGATCTAAATTGGCAGGCACAATTCCGCTCCATACGATTGCAAGCTGGAAAGGATTGTGGTTGAATGCATAAACAAGGGCGTCCTTCAACTGTGAGTCTATGTTCTCAACAGATCCGTAAACAAGGCTGGTACTGTCAAAAGTAATAAAAATTGTAAGCGAGCCTATGTTTGAAAGTCCTGTACCGGTAACCGGTACAAGCACTTCCCCGGCAGCGCAGGCCTGCACTGAACCGATGGTCAGTGCCTGGGCCTGCGCAGTCGATGAAGCAAAAGAAAACAGCGAAATGAACAGCAATAAAACTGCCCCTTTCAATCTGTTAAACTTTGCCGGAAGTGTAAACATATTATTGAATTATTCTATTTGAAAAAGAATAAGATGGAAAGAAGACAACAAAATTACGATTTCGTTGCCTTCTTTCCAAATCAGTGATTACTGGTTCAACAGCATTTTGTTGACTTTGACATAAGTATTGGAAGCGCCGTTAACTTCAATCTTATACAGGTATACACCTGAAGACAGATTGTTATCAACATTATTTACCAATACCGTGTAAGAGCCTGCATTCTGCATTTCATCCACAAGAACACGGATGGTCTTCCCGTACATATCGGTCAGCACCAGGTGCACCTTGCCTGATTCAGGCAGAGTGTAGACAATCTTCGTCGTATTGTTGAACGGGTTCGGGTAGTTGAACATGCTGAACTCCTTGTTGCCGTTCGGTGTGAGTACATCGGCCATCTTAAGGTCGAAGTTTTCAAACCTGATGGCTCTCGGGTTTGCAAATTCGCTGCCCGGCATGAGGCTGAATATTTGTGTTGCTTGCGACACAAGATCTTTAGCCTTCATTGTCAGAGAGAGGATAGTTGCATCGTTTCTCACCGAAAGCGGTTTGGTGTCGGACCAGGCCATTGCGATCTTCCCTTCGTCGATCACGTACTTCATTCCATCGAGTGAAGTGTTGACACTAACGATTTCGAAGCGGGTGGGATCGAATCCCATGAACAGGGTCATAGCGCCAAGGTCGGCTACCTGGTTGCTCTTGATGTTGTATATGAAGTTTTCGTTAACCGGAATGGTTTGAACGCCGTCATTCACAACAGAGAGTAAGGAAGCATCTTTCAAACCTGTCGGAATGTAAGAATGGTTCACATCACCGAAACAGAGACCAAAGATATCCTTGTTTACGACTGCAGGAGGTGTTACTATAATAGTATCCGGATTGTTAAACTTCCAGTCACCGGCCGGGTAAGAGTTTATTTCACCCACCGTACGGAGTTTAATATACAATGCATCCAGGCCACTTAAGTAATTGCTGGCGTTGACATCGGCAACTTTCAATGGCAGGCCGGTAAGTGGTGGTGACATGGATCCGATGGTTTGCAACTGTACAATAAGAGCATCAGTTGCATTGTTACCTCCCCATGTGCCGTTGAATGAACCTTCCAGTGCATAAGTACCGGCAGCTACATTTGTGAATGCATAATACCCTGGTTCTCCGGTGTAAAGTGGCGGATTCAGGTTCGGACCTGAGAAGGTTGTACCCACAATAAGACCTGTTGCCTTATTCCTTAACTTGATCTGGACTCCGTTGAGTTCAGTAAAGTAAGGAGTATTATAGTATTTTACATAACCTTGCAGGTTCTGTAAGTTAGGCAGCATAGTGATATGCAGAGTATTGCAACCGGTACATCCTGTAACAGGATCGGTTTCGCAAACAGTCACCTGGGCGCAACCACATTCTGGGTACGGACCCCAGGTAACAGTAATGCAATTGCTTCCCGGAACGGTTGTATAGGAACCACCGACGACAGTCCAGGAGTAGAGATGTCCTGATATCAAAGGTAGTGCGCAATACTGGTAGGAAGAATCAGCATAAACTGAGATTGGACCGGTAACAACCGGGGCAGGTGCCATATGTACTGTCACATTCTGACTCTTTGACAGCATACATCCGTCACACTTGGTAGCTGTAACTGTAACTGTGCCTGTATTACAACAAGCCCAATCAACAATTATAGTATTAGTGTTCCAGCCTGATTTTATCGTACCGCCGACAACTACCCATTCATAGGTAACATTTTCAGGTAGACATGATGGGTATGCCAGGCTGCCAAGAGTTCCGCCAACGGTTGCAGTGTATACTCCATTGGTATTGGAGTTACAGCAAGCCGCTTCCGGACCACTTAGTCCAACTGACCACATATCCGGCTGAGTAACCTGCCAGCTTCCGATAATCGGACAGGAATTCTGGTCGGTAACAGTGACCGTATAGTACCCGGCTGACAGACCGGTAATGGTCTGGGTATGGGCTCCTCCGGGCGTCCAAACATAGTAATATCCTGGTGTGCCTCCACTGGCCGAAGCCGTGAGCGTACCGTCAGAATAACTGTAACATGTGACAGGTGTTGTAGTAAAGCTTAGCGAAACAGCAGGTGGTGCCGTGATTGACCAGCTACCATACTGCGGGCATGACCCCTGGTCAGTAACAGTAACCGAATAGGTACCTGTTGATAGTCCCGTCAGTGACGGACTGGTACCTCCGGGTGAACTCCATACATAATAATATGGACTCCCTTTACCTCCGGTTGAACTGATAGTGATATGCCCGTCGCTACTGCTATAACAGCTTGGATTCTTCAAGTCAACCAGCGTAACAGTAATAGCAGGCCTGTCAGTAACCTGGAACGTCTGGGTCATCGAACAGGTATTATTGTCCGTGACCGTCGCTGTATAGATACCTGCCGTCAGGTTGATTGCAGTTGGAGTCGTCTGGTTCCCGACATCGTTCCACTTGTAAGTATAAGGACTTGTTCCTCCTGATACTGTAGTGGTTATCTGTCCATCGCTTCCATGTGCACATACCGGTGACGTTGGCGTCCCGGCGATCGTGATCTGGGAAGGTGTGGTAATATCCTGCCATGTAAAGTTGAAACAACTGTGGGCATCCGTGATGCTCACCGTATACCGGCCTGCTGACAGGCCTGTGATCAGCTGGGTGGTCTCTCCCGTGACCCATTTATAATAATATGGAGAGGTTCCACCGGTCCCTGTGATCGTTGCAGTACCGTCCTTCCCTCCGAAACACTTCGGGTTCGTGACAACACCGCTACCCGAAAGG
>Ga0316226_1001072_pt1 | contig 31703 bp, 33 predicted proteins | sample TBH18017metaG_FD_206009 | JGI IMG/M metagenome (GOLD analysis project Ga0316226, IMG submission 206009) | Freshwater microbial communities from Trout Bog Lake, Wisconsin, USA - TBH18017 | ecosystem: Environmental > Aquatic > Freshwater > Lake > Hypolimnion/Profundal zone | place: USA: Wisconsin...
TCATAAGAGGCACCGTACTCAACTATGCCGGCCTGCCCGTGCCCGGAGCCTACCTGGGGTGGCAGTGGCCGAATGGCGGCATTCGGACGGACGCGACGGGCTCCTACGAGATGACCGGCGTGGCGCCTCTCGCCGGCACCGGTCAACTATGGATGTTGCCGGGCGGAGTTCACGGCCCGCTCTACTTCTGCAGAGGACTCACGTTCTTTGACCCCGGCCCCACCACGTTCGACTTCTGGCCTGGGAGGCTCCCGCTCTCCATCCAGCGCGGAGGACCGTGGGCTGCGGGATCAAGCGTCTCGGTCAGTCTGTTCGGAAGCAGTACAACGTCACCCGACTTGGAGGCCGACCAGCCCCTGAGGGTAGGATCTGCTGATCCTTTCAACGGCTACGTCTATGCCTTGCCCGGCGACTACACGAGCGCCGTCGTGACCTTCCATGGCGGCGGTTCGCCGTTGAGGCGCTCCGAGGCCCTGGAGATCGAGATGCCTCCGGGAGCCCCCGCCGTCGTCCAGTCCGGCCAGACCGGCGGCGTCAGTCTGGCCGCCGACGAGCGGGACGCGGCGCGCGCGGAGGTGTCACGCTGGGCCTCTGGATCGCGGGGCAGCATGGTGACCCTGAGGCTGAGCAACCTGCGCAGCGGCGACGTCTACAAGATCACCGGCCAGTCGATGAACGGAGGCGAGCCGGCGAAGTCCTTCGCGACCGTCACCGTGCCCTCTCCCGCCCCCTCCGTCGTATCTCTACGAGTGCGCGTGCCGCTCGGCATCCCAACCGGAGACAAGTACAACTTCTTCGCAACGAGAATCGGAGGCCACCTCGATCTTGTCGCCTCCTACCAGGTCTGCGCGTTCAGCGCGAGCCGCCACAGCATCGCGCGCGGAGAGAGCGTGAAGCTGAGGGGCCGTGTCCCGATCATCCCGAGCGACAGAGGACCCTTCAACACGGTGACCTTGACCTTGTTCAAGCACGCCGGCGTTGCCGGTCAACCGTGGACTTGGCAGGCAAAGGGATGGACGAAGGTCACGGCGCTCCGCACCGGTTTCATGACCGGGGGGCGTTTCTCGACGCCCTATCTGCATCCTTGGCGCACGATGTCGTATGTGATCCGCTTCCCGCGCTCGTTTGACCCGAGCTGGCGCGGATTCACCTCAGTGGAGACTGTTCATGTCAATTGAGGATGGTCGAGCGAGCCGCCCAACCGGCACATCGAGCAGAACGGCTCGGGAGCGGTGATGTAGGTGGGGGCGCAGCGAAGCGGCAGCTCACGTCTCAAACGTTTGACTGACTGCGGCCACGTCGTCAGATGAGCGAAGGGGGACCGCGTGAATACCAAGCTGGAGAGGTCCATGAGATGGGCCCTCGGTCTCTGCGGCGTCCTCGGGCTGCTGTGCGCGGTCAGTACGGTGCCCATGGCCCTGAACTTCTTCGCGCGCGGCGGTGCCATCGTCGCCTTCTGGGTTGGCCTGCCCGCCTGGTTCCAGTGGAGCGCCGTGCCCCCGAACGGCGTCGAGATGCTCATCGTCGGTGCGCTCTGCGCCCTGCTGCTGGTCTCCGGGAGATGGCCGGCCGCCGTCTCTGCCCTCGTGGCGGCGGCGTGGACGCTGTACGTCTACGTCACGTTCTCTCCGGGCGGCCACTGGGCGCAGCAGATGCAGACCACGTTCGTCATGACACCCTATCGCGTGGCCGCCGTCGTGAGTCTGGCGGTCCTGCTGCTGATCTCGGTCCTCGCCCTGGTGACGGCCGCTCGCGCAGGCGGCTCGGCCTCGACGGCCGGCGCGGCGGTCGAGCGGTCCGACTCGTGAGCGGTGCCGCTGGGCGGCTCGGGTCATGTGCCGGGCGCTAGGCCGCATATGAGCGTCGACGCCAAGCAAGTCAGCCTGCGCGAGATCACCTCCGCGACGGTGCACGCAGTGACCGATCTCTCAGTCGCAGAGAGCCAGAAGGGGTTCGTTGCACCCAACGCAGTCTCACTTGCACAAGCGCTTTTCGCTCCGGCAGCTTGGTACAGGGCCATCTACTGCGAAGAGGAACTGGTCGGCTTCGTCATGCTCAAAGACGAGTCGCTGGGAACGCCTCCCCCGGAGAAGCCGAGCATCGGCGTGTGGCGGTTCATGATCGATGCGAAGTTTCAGGGCCGAGGCATCGGTCGTGCCGCGCTACTGCAAGTCATCGCGCACGCTCGAGCGAAGGGAGTCTTCGAGATACTGGAAGTTTCGTATGTTCCAGGCCCAGGCTGTCCGGAGCCCTTCTATCTTGGCCTTGGGTTCCGCCATACCGGAAGGCACGATCAAGGAGAAGTCATCCTCGAGTTCCCGCTGGCGCAGAATGCGGCCTGGCCCTTCCTTCGAGCGGACTCGCCTTCGGCTCGCCGCTCAAGTCAAACGTTCGGCAGAACGGAGCGAGATGAAGCGACGCGGTCCTAGACTCCTGATCGCCCTCGGGGTCGGCGGGGGGCTCGTCGGCCTGGCGGCCGTGCTCGTCCGGGTCACCAGTGTCCACAACTTCTACGCCGTGTGTCTCGGGATCGGCCTGATCGCCATCGGCCTCGCGGTCGCGGCCCTGGTCTCTCCCAACGTGCTCACGCAACGCGCGACTGGAGACCCGTACTTCGGCCAGAGCTCCACGCCCCCCGACGAAGCCGCCTTCTCGGAGGATGAATATGGTTTCGTCGGCTGGTACTCCCTCTACCTGGTGCTGGCGGCTGTGCCGTGCCTTCTCACGGCGCTGATCCACTACTTGACATAGCGTCGATAGAGCGGGTCTGCCGAACAAGCACATCGACCTGACGCGCCTCACGGTTTCTGTAGTAACCTCCTGCCGTAGTCGGCGCGGGTCATGCGCAGGGCGCTCGGCGCACCCCGGAGGGGAGGTAGCCTTGAGGTCATGGTCCCAGCGGCGGCGAAGCGCACACGTGCGCCTTTGGGCGGCATTCGCCTGCCTCGCGCTCGCGATTCTCGCCGGGTGCGGCGGTACCCAGGCCGCGACGAGCTCTCAGTCCGCGAGCTCGCCGGCCTCCGCCAACTCTTCGCCGGCGGCCACGCCGACCTGGCCAGGCCCCAACGGCGACCTGTCCACCTCGATCATCGTGCTCCGCGGCGCACTCAGGGCCGCCTTCGCCAGCGGCCGCGACGGCGAGCCCATGCGCATGCCGCCGGCGCCAGTCATCGCCGCGCTCAAGCGCTACTTCGCGACCGCCGACCCGGCGCAATTCAATGGGGCGAGCCGCGTCGCCTTCGTCTGGGCCTTCACCGACGTGCACGCATCGACAGCCACGCGGCAGATCGTCGACGCCTTCTTCTTCGCGGACGGCGAGAAGATGGTGGCCGCGGGCAGCATCGCTCCCGGCTTCAGCATCCATCTCATGAGTCTCACGCGGTCGTCACCAAACGGACGTTGGCATGTGGATGGCCTTCTGAATCAGTGAAACCTGGGCTCAGGTGGTGATGGGCGCGCCGAACATGCGGATCACGCTGGCCCGCCAAAGCGTCGCAGCCAGGACTCGCAGCGGCGCTCGCAAGTCATCCGCGGGGCGCGGACTTTCTCGAGCGTCGCTCAAGTAGAGGAGGTAGCGATGAAGAAGAACACGATCTGCCTGTGGTACGACAAGGACGCGGAAGAGGCTGCGCACTTCTACGCCCGGACGTTCCCCGACAGCACGGTCGGCGCGGTGCACCGGGCGCCTTCTGACTTTCCCGGCGGCCAAGCGGGCGACGTCCTGACGGTCGAGTTCACGGTGGTCGGGGTGCCGTGCCTTGGTCTCAACGGCGGAGACGCGTTCAAGCACAGCGAGGCGTTCTCCTTTCAGATCGCCACTGACGACCAGGCGGAGACCGATCGCTACTGGAACGCGATCGTCGGCAACGGCGGCGCGGAGAACGCGTGCGGCTGGTGCAAGGACAGATGGGGTCTGTCGTGGCAGATCACACCGCGCGTCCTGACTGAGGCGATGGCCAAGGGCGGAGATGTGGCGAAGCGCGCGTTCGAGGCGATGATGCCGATGCAGAAGATCGATGTCGCCGCGATCGAAGCGGCGGTGCGCGGCGGGGACGCGCCTGCCTGAGCCTCGTGTCGTCGGCGCGCCAGCCCGGCTCGCACGGGCTGCGAAGCGAAGTCCCGGTCCGTCCCGGGCGCACTGGTCCGCAACTGTGCGCGACCTTGCGTCGGGGTTGAAGGCTGATCGCAGAACCACGGCTGGATCCGACTCTTCGCCCAGCCGCACGCGCGGGTCGACCCACGCGTAGCTGAGGTCGACCAGCAGGTTGGCCAGGACGAAGAAGAACGTGACGAACAAGACACTTCCGACGATCACCGCCGGATCGCGATCGGCGATCGCGCCGAAGATCAATCTGCCGATGCCCGGCCGGCTAGACGCGATCTCGATGGAAGACCACGGGCCGGTTTCCCAAGGCGTCCCAACGAAGCCGATCGCGGACCGGGCATTTGGGTTGCAGAACGGTTGCAGACGGCAGGTGCCAGTCACGTGATGCCGGGTCGCGGGAAGAGGCGGCGGCGCAGATCGACGCGGGGCTGCGAGCGCCGTTGGCCGGGTAGCGACACGATCGACACCCCCGCCCTTCGGCCCGGACCAAGCTCAGGGCGCCACGGCGCCTGGTAGCACGCGACGCCCGCGCCGAGCACCGCCGACCTTGCCCGGCGTGAGCACAGGTCTAGGAACCCTCGGGGTCCGGTCTTTCTGGTAGCGGGGCGTGTGCAAAAGTGCTGCACAGTCCACGGTCCTGCGCGGGCTCGGTGCCGGGACATGCCCAAGCGTCTTGCGGAGTGGTGAGGCGTCCTATCCGCACTGCCTCGGCAGATCGGCGACGATCCTGCGTCTCTCGTCCGTCATGGCCCTCACCGGGCGCCTTCGTTGACCTTGGTCGGCGTGAGCCGGTCGACGGTGTTGACAAGGCCGAGCTGGCCGTCCTTGTTCCAGCCCCACGCCCAGAGAGCCGTCGCGCGTGGGGGCGAGCGTGCAGACACCTTGACCGCCGACCGGCGGCGAGACGCTCCACGTGTCGAGCAGGACCGCCGGGCGGCCAACGCTCCGTGCCAATCCGATCTCGCTGAGCGTGCCCCAGGCGCCGCCGTCGGCCATCACCACGTCGCCGCTTGCGACGACGCTGAGGTTGCGGGCGTGGCCGATGACGCTGCAGACGCTGAAGGTGACGCCGCCGGCACGCTTCGCCCCGCGGGCTACCGCACGATGAGCTTGGCCGCCCCCGCCTTGGCCGTCGCGTTCCAGGCGAGGTCCACGGCGGTGATGGCGTATGAATAGGTCCCCCGGGCCAGGCCGGCACTGTACACGTACGTCAGCGGCGCGTTCGTGGGGCGCAGCCCCACGTAGCTGGTCTGCAGCGCCCAGCGGCCCTTCTTGATCACGAGGGTCACGTATGCGCTGCCGCAGCCGGGCGTCGCGTCGTCGATGCGGAAGCTCAGCGTCACCGGTCGGCCGCGCCGCGCCGACACATTGTTCGCCCGCGCGACCGGGGCGCGCGTATCGATGTTGACGTAGCCGGCGTCGTGGGCCGGCTCCGCGGTGGCGGAGTCGCTCGCGTAGAAGAGGATGTGGTGCGCGCCCTCGGCCGTCACCGGCACACTGACGCTGTCGCCAGCCTGGGAGCCCCACGTCGCGCCGCCATCCGTCGAGAAGTGGATCGTGCGCCCCGAGCCGTCGCCCCCGCTCGCCGTGATCGGCACCGTCTGGGCGGCGTTCAGCCAGCCGCTCGCGGCGTCGGCCGCGAAGGCATACGAGCTCGAGCTCGTGGGGAAGGGGACCAGCGCGGCGGTGAAGTGGAGCCCGTCCCCGGTCCGCGCGATCTGGGTGACGGAGACGCCGGTCTTTGCCCCCGAGTAGGCTGTGCTGTTTGGGGTCGTCGCCGGGCCGAGCGAGCCGCCGGGCTCGTAGAAGTCGCCGGCGTTCGCCGGGCTGCCCTTCTCGATCTCCTCGAGGCCGTCGGCCTCCATGAGCCGGACGAGCTTGTGGCTCGTGTTCGAGTTGTTGAAGGCGTAGTTCTCCCCCGTCCCGTCGAGTGTGGCGTCGATGTGCCAGACGAGCAGGCCGTCGGTGGGGAAGCCGCTGTCGTTGCCGACCCGCGAGCGGTCCTGGACGAGGAAGTACTCCTTGAACGGGTCGCGGGCCGAGGCGCCGGGCATCACGATGAGCGCGTCCGGGTCGGTGCCGCTGGGCGCCAGGGTGTAGCCGCCGGGCGCCCCGGAGCAGACCTGTGGCGCAAGCCAGTCGAGTACCCACTTGCTGAACCCGTTGTGATCGCCCCAGTTGCCGTCCATCATGTCGAGCCCACCGACGCCGCCGCTCGGGCCGACGCTCGGGTTGTAGTCGTAGAGGTCCGGCAGCCCGAGGGCGTGCCCGGTCTCGTGGATGGTCACCCGCGGGTTCGAGGCCTGCCGCTGCCACGAGTACTGGGCGAGCGCCTTGCCGTCGAGGCGGAAGCCCGGATCTGTCTGCCAGTGCGTCTGGTAGCCCCACCAGAAGGACGCGAAGGCGCCCTGGGGCCCGGTCCACACGACGATCAGGTAGTCGATCGTGCCGTCGCCGTTGTTGTCGAACTGGCTGAAGTCGGTGGTCGCGTCGTAGGACTGCAGGGCCTGCTTGATGAGCGCCTCGCGGCCGGCGTCCGTCTCGGCGACGGCGCTACGCGGCTGCCCGGTGTGGTACCAGCCGAGCACGGTGCCCTGAATGTCGAGTTGGCCGTAGGAGGAGCGCAAGTAGTAGTCGTGCAGGCTCTCGTAGGGTTTTTGCGCGGGGTCGCCGCTACCGAAGAGCATCGACTGGTAGGTCTGCGCCGAGACGGTCGGCGCGTAGTCCGAGAAGCTGATGAGCAGTGCTGGGATCTTGACCGTGCCCTTGGTCGGCAGGCCGCGCCAGGCTACCGGCGGCAGATCGAGCGGCGCGAGGCCGAGCGCTGCGCGCTCGAGGCGCGCCCGCGCGCTCTGCACGAGCCCGGGTGCGACCTTGTAGTTGCCCAGCGCCTCGGCGCGCCGCAGGGCCTCGCCGAGCTTGCCCTGGCGCTCGAGGCGCGCGAGCTCGCCGGGGCGGGGCGGCTCGAGCGCCCCGGCGGGAGCGGCCAGCGTCGCCAGCAGCAGCAGCGTCGGCAAGAGCGAGACCATGACCGTCCTTACGACTCGCATGGAGGACCTCCTCGCGCCGGACCGCGCGGGCTACCGCACGATCAGCTTCACCCTGGCCGCCTGCGCCATCGAGTCGCCGGCGACGTCCGTGGCAGTGACTGCATAATCATAGGCCCCCGGGGCCAGGGTGGCACGGAGCCTGTACGTGAGCGGCGCGTTCGTGGGGAGCAGCCCCAGGCTCACCGTCTGCAGCAGCGCGCGGCCCTTCAGGATCGCGATGGTCACATCGGCGCGGCAGAGGAGGCGGCGCTGATCGTGGGGCTGGCGCCTCCGGCGACGTCGAGTCCTGCCCCGAAGGCCGTCTCAGGGTACGAAGCAGTCGTGCAACAGGACGGCTGCCGGCAGGCGCTCGGCCGCCTCGCCGACGGTCACCACCGTGAGCGTCGCACCGATGCTCGGCGGCACCGTCGCCGCGCCCAGCTCGCACGAGCAGCCGTAGGCGGAGTCGGTCTGGAAGCCCACGATCAGATGGTCGCCGCGCCGGCCGACAGATGTGACCGTGCCACTGACGACGAGCGCAGCGGTCCTGTAGTCGGAGTAGAAGTGATCGCCCTTCATGGCCTCGGCCAGCTGATGGGGCGTCGCACGCCTGACCGTCATCCCTCTGACCGACTGAATGCCGCCCAGCACGAACCCGCCGACGCCCGCGGCGACGACGATGAGCACCACGACGGCGATGATCAGCCACCTGTACCTCTTCATGAGCGAGTACTCCTCATCGACTCAGGGAGCAGGAGCGATGCTACGCCGTTGCCTGACCGTGGCAACCGTACGCCCGCGTGCGCACGTCGGCACGTCGCCCCGCGGCATCACGCGCCACGAGCGACCGCCGCAGCAGCAGCAGGAGTGCCTGGCGGCTCGCCTCACGTCGTCATTGGCGCGGTTGCGGCTGCATCTGCCGCCGCCTCCGCTTCGGCCAGCGCGAGGGCCTCGTTGCCGGCCTCGATGGAGGGCCCGGCCGGTCCGCCGTAGAGTCTGCGGAAGATGTAGAAGCAGGGTAGCCCTGAGAGCAGCGCGATGGTGCCGGCGATGCCGTACCAGCCGATGTTGATGCCCAGCACCTTGAAGCCCGTGATGCCGAAGATGGTCGTGCCACGGTCGATCGCGTTCACGTAGATCGTGAACAGGACGATGAGGATCGGCGGGATGATCATGGCGACCATCCCCGCGGTGCCGAACGGGACCCTGAACGGGCGCTTGAGCCCAGGTTCCTTCGTGCGCAGGCGCACAGCGGAGATGAAGATGAGCACGTAGGACGAGGTGAAGAGGATCACGTCGATGACGACGAGGTTCTGGAAGGGGCCGATGATGAGGATGGCGTTGACGACGGCGAGAAAGATGATGGCGACCACCGGCGTGCCCCAGCGCTTCGAGACGCCCGCCACGCGCTTGGGGAAGAGGCCGTCGGCCGCGATTGCGAAGAACGGCCGCGCGCCCGAGGCCAGGTAGCCGAGGTAGAGGGCGAGATTGCCGAGGAGCGCCGAGGCGAGCAATGCGACGCCGAGGGCGGAGCCGCCGAGCGTGCGGCCGATCTCGACGAACGACACATACCCTCCGCCTGCCTGCGTCGCCCAGTGTGCCCAGTGTCCGTAGCCGGCCAGGCCGGCCACGGTGGGCAGCACGTAGAGGGCGATGATGAAGGGCACAGCCAGCATGAGGGCGCGCGGGATGATCTTCTGCGGGTTGCGGATCTCCCCGGACAAGGTCGACATCGACTCGTAGCCCGAGTACATCCAGACGCCGATAGCGAGGCCGACGCCGAGGGCGCCGCTGGTGCCGAAGATCGGCACGCCCGGCGGCGTGAGCGGCGTGAACGGGTTGAACTGCCACTTCGCCAGGCCCACGACGATGAGCACGACAAACGGCGCGATGATCAGCACCGAGAAGAGCGTGGAGCCGACTGCCACGAGGTTGACGCCCAAGACGTTGACGACCGTGAAGACGGCGATCAGCGTCCAGCCGATGACGTAGAACCAGAGCTGGCTGAAGTGCATCCAGTTCTGCAGGTAGCCGACGGCGAGCACGATGTAGACCGATGAGTCGACGAAGGTGGAGAGCGACCACCACCAGGCAGTCTGGAAGCCCCAGAAGTCGCCCAGTCCGCGGCGCGCCCAGACGTAGAAGCCGCCCTCGCCGGGGAGGGCTGAACCCAGTTCGCTGGCGATGAGCGCCATGGGCATGCTCCAGAAGATGGGCAGCAGCAGAAGGAGCAGGATGGTCAGCCCCGGGCCCGATGAGGAGACCATGTCCTCGATGCCGAACGAGCCGCCGGCGACGAGGATGTAGATCATGAAGAAGACCGTAACGAGGCGGACCTGGGATCGCTTCAAGCTCCTGGTCGCCGTCTCGCTTGAGAAGTCCGAGCTCATTCTTCCTCCTTCAAGTTTGCGAGCGGACCCGAGCGCGCAGATTCGTCCCGTGGTCTGCGCGCGGCTTCTCCGCACTCATGGGCATGTGGCTCCCACACGGCCACCGGCGCTTCCTCTACGAAGTTGGCGCGAAGCGACCTGTCGGCGTTGGCGGGCCACTCGGCGACAACGACGGCCGATCGGCGCGTGGCCTTTGCTGGCTAGCGCCGGCAACTGCCGGTTCCTTGGCTCACGCGCCAGATTCATCGTCGCGAGACCCTCCCTGCGGGTCACGTAGGCCGGCACCGATGGCCAAGCGATTGCACAGACAATCGGAAGGCTGGGCGTGGAGGTGGAATCGCAAGATGTCCCGTCGCGGAGCGGCCTAGGGCTGCGGCGCCGCGTCCCTCAGGTAGGCCAGCACCATGGCTTGCCAGAGCCGGTAGGTGCCCTCGTGGTCGAAGTGCTCCTGGTCGGCCGCGTACTCCACCGCGAGTCCCTCGACAATGGCGACGCTTAGTCCGGCGAGCTTGTCGAGATCCGGGGTGCCGCCGCGACCGGCCGCCAGCGTCTGCCGGTTGAGCTCCCTCGCCTCCGCGTAGTCGGCGGCAAGACCCGCGCGCAGCCGCTCGTCGCGCATGATGCGAGGGAGGAGCTCGTAGAAGGCGCGGAACCCTCTCCAGTCGGCGGAGATCTGCCGCTGTTCGTCGATGAGCACACACACACGCTCATCCGGCGACTCGATCTTGTCGAGTCGCTCGCGCAGGGCCGCGTCCTCGGACTGCATGAGGTCCTCGAAGATGGCGTCAACGAGTCCCTGCTTGCTCCCGAAGTAGTATGAGACCAGCGCCCGGTACTCGCCCGATTCCTCCTCCACGGCTTGGAGCGTCAGCTTCGAGTAGCCCTTCTCTGAGAGGATCCGTTTGGCGGCCTCGAGAATGCGCATCGCGGTCGCCGACGTGGCGATGTCCCTGTCCTGCGCCGTCCTCTTCCGTACTGCCACCTGATGTCTCCTCTCGAACGCCGGGTCTTGCGTCCGTGGTTTGTTTGGTCGTACAGTAAACACACGTCAATGCAAATACAAGAGGGCTGCCCCATCTCCTGCGCTGGGCGGCTCTAGGGCAAAGGAGCAGCAATGTCGCCAGCAGCCGATCGCCCGCTGACCGGGAGTCTCGATGGATCGACGCCCGCCTCACTGGGCCTCCGCATGCCGGCCGAATGGGAGCCGCACGAGCGCTGCATCCTGGCTTGGCCGACGGAGCTCCGCGTCGACTCTGTGTGGGGTGAGCACTTCCTGCTCGCCAAGGCCAGCTATGCCGCCGTCGCCCACGCGATCAGGCGCTTCGAGCCGGTCCTGATGCTGGCGCGTCCCGGCGAGGGCGGAGTGGCGCGCAGCTACTGTGGCAGCGACATCGACGTGGTCGAGATGCCCATCGATGACTCCTGGCTGCGCGACAGCGGCCCCATCTTTGTGACGCGGCCGGACGGGACGCGGGCCATCACCGACTTCGTCTTCAACTCCTGGGGCGGCAAGTATCTCCCCTTCGACGACGACGCCGCCATCGGCAGGAGCCTGGCCGAGCACTTCGGCGTCGAACGGTTCGCGGCCCCGATGGTGCTCGAAGGCGGCGGCATCACCGTCGACGGCGAAGGAACGCTCATCACCACCGAGAGCTGCCTGCTGCATCCGTCGCGCAACCCCGGCCTGACCAAGGACGAGATGACGCAGATGCTCAAGGACTACCTCGGCGTCACCAAGGTCATCTGGCTCAAGTCCGGGCTCGGCCTCGATGAGGACCCCGACACCGACGGCCACGTCGATGGCGTCGCCGCCTTCGTAGGACCGAGTCGCGTGCTGCTGCACATGATCCGCGACCCGCAGCATCCCGACTACGAGAACCTGATCGAGAACCGGCGGCGGCTGGAGACGACAGATGCGCTTGGGCGGCAGATCGAGGTCGTCGAGTTCGACTTGCGCAGCCGTCCGGTCCTGGTCGGCGACACGCCGATAGTGGAGAACTACGTCAACTCGTACTTCGCCAACGGCGCACTCGTGGTACCCACCAGCGGCACTGGTGACGACCTGGCTGCGCTCGAGGCGCTCGCGGAGATCGTCCCGGACCACGAAGTCGTCGGCGTTCCCTGCCCGGTCATCGGCTACGGCGGCGGCGGCATCCACTGCATCACGCAGCAGGTTCCCAGGGTCCCCTCGCTGGAGTAGTTGCGTCCCCTCTCGGGCGAAGTGGAAATCCCCGCGAGAACAAACGCGCTCGGGCACGGTGCCTGCCGGATCGAGGGTCCGACGTAGGGCTCGGCATCAAGGCGCCGCGGCGGGCGGCATGGCCACAGCGCACGCAGACGCCCAGCGATTGGTCCGCGAGTCTTCACGGCAGTGTCAACGTGCGCCGCCCAGTCGCTTGCCTGCCGGATGTGCCACAATGCTGCGCCTTGACTAGAACTGGGCGACGAGCAGCCGGCGACCGCTGCCCGACGGTTCTCGCCGCACACTGGTGCTTGGCGCGCCGGTGCCGTTGTCTCGCCGGGCGTCCCATTGCTGCGGATGAGGATCGCCCGGAATCGGCTCGCCGTTCTCGGTGACGCATGTCTTCTGCCCGGAGAAGGACGCGCCGTCTGCCGCCAGGGTGATCGAGAACGTGTACCCAAACCAAAGCGTCCCTCCGGCCAAGTGGTGCGCGAGGTCTCCGCTCAGGGTACTCCCGACCACGGTGCCTTTGAGCGTCGCGAAGGCACCGTCAGGGGCATCCCAACGGCCGCTCACTGAGCCTCCGGTCTGGGTGAACCTGATCCCGCTGAACCCGTCGTAGCCCAACCACACCCCGGTCCAGCCGAGTTCGAACTGCGCAAGCATGGTGCGCAGATTCTTCCACACCGGCCCCGAGAAGGCCTTGTTGCTCACGTACAGCCTCGTGATCGTCTGGGTGTCGACCGAGAAGCCGAACCACTTCTGCATCAACGCAAGGTCGGGAGGGTACTTCTGGGTCTCGGGAAGCTTCGTGGCGGCGTAGTTCATCGCATCGAGGTACTTCTGCCAGATGTCGTGGAGCTGCTTGACAGATCCTCCGGCCTTAGCCTTCCTCTCCAGCTGGTCGAGCCAAGGCAGGGCCTCCGTGGCGACACACCCCATGTACTCGATGTTGCGCTCCTGGTAGAGCTTGTCACCGTTGGACGGATCGTCGCCGTTGCTCTCCTCGAGCGCGTGGGTGACCTCGTGCCACACCGTCTGGCCCCAGGCGTTTCGCGCCGAGGCGGGGAGCGTGCGCGGGTCCTTTGAGAAGGTGATCACGTCGGGTTCGGGACCGTACTGGGCGTTGGGCGTACTGCCGTCCGCCGAGCGCAGGGCTGGATCGACCCGGATGGTGCACCCCGCGAGCCGCGCCCGATACTTGGCGAGCGCTCCCAAGTCGGTGACCTTGGCAAAGCCGTCGTTGTCCCAGCGGCTCATGAAGCCCTGCATCAGCGAGTAGGTGGCGCCGCGCAGCGTCTTGGGTGCCGCTGACGCCACGGACCCGGGGAGCGCCACGGTGCCGAACACCACGAGGACGCTGAGCGCGAGCGCCCCGAGAACCCCGCACTGCGCACCGCGGCCCGTCGCGACCCTGCCCCTGCTGCCCACGTCGCACCTCCGTAGTCTGACTGCCCCTCGCACAGCGACTCCAGCTCAAATAGTAGCATCGACGGCCCGGCGCCAGTGTGGGGCTCGGGGCCGCGAGAGCATACGGCTCCCGGTCGTCGGGTCTCCCTCGGTCCCGTCGCGATCAGAGAGAGAGCGGCACTGCGTCACCGGCTGGGCAGCAGTGGCGGCGGACGGGCGACGAGGAGGTGCCACCATTCTGTAACCCTGGTCACGTGCGGCGGGCCACTGGGAGCAGGCGCCACACGGCATGAAGGGGCAGCAGACGCGGCGAGCGCGGTGTCGCAAGGAGACGCAGCCGGCCCCATTCCGCGCCATCCAAGACCGAGCATTTGGGTTGCAGAATGGTTGCAGGACGGGGCTGAGCGGAGGGCGGCGCCGGAAGAATCCCTGCAAATGGATGGTAGCGCATACGGGATTCGAACCCGTGTTACCGCCGTGAGAGGGCGGCGTCCTAGGCCCCTAGACGAATGCGCCACGCAAGAACGGGGCTGCGCCGCCAGGTGGTCCGGCGGCGGCGAACTAGGGTAGCACAAGTCCCGGCGGCGGCAAAACCTCGGAGCCCGCGGCTACGGGATGCCCGGGGCGGGCTGGTATGCTTCGCGGTACCTTCGGCCAGCCGACGTGGAGGGCTCCTTGGCTCGCGAGGCGCCGCACACGAGTCACAGCACACAGCACCTCACCGACGTGCGCACGCGCCGCGTGTACGCGCGCGTCGGCGACGGCTGCGCGACCTTCGGTTGGGACTACCCGGGCAGCACACTCCTGCAGGTGAGGATCCTGCGCTCGGAGCGCGGCTTCGCGCGCGACGCCGAGGCGGGCGGGGAGCGCGGAGACGAGGGAGGAGCCGGCCAGGTCGTCGTGTACGACGACGTCACCGGCTCGTTCCGCGACACCGGTCTCAAGAACGGGGCGGCGTACTTCTACACGATGTTCGCGCACCAGATCGGCGTCGCCGACGCCGGGACCGGCGACGCCGACGACGCCGGCCGCGCCGACGAAGCGGCCGGAGCATCCGCTGGCGGGTGGGTGCGCTGGAGCGAGCGCCGGCTCCGGCCGCAGGCCCAGGGAGCCGGCGCGACGGTCTCGCTCCCGGATCGCTGTCGCGCCGCCGCCGACCGCTGTCGCGGTACATGGGCGCGCGTGCGCCGCGCCTTCGGCCGCAGGACGATGCTCGGCGCGCTGCTCGTGGCCGTGTGCGTCGTCGCACTCGCGGCGGCGCTCTCTGCGGCGCTGCCCGGCGCGGCGGCTGCCAAGGCGACCGCGCCTGCGGATCCCAACGCCGCCTACGTCACCGCCGCGCTCGCCGATCCGCAGGTAGCGGCCGTGCTCCAGGGTGTGACCTACAAGTCGAGCGTCAAGACGTGGGGAGGCACGGCGGCGACCCCCGCCGGCGCCACCGTCACATTCACCTGGCCGGCCGCGGCCAAGCGGGACGTCACGGCGACCTGGCCGCTGGTCAAGTCCCGGGACAACGGCGTCCCCGTCCCGCCGTACACGGTCGTCAAGCACCATCTCCGTATCCAGGATCTCACGGCGCTCAGCGTCGACGTCCTCCAGGGCGGCGGCGCCCTGAGCCAGATCGTCCAGATCGTCCAGATCATGCCCGAGGACGGCGAGACCGCCTTCAAGCTTCTCGAGGAGACCTGGCCGCCGCTCTCCTGGTTCCCCTGGTTCACGGCGAGGCCGTGGGTGCTGCTGCCGGTGTTCCTCGTGATCGGGCTTGTCGTCTTCGCGCGAGCCTGGCGGCGTTCGCGCGCCTGGAACCGCCGTCTGCCCTCGATGACGCGGCACGACCGGCAGTTCATCGGCCGGCTCGCGGTGATCCTCTTCCTGGTCGCCGGCCTCGCCTGGCAGGTCTACGAGGCCTTCTACGCGGCGACGGCGCCGGCCGTCGACCCCAACGGGGTCAGCGCCGGCCAGCTCGCCGCGCTCCCGCTGCTCCTGTTCCCGCCGGCGGTCTTCCTTGCCGCGTTGATCCTCGAGCTCAGCCCCCTGCCGCACCGCTTCGCCTGGGGCCTGATCTCCCTGCTTGCCGGCGCCGGCGGCTTCTACTGCCTCGCCATCGCCGTCACGAGTACGGCGAACAACCTGAACCTCTCCTACTACGTCCTGCTCGGCATCCTGTGCCTGCTCGCCGCGCCGCGCGCCTTCGGCGCCGGGCGCATGGGCTGGAGCCGCAACAGCCTGCCGCGGTACGCGTAGCCGAGCGTCGGCCGCGCGCGTCCGGCTCGCGCCGCCCTGCTCCAGCGCGGACCACTCACAGCGACCTCCCAGCGGCGCCTCAGCGCCTGCCCAGATGCGTGCGTCACACTCCTCCGTGCTCCCCGTAGACAGGCAGAGAGGAGAAGGATGCGCAAGTCAGTCGCGGCCCTTCGCACCGCGTCGCTCACCGCCGTCGCGGCCCTGACCGTGGCGATCTCGGTCGCCGCCTGCGGCTCGTCGACGACGGCGACCACGGCCCAGGCGAAGGCGTCCGGCGCCCCCCAGGCCGGCGCGGCGAGGGGCGGCCCCAGCAGCATGTTCAGCAGCCAGCTCGCCGCGCTCGTCACCAACGGCACGATCACCGCCGCTCAGCAGAAGAGCATCGTAGCGGCGCTCAAGAGCTCGATGGGCTCGGCGATGCCGGGTGGGCAGGGCGGGCAGCCGTCCGCCGGCGCGACGCCCGGCGCTCAACCGTCCGCCGGCGCCACGCCGGGCGCGCAGATGCAGGGTGGTCCGCCGGACATGAGCTCGCTGTTCACGACGGCGCTCGACCCGCTGGTCAAGGCCGGCACGATCACCTCGGCGCAGGAGACGGCGGTCATCGCGGCGCTCTCCACGCGCCCGCAGGGCGCGCCGACGGGTGCACAGCCCAGCGCGCAGCCGACCAGTCAGAGCAGCAGCACGACGCAGATCTGACGCTGCTCGAGGCGGCGGCCGGACCCGGCAGGGCCGGGCCGCCGCTTCAGCGCTGGATCAGCTCTACCGAGTTGCCGTCCGGATCGCCGACGAAGGCGATGCGCGGGCCCGTGCCCTCGAGGAGGTACGGCTCTCGCTGGATCGCGCCGCCGGCGGCCACGATCCCCGGCAACACCGCGTCGATGTCCTCGACGTCGAAGGCGAAGTGGCCAAAGCGGTCGCCGCCCTCGTAGCCGTCGTCCTTGCCCCAGTTGTAGACGAGCTCGATGGCGAAGTTGCCCTCGGGCGGCGCGATGAACACCAGCGTCGCCTTGCCCTTCTCGAGCACCGATCTGCGGCTCTCCGTCATCCCCAGTGCTCCGTAGAACGCGAGTGCCGCGTCCAGATCCCTGGTCCTCGTCGCCACGTGCACGAACTTCATCTCGACCCTCCGTTCTGGGCGGGCCGGCGTTGCCGCCGGCGCGGCGCCCTCGGCTATACTGCCGGCATGTCTATCACCCCGTTCGCCGAGAAGGTACCCGTCTTCGGCGCCGAAGCGTTCGTCCACCCGGACGCGACGATCATCGGCGACGTCGTGCTCGAAGACGGCGCCAACGTGTGGCCGGGCGCCGTCCTGCGCGGCGACGTCGAACGCATCCTGCTCGGCAGCCACACCAGCTTTCAGGACAACTCGGTGGCGCACACCGACCCGGGGTTTCCGATCGTGATCGGCCCCGACTGCGTGATCGGCCATCAGGTGATCGTGCACGGCGCCACTATCGGCGCGCGCTGCCTGATCGGCATGGGCAGCACGCTGCTCAACGGCTGCGAGATCGGCGACGAGTGCATCGTCGGCGCCAACGCGCTGGTCACGCAGGGCAAGAAGTTCCCGCCGCGCAGCCTCATCATCGGCGCGCCGGCCAAGGTCGTGCGCGAGGTCACCGACGAGGACCTCGCGCCGCGCGCGGAACTGCGCGACCGCTATATGCGCCGTTCCGCCCGCTATGCCGAGCTCGGCCTGGGCGCCGACCTCTCGGCGTTCCGCCGCTAGGACCGCTCGCGGCGTGGCGGCCATCTCCGACGCCGACACCTTCTTCGCCGCCGACCGCGCCGCGTGGCGCCAGTGGCTCGCGGCGCACCACGGCTCCGCGCCCGTCGTCTGGCTTCTCATTCACAAGAAGCACGTCGCGGATCCGAGCGTGACCTACGACGAGGCCGTCGAGGAAGCACTGTGCTGGGGCTGGATCGACGGCCTCACCAATCGCTGGGACGAGCGCAGCTACGCCGTGCGCTTCACGCCGCGCAAGCCCGGGAGTGTGTGGAGCGAGAGCAACGTCGCCCGCGTCGAACGCATGATCGCCGAAGGCCGCATGACGCCGGCCGGGCAGGCGCTCGTCGACGAAGCCAGGCGGCGCGGGACGTGGGACCAGGCGGCGTCCGGCAGACTCGAGGTGACGCCGCCAGATCTGGAGGAGGCGCTTTCGGTGGACCCGGCGGCGCTTGCGCGCTGGCGCGACTGGGCGCCGACCCACCGCCGCCAGTACATCTACTGGGTCCTCGACGCCAAGCGCCCCGAGACACGGGCCCGCCGCGTCGCCGAGGTCGCGCGCCGCGCCGCGGCGGGCCTCAGGCCGGGCGAGAAGGACTAGCGGGCGGAGCTCAGTCCGCGGTGATCAATCGCCCAGGTGCTCCTTCACCGCTGCGACGAGCAGCGGCAGCACCTCACCGCCCGGCCCCTTCAGGAAGATCGTCGCGCTCGCCGTCAGCGCGTCGCGCTCCGGGTTCACGTCGACGACCGTCGCGCCCGCCTCGTGCGCGAATCGCGGCATCAGGGCGGCCGGGTACACGACCCCGGAGGTCCCCACCACGAGCATGACGTCGCAGCCTTTGCTGAGCGTCTCGGCGCGTTCGATGGCGTCCGCCGGCAGCGCCTCGCCGAACCACACGACGTCCGGCCGCAGGTACGCGCCGCACTCGGGGCAGCGCGGCGGCTTCTCCGCCTGCTCCGCGAAGTCCGCGAGGGCGAAGCCGGCGTGAGTCCCGGGCACGCACTTGAAGCGGTTCATGCTGCCGTGAAGTTCCACCACGTCGCCCGAGCCGGCGCGCTGGTGGAGGCCGTCGATGTTCTGCGTGACGACGGCCACGCGCGGCAGCAGGCGTTCGAGCTCGGCGATCGCCACGTGGCCCGGGTTGGGCTCCGCCGCGGCCGCGGCGCCGAACCGGTGCTCGTACCACGACCACACGAACTCGGGGTCGCGCTCGTAGGCCTCGGGCGTGGCGAGCTCCATCGGGTCGTACTGCGCCCACAGGCCGGTCTCGGGCTCGCGGAAGGTCGCGATGCCCGACTCCTTGCTGACGCCGGCGCCGGTGAAGACCACCAGCCGGCGCGAACGCGCCAGCGCGCGGGCCGCCGACTGCAGGTGCGGATCGTCCATCGCGAAGTCCTCCTTGGTCACGCCACCCACCACCAGAGCGCGAACGTCGCCGCCAGCCACACCATGAGCACGGCGGAGACCCCCAGCAGCACGAAGCGCGTGATGTTGTGGCGCCTCGTGAGCACGGCGACGGCGATGAACAGCGGGAACGCCACGAGCACGAAGCGCTGGTAGGAGAGAAGCGGCGTCTTGCCCGCCGGGAAGAAGAGCGGGTAGATCAGCAGCACGAGCGACCACGCGGTGTAGGAGAGCGGGAGCTTGCGGATCGCGGCGATCGCGACCGCCGCCCAAGCGACCAGCGTCACCCAGGGGACGACGGTGCGCTGCATGATGCGGTTGGTGACGCTGCCCGGGCGCAGCGGCGACGCCCACAGGCTGGTGCTCGCGCTCACGACGCGCCCCACCGCCCGCACGGCGATGTACGTCGCATAGCCCACCGCGCTGAACGGCGACGAGAGCTTGCGGCCCCAGTGGCGCTGCGCGTCGGCGAACAACAACGGCTGGCCGAACTTCCACTGGAGATAGGCCATGTAGATGCCCATCCCCAGCGGCAGCAGCAGGAGCCAGAGCGTGCGCGGCTTGAGGACCGCGCGCGCCCACTCGCGCCAGCCCTTGGCCTGCTCCTGCTCCACCATCAGCAGGGCGAGCGGGATGACGAGGAACAGCCCGGTGTTGCGGGTGAGCACGGAGAGCATGCCCGCGACCCCGGCGAGCGCCCAGTGCCGGCGCTCGGCGAAGTAGAACGCGGCCACCGAGAAGAGCAGGAACAGCGACTCGCTGTACACGGAGGTGAGGAAGAAGCTCGTCGGGAAGAAGCTGAGGAAGGCGACGGTCCAGGCGGCCACCGGCGCGTCGAACCGCTTCGCGACCATGCGGTAGAGCAGCCATAGCGCGAGCGCGATCGCGACCCACGAGACGAGGGTGCCGGCGAGCACGTAGTTGCCGGTGACGTACCTGACGTAGCGGATGATGAACGGGTAGAGCGGGAAGAACGCCTCGCTGTGCACGAGGTGATAGCCGTCCGAGGCGATGCGGATGAACCACTGGCCGTCCCAGTTGGCCCAAGGGTCGGCGAGGCGGTCGGGCACGAACCCGTGCCACAGGCCGTGCTTGTGGTCGTACATGCCCTTGCCGATGGCGCGCACGCCGATGCGCGAGATCACTCCCCAGCCGGTGGTCAGCATGATCATCCGGCTGACGAGGAACGCGACCACCGCCCACAGCGGCGGCGAGATGAGCGAGACGCGCTCTACCGTAGCGTTCGCGTGGGCTTCCGCCGGGATGCCGACCGTCTGCGGGGGTTCCGGGGGCGTGGGGTCCAGTGTGTCCATGTCGTCAGGGGGCGCCGCGAGAGATGCGCCGGCGGCGCGCAGGTACTACGCTACCGCACAGAGCGGCGGGGGGCGAACGCCGGGGGCGGCAGAGGAGCGTGGCGCATGGGAGCCGAGGGCAAGCAGGAGCACCCCTACGTGGCGCACTACGACGAGCCGGACGCCCCGGACGCCGCGGATGCCGCCGAGGCGCGGCGCGATGCCGAGGCGCTCGCGCAGGCCGACCGCGAGTCGGCGCGCCAGATGGACTTCGCCCGCTGGCGCGCTCCCCGCTACATCGCCGGCCTCCTGCTCGCCTGCCTGAGCATCGCCGGCGGCGCGGTCGCCGTGATGTCGGCGCTCGCGGCGCTCACGGCCGGCTCCGGCCCCGTGAACCTCGTCACGACCATCGACGCGTCGGGCGCACGCTCGGAGACGCTCTCCTCGGGCCAGTTGTACCTGCTTGCCGGCGTCATCGTGGCGCTCGAGGTCGTGCTCGTCTGGGCCGCCATACTGCTCTTCTCGAGGCGGCTCCACCCGGGACAATGGGTCGCGGTGGGGTTCATGGCCGCCGCCTCGACGGCCGCCGTGGTGGTCGCGCTGAGCTCCGGCAGCGTGCTGCTCGGCGGCACCGAGTGGCCCTATATCGTCGCGTTCCCGCTGATCGTCCTTGCGGCGCTGCTTGAGCTGCTGCGCATCCGCCGCCTGCGCGCGCGCTGGGGCGAGTGAGATGCTCGCGTGATCGAACAGCCGGTCGAGACGCCACAAGGCGCAGCCGCCTCCGAAGTCTCATCGGACACGGCGGCCGTCGCGCCGCCGCCGGACGCCGGCGTCGCCGGCGCGTCGTCCGGCGCAGCCGCGGCGCGGTCCGTCGAGGTCGAAGTCGCGCGCAGGGGCGGCGGCCTGCGCGTGCTCGCCGCCCTCGTCATGCTGCCGTGGCTGCTCGGATACGGCGTCATCGGCACCTGGACGGTGGTGCGCGGCGCGAGCGCCGCGGCCTCCGGCCTCAAGAGCTTCGACGCCGGCTACACGCGCCTGGTGAGCCCGGCCGGCGTGATCCTGGTCGGCGCCCTCCTGCTCGCCGCGTTCGCCGTTCTGCTCGCGACCAGCATGCTGCTCATGCTCGGCGGCCGCGGCGCCACGTGGACGGCGGTCGCCGTCACCGCCGTCCTGCTCGTCGCCGGGTCCGTGTGGGCGGCGGTGCGCGGCGGCCTCAGCCCCATCCTCTGGGTACTCTTCTTCTTCGGCCTCGTCTACGTCGTGGCCGTCGCCATCGTCGCGCTGATCCGCGTGACCCGCGCTCCGGGCCGTGACGGGAACGCACCACTATGAGAGGGCCGCGCACATGAGCACGAGCATCTTCGTCGGGCACGCCAAGCCGCCGGCCAACACCGTCAGCGGCCAGATGTACACGATCCTCAGCGTCGTGTGCGAGGTCGAGATGGACACCGGCGTGATCGTCGCAGCCGAGTTCACCGTCGCCACGGACCTCGCCAAGGACTACCTGAACCGTCTCCTCGCCGGCCGCGACCTCGGCACGGACGAGGACGCCATCGTCGAGGAGCTCGAGAAGTGCTACTTCTCGGGCACGCAGAAGGCGCTCATCCAGGCCTTTCGCGACATGGCCAAGCGGTATCGCACGCAGGCGGGCTGAGCCGCGATCCGTCGCACGACCGCGTTGGCGCCGCTTGTCCGGTCGCTGGTATAGTCCAGCGCAACGGAGCTACGCCACGCATCAGGAGGGACGCATCGCATGAGCGCCATCGAAGGAATCAAGTCGTTCGACCCGCCGCGCCGCGTGCTCATGGGCCCCGGGCCTTCGGACGTCGATCCGCGCGTGCTCGCCGCCATGGCGCGGCCCACCATCGGCCACCTGGATCCCGAGCTCGTGCGCATGATGGACGAACTCAAGGAACTGCTGCGCTACGCTTTCCAGACCGAGAACCGTGTGACGTTCCCGGTCTCGGGGCCCGGCTCGGTCGGCATGGAGACGTGCTTCGTGAACCTCGTGGAGCCGGGCGACAAAGTGCTCGTCTGCATCAACGGCGTGTTCGGCGGCCGCCAGCTCGAGAACGTCAAGCGCTGCGGCGGCGTGCCGGTGGTCGTCGAGGACGACTGGGGCACGCCGGTCTCGCTCGACAAGCTCGAGGCCGCGCTCGCCGCCGAGCCGGACGTGCGCCTCGTCTCGTTCGTGCACGCCGAGACGTCGACCGGCGTGCGCAGCGACGCTGAAGCGATCGCGGCGATCGCCCACGCGCACGGCGCGCTCGTGATCGCCGACACCGTGACGTCGCTGGGCGGCATCCCAGTACTGGTCGACGAGTGGCGGCTCGACGCCGTCTACTCCGGCACGCAGAAGTGCCTGAGCTGCACGCCCGGCCTCTCGCCGGTGACGTTCGGCGAGGCGGCTCTCGACAAGGTCAAGGCGCGCACGACCACGTGCCAGAGCTGGTTCATGGACCTCAACCTGGTGCTTCCGTACTGGGAGGGCGGCGCGCGCACGTACCACCACACCGCGCCTATCAACCCGCTCTATGGCCTGCACGAGGCGCTCATCATGCTGGCCGAGGAAGGCCTCGAGGCGGCGTGGCGGCGGCACGCCGAGAACCACGCCGCGCTCGTTGAGGGGCTCGGGAAGCTCGGCGTGCAGATGTTCGTTGAGCCGGCGTACCGCCTGCCCGAGCTCAACCTCGTCTGTGTCCCGGAAGGCGTCGACGACGCCTGGGTCCGCAGCGAGGCCCTCAAGCGCTACGGCCTCGAGCTCGGCAACGGCCTCGGCGTGCTGGCCGGCAAGGTCTGGCGCATCGGCCTCATGGGCACGTCCTGCACGCCGCAGAACGTGCAGCTCTGCCTCGAGGTCCTGGAGACGTTGCTCGGCGAGGCCTCCGGGACGTAGGCCGCCGTCTTGTGCCGCGCTTCACGTTGCCGCCGCGCGCACGCGAGTGCTACGTTTACGGTTCGATCCGCGCCCGCGCGGATCGTCCCTGACGGTGACGCAACGCCGGCGGAGGGAGCCCCGCCGGTCCACGAGGAGGCCCGCATGCCCAACGAAGACGGCACGCCCACAGTAGACGAGCTCAAGGCGAAGGCGTACCAGCCCATGGAAGACGCCATGAAGCTCCACCCCTTCTACCACGGCAAGATCGAGACCACCCTCAAGTGCTGCGTGCGCGACTTCCAGGATTTCGGCATCTGGTACACGCCGGGCGTCAGCGCTCCGTGTCTGGACATCAAGGAAGACCCGGAGAAGGTCTACGAGTACACCAACAAGGGCAATACGGTGGCCGTGATCAGCGACGGCACGCGCGTGCTCGGCATGGGCGACATCGGCCCCAAAGCCGGCATGCCGGTGATGGAGGGCAAGAGCCTCCTCTACAAGTACCTCGGCGGCGTCGACGGCTTCCCGCTCATGGTCGACACCAAGGACCCGGACAAGCTCATCGAGTTCGTCAAGCTGGTGCAGCCTGGGCTGGGCGGCGTGAACCTCGAGGACATCTCCCAGCCGAAGTGCTTCCGCATCCTCGACACGCTGCGCGAGGAGTGCGAGATCCCGGTGTGGCACGACGACCAGCAGGGGACCGCCTGCGTCACGCTCGCCGGGCTCATCAACGCGCTCAAGGTCGTGGGCCGCGACCTGGCCGACGTGAAGATCACCTTCGTCGGCGTCGGCGCGGCCAACGTGGCCATCAGCCGGCTCATCTTCGCCTACGGCGCGGACCCGGCCAAGTGCCGCCTCGTCGACAGCAAGGGCATCCTCCACAAGGGCCGCGCCGACATCGAGGCCGTCAAGGCCGAGTGGGTCGACAAGTGGAAGTACTGCCAGATCACCAACGAGGAGCAGCGCCAGGGCGGCATCGAGGAGGCGCTCAAGGGCGCCGACATCTGCATCGCGCTGAGCAAGCAGGGCCCGGACACCATCCAGAAGGACTGGATCCGCGGCATGGCGCCCGACCCGGTCGTCTTCCTCTGCTCCAACCCGATCCCCGAGATGTGGCCCTGGGATGCCAAGGAGGCCGGCGCCGCCGTGGTGGCCACCGGCCGCAGCGACTTCCCCAACCAGGTCAACAACTCGATCGGGTTCCCCGGGATCTTCCGCGGTACTCTCGACGTGCGCGCCAGGACGATCACCGACGAGATGTGCATCGCCGCGGCCGTGGAGCTCGCCAAGGTCGCCGAGGACAAGGGCCTCAGCGCCGACGCCATCATGCCGACCATGGACGATTGGGAGGTGTTCCCGCGCGAAGCCGCCGCGGTGGCGATGAAGGCCATCGAGCAGGGCGTGGCGCTGAACACCGACCTCACGTTCGAGAAGGAAGTCGAGCAGGCCACGGCGATCATCGCCCGGGCCCGTGGCATGGTGCAGGACCAGATGGCCCTCGGCTACATCCCGATGCCCGAGGGCAGCCGCCCGCCGGCGCCGACCAGGGCGGCCCTCCGGGCCGCCGCCCGCGGCGGCGTGGACTACGCCGGCGAGCTCGCCGACAAGGCCGTCGACGCGATCGGGCCGGCCGCGCAGAAGGCGGCGGACGCCGCCCAGCGCGCGGCCGACGCGGCCGCCGACGCCATCAAGAGGGCGACCGAGCGCAAGAAGGACTAGGCGGCCCAGAGAGAGGGAGCGGAGATGCCGGTGAGGGACCTCGACGTCCGAGAGATCACCGCGGCCGTGCGGGAGCTCTGCATCACGGCCAACTACGACCTGCCGCGCGACGTGTACGACGCGCTCGTCGCGGCCTGCGTGGCCGAGGAGTCGCCCGTAGGGCGCGAGGTCCTCGGCCAGCTCGTGGAGAACGCCGACATCGCGGCGCGCGACCGCGTGCCGATCTGCCAGGACACCGGCTTCGCCGTGATCTTCGCCGAGGTGGGCCAGGACGTGCACCTCACCGGCGGCGACTTCGACGAGGCCATCCACGAGGGCGTGCGCCGGGGCTATGGCGACGGCTACCTGCGCAAGTCCGTCGCCGAGGAACCGGGCCACGCCCGCCGCAACACCAAGGACAACACGCCGGCCATCATCCACACCGACATCGTGCCCGGCGACAAGGTCCGGCTCACGATGATGGCCAAGGGCGGCGGCGCCGAGAACATGAGCTCGCTCAACATGCTCAAGCCGTCGCAGGGCTGGCCCGGCATGAGCCAGGCGGTCGTGGACACCGTGAGCCGCGCCGGCTCCAACCCGTGCCCGCCGGTGATCATCGGCGTGGGCATCGGCGGCACCATCGACGAGGTCACGCTGCTCGCCAAGCGAGCGCTGCTGCGCGACGTCGGCAGCACCCACCCGGATCCGCGCGTCGCGGCGATGGAGGACGAGCTGCTCGAGCGCATCAACGACCTCGGCATCGGCCCGCAGGGCCTCGGCGGCCGCACGACGGCTCTCGACGTGTTCATCGAGGAGATGCCGAGCCACATCGCCAGCATGCCGATGGCGGTCAATGTCCAGTGCCACGCGCAGCGGCACAAGACCGTCGAGCTCTAGAGGAGAGGGGAGGACGCATGGCTGCAAAGAAGATCACGACCCCCCTCATCGACGACGCGGTGCGGGACCTGCGCGCCGGCGACGCGGTGGAGATCACCGGCGTCGTCTACCAGGCGCGCGACGCGGCCCATAAACGGCTCGTCGCGCTCATCGAGGCCGGCGAGGAGCTGCCCTTCGAGCTCCAGGGCGCCGTCGTCTACTACATGGGGCCGAGCCCGTCGAAGCCCGGCAGCGTCATCGGCTCCGCCGGCCCTACCACCAGCGGCCGCATGGACGCCTACGCGCCGCTGCTCATGAAGCGCGGCCTCAAGGGCATGATCGGCAAGGGCCTGCGCACGCAGGAAGTCAAGGACGCGATGCGCGAGTGCACCGCCGTCTACTTCGCCGCCACCGGCGGCGCCGGCGCGCTGCTCGCGCAGCGCATCGTCGGCAACGAGGTCATCGCGTACCCGGAGCTCGGCGCCGAGGCGATCGCCCGGCTCGAGGTCAAGGACTTCCCGGCGATCGTCGTCAACGACTGCCACGGCGGCGACTTGTACGAGGAAGGCCGCGCGCGCTACGCGAAGGCCGAGGCCGAGTAGAGTGTCAGCCGCTGGGCCCGGCGCACTTCGGCTTCGACGTCCCCTACACGGCGCTACCGGGGGGTAACCTCTAGCGCAGCGGATAGAATCCATTCATGAAGGTGACTTCGTGAAGGTGGATCCGTGACCGCGTGGCTGTGGGCGCTGGGGCGCATGCTCGGCCTCGGGGACATGGCGGGCATGCGCCCGTCGCTCACGCTCGCCGTGATCGGCATCGCCTCGAAGTTCGACCTCGGCCCCGGCGTGAGCGCCCCGTTCTTCTGGATGGACCACTGGTTCACGATCCTCATCTTCGTGGTGCTGGCGATCTTCGAGGCGAGCTTCGACAAGGTGCCCAAATGGGACCGACTGCAGGGGCGTCTCACGATGCCGTACCGCCTGGTCGCCGGAGGCGTCGCGGGGGCCAGCGTCATCCACATGGGCTGGCCCGGCTTCGTCGCCGGCGCAGCTGTCGGCGCCGGCATGGCCTGGGCCTCGATGCTCACCAAGAGGCGCTCGCGGCCGCGCTCGGTGTCCAGCGGCGCCGCGCTGAATCTCCTGAGCCTGTACGAGGACCTGGCGGCGCTGCTAGGCACGGTCGTGACGCTCGCGTTCGCGCCGTTCGGCTATGTGATCGCCGGCTTCGAGGGCATCGTGTACTTCGGTGCCCGCTACCGTCACAAGGCCAAGTACCGCAAGCTCAGGGAAGGGGGGTCCGGCAGGTGACGGCGCGCGCCTCCGAGACCGGCGAGCGCCGGCACCTCATGGTGCAGGAGCAACTCGTGCGCCGCGGCATCCGCGACGAGGACGTGCTGGCGGCGATGAGCTCCGTGCCCCGGCACCTCTTCGTGCCGGCGGGCCTGGTCCCCGAGGCCTACGCGGACTCGCCGCTTCCCATCGGCTACGGCCAGACGATCTCGCAGCCGTACATGGTCGCGCTGATGACCGCCCTGCTCGAGGTGGACGTGCGCAGCCGCGTGCTCGAGGTCGGCTCCGGGTCGGGGTATCAGACCGCCGTGTTGGCGGAGCTCGCCGGCGAGGTGTACTCGATCGAGCGGCTCGTCCCGCTGGAGGAGGCCGCCCGCGCCGCGCTGGCGCGGCTTGGCTACCGCAACACGCACACCGTGATCGGCGACGGCACGCAGGGCTGGCGCGAGGAGGCGCCGTACGACGCGATCCTGGTGGCGGCGGCGGCGCCGGAGGCTCCGCCGCCGCTGCTCGAACAGCTGGCCGACGGCGGCCACCTCGTGATCCCGATCGGCCGCCCCTCACGCGACCAGATGCTCATGGTGTACGAACGCAAGGGTGACAGCATCGCGGAGCGGCGCGACACGCGCTGCCGCTTTGTGCCGCTCGTCCCCGACAAGCGCCGCGAGGAGGACGCACTCGCGCCGCCTCGGGCCGCGGCGCCGCCACGGCTGCGCCGCACCGCCGGTGAGGAGGTCACGATGAAGTCGGTGAGCGTCCGCGTCCACGGCCGCGTGCAGAGCGTGTACTACCGCGCCAGCGCGCGCATGGAAGGCGAGCGCCTCGGCCTGCGCGGCTGGGCGCGCAACGCGAGCGACGGCTCCGTCGCCCTGCACCTGCAGGGCGATCCAGCCGTCGTGGACGCCATGCTCGCCTGGTGTCGCGAGGGGCCACCGGCCGCTCGCGTGAGCAGGGTCGAGGTCGCGGATGCGGCAGCGGACGAAGGCTTGACCGGATTCGAGGTGAGGTAGGTGCCGGACAGCGAGAAGCAGCGCGTGACCGTGGACGAGGTGCGTCGCGATCACGAGGTCAAAGTGTTCATCGCCAAGGCCAACGAGAACCTCGGCATCCTCGGCTACACCGAGCACGGCCCGCGCCACGCGAGCCTCGTCGCCGACATCGCCGAGAACGTCCTCCTGCGCCTCGGCTTCACCGAGCGCCAGGCGGAGCTGGCGGCCGTCGCCGGCTATCTGCACGACATCGGCAACGGCATCAACCGCCTCGATCACGGCATCGGCGCGGCGCTCCTCAGCCGGCACGTGCTCAATCGTCTCGGCATGCCGCCCGAGGAGTACGCCGAAGTCATGTGCGCCATCGGCAACCACGAGGAGCAGTACGGCGAGGCGGTGAGCCCGCTGGCGGCGGCCGTGATCCTCGGCGACAAGAGCGACGTACACCACACCCGCGTGCGCGTCCTCGATCCCGACACGGACGACATCCACGACCGCGTCAACATGGCCACGACGCACTCGTTCCTCAACGTCGACTCCGAGGATATGACCATCACGCTGGAGCTCGAGATCGACACGTCCATCATCCAGGTGATGCACTACTTCGAGATCTTCATGGCGCGCATGGCGATGTGCCGGCGCGCGGCCGAGTTCCTGGGCTGCACGTTCAGCATCGTGGCCAACGGGACGCGCCTGCTGTAGGTGGCGCGCCGGTGCACGGGTAGTCGTGGCGCTGGGTACGGTATCCTGAGAGCAACGCGAATGGCGGAGGTGCCACGGTGGGGAGAGCCGAGACAATGGCGAAGACAACGGCGCGGCGCAGGCGGCGCGGAGGATTCGTCGTCGGCGCCGTGGCCGGCGCCGTGGCGGGGCTGATGCTGGCGCCCAGGAGCGGCAAGGAGACGCGAGCGCAGCTCTTCGGCGAGGGCGGCTTCGGCGGCCAGGTCGATAGGGTCAAGGGCGCGCTGGGCGCCGGCAAGGACTCCGCCGCCGACCAGTCCGAGGCGCTCAAGCGGAAGATCGAAGAGACCCGCGAGCGCTTGCGCCAGCAGGTCGTCGACGCCGACGATTCGCCGGCGGACGAAGCGCCGCCTGAGTGAGAAGAGCCGCGTGACGAAGAACTGGCTGAGGGCGGCGGCCGCATCGAGCGCGGCCGCCGCCCTCAGCTTCGCCTACATGCTGTTCGAGGCACAGTGGGTCCGCCGCGTCGACCGGCGCCTCGAGGCGCCGGGGGTGGCGGCGGAGCTCGACGGCCTGACCATCGTGCAGCTCTCGGACTTCCACGTGGGGTTCGTGCCGAGCTTCAACCGGCGCGCGATGCGCAAGGCCGTGGACATGGCCGTCGCGGCCGGGCCCGACCTCGTCGTGTTCACGGGCGACTTCGCCACCGGCCCGCACGGCGCGGCGGAGCTGCACGAGCAGCTGCGGCGTCTCGCCGGCGCGGCCCCGCTCGGCGTCTACGGCGTGCTCGGCAACCACGACCACGGCGACAGCAAGGCGCCGTTCGTGCGCCAGGTCGACCAGGCGTCCATCGAGGCCTGCGGCGTCCGTCTGCTGGTCAACGCCGCCGCGACTGTCGAGTACCGTGGCGCCGCCATCGAGCTCGGCGGCGTGGACGACAGCGACGGCGGCCACGACGACCTGCCGGCGGTGCTCGCGGCGCTCGAGCGCCGGCCCGGCGCGCTGCGCCTGCTCCTCTCCCACCACGCGGAGGTCGTGCGGCAGACCAGCCCCGGCGACTTCCATCTCACGCTCGCCGGCGACACGCATGGCGGCCAGATCTGCCTGCCGCTGCCAGGCCGCCGCATCCTGCTTAGCGACCTGCGGGCGCCGTTTTCCGAGGGCGACTACGACGTCGGCGGCCGCCGCCTCTACGTGACGCGCGGCGTCGGCACGAGCATGCTGCCGCTGCGCGCCTTCTGCCGGCCGGAGATCGTCGTGTTCCACGTGGACGCCGGCGCGTGAAGCAGCCGCTCGTGACCGCGCCCGTCCGCCGCGGCGGCGCGCAGCCCGGCAACGCTGCGCCGCCGCGTGCCCGACGCGCCACCGCGATGGCCGTGCTCGCCGCGCTCATCTTGTCTCTTGCCACCGGGGCGGCGGCCTGCGGAGCCAAGACGGATCCGTTCGCCGGCCTGTGGTGGGAGCCGGCGACGGGGCGGCGCATCGAGATCCGCGTCGCCGGTGACGCCTACAAGGTCCTGTACGGCGCGGCCGAGGCGCCGTTCCCGGCCACGCGCAGCGGCGACGAGCTGCGCGTGGCGGACCCGCTGGGCGGCGCGATGGTGTTCAAGCCGGCACCCGGCGGCACCCTGACGCTCACCGCCGCCGGCACGACCAGCACGCTCAAGCCGGTGCCGCAGCACCAGTAGGGAACGGCCCGGCTGGGCGCCGCCAGTCCCCTGCAGGCTAGCCGCGCGCGCCGAAGAGGCGCGCGGCGCGCGGCACGACGTTGTCGATCGCCGCCGTGGGGCAGACCTCGGTGCAGGCGTAGCAGCGCACGCAGAGGTGGTCGTCGAAGACGGGCGTCGGGTGCAGGCTGATGGCGCTCGCGCCGCAGATCCCGGCGCAATCCCCGCACTTCGTGCACGCCGCCACGTCGACCAGGCGCGGCCGCGCGGTGATGAGGTTTCGCGCCGTGCGATGAAGCCACGGCGGCAGTAGTGCCTGCATGTCGCGTGCGACGGGCTTGAAGCCGGTGTCCGCCTCGACCGGGTCGCCGGCAAGGCGGTAGGGGTCGTCGAGGTCGACGAGGCCGCGGCGCGCCGAGGCGGCGATGGTGTACACGGAGTGCGGAGCATGGGCCGTGCGCTCGGCCAGGGCCACGTCCAGGGCGACGGCGTCATGCGCCGCGAAGAGGGAGCCCACCTCCCTCGGCGTTCCGCTGCCGGGCCCCTGCCCCTCCATCGCGATGATGCCGTCGATGATCGTGAACCGCGGGCGCATCGCCAGGTGTATGTCCAGCAGCATGTCGGCGAAGTCTTCGCGCTTCTGTGCGCGCACGTGCAGCTGTGCCTTGGTGAGCCCGGTGATACAGCCGAAAGTGAGCTTGACGCCGCCCGTGAGGCGCATGAGCTGGTGCGTCTTGAGGACGCCGACCTGGATCATGGCGTCGGCGTCCACGAATGCTTTGCCGACCGGGAAGCTCCGGTAGAGCCGGGCGTCCGGCGCCTCGAGCGTGACTCGGTCGTCCTCGACGTCGACGATCTGTACGCCCTCGTCGGTGCAGACCTGCGCGATGCCGCTGATCTTGTAGGCGCGCGCCACTTTGGCCGGGCCGTTGCGGCCGCCGGGGCTGTCGGCCACGAACGGCTCGGCCCCGGCCGCCTTGAGCGCGCGGAGGACGCAGCGCAGCGTCTCGGGATGAGTGGAGACCGCCTTCTCCGGCGGGGCGCCGCGCAGCAGGTTGACCTTGACGGCGATGCGCTCGCCCGGCGAGGCGAGCGCCGCCCAGCCGCCGAACGGCTCGACGAGCCGGGTGATGGACTCCGTCAGGCCCGGCCCGTGGCTCGCGCGGACGTGGCCGACGAGCGATGGCTCCCGACCGGCGGCTCGCCCGGATCCCTCGAGCTTGGGCGCGTTGTCGGGGTCGAGCTTCTCAGCCAAGGCGGGCGGAAGCCTACTTGACGCAGCGGGCGTACTTGAGGAACGCCTCGAGAGCCTTCTCTACGGCGGCCGGCGAGGCGGCTTCTTCTTCGCCCGTCTCCTCCGCGAGGCATTCGCGCATCTTGAGCGAGATGAGCAGCACGCCGACGCGGTCGAGCGCCGCCTTGGTGGCGGCGAGCTGGGTGAAGATCTCCTCGCAGGAGCGGCCTTCCTCGATCATGCGCTGCAGGCCGCGCGACTGGCCCTCCACGCGGCGCAGGCGATTGATGAGGCGGCCCGCCTCCTCCTGATCCATGTACGCCTCCACGCCGCGACTATACCCCCGGGGGGGATGACCCACAATCAGGAGAAAGCCCGAGGCTGAGGCACAACGTACCCACTGCGGGTATGGGGTAAGTGGCGCGCCGGCGGGGCGCCGCGCCGCGGCGGCTCAGCCGAGGCGATGCACGCCTGGGTCGCGCCGCCGCGCGTCGGCGGCCAGACACTCGAGGTCGTCGAGCAGCGAATCGGGCAGCGGCTGCCCCGCGGACCCGGCGCCGAGGTGAGCGTCGGGCTTGACCGTGCCGTGGTAGTCCGAGCCGCCGGTGGGG
>Ga0316226_1001075_pt1 | contig 31617 bp, 33 predicted proteins | sample TBH18017metaG_FD_206009 | JGI IMG/M metagenome (GOLD analysis project Ga0316226, IMG submission 206009) | Freshwater microbial communities from Trout Bog Lake, Wisconsin, USA - TBH18017 | ecosystem: Environmental > Aquatic > Freshwater > Lake > Hypolimnion/Profundal zone | place: USA: Wisconsin...
CGATGAAGATAAAAATGACATGGAAAGCGATTCAAAGCTTTTTCAAAATGGACCCGGCAACTCTGGATGCCCAGGAGTTGACTGATGAACGAGTACAGCAGATCAACGATCAGTTGGCCACCGTCACAGCACGCAATGAAGAACTTGAAAACCTGCTAACTACTGAGACAGCAGCGAAGGAAACGGCCTTATCCGACCTTGAAACTTTACGGTCAGAAGATGCCGGAAAAGAAACCGTTGCTGCAAAGGCAGCAGATAAAATCGCTGGCAGCAACGACAAACCGGTCTTTGCCCATGACAAGATCGCCGATGAATACTGCGCATAACCCGAGAATACAAACAATTAATTCAAGATAAAATGGCAGAAACAATTTCTTTACAAGACCTTAAAACTGCGTTTGGTACCTATATCGGTACCAACCAGAAGGATATCCTGCGACTTTTGACCCAACCCACTGTGTCTGAGAAATACATGACAACGGTGGCTTCACAGGATCTTGTTTACCGGGCTTCCAATGCAGTGATCGATGATCTTGTCCAGGGCTTTCAGAAAACATGGACCCCGAAAGGCAAGGCAAAGTTCACCCCGATCGAGATTCCACAGCGCCGGCACAAGATCGACTTGTCATTCTATCCGGATGAAATCATGGAGACCTGGCTTGGCTTTTTAGGGGACGAAGCCTCTGACCGCAAGGTATGGCCCATCACCCGGTATATCATCGAGCAGCTTATCATGCCAAAGGTTCTGGATAACCGTGAACTAAAACTCATCGGTACCGGCACCTATGCAGCACCGGTGGATGGAACCGCCCAGGCTGTCGGCCTTTCCATGGATGGGTTCTGCACCATCTTAAAAGCAAAACATACTGCCGGAAATTCCAACGTCAATTTCATTCCGCTGGAACCGTTGACTGAAGAAAACATTTTCGACCAGGTTGAACATTTCGGTAAGAATGTCGATGCACTTTACATCGACCTTTCCATGAATGTTTTCCTTTCCCGCAAATGGTATGCAGCTTATCACCGCAAACGCCGGGACCTTCACGGTATGGATACCAACTATACCGGGATGAAAGACGTGATCGAAGGAACGAACTTAACATTGGTTCCGCTGCCTTCCATGACTGCTGAGAACATCATCTTCACTACTCCCAAGGAAAACTTCATCCGCCTGATCAACCGCAATAACGGAGCTTCTAACATCACGGTTGAAAGCATTGATCGTCAAATCAAGGTCTTTGCCGACTGGTACGAATCTGTCGGCTTTGGCATCGAAGAAGCCGTTTTTGCAAATGTTCCCGCTTAATCCTTAAAATCAAAAAATCATGACCATAGCACTTTTTGACCTTGCAAAACCCACCGTAAGAAATGCCGGAGGCGGCGGTGGGATAAAATCCGAGATCATCCTGATCCAGGAAGCGGATATTGACTGGGCGACATTCCCTGCCAGGGATACCGATGGAGTAACCATCGCAGATGATATCCAGCTTTTAACCGGGAAATTCATGCACAGTTTCTATATGACCCAGGGAACGATCAAACCATCTCAGAAGAAACTCAAAGGTTCCAACCAGGACTGTGGTGGATATGAGATCGGTTTGGAAGGGTTCTATCCCGGTATTGAGAAGGCTGTTCAGAAATGGATTCAGAACTTCGGGATAGACTTCAAAGGGATTGTCATCATTCAGAACTGTGCGTCAAACAAACGGTACCTGATCGGTGAACCCTGCAACCTGGTACATATCGAAACCATTGAAACGACCTGGGGCGAAGAGATCGACAAAGATAAAGGCCACAAGTTCGGCTTCCTGTGCAAACAGGGTTCGCCGATGGCCTTTTATGAAGGCGATCTGCTGATGGATCCCAATCCTCCAGTTGGTGGTTAATTAACGAAGCTTTTGTAGCTGTTTTCATAAGTAGGTTAGTTGAAGCCTGTCGGAGTGATCCGGCAGGCTTTTTTGTCCTTTAATTCCTGCAATTGCATCAATATTTTCGCATCATGGATCATGAAATTCATAAATGGGTAAATTCTGACCAGGACTATTTCACCGGCGTTCAAATCTATGACCGGTATGGCCGGAATCCAAATTTAGCCAGGATATTACGCCGTGGGGGAGCAACTGTGAAAAACCGGCTGACGCTTTCGTATGAACTTGGCAAGATTGCCAAACAGATAGCGGTTTCTGATAATACTCCTGCTTTGGTGAAACCGCAGGTAAAGCAGGAAATTCAAAAAGCAGAATTGCCAGTGCCTTCGGAGGTTATCACTATTGATAAACTCAGATCTGAACAGAAAATGTGTTACAAAATGCTGGATAACCTCCATGCAATTCTACCATATAAAGAAAAACCAGAACGTATGAACATAGCTTTTCAGATTTTAGAACTCGATGACAGGTTGAAAGAGATCACCATCCGGATCGAGCACTTTGACAAACATGGAGTGATCCCGGCGCGGCCGGTCAAAGATGAGCCAAAAAACCTCTCTGACCTGAATACCGCCGAGCTCATCAAACGGCAAATGACCGTCCGCACCTATATCACACGGTACAAAATCAAACTTGAGAAATCAAAGTCCCTAAAAAAACGTACCAGGTACCAGGAACTGTTGGATAAATATCAGTTGGAAATGGATGACATCAATAAAAAACTTGGTCAATGAGTTTATTCTCTTCCGAGGATTTGGTAAAGAAAAAACCTGACAGACCGAAATCCGGATCTACTGCTGTTGCCGGTGAAAATTTTCTGATCATTGGCAAAGCTAATGAGAAGCTTCACCAGGTCTTTGGAAAAGTTGTCGACGGACAAAGTGTTCATTATGCCTCCCTGGGTGACTGGTCAACCCATGATCTTTTATTTTTCCTGCTTGAACAAACAGGTCCGGCCAGGGTCTATTTTACAACTTGGGCAATCTCAGAATATGCAATCCGACAGTTGTACGGGTTCATTGAACATGGCTTGATCCTTGAACTCAAAGGCATATTCGATTACCGAAACGGAATCCGTAAGCCTGCCGAGCTTCAGTTCCTGCAAAAGATCACCACCGATATCAAAGCTGCCAAGTGTCATGCCAAGGTAACAGTAATCGAAAACGATCACTGGGGGATCAGTGTGGTAGGATCGGCAAACTATACCCGGAACCCCCGCATTGAGGCAGGTGTATTATGCTGCGATAAAACAGTTGCAGCGTTTCACCGCGATTGGATTTTAAAAGAACTCTCAAATACAAGCGCATTTGATCGATCAGAATGAATCATTCATCACCGAAGTGGAAACCTATGCTTCGCTGATGTTCACAAAAGAAGAAATTGCGGTTATCCTGGAGGTTGATCCTTCGGAACTAAAAGTTCTCTTAAAGGATCAGGATAACCCAGTCTTCAAGGCTTTCCAGCGTGGCAGGCTCAAACGTGAAGCCGAAGTTCGCAAAGGTATCTTTGACCTGGCTCAGAATGGATCATCGCCGGCTCAAGCTTTTGCCATGAAGATAATCGAGAATGCTAAAATGGATGATGTATGAATGCAATCATATCTGATACGACCTTTGATCGTATAAGTCAATTTTATTATTCTGATGAAACGGCATTGGCTCCCGAGGATGAAGCGATCCGCATCCGTTGGAGCACCTGCTTTATGCAATTGAATGATGAGCTGAATACAGACCGGGATGTTAGTGTTTTTATGGTCAAGCAGTTTGGTATTTCTGAAGGCCAGGCCTATAAAGATATCCGTAATTGCAGAAGGCTATTTGGTGATGTTCGCACCTATACCAAAGAAGCCATGAGGTATCATGTCACCCAGTGGGCCATTGAGCTATTGAAAATGGCAAAGCTCAAGAAGGACCTCCGTGGGATGGAAAAAGCCCTGGAGCGAATCACCAAAGCCTACAACTTGGACAAAGAAGACCTTTCGCTTCCGGATCCATCAAAGTTCCAACCTCCCATTCAGCTCCTGACAATCAACTACAACTTTATCAATTCCCCTTCTTTTCAGATGATTGATCAAAAAGCCCAGGAGAAACTCCTGGAATTGCACCGAAGGATCGAAGCCATGGCAGATGAATTGCACGTAAAGGATTATCTCAATATGTTACTTTCCGAGAATCCTGCTGCAGAAATGATCGATGTTGATGATTAAGCCAGCGCCATATTATAATGACCCGCAGTTAAAGATACTGCTGTCAACCAAGCCGCATAAAACCTTTATCGGTGGCAGGGGAGTAGGAAAGACTACGATCATCGCTGAAGAGATCATCAAATATTTTGTTGCCATGCCCCGGGGAAAGATTTCCCTCAATGGCCTTACCTATTTCCATATCCGTACCAAATCCCTGCCGCCGATCATTGACCACCTTGAACGCCGGGGTTTATTTCGTGGCCAGCATTATTTTATCGGTCATAAAGCCCCGAAGAAATTTTTATGGGATGAACCTTTTCAGCCTCCATTAGATTATACCAACTGCATGCACTTTGTCAACGGGTTCGTTGTTGAATTCAACTCTTTTGACCGTCCGGAAATGGCACGTTCAGGCTCATACGATGGGATGATCTTTGATGAATGCACAAAACTCAAGAAATCGGCCATCGATGCCGATGTTCTTCCGGCAAACCGTGGAAACCGTGAACGATTCGGACATCTTAACTTTCATCATGGCACATTGTTCCTGGGGAGCATGCCTTTAACCCCTGAAGGAGAATGGGTTTTTGAATATGAAGCGCTGGCTAAGAAATTTCCTCACCGGTACTTTTATTTAGAGGCTTCTGCGATTGAAAACATCCACATCCTGGGAGAAATGTATTTCCGTGATCTTAAACGAGCGCTTCCAAAAGTAGTCTATGACCTGGAAGTACTCAATAAACGAAGGAAACAGAATGAATCCGGGTTCTATCCCTTATTGTCAGCGCAAAAGCATACCTATAACGATTCTTTTAATTATGATTTCTTCGATTCCATTGACTATGACATCAAAGGGAAAAGCTCCTTTGATTGCCGTGGTGATGCAGACTGCCTTCCTTATGAACCTTTATATGTTTCCTTTGACTTTGGTACAACGCAGAACTGCATTGTTGTAAGCCAATGGCATAAACATACCAATGAATTCCCTGTTATTAAAAACTTCTTTGTTGAAAATGAAACGCTGACAGTCCTTGTCAGCAAGTTTATTGAGTACTATAAGGACAAGCCATCCAAGGCGTTATACCTATATGGGGGATCGGATGGCACCCGGCGCAATGATGCAGCTTCACGCAGTTCCTACTTTGATGATGTCAAAGATCAACTGTCAAAGTCAGGCTGGGAAGTGTACCTCAGGGCAGAGCTATATGAGGCTTCCCACATGGACAAGTACCAGTTCTGGCATAAGTTCTTATCAGGTGATTATCCAAACCTTCCTGCCTTTCGTATAAACATGAACAATGCCATGGAAACATTTGTATCCATGGACAATGCACCCATCCTGCCTCAGGAGTTCAAGAAAGATAAATCTTCTGAACGTAAAAAAGATTCTCCCAGATGGAAAGCCACTGATCTTAGCGATGCAGTGGACAATCTTTATTATTGGGTGCTTGACTCTATGGTAGGGGATCAAATGCCTACCAATGATATGATCATCCTTCCTGGTCGATAGGGGAGCACCCTGCCTTCTTTCCTGTTTTATATTCCGTTTTCTATATATGTAGCATCATTTCATATATCCGTACCGAAAAACGGGTGGTGCAATTGCTTTTTTCGATAGGGCGGGGCGTGCACTCCGTGAGGTATAAGCAAATTTTTGAGGGTATTCAAACGGATAAACCGTTAAATATGAATAACTAACAAAATTTTACACGCAAAACAAAAATCGACTGCTTTTCTTTGAGGTAATGGTGTCAAAGTAAAGCAGCAAAAGAAACCACCTGCAGATAAGGACCTGCTTTTTAGCGGTGTACTTTTTTCTTTGGGGATCCTGGTCAAATCAAAAAGTACCAAAAAAGAAACCCCTTGGCCAGCGCACGGTTTAGCTCGAAATTTCCTTCAAAGTTACCTTACGAATAATTCGCTTTTTAAAAGAAGGAGCTTAAAACTGTCAAGGGCGACCTCCTTTTGGAATTGTCGCTCTTCGAGTTCTTTCATCCTGGATTCCCGGGAATGACCCTAACCCTTGACATTATTTATTATTCCAGGTTATTGCCGTTGGCGTAAAAAATTTCTTTTCTAACCTTAAAACAAACGCCTTATGAAAGCTTTAGCCGAAACAACAAAAGAACAGTCAATCGTTGAAATCTTCTCCGAAATGATGGATCAGATTTACTACCCTGGTTACACAGAAGAAATCATTGCCTCCGATCCTGAAAAGTTCGATTGGGAACTGAAAGAGTTCCAGGGGCAATTCTCAATAAAAAATTAAATGGCTTTAACGAAGCAGTCAGCTCCGATGAATCGGGACTGACTGCTTTTTTTTATGCTCGCTGATGCTTCGCATTTGGGGCGACTTTTTGAAATAAAAAGTTGCAAAAACCCTACCCACCGTAGTAAATCGAAATTTACAAAGTTATGCTCGTGAAAATATTGTCTCGCTAAACACGACCTCCTTTCGGAACTGTCGCCTTTCAGGTTCATTCAGATTCTTGAAACAATCTGACCTGAATGTTTGCTTAAAATTTTCTACTCCGCATGATCCCTACCGGCAAATTTCATTTACTCACTGCGGCCAACAGCGCTGCTTAAAACTAATCAACTATGAAAAAACCGATCATGAATCCGGAACTTGCCCAGGAAGACGGCAAAAACTACGAAAACAGAATCCCGATGCGCTACTGGGCAGAAGATGACCTGCCAAGCCAGAAACTTTTGCTCAAAGGCAATGGCAGCTTGTCTGACGCTGAACTTCTCAGTATCATCATTGGCTCAGGTGTTTCCGGGGAAAATTCCCTTGATATTGCCATGAAAACACTGTCAATATGCGGAAATAACCTGTGCGAATTCTGGAAGTTCAGCGTTTCAGACCTTCAAAAGATTAAAGGCATCGGTGAAAAACGAGCCGTGAAGATTGCTGCCATGTTTGCTCTGGCCCGTCGCCGGAATGAATCAGAAGTGATCTGTAAAAACAAGATCTCAAAGAGCCAGGATGCCTTTGAAATATTTCATTCCCTGATGGGCGACCTTCCCTATGAAGAATTCTGGCTCCTCCTTTTGAACAGAGCAAACAGGGTTGTCAAGAAAGTGAAGATTTCCGAAGGAGGAATTTCCGGGACTGTCGTTGATCCGAAAAAAATCTTCCAGATATGCCTGGAACAGCATGCAACCTCGATCATCCTGGGTCATAACCATCCGAGCGGGACTATCACACCAAGCGAAGCCGACAACAAAATCACTAAAAAGATCAAAGATTGTGGCTTACTGCTTGATGTTGCTGTCCTGGATCACATAATTGTCGGGGATGACCGGTTTTATTCCTTTGCCGACGAAGGAACGATTTGATATTCATGGCGAGCCAGATGCCACTACAAATCCCAAGGGCATGGGTCTTTTTGTTGTTATTAACAATTCCTCATTTGGACTAGATATTCCGTAAATTTACACCGTTAAACAAAAAACAAATAACATGGAAATCGATATTGTAAAGCACAATGGGCTAGACCAGAAAGATTCAAGTAAAAGTTATCCGGTTCTTGATTACAAGACCGTAAATCAAAGTACAGACTTACTATTGATCAAGCAAAGTCAAATGGGTGTTGACCATGAAAATGAAACAGAACAGTGTGATTTTCTTCAAATTGTTAAAATTCAATTTGTTGCTGCTTGTCGAATTGAATTAGCGGAGTGTGTCATAGTTGCTTTTTACCTTGGTGAAGGAGGCGAGCTCCTCCCTTATGTAATAAGTGGATTGCCATTACATTATTATCAAGAGATTGATCGTAGTATTTTGATAGATTATAAGTCATATTCTGAGATTTGTGAGATTACTCAAGAGAAGAAGCTTTCAATTTACGAATACTATCAGCATATGAAAGATGCTGATCAATCATTAAATTCTTTGATGGTTTATCATGGCAAAGTGCTCAACTATGATGCGCAAATTGATTTGTGGGCCGAGGTAGATGGAAAAAGGAAATAGTTCCTTGTTTTCTTCTCTATTGCATTTGTATAATTAACTTTCAAATATAACAGCAAATATAATTCTATGAAAAGCAAACAGGTAGTTATTACAATAGGAGAAATTACTCGCTCTTTATTTGTTGGAGCCGTTCCTGGTCAAAATGCAACTTCTGGAGAAAATGGGTTTATAGCCTGTGGATTTTCTGCAGAAGATGGAAAACCAACTGACCCAAATAAAGGGAAACGACTTGCAGAAATTCTCTTTGAAACTGAAGATGAAGCATTAAAACAGGGCGAAATAATTGTAAAATCCACAGCTAAAGCTCAATATGCTAAAGCAAAAAAGGATGCAGCGGATAGACAACGAGCTTCAAAACGAAAAAGATAAGAAGACTCTGCACAATTACAGATTATGAACATTAATGAAGTGGTTGAACTGGTTAAATATTGTAAATTTACTTATGGAAATGAAAGAAAAATTAACAATATCGAAACTTTTAGAAGAAGCACAAATATTTTGTGTTGCACAGTCAAAATTTCAACATAAAGAACTTTTTGGCGTTACCGACGGGAAAGCAGTTGGAACTCTTATAGAACAAAGTTTCCAAAAACATCTTAAAGAAAGATTTGAAGTAGCAATTGGCTCTTCTGCAAGAGGAATTGATTTGCCTTCTGAAGATATTTTAACTGATATCAAAGTGACATCCATAGTTCAACCACAATCTTCTTGTCCGTTTAAGGACGCAAAACAAAAAATATTTGGACTTGGATATAATTTACTTGTTTTTGTTTATGATAAAAAAGACAATGCTGAAAGCCAAACTGCAATTCTGGAGTTTGTAAGTTGTTCATTTATTTCAAAAGAAAGAACTGCTGATTTCACAACTACAAGTATCTTAAATGATATGAAGAAGGTCAACTCAAATGTGGAAGATATTGTTTCCTTTTTGAATGGTATTAAAATTCCAGCTGATGAAATCACTTTAAATCAAATAGCGGAACAAATATTATCTACAGAGATTACAATAGGATATTTAACCATTTCAAACGCATTGCAATGGCGGCTACAATATAATAGAATTGTGAACCTAAGTGACGATATCGAAGGCATACACAAAATAGTAAAGTATAACAAGCCTGTATAATGAAAGTATTTGAAGCAAATATTACTCATCAGGTTTCCGATTATCTAAATGTTAGTCTTAAAAACATTATATCTTTTGAAATAGCAAATAAAAAATTGTTTGATGCCTTTGGCATACAGCATTTTTTTGATAATAATGAGGAATTAGAAACCCTAAAAGAAATCATTTCCGAAAATCATAATGTTATTGAAGATCCTGATAGAGCAGAATACGGCGATTTTCAAACAAACGAAGATTTAGCAAACAAAGTAACTTTATATTTAGCCGTAAAAAATATTTCACCTCAAATAGTAGTTGAACCAACTTGCGGTAAGGGTAATTTCATCATTGCATCTTTGCGAAATTTCAGCGCTATTAGAAATATATTCGGGGTGGAAATTTACAAACCTTACGTTTGGGAAACTAAATTTAGTATTATCAATTTTTTTCTAGAAAACCCTGAACGCAGCAAGCCGGAAATTTCAATTTCACATTGCAATGTTTTCGACTATGACTTTAAACAAATTGCTAAGCATTTTTCAGATAAAGAAATTTTAATCATTGGCAATCCGCCTTGGGTAACAAACTCAAAATTGGGATGTCTTAATTCTTCTAACCTTCCGAAAAAAACTAATTTTAAAAATCATAGTGGCTTAGATGCTATGACTGGGAAAGGTAATTTTGATATTGCTGAATATATTACATTAACAATGATTGAAACCTTTCAACGAATGAAAGGAAATTTATTATTGTTGGTTAAAAATTCCGTCATCAAAAACATTGTTTTTGACCAAAACACAAACCAGTACAGAATCTCATCTTTAGAAAAGCAATGCATTGATAGTAAAAAAGAATTTAATGTTTCCGTTGAAGCTTCTCTATTTTATTGCAAACTAAATTCAGTTCCGGAATTAGACTGCACGGAATTTAACTTTTATAACAACAAAATCTCTTATCAAAAATTTGGCTGGTTAAAGAAAAAATTTGTTTCCAACATTGATACCTATCTACACAATAATGACATTGATGGAGAGAGTCCTTTCATATGGAGACAGGGCCTGAAGCATGACTGTTCCGCAATAATGGAATTAGACAGGGTTAATGGGCATTATGTAAATGGATTGAATGAAGAGGTGAAATTTGAAGAAGGATTAGTCTACGGTATCCTTAAAAGTTCTGATCTAAAAAATACAGTAATATACCAGACAAGAAAATTCACAATCGTTACTCAAAAGAAGGTTGGACAAAGCACTATATACATCAAATCGGAATATCCCCAAACATATCAATACTTGATAGATCATCAAAATTTTTTTGATGCAAGGAAATCAAGTATTTATAATAATAAGCCTGCATTTTCCATTTTCGGCATAGGGGACTATTCTTTTAAACTTTACAAAGTTGCAATATCAGGCCTTTACAAAACATTTCACTTTACATTAATCCTACCTCAAGATAATAAGCCTGTAATGCTTGATGACACTTGCTATTTTATAGGTTTTGACAAAATTGAATTTGCCGTTTATGCTTTGATGCTTTTAAATTCCGAAACGACTATGCAATTCTTGCAATCAGTAACATTTGCAGACGCGAAAAGAACTTTTACAAAAGATGTTTTAATGCGAATAGACCTTTTAGCATTAGCAAAAAGGATTAATCTAAATGACTTACAGACGGAATTAACACGACTTAATGAAATGTATCGTTTTAATTTAACTTTGGACTTGTGGGACACCTTTATAAAAGAAATTACGCCTGTAAGTAACAGTCAAATTGCAATGTTCGCTTAGACTGACAAGCCGAATATAATCCTAATATTATCCACTACATTTTAACTGATCGCTTTTTTCTTCCAAATCCAGGTCAAAGAAAAAAGCTTAGCAAAAAAGAAACCCCCACGCATTGCTCAGTTCTGGCAGCTTTTTGGAAGTAAGTAAAAAGCAAGCAAAAAGCCAGCGCACTTTATTAAACTCGAAATTATCGCAAAGTTACCTGCGAAAAATCCGCTTAAACAAGCTATAAAACTGTAAAGGGCGACCTCCTTAAGGAACTGTCGCTCTTCGAGTGTTGTCAGGTTGTTCCAATCATGACCTACACCCTTGACATTATTTATTTTTCTCGGTATGCACTTGGGCATAAATTTCAATTTTAACCAGGTGAGCCAGAAACCTAAATAAGACCCCAGGGCAGGGGCGGATATCATGAACAACTCACAAATCTATGCAGCCATCACTGAGAAGATCATTGCCAACCTTGAAACAGCTGGAAGCTGGATGAAGCTCTGGCAGGTTCCTTCGCCGGTCAGCATGAATGGCCATTACTACCGGGGCATCAATCGTCTGGTGCTTTCTTCAGATCCCTACAAGAGCCGGGTTTATGGCACATTCCAGCAGATTCGCTCCAACGGTGGACAGGTTCGCAAGGGCGAAAAATCCACTATCGTTGTGTTCTGGAAGACCGGCATGGAACAGGATGAAGCCACCGGCATTACAAAGAAAACATTCCTTCTGAGGTTTTACCATGTCTTCAATTCCGAACAGGCCGACTTTGACGAGCAGGGTAAACAAAAGATCGCCCACCTTCAAAGCCTGGTTGACGAAAAAGTCAACGATGAACACCTGGAGGCTGAATCAATCATCGAAGGCTATACAGGCCGTCCGGAAATTATCTTCTCAGACAAAGACGACCGCGCTTACTATGCCCCGGTTGCCGATCTGATCTCAGTTCCGGATAGAAAATATTTCACAAGCTCTTCTGCCTTCTACCGTGTGGTTTACCATGAGCTTGGTCACTCGACTGGCCACCCCAAACGGCTCAACCGCTATGACGGAATGTCGAACAACTTTGGCGATATCCCATACAGCAAAGAGGAACTTGTTGCTGAACTCTGTTCTTCATTCCTCTCCGGTATCGCTCACCTTGACCCGGATATCCGAAACTCAGCTGCTTACATCAGGGGATGGGCATCGGCGCTCCGTGACAACCAGAAATGGGTCATGTGGGCTGCTGCAAGGGCTGAGAAGGCTGCCGATCATATCCTAGGCATTGACTCTTCTTACACTCCTTCAGAAGAAAAAACCACAGCTGAAGCGACTAGCGAAGTTCCGGTACTGGAGCCTGTCCTGGAAGACTCACCTTTTTAACTGAACCATTCATTCAATAGAGCCATCCCGGGCAACCGGGGTGGTTTTTTCATTTACACTAAAACCAAAACCCATGAACAATTTTAACAGTTATTCCGGGGATCCCCGCCAGATCACAGCCCGCTTCGCAAGTAAATGTCACACTTGCGGCAAACCAATAAAAAAAGGCGAACAAATCATCTACTGGCCAAATGGCAAACATGCCGGGCATCTGAAATGTGATGAGGCTGACTACCGAAATTCTTTGGCTTCCTTTGAAGATGAAGAGAGGTACAACAGTCAGTACCGGTAATTCCGATTCTTAAGCCGCTGTGAGAAACCACAGCGGCTTTTTTCATGCTCGTTAATAGGTGTAGTCATGAATTTGCCAGGGATTTTGCGCTTTCGGGATGTCTATCATGTCTTTATGCAACTCTACAAGCATTTTTCCTTTGATCATTCAGCCCTTCTGTTTTCCTTTTCTGGGATGCAGTTCACATAAATCTGATGTCTGTGGTCTTGGTTTAATTCCTATGCTAAGCTATTATTCCATTCCAGGGTGAAAGTGCTACTCATTCAAGAATTTTCCCGGCATATCCTGCAGGTGTTCGGTATTCCAGTTCCTACTTGAGTGCCCCTCCATGGTCTTAATTACACTTGCATATAAATTTCACTTAAAAATCACAGCCATGAAAAATTTTGTAAAAAACTACATCGGAAAAGGAAAGAAAGTCGAAGGCCTTGAAATCATTAAGATCAACTTCAAAATTGAAGATCTCGTAAAGTTCTCACATAAATACAAGGATGAAGACTACATCACCATTGAGATCGCAAAACTAAAAAGCCCTGACAAATTCGGACATGAATACACCGCTTATGTCAACCGTCTGGAGGAATCTGAAGTAAAGGAACCGGTAAAGCCAGTTGAAACCCCCAAAAAGAAACGTGGCACTTCAAAGAAGGCATCGAATGATGTTCCATCAGGAGATATCCCCTTCTAATCCATTATAGAATCCCTCAGAGAGGCTGCCTTCCGGCAGTCTCTTTTTTTGTTCGCGAATCAGGCTTTTTTCTTTGAGACCAGGACAAAGAAGAAACCCTGCCAAAAAAGAAACCCCTTCCGGGCAGCTTTTAAAAAAGCAAGCAAAAGCCAACCCACTATTACTCAAAATTCGCAGCAAAGTTAAACTCATGAAAATCTTTTTCGCTAAGAGTGACCGCCTGAAGGCACCGTCACCCTTTCAGGTTCATTCAGATTTTGAAGGTAAAATCAGACCTGAACTCTTGCTTAAAATTTTCATTCCGTTTGTTCCCGTTGGCATAAATTTTTTCTTAAACCCAGGCGAGCCAGATGCCTAAAAAAGTCTCTAGGGCAAGAGCATAACACAATGACAAAGATCACCGCACCAGTACAGAAGCCGACCAATGGCGGAGCATCCAAAGAAGAAACCGCAGTTCTTGCAGCCGTAAAAACGGTTCTCAATCCTGAACAGAACAAAACCGAAGAAAAAAAGCCGGTTTTGCAGATTGAACCGGAAAAGCCGGTCATTCCCGCTCCGGAGCCAAAGAAGGAAATGACCATGCTGGAAAAAATCCTTAAGGTCGAAAATCTCCAGTTGGTCGTTGAAAAAAGGGCGAAACTGGTCCAGACCCGCTCAGAATTGGAGCGCTTCCAGATTTCCTCAAATGATTTCAATTGTTCCATGAGGCTGAATGATTCAGACGGAAACGTCTTCACCACCAGCTTCACTCCTGGAATCAAGAAAGTCATTGATTTTCTTAAATCATCATTCGATGCAAGCATCACCGATGTAGAAAACAAGATCACTTTCTAAAGCCTTCGGTTTCATTCAGCGATCTGGGTGTTCAGTCGAAAGACTGAACACCTTTTTTTATAGTCGTAAAGTCTGGAAGAAAATAGTGTCCTTTATTATTCATGTGCGCCATTGTAGTATTGCTTCATGAATTCAAGCTTAATACGGTTGTGGGATGTTTTAGAGATCATGGAATCTATGGATGGCCAGGGAAAGCCTGTCAGATTTCAGCTAAAATATGTTACCGCCGACAAAACGAAAGGCACCGGCGGAGAGATCGTCGAGCTGAAAGACGCCTGCAAATGCTCAGTAAGAACAAAACAGGGAAAGGAAATTTTCTCGGCAAAACAGAAATTTCCTACCAATGACCGGGTTACGAAAGATCCCAATCATTGGGTCAATTCAACAAGGAATTGCCTATTGCCCAATGGACAGAAACGAAAATTGCATATCCGTCTGATCATCGAATTCAATAACAAGAAAGTTTGCTACTGATGAAACAAAGGATCGTTTACGAAAACGAAGTTGCATTCATGCCTGGAGCCAAGGCCGTGGCCACAAGCTATAAGAAAACAGAGGATGCAGCCACAGAGAAGGTAGTGATCCCGAAAGATTTCTCTTCCTGGCCCTGGTCTCCCTGGGGTGATGATAATTTGTTTCCGCAGAATGTCCTGAAGGACCTTGAAAAGAATTCGATTGCACTCCGGGCACTGGAAAAACGCAAGACTGTCCATTATGGCCGTGGTATCATGGCTTACCGGGATAAAGGCAATGATAACCTTGGAGCGCCCATCCGGGAACCGGTCATTGATCCAGATGTGGTCGAGTTTCTCAGGACCAACCGGTTGAACTTTCAATGGATCGAGCTGATCGGCAGCCTTGAAATCTTTGCAAACGGATGGGTAGAATTCATCCTGAACAGGGGAAAGGATAAGATCAACAAGGTTTTCGTGAAAGACCCGGCCTATTGCCGCAATGCAAAGATGGACAGTGATCATCCGTCTCGTATTCCTTTTTTGTTCTATTCAGCCCAGTGGGATTTCAATCCGACCGAAACCGATGGATCATTAGTCAAGATTCCAATGTTCGATCCTGCTAATTATGACGGAAGACGTTATCAGGACCCGCAGTTTGCGTACCCGGTTTTTTACCGGTCGTTCAATAAATCATATTACCACTTGTCAGTCTGGAACGGAATCCGTCAAAGCGGATGGCTCAGCATTGCAAACAAGGTGCCCCAGCTCAAGCAGGCTATCATGAAAAACCAGATGACCATCAAGTATCACATTGAGATACCCGATGATTATTTCATGAACAGGTATCCTTCGCCGGATTATACCCGGGAACAGCGGGAGTCGGCAAGAACAAGGGTTCTGGAGGAAATGAATGATTTCCTGTCAGATGTTGAGAACACCGGAAAAGCTTTTCTCACATTCACCTTCTTCAACAAGTTCAAAGGAGAATACTTGGCAGGGTGGAAGATCAACGTGATCGACAATAAGCTCAAAGATGATGCTTATCTGCCGGATTCCCAGGCAGCAAATTCGGAAATCCTCTTTGCCATCGGGGTTGATCCATGCCTGGTGGGTTCTGGGCTTCCCGGCGGGAACCTGGGAGCGGGAAGCGGATCGGACAAACGGGAAGCTTTCTGGCAGCTCAATGCCGAGATGGGCATTTACCGTCAGATCAGTCTGGAACCTCTCTATTTCATCAGGGATTTCAATAAATGGTCTCCGGACATCGAGTTTGATTACGTGACGGTTGATACCTCCCAAACCATGCAGGATCATCCTACAAAAATTGACAAACGAATTGATAAGAACATCGCATGATAAGGTTCATTGATAATCTGTCACAGGTTTTGACCGCTGCATCCATAAATGTCAGCAACTTGATAGAGAACTGGTTCCCGTACATTGATGAAGCACAGGAAACGTTCATCAAACCTGTTCTGGGAGATGTTCTTTATGATCAATTGCAAGGTGCGATGAATCCGGATGATCATGCTCCTGAAGCACGACCGATCGATGGTCGTTTAGTTGATCTTCTGGCAATGATCCGCAAACCACTAGCGTTATACGCTCTTTGGCTTGGCGCCGATGAATTCGGAGTGAGCATTTCAAGCCAGGGTATCCAGGTGATTGAATCACCTACCCATAAGACAGCTCCCCAGTACCGGGTGCAGAACCTAAAAGAGAATTGGATCCGCCGGGCAAACACAGCGCTGGACCTTGTCCTGAAATTCCTTGATGAACACAAGGAAGATTATACCGGATACGAGCCACAGGATGCAGACCTGTTTATCCGTGGTACCCTTGAGTTCAACAGTGAGGTGGATATACGCGAGAGCAGACGGGTTTTCGTAAGCCTCAAACCTATTATCCGCTCTGTGGAAAAGAAGTATATACGACCTACACTTTCGGCGGAATTGTTCGATGAGCTTAAAACGGCCTGGACATCCGATGATGATTTAACATCTTCACAAATTGCACTCCTGGACTTGATCCGCCCCGCATTGGCTCATCTTACCATGGCAAGGGCACTGCTGGAAATCTCAATTGACATTCTCGATTGGGGCATTTTCGATACTGCCGGCAACACGTTTGCCAACGTCTCTTCAAAGCAGACTTCCAACAAAGATCGTATCTCCATCATGGCTGAAGCCAATCAGAGGGATGGAGAATCCGAGTTGAAAGCCCTCCAGCAATTCCTAGATGAAACGGCCAGCGAGGATGTTTACGCAGCTTATTTTCATTCTTCTCGGTACGCTGGAACAGTAAAAGCCGAAACCCGCAACGAATTTTTCAATAAATCCGATAACTCATTTTTCCTTGCATGAAGTCACTTGATTTTATTCTCCAGGATGTCTTTGACGTCATAAAGATCATCGCTATTCCGGTCATCGGATTTTTCCTATACCAATTTTATATAGGTGTGATCGCCTTAAAGAAATCAGTCGATAAACTCATTATCCAGATGCAGTGCCGTGAGACTTACTGCACGGAAAAGCATAAAGAGATCGGTGAACACCTGTGCCGGCATGATACCGGGATTGAAGAAATGAAAGTCACCCTGGGCGATCATGGCGAAAGAATTTCAAAGGTTGAAGGTCAATTATCAAAATAACGAAACATGAACGAGAGAATTTTTAAGAATTGGAAAACCACCTTGACAGGCATTCTGATGCTGGCCGGTGGTCTGGCATTGGTCGGAATAGGCAAGGCAACCCTGACCGAGTATGTGGTATTTGCCCCGGTTTGCTTCGCTTTAATCTTTGTCAAAGACCCATCATTTAAAAAGTAACATGGCAAAGGTCGAATTGTTTGCCCCGAAGATCCTCCGGTATGAAGGCGGGTTTGTCAATGATCCCAAAGACAAGGGAGGTGTCACCAATATGGGTGTTACCCTTGCTACCTGGCGAATGGTGGGTTATGATAAAGACGGCGATGGAGACATTGACGCTGAAGATATCAAGCTGCTTTCCAAAGAAGATGCGGTAAAAGTCCTGAAGCTGAATTACTGGAACCGGTGGAAAGCAGATCAGATAAGCAACCAGAGTATTGCAGAAATCCTGGTGGACTGGGTTTGGGGTAGCGGAAAATGGGGTATTGTCATTCCACAAAGAATACTAAAGGTGGCTGATGATGGGATTGTCGGTATGGGAACGCTATTCGCCGTCAATAATGTCAACCAGCGCGGCCTTCATGCCTCTATCTTCCAGGCAAGGAAGGTTTTTATTGAAGAGTTGGTTAAAAATCATCCGGACCAGCTCAAATTTTTCAACGGATGGATGAACCGATTGAACAATTTTAAATTTATTGCATGATGAAACCGTGTTTCCTGATCCTGCTCCTGGCCGCCTTATTGTCCGGCTGTATTTCCGAGAGAAGATGTACTGAAAGATATCCTCCTGCAGAGCGATCGGATGTCTTTGTCCAGCATGATACTGTTACTTGTGTGAAGGACTCGCTGATCCCGCTTCCGGCTGACAGCGGCCTGATCAAAGCGCTATTGGAATGCCAGGACGGGAAAGTAGTTGTAAAAGAGATTCTGGAAGTAAAGCCGGGAAAGCGGGTTGTTCCTTTCTTTTCGGTTCAGAACAATGTTCTGACAACCGGTGCAAAGATCGACAGCAGTTCGATCTATTTTGCCTGGAAAGAAACTCACATCCGGGAATCCAGGATTGAATCAAAGACAATTGAAAAGCCGGTGTATAAAGTCACCGGTCTCCAGAACTTCCTGATCTGGTCAGGAGGGATAGCCTGGGCGATCATTATCTTCCTAGTCGGTATTAATCTTGTCCGGATGTATTTCAAAAGGAAACTGCTGCCATGAACCAGGTTGAAATAGATGGTAAAAAGTATTTTACACCTTCCGACTGGAACGAACTGACAAGGAAACAGGTTTTATTTGTCAGCCGCCTCTTTCAGGGACAACTCACGATGGTAGATTTTAAGCTCAGGGCGCTTTTTGATTTCCTATCAGCCAAGCAGAAAGTCACCAAAAGAATTCATCCGGAGGACGCATACTTCCTTTGTGAAAGCCTTGAGTTCCTTTTTAAAGAGGTCTCCCTGACAAGGAACCTTCTGCCTGTAATCAAAATCGGTTGGAGAAAGTGTATAGGTCCTTCGGATGCAATGATGAACTGCACATTTGGGGAATTCACAATGGCAAATTCCTTGCTCGATTCTTTTTCTAAGACCAGGGAACAAAAGTATCTTGATGAAATGGTGGCAGTTCTTTACCGGCCAAGGAAATGGTTTTGGTTCATCAGGAAGGCTTTTACCGATAACCAGGATCCCCGGAAAAGATTTGTAAACCGGACATTGAATAAACGGTGCCGGATAATTTCCCTGCTGAATTACGAAATAAAGTACTCCATTTCCCTTTTCTTTTCCGGTGTTCTGAATTCATTACCAGTGTTATATCCTTACGTTTATCAGGAAAAAGGAGATGCCGGCAACGAAGATAATGGCTGGGCATCGCTGATTATCTCGCTTGCCGATGGCAAGACCGATGATCAAAGCCTTGAAACTGTAATGAATTCAAACCTTTACAATGTGCTGATCGGGTTAAACAAGAAGTCCAAAGAGTATCACGAGTATATGAGTAAGATTGAATCCTATGACCGACATTAACAGCTACATTGAATATTTTCGCACCCTTGCCAGGGAACACAAGGAGATCAATGATTTTTACATGATGGATATCAACGAGCCGCTGGATGCTCTGCGGTCAAACATCAAATATCCTACCCTGATCCTGACCAGCCTTTCAGGAAACTTTGAAGCTTCAAACCTGGATAACATCCTGGATTTTATTAATGGAGGGTTCCTGATCATCGGCCACCTTGATCAGATCGATGACTTTTCAGGAGAAATGCAGTTAGTCTCAAAAATGAAGCAGATCGGAACAGATATCATTGCCCGGATGTTGCATGACCATATGATATGTGAACCATTTGCCTTGAAGGCCATTCCTGGGTTCAATGTCAATTCTGTGAGTTATGAGATGTTGGGACCGGTGTTTGATAATGATTTTGGAGTGATATTTTCCTTCAAACTTTTGGATTGTCTTGATTTGGAATATTTTCCTTCTAAATGGATAAAAATGTAGATGTTTTTTTCTTTCAAATGCATTACTGAAAATTCCATATAAAACAAGCCTATTCAAATATTTCGTACATTTGAGTTGGTTTTGATTTTGACTCTTTTTAAGAATGACATTACAAAAAAATATTAAATCGATATTGACATGAAAAAGTTCTATCTGTTTTTATTTTTCGCATTTGGCATTTTCAGCGTTTTCAGCCAAACCCAAATCACACTGACTTTTATTGGCAAAGATTCTTTAAATCAGAATCTTGTTTCGCTTGACAGTGTTCATGTGAAAAATTTAACTGAGAATTGCGATACTTTATTGTATGGACCAGTTGCAGTGCTTTCACTAATAGCTAACTGGCCTGTCGGGATTAATGAGATTAATGCCAATAAATCAGGAGAATTCACTTTAAAGCAAAATTATCCCAATCCTTTTCATGGATCTACATTTGTGAATATTTACAGGGAATATGGTGGCCTATTGAATCTAATCCTATTTGATGAGTTAGGAACCAAATTAGCATCATATCAAAACGTGTTTGAAAAAGGATTTCATTCGTTTGTTATTTCCTCATATGGTAATAAAGTTCTATTTCTGGTAGTATTTGATGATAAAAACAACCGGTCAATTAGAATTATAAGTGCCGGACAAGGCAATGATAATAATACCATTAAATATCTTGGATATACTCCGAATGTTGAAAAAAGCACATTAAAGAATTCGGATAACTCAGGGTTTATTTTTTATCTGGGCAACCAATTGATTTATACAGCCTATGCAAATGGATTTAACAATAAAATAATCGCAGACAGCCCTACAACTAATACTAACTATACTTTTTTGATGGCACCAGTAGGTACTCCACCTACAGTTACAACAACACAAGTTACAAATATCACACAAACAACCGCAACAAGCGGAGGTAATGTCACATCAGATGGTGGATATCCTATATTAACACGAGGAGTTTGCTGGAGCTCCTCACCTAATCCAACGACAGCAAATAGTTATACAGTAGATGGCAGTGGCCTTGGGACATTTGTAAGTTATTTGGTTGGATTAGCACCAAGCACAACTTATTATATCCGTGCGTATGCAATAAATGGTGTAGGAACTGCCTACGGGAATGAGTTAACATTTATCACATTGCAGAATATTTCTTTACCAACCGTAACAACTGCTGCTATTACAAATATTACCCAAACCACTGCAACAAGCGGGGGTAATGTTATATCAGATGGGGGAGCAACGGTAGCATCAAGAGGGGTATGCTGGAGTACTTCTCCAAGTCCAACAACAGCAAATAGTCATACCTCGGATGGCAGTGGACTAGGTTCATTTATAAGTTATTTAACAGGGTTAGCCCCGAATACAATTTATTATGTTCGAGCATATGCAACAAACAGTGTTGGTACAGCATATGGTAATGAAAACTCCTTTACCACTGGTCAAACTATTACGCCTCCAACTGTAACAACAACCGGTGTTACAAACATTGCCCAGACAACGGCCACAAGTGGTGGCAACGTGACATCAGACGGCGGAGCAACAGTAACTGCGAGAGGGGTATGCTGGAGTACTTCTACTTCACCAACTATTACTGGGAGTCATACAACGGATGGTACTGGTACTGGAACATTCGTAAGTAATCTTACGGGTTTAACAGGAGGTACACTTTATTATGTTCGTGCTTACGCTACTAATAGTGCCGGAACATCATACGGGAATGAATTAACCTTTACAACTTTAACTTTACCGACTGTAACTACAAATACTGTTACAAATATTACGCAGACAACAGCGACAAGCGGAGGAAATGTGACAGCAGACGGGGGAGCAACAGTGACGGCAAGAGGCGTGTGCTGGAGTACAACTTCATCGCCCACTATTGCAGGTAGTCATAGTACAGATGGAAACGGGGTAGGTACATTTGTGAGCAATATTACTGGATTGACCGGAAGTATTCTTTACTACGTTCGGGCATATGCAACCAATAATGTAGGGACAGCTTATGGCAATGAGTTAACATTTACAACACTGAATTTTCCAATAGTAACAACAGCTGCAGTGACGAATATCGCTCAAACTACTGCAACTAGTGGCGGGAATGTGACTTCTGATGGAGGTGCCACTGTTTCGGCAAGGGGTGTTTGTTGGAGTACTTCTTCAAACCCAACAACAGCGGGGAATCATACATCTGATGGAACAGGTACGGGAACATTTGTAAGTAACCTGACTGGTTTAATAGGAGGCACTTTGTACCATGTTCGTGCTTTCGCGACAAATAGTGTAGGAACATCTTACGGTAGCGATTTATCATTTACAACATTGAATTTCCCAACTGTTACTACTGCTACAATTACCAATATCACTCAAACCACAGCAACAAGTGGCGGCACTGTCACATCAGATGGTGGAGCCACAGTTACAGTTCGAGGTGTTTGTTGGGGTACCTCATCAAACCCAACAACAACAGGTAGTCATACGATTGATGGAGCAGGCACTGGATCTTTTGTCAGTAACCTAACGGGTCTCACAGGAGGTACTTTATACCACGTTCGTGCTTATGCAACAAATAGTGTGGGGACATCATACGGAAACGATTTATCATTTTCAACATTGAATTTGCCGACTATAACAACAGCTACGATTACCAATATTACCCAAACTACGGCAACAAGTGGGGGCACCGTAACGTCAGATGGTGGATCTAGTGTCATAGCGAGAGGTGTTTGTTGGAGTACCTCATCAAACCCTACAATTGCGGGGAGTCATACGACTGATGGAACTGGAACAGGAACATTTGTAAGTAACATAACTGGATTAACAGGAGGTAATTATTATTATGTTCGTGCTTATGCTACCAACAGTCTTGGTACATCTTACGGGAACGAATTAACATTTACTACACCGATTTTACCCACTGTCACAACACTTCTGGTTACTAATATCACAAGTTCAACAGCAGCGAGCGGAGGAAATGTTTCATCGGATGGAGGAGCTACTGTTACAGCCCGAGGTGTTTGTTGGAGCACAAGTCCAAATCCAACAACAACCAATAATCACACCACCGATGGCACTGGCATTGGTTCATTTGTGAGTAATATTACTGGATTAACAAATAATACTTTATATTATGTTAGAGCATATGCAACTAACAGTGTAGGAACAGCATATGGAAATCAAGTTACTTTTACAACAGTATTTAGCGTTGGAGAGTCATATGGAGGTGGAATTGTTTTTTATATTGATGGAACGGGCCAACATGGGCTTATTTGTGCTTCCAATGATCAGGTTCAAGGTCAATGGGGTTGTTTTGGGACTTCAATTTCTGGGACCTCCCTTACGATTGGAACAGGACAATCTAATACCACAATTATTGTAAATGGATGTAGCACGACAGGCATAGCAGCCCGCATTTGTAATGACCTTGTTTTGAATGGATATAGTGATTGGTATTTACCATCAAGGGATGAACTTAATCTTATGTGGATAATGTTTTCAACAACAGGAATTGGCAGTTTTTCAACTGGTGGGGCCGCATATTGGAGTTCCTCCCAATACAGCGCTAACTACGCATGGTCAGAGTTCTTCGATAGTGGCTACCAAAGCTATATGGCTGGGAAGAACTTCGCCGCCAATGTCCGTGCCGTCAGGACATTTTAAGTAAACACATTTTTGTGCGAAATAGTAAACAGGTACTTCTATTTCCAATACATAATTTCACCATGACAAACAATAATTTATTTTCCGATAAAACGATTATAGAGACTTGTCTGATATATTTGACTCAGGATCACCAAAACAACAATGACGCGTTTTGACATCCTATCATTTTATATTTGCAAGAAAAAAATGGGGAAGCTGAAAACCGGATAGAGTAAGCATCATTAAACAATATTAAAATGGGACTATATAAGATAACCGCTAAACAAACTGGAAGTTGGGGCGGAGTTAAAATGGAAAAGGGAATGAGCGTTGAAGTAACTTACAGTAATTCCCCTCTAATTTATCCGGATGGGCAAAAACTTGCGCGGAAAGCCTTTTTAAGTAAATATGGAATAGATTATAAACATTTACTTTCACAGACTTACTTTGATGTCGAAAAAATTTAGCTAATAAGACATCAATTCCTAATTGATTAATGTTAGCCAAAGCAGAACGGCCACAAGAGCGCTCCTTTAAAATTGAAGAATTTAAATAACCAACACTCGCAATCATGAAAGACAAAATTTTTGAAATGTACAAATCAATTTCTGTCGGCAATAACCAGATTTGTTCAGAATGCAACAACGAAGGAGCACTTGGAAAGCCTGTATCAATTTATTTTATTGGTGAAAATTTTCATAAATCTGATGACACGATTTTATTTGTAGGTAAAACGGCTGTTGGAGGACTTGGAATTGGCCCTTTCGTTGACAATCTGTTTACTGATGCAACAACATTTGGTGAATTGAGTCTTGACCTTAAAGAGGAAAATGCAAAAAGACGAGCATTTTATTCATATACAAATGAAATTGTCACACAGTACTATGGTTCGTTTGAGATTGGCAAACAGTTTATTGCCTTAACAAACTTAGTGAAATGCAATAATGCTTCAACTAAGGACGAAACATCTTATCATATAATGGAACACTGTATCAATAGCTTAAGAGTAACATGGAGGGAAATTGAAATCTTAAAACCAAAGAGAATAATCTTTTATACAGGCAATACAGATTACGATGATTTTATTGAAAATTTTGAACCAGAAAATTATGTTGACTATCTTGAAATTGAACGCGATAAATCTGGTATTTGGTGGCATGGCAGGTATGTTGATGAAAACCAAGTCTCGATTTGCGACATTTTGAGAATCAATCATCCTGACAGAATAAGATATATTGGTGGTAACGCTAAGGATAATTATATATCAAAAGTTGTAGACTGGTTACACATGACAAAATGAAAACCGCAAGTCATCCTTCCTGGTCGGATTAAAACAATCATGCTGCTCGGATGCAATGTTAAATAATGAGCACCTATAAATGATCGCAACATAATCAAGCATCGGAACTAGCATTTCATAATTCATGGAATTTATGTTGCTTATACCAAACTGTCCTTTGTCTTGCATTGCATTGAACCTTTCTTTGCTCAATGCGAAGCCCCCAATCCAAACTTTCCGAACGTGAAATAGCCGAAGCCTGGGCTAAGATCACTATTCAACTTTGGAGGAAGAACCTGACAAAGATGAAGATCGGTCAGAATTCCTCCGGAGACCTCAATCGAAGTTTCAAGTACAAAGTCATCGCCGGTACCCGCGGAAACGTGGACCGGATCGAATTTGCTTTCAACTATTACGGAAAGTTCCTGGATATGGGTGTCGGCAAGGGAACCAAGCTCGGAGACCGCCCGGTTTCCAGGGGTAGCAGGGTTTTAGCTGATAAAATGCTGGGACAGGTACGCAAACCCAAGAAATGGTATTCCAAAACTTTCTACGGAGAAGCACAGCGCCTTTTTGAAATCCTGCAAAAAGAGTACGGCAGGAAAGCCCAGGTGGTGATCTCTGAAAACATCAATGACAATTCAATAAAATAGGGCAATGGCAAAGATGACAGAAGAAGCCAGGGCATCCGTTATCCTGAACGGTCAGCAGGCCAATGCAACGCTGAAGGAGATCGAGGCATCAGCAAGGACATTGAATGCAGAACTGAAAGGTCTCAAGACCAATACACAGGAGTTCGCTGATAAGTCAAAGAAGCTTCAGGAACTCAACACCAAACTGGCTGATATCCGTAGCCAGACAAGAGCCATCGGCGATGAGATGAAAAAGAATGCCGGTGGCCTGGGTGGTCTTTTCGATTCTTTGAAAGGAGCAGCCTTGCAGATGGGAGGAGCAATGGCCGCTGCCTTTTCCATCACTGCCATTGCAGATTATGTCAAAGGCGGAATTCAGAAAGCAATTGAACTAAGGGATGCCGAAAAATTGCTCCTTGATGTGCTGGACGGGAATAAAGCTACCCAACGGGAATTGATTGATCTTGCCAAGGAACGGGCAGGATCAACCAAGGATAGCCGCCTGGAAATCGAACAGGCTGAAAAGTTCCTGGCCATCCAGGGCAGGACTCCGGAACAGTTCCGTAAAACCATTTTAGCCGCCCAGGATCTGGCGGTTGTAACCGGCCAGACTTTGGAAAAGGCTGTCGAAGACCTTGACGGAACAATGGAAGGCAGACTTGCTAAGGGTTTGCAAAAGCTTTCAAGTCAATTCAAAGACCTATCGAAGGAGCAACTCTATCATGGCGCCGCCATTGATATTGTTGCCAAAAAGTACAAAGGACTGGCAGAAGAAGAAATGCAAACCACCGAAGGCCGGTTGGTCCTGCTTGGAAAAAGCTGGAAAGCCTTGCAGCGAACAGTGGGTGAAGCGCTTCTTGGCACAAACGGAATGTTCGACGGACTTGTGCAGGGAGCCACTCAAGCCCTGAATTCGGTCAAGAAACTCTTCGAAGTGCCAATGGCCCAAAAATACCGGGAAGAACAGGAAACCTTAAACGCCCTTGTATTTCAGATACAGGCCACAAACACAAACCAGGCAGAACGTAACCGGTTGATCGATGATCTCCGTCAGAAATATCCGGAGTTCCTGGGCAGCATGAAAGATGAAGATGTTACCAACCAGTTCCTTGCAAAACACCTGGAAGAAGTCAATTATCAGTACATGGAGAAGATCCGCCTTGCGGAATCCGAGGATAAACTCAAAGACATTGCCGAAGCCCAGTCGAAGGCTTCCAAAAAACTTACGGAAGCTGAAGGCGAGCGGAACAGGATACTTGCTGCTTCCATGCAACTGCTTTACGATTCCAAGCCGGCTTATGCCCGGTTAGTAGAACAGGCAACTACGTTGGAAGAAAAAATAAAGCTGGTAAAGCAATACTGGGGAACCGGTGGCGGAACCACCGGAACGGCAGGATGGTTTTTAGAAGCGGCTGATAATGCCAAGAAAGCGGCTGACAAGATGAAGGTGTACTCGGTAGAATTTAAAAATGAGCAACTCAAGATTGCCGAAGAAGCGGTCAATTCCTCTTTGAACCTCAGTAACAGCCTTGACATGGTTTCCAACCAGATCCTTACGATTGCCATGCAAACCAAGGATGAAACACTCAAGATGATCATCAAGACCGAACTGGAGGACCGTGAGCGTACTCACCGGATGGTAGAGAACCGGAAAACGGAATTCAAGGAGGAACTTGACTGGAAAAAGATGTCGATCGATCAGCTAAATGATTACATCTCAAAAGGCAGGGAAGCGGATGCAACCAACACTGACCGTACCAACATGCGAAAGGCGACCGATGAATTGAACAGCCGGGTCAAAGCCAATGACAAGATCAGGGAAGCATACAAGAACCTGATGGATTCCCTCAAAGAAATTGAGGGAAAGAACTATGCTGACAAATTCACCCAGACTCAGCAGGAGATAAGGAATGTCGAAGAGAAGTACGACACCCTGATCAAAAAGGCTTTGAAGTTCAAAGCGGATAATGATAAAGCATTATCCCCGGAGCAGAAAAAAGGGATTGATGACAATGTGTCTTCTTTGGAAGTTCAGCGGGATTCGCAGATCAAACAAGTGCTGCTTCAGGCCGAACAGGCCTTTGCAGAAGATGTAAAGAAGATCCATGAAAACCTGCGGGTTGCCCGCATGAGCATTACACAGCGGCAAATCTATGAGGTAAACAAAAAGTACGAGGATGCCAGTAAAGAGATCCTCGGGGCGATAGAGTTTGCCTACAAGGAAGAAGTGGCTGCCGCTGAAGGAAATTCTGAAAAGATCATCCAGGCAGAGAAGAACAAAGCTGCCGCTCTCAAAGCGATCCAGAAGGATTTGGACGCTTTGAAAAAGGGGCAGAAACAGGAGACCGCCGATGCAAAGAAACAAGGGGATACGAAGTTTGAGGATGACCTGAATAATCTCAAACTCAAAGGTGAACGTGATCTGGCAAAAGGCAAGGAGAAGATTCAGTTAGAGGTAAATGCCAGGTACAAAAAACTGCTGGAAGAAAACCTGGGAGATGAAGAGCGTACCGCTGAAATTAAGAAGCAAATTTCTGAAGAAGTCGCTGCAAAACAGCTTCAATTTTCCAAAGAGACAGCCCTAAAAGTAGCCGATGATGCAATCTCACTGGCAAAAGGCGCTGTTGATGGCCTGGCAGCCATCTTCTCCATGCAGACAGATGCTGAAAATCAGCAGCTCAAGGAAGATGAAGAGACCAACAATAAGAAGAAAGCAAACTTAAAAGCGCAGCTTGATGCCAAGCTAATTTCAAAGTCCCAGTATGATTCCCAGGTCGATAAAATGGATAAGGACCTGGATAAGAAAAAGAAGAAGATGGAGCATGATCAGGCTGTACGGAACAAAGAAGTGGCTTTGTTCAATGCGCTGATCAGTGTGGCCACAGCAGTCGCTTCAGCGTTGGGCGCCGGTCCCGGAGTCGGGATCGTACTCAGCATCATCACTGCTGCTTTGGGTGCCATCCAAATCGGGTATATCCTGAGCCAAAAGGTTCCCGAAGCTGCCAGGGGCCGCTATTCTGTAATTGGCCAGGATGACAACAAACTCTATAAGGATGTTCCGCTTGTGAATTCACCGGAAACCGGTTTGTATTCAACGCCAACATTAATCAGTGAAACTGGCCAGGAAATCGTCATTGATCCCAAAACGACAAAGAACCTGATGGTCAATTACCCTCATGTCATTGATGCGATCAATTTTGCAAGAGTTCCGCAAAGGGCCGTTGGCCGGTACATGGATGCTCCGGCTTCAACGCCGGCAGGAGTTCCCTCAGTGGTCGATCCTGAATTCATGGCCAGTATTAACAAACTGAATTCATTGATTGAAAGCGGCATTCCTGCCTTCATTTCCTTTGATCACCTGAGGGAAACGACAAACCGGATCAACGAGATCGAAGCCGAAGTATCCAAATAACTGTAAATCCTTATGCTATCCATCCTGATTGCCGACCAACCCCTTGACCTGAGCGATGATTTTTCGGTTTCACTGAACCTCAAATCTCCTATTTTCAATGATGTCGGGGATTATTCCTTTCCATTCAAAGTTCCTTCTACGGCAAGGAATATGTCAATCCTGGGATGGAAAAACCGGTTATCATCAACCCGGAGCATCTATGAAACCTTTAATGGTAGTATCCGGTGGAATGGGATAGTGCTTTTTGTCGGTCAGATAAAGATCAAAACAGCATCAGATAAGACATTTGAAGGTACCCTTTACATCAACAAGGGCAACTTCAATTATGAAGTGAAGGATCTTCTTTTAGACCGGGTTGATATGGGAATGAAAACCTTTCCCACTGATCAGGATGCTGTAAATTACTTCAACTGGTCGTTGACGCATTTTTATCCTGAAGTGGACTTTTCTTTGCCCGAGATCGCCAACCTTGACTTTTTTGATCCGGTGGCCACTAATCCTGAGCTGATGGCCTACAATCACATATTCCCGGATGGATGGCTTCATAAAACCACAACGGACGGACAAAGCAGAACGATCCTGATCCCTTTTCTTTACCTGAAGTTCGTACTGAATAAACTTGCGGAAAACTTCGGGTACCGGCTGCAGGATGAATTCTTTACTTCAAGCATCGAGCTTTCCCGCCTGGTGATCTACCATTCGGTAAACCTGAGCGAGGTTATATTCGGTCTTCAGCAGATTTATTACTGCCGCTTCCTTCCCAAGGTGAAGGTGAGTGAATTCATATCCGGTTTGGAAAAGTGGTTTAATTGCTGCTTTCATGTGGACTCCAAGCAAAGGGTTGTTAGGATTGTCAGCAACAAAGAGGTGTTGCTTCGCTCCGAGGTGGTCGAGTTTTCAAAGAATGTTCTTTCAATCTCCCAGGAGATCCCCGAAGAGATCACCGGCTTTAGGTTCTTACTTGGACCCGATTCCGGGGATAAGGTTTACCAGGCACAGTTGGATTCGGAAAAAGGAATCACTGACTATATCAAAGGCGCAGTACAGAGCTTTTCAGATATTCCGCCTTATCCCTTCACCTGGCTCGGCGATATCTACTATATCGCTGATACAAACACCTGGTGGCAGTTGGGAGTTAATCCGATTTCATTCCTCATTGAGTGGATACAACTGCCAAACGGACCAACTCTAACCGATAAATTTTTCTACAAATGGGGGGATGATAAAAACAAGTATGAGACAATTTTCTCGTCTCTATCGGATAAGTACATCGTTGTAAGCTGTGGAAACCTGGGAACCGATAAAGACAAAATCACCCCCCGTTTGTTTTTTGTCGGAATTGTTGGCGGTTGGGGTACTCCAGTCCGGCTTAAAGGTCTTGCCAATAATGGCAATTTATCACTCCGGTATCCCGGTCCCAATGGATTGTTCAATCTCTATTGGAAGGACTGGGTAAACTGGATCATGGATAATCGAAAGAGCGTAAAGATCGAAAAGCAGATGGATTTCATAGAGTTGAAAAATCTCGATTTTACAAAGCGTTACCGAATTAACGGGATCAATTATCTTGTCAGTGAAATTGCCGTTACCCTGAATAAATCCTCGATTAAATCCGCTCAGCTCAAGTGCTTCACGGCTCCCTGATGCTGTCCTTTATTTCCGCGAGATCTCACGGTACTATTGCACCATGATTGACATCACGGAGGAACCCAATCTCATTTCCTTTGCCGGTAATCCGGTCATTTACGAGGCCTGCTCAGATAATTACCTGATCTCGCTTGGTTCTCCTGCTCACTTTGAGCTTGTAGTATCATCCATTGATACCACGGTCGGTCATTCTTTCCATCTTCAGTTTGCGGGGAAAACCCTGATCTTTCAGTCAGCCGGGTTCACTGGTTTTGACGGATTGCTGTTTGAAGTTGGCTACCTGGGTCAGACCTTCAATGACTTCGCAAACAATATTTACCAGTGTTTTCTTTCAAATTATGACATCCAAAAGTATTTCAATGTTACGCTGGACCCGCCAGGAACAAGCCAACGTAGTATCAAGCTCCAGGCAAAGGAGTCCGGAGCTGATGGTACTGTGGTTCTCTCTAACGTCGGGGTTTCAGGAGTAGCCGCAGGGATAAACATACCCGGAACAGATGATGTTTACAGGGATTACTTTGGCATCCTTTGCCTGATTCGGGATACATGGAATAATCCGATTGGGGAAGATATTAAACCCGCCGATTTCATCGGTTGTGCAAGGTTCGATATCTCGGATTACATCAGGTCAAAGTTTGCAGCCTGGGAAATGACACGCTTTGAATTTCCTGAACTTGCCGGGAATGTCAGGGTTCACGGCTGGGATTATCTTCTCAAATACCGGGTATCATTTGCAGAAAGTATTGCCGGCAATGTAAGAGGCCTCCAGTCGGACGGATGGAAATACGCCCTGGCTGGTGGTCTTAACCATGAACTGTTGACATCTCTGAATGAAAAGTACCTGGAATATTTTTCAATTCCGGCGAACAAGTCCAAGTTTCTTTCCTGGCTCCCAACGACAAAATATTCCCGCTCCGGAGTCATAGAGAAATTGTTTTTCCTCTTCCAGGACAACCCAACAGGAGTTCAGTACAGGTTGGTTGTTGTAATCACCTTTACAGACGGATCCCACAAAATTGTGAATGCAACCCCGCAGGTGACGTATCCGGCTTTTTCAGTGATGGAGTTTAAGGTAGGCTTTGATCACCTTGACCTGGTGAATGCGCAGTATGGCAAAACAGTCCAGTCATGGGAAGTCTATCTGATGGACAGCAACGATGACTTGCTTTCTGAAGTAAGGGTATTCAATAATGATACCCGTGTTTTTGAGAATGAGAAAGTCTTTTTTTACCGCAATTCTTTTTCGGCCTATGATACTTTCAGGT
>Ga0316226_1001081_pt1 | contig 31512 bp, 37 predicted proteins | sample TBH18017metaG_FD_206009 | JGI IMG/M metagenome (GOLD analysis project Ga0316226, IMG submission 206009) | Freshwater microbial communities from Trout Bog Lake, Wisconsin, USA - TBH18017 | ecosystem: Environmental > Aquatic > Freshwater > Lake > Hypolimnion/Profundal zone | place: USA: Wisconsin...
TGATCGTTTGCTCGTCGCCCTGATCCCCGATCTTTTGTGAAAAGGCTGTTTGTGTCGTGCTCATGCGAATCCCAAGGTGCCTGTTGTCAGCCCACCAGTTTTAAGGGCCGTGTTTTTTGAGATGGTTTGAAGAAGGGAGGTATGCCGCCTGTTTTCCTGGAGAACCGGGTCGACCGAACCGCCGCCAACCGATACGCCGCCGCCACCAATTTTGAAAAGTGTCTGTGCAAACGCCGCGCCGAGTTTGCGCTTCGGCTCTTCCGTCATGTCCTCGGTGGGGGCCTGCTGGCCCGGCTTGTGTTCCTTCTCGTATTTATCGGCGGCAGCTTTGTTCGCTTCGATGGCGGCGAAGGTGGAGTCAATGGCGTTCCCCATTTCCTTCTCCGTGTCCCCGGTCTCGAACACCTTCGGTGCGCTGGCGTAGCCTTTGGCGAAAGCATCGCCGATATTCTTCAAAGCATCGCCCGCCCGCTGCTTGATCGCGTCCGCGGCGGGCGAGAGTTTATCGCCACCGGCGTCCCTGTTTTTCTGGCCTTTTTCCCTGATCTTATTCGCCTCGTCACTGATCGCCTGAGCGCCCTTGCCGATCTTCTCGCCGACAAGGGGTATACCCTTCATTTTCTCAAGCAAGAGCGCGATGCCGTCCAGCAGGAAGGCAATGAACCCTTCCGCGATGCCCATGATGCTGTCGCCGAGGCCAACCCAGAAATCTGCCGTGGTCGCGATCTGAAAGACGGTGATGGCGTTCTTGAAACATTCGATGATGTATTGCCCGAACGCGTACACGCAGCCAATCAGGGCCGCTTCCAGAAAATTAACCGCGTTTTCAAACGAGAGAATCACCGAGTCGCCGAGGATCGTGCTGAGGTTTCCAGAGGAAAAGGCGGTGACCAGGAACGCGATCACGTCGCCGATCTGCTCGCCCATCTTCGAGAAATCCATTGCCGCGAAAGCGTCCATCAGCGGTTTGATGGCAGGGGCGATCTCCGCCGCCATGCCCACGAAGAAACCCTGGAGCTTGATGCCGACCGCGTTGAGCTTGGTGGTGATGTCGTGGAAAATGGCCGAGTTGTCGTCGAGAATCTGCGCCTGGTTGCCGATCATCTTTGCCGCCTCGTCCATTGCGCCTGAATTGGCGAACATGGAGAGCATCGCCTGGCCGTTCTTCCCGAAAAGCTGCATCGCATACGCGCTGCGCTCGGTCGGGTTCTGAATCCGCATGATCGCGTCGCCGACGGTTTTCATCTGCTCTGCGGCGCTCATGTTGCCGAGCGATTTCACGTTGACCCCGAGTTTGCGGAACGCCTCGCCGTCGCCAGTTGCAGCCGCGCTGACAATCGCCTTCCGCAATTTGCCAAGGGACGGCCCGACCTTGTCTGCTTCCATGCCGTTTTCCTCGAACGCCTGCCGCAGCACCATCAAATCTTTGACCGCGCTACCGGTGGCGTTGGAGAGGTTGTTCAGCTCGTTCCCCACATCGAGCGCCTTTTTGAGCCCGACCGCGATTGCCGAAGAACTGATCGCCGCAAACGCGCCCGCGACGATCTCCTTCGTCCCGATAACCGAACTGTGCAATTCCTTCAGGCTGTTCTGCGCGTTTTTGACGCCGCTGCTGAACAGTCCTGTCTTGAGAATCAGTTCTGAGATGATGTTGCCCATTTATCGAAACCCTGCGTCCCGCCCTGATTTCTTTTGAAAATGATCGAGTTGGCGGTTCATTGCCCCTGTGCGCTTGTCAAGCGCCCGCTGGACACGACGCACGAGGTCTTTGACGTTCGAGGCGAATTTCACGGCGTTGGTGATCGTGATCCGGGATTCGTTGAGGCCGAACGAAACCTTGATGCTGCCGCGCCCGGTGCCGTGTCGTGAAATCCAGTCCGGCACTTTCGCGCCGAGCTTCGCCGCCGCTGCATTCCAACCGCTGGCCAGGATACCAACCTTCTCCAATTCCTTTTTGATGTAGGCGGCAAGACCCGACACCTTGATTTTGTATTTGAGATTCCGTTTATTCACCCGGCCCGTCTGCCGGTCGCGGAACCTGGCGTGAATGTCGGCGGGATCAGTGCATGCGTCCCTGGCACTCGATTGCCGCATGATTTTACTGATGTCATTTTTGATCGCGGTTTCACCGCCTTTCCGGTTCGCCTTGAAATCTTTGTTCGGCGGGGTGATCAGAATGGCGTCTTTCACGAACAGCCGTGCCTGATCCTTAATCACGGCCTCGCTGGTCTTGCGGGAATTGGCGGCGAACGCCTGGAGCGCCTTTACAAAAGCCCTGTCGTCGATTTTCAGTTCAGCACTCATAAATCGTCATCCTCACAATCACGGGCTATCACCGATTCCAAATGCTCCATCTGGGTTTTTCCATCTGGCATTGGCTTCATCGTCCAGCAATTCATGGCCCGCAGAGCGCAGTGGTTGTATTGAAGCACCTCGCTCAGTGCCAATTCCCAGAGAATAAAATCCCGCGACCAGCCGGTTTCTCGCGCCAGGGCAAACACGCGTGACGCCGTCTGCCCCGGCTCTATGAGTTTGGGGGCGCGTCCTCGGGTTTATCACCGGGCTTGGACTGCACCTCGACATAGGCCGCGCCTGCCTCCGACATGACGCGCTGAATTTCCTGCACGGCCTCCGGGATTGCATTCAACGGCAACTCCATCGAGAACGGCAGCACGTATTCGTCGTAGAAATTCGGCGACTGAATGGCTTTCAGAACGGTCTGGACCGGCTGCGACTGGATGTAAAGGAACGCGATGATCTGCCGCTGCTTTTCCTCGTCGTCCAATTCGTCCAGCTTCGCGTCGCCGGTAATCATGGAGAGTTTGGTTCTGCGGCAGATGCTCAGGCTGCCCAGTGAGAACGGGCGCAGTTTCAGGCCCAGAACGTCTGATTCACTCGGGGCGATGAATGGGGCTTCGATGGTGTCGTTCATAGGAGTGCCAGAATTTTGTCGCGCATAGCCGCCTCGCAGCCTTGCGGGATGAATGCGATTTTATTGCCGCGCCGAACCATCAAGAGCGCTTTGTTGAGTCTGATCTTATCCCGGAGTCGCTGGTTGGTTTCGTGCATCCATGCCATGTAAGCGATGGGGTGGTGCGGATTACCGGTTCGCCATTGCGTGTCCCTGAACCGGTGGACGAATTCCGCCGTGGAAATGCGCTCAGGTTCGAACTTCGGGAGGAATTCCACTTCGCAATCTTTCAGGCACCAGATGGTCTGCCGTTTCACGTCGTCGCCCGAGCCTTCGAGCGTCTGGATGAACGGCTGGTCTTCCGAGAGTCGGATACCGCTGGTGGTGGCCGCCGCGACGAGAGCCGTGTTCGGGCTTTTCAACGGCGGGAGATTGTCTTTAAGAACGTGGAGCTTGCGCTCGCGGGTTGTGCTTTCCGTCATTGGGATGTGTTGGGATTGCGTAATTACGCGTTGGGATAGTTCGTGCCGGAGTATTCGTAGCTGTCGAAATCGTCGTTTTTCTGGGATTGCTTCACCTTGAGAATGAGAGTGGTTCCACCGGTGATGGCTGCGATTCCTGCCGCGCCGATGCCGACCGCCACGCTCGGGGTGCCTCGCCCTTTCACCGAAAACTCGATGATCGGGTCAAACGTCTGTCCCTGGCCGAAGGTGCCGTCGGTCGCCTTGATGATCTTCTCCTCGAGCTTGGTTTCCCACTCGACGGATTCCAGCAAAGCGCCGGTGGCCTGGGTGATGCCGATGTCTGTTGGTCCGGAAGGCATGATGTTAATGTGCTGCTGATGCGTATTTCACGCCGGTGGTTTCAAAGGTGGGGAAATCGTCGTTCGCCTCGCTGTTTTTAACCGAGGTCACCTTGACCGTTCCGGCGACCATTGCGCCCGCCGCTACGGCGGTTGTCATGTCGAGGCCGCGTCCTTTGATCGTGACGGTGGTCTTGATGGTTTTGCTCGTTACCGCACGGCAGGTTGTGCCGGTCTGATCCTTGATCGTTTTCGCTTCGACCTCGTCCTCAGAACTGGATTCCTCCACAACGCCGCCGGTTGGCGGGGTGAGTCCAAAATTACTGGTGATGCCAAAAGTCGCGGGCATGCACATGCGGCTGTGTCAACCTCTACAGGGGGGAGAAATCCAGCAAATAGGGATTGTTCTTGTTTTGGAATCCCTGAAAGCCAAAATGCATTGAAAAAGAAGCTGTCTATGTCCAAAAATAAACTTTCCCCCTCCCGCAGTTTGGCGGCAAAGGTCATCTTTGCAGCACTCCAGATTCTCAAGGAAAAGGGGGGCGAAGCTGCTGGGCGAGACGTAATCGCAGAAGTCGAGAAGCGGGTTTCCCTCGACGAATGGGCCAAAGCAACCTACGAGAAATCGGGCTACATTCGCTGGCAGTCGATTCTCCACTTTTTCAGCATCGATTGCATTAAGGCTGGTTTTCTAATAAAGAAAAAAGGGGTTTGGTATCTGACGCCCGAGGGAGAGAAGGCGCTCAAACTCGGGGACGAGGGACTATTAAGGGCAGCGACCGATGCATACCAAAAATGGAAAGAGGAGAACCAACCACAGGAAGGAAATGGAGATCAGGACGTTAGCGAGAAGGGGCAGCAGGGCCAAGAGGCGACGATTCACGAAATCGAGCAACTCGCAATTGAGGGTCTTAAAAAACAGATTGATCTGAAAAACCCTTATGAGTTTCAAGAGCTTGTTGCCGCACTGCTGCGAGGCATGGGTTACTATACGCCGTTCGTTGCACCGAAGGGAAAAGACGGAGGAATAGACGTTATTGCATATCGTGACCCTCTCGGAACAGTATCACCTCGAATCAAGGTTCAGATCAAACACCGAGATACTGCAGCTACGGTGCAAGAGGTTCGTCAATTGATGGGTCTGCTCCAGAAGGACGGCGACGTGGGAATGTTCGTTTCTTCGGGTGGCTTTACCAGCGATGCCACAACCACTGCACGTGGAGCACATATACATGTAGAACTAGTTGACGGGGGGCGCTTCATCGCTCTTTGGCAGGAGTTCTATCCAAAGCTCACCGATGAGGATAAGAGCCTTCTGTCCCTCGTGCCACTGTTCTTCTACGCACCTTCCGTGTAGGGGCTAATTTAACTCTGAGTATCAACTCCGGCAACGATCTCGATCTCCGCTACCCAGCGTTTCTGCTCAATCGATGTTTGTGATTTGCGCACGAAATATCCGCACAATCCCATGCCATTGAGCTGTAGCCCGGCGGCGACCGCAGACTCATCCTCCAGCCAGGTGCGCACGGCGTTGAGGCGTTCGTCATGGGCCGCACGGTCATTATCGAAAGCCGGGGTTTCCAGCCGAAAATCGACGGTCGCTTTCCACAGCGGCCCCACCGTGTGTTCGCAATCGGGGCAATGGACAATGATGGAGGACCCCTCGGCTGTGTTCTCGTCGCCCGACACGCCGGTATGCTGCTCAACCCCGACGAGTTCCGGGAGCCCCCCGACCGCCGCCAGGAATGCGGATTCAATGGCGGTGTTCATTTTACTTGTACTGTGAGGGTGACCATCGGATAGGCCGGGGATTCGCTGACCTTTGAAATCCGGTAGGTTTTGCCGTCGAATTGGATCGGTTCGTTCACCTTGGGTCGGGTGGTGCCCAGCGCAGCCTTGGCAATCTTGACCGTGAAATCGTATTCCTCGCCGAACCCGCCGATTTGCAGGGTGTCCGAGGATTCAATGGAAGTGATGATCGCCCGGTAGGTGCGATTGTTCCAGGCCACCGGTTCACCGATCTCCGCAACGATCCCGGCGAGATCAGCGGCTTTTTCTTCCTTTAGCGACATGCCCGAGAGCGGGTGTCAACGCTCCCTGAGGCTCAAAACGCCGTAACACGGATCGCATTTCTCGGGATTATGGCCTGCGCATTTGATGATTTCGGTGATGAATGCCGGGGCAATGCACTCGACACTTAATCGTGCGCCATCTAAGTAAAGAAACAATGCCATCACCATCGAACATACTCAGAGAGCACGGTGTATTTCTCGCGCACTGCTCCTCTTACCCGCAGCTCTACGCAAGCGATCTCACCGCACATCTCGGGCCGTTGGAAAGGCTAACTAATGCTGCTCAATCCCAACTTGGGTTGTCATGTTCGACTATAGGACCTTATGACTCCTTCAATAACCGCAATTTCACTGGCAAGATCGGCTTGATTCTCGTTCCGCCTTCTTTTGACGCTATTACCCACGCCACACCGAAGGACGGCGGCACATCGGCACCAGCGAAGCGTGGTGACCCACGCGAACCGTTGCCAAAATTCCCAATCACCGAGCAGCTACTCCGGACAGCGATCAAACATCGTCCAAACAACGAACACAACGAGGTTTGCTTAAAGGCATACCATGTGGTTGGTGTCTTTATGTGCCCGCCGGTTGATTTCACACCGAAAGTTGGTGACACTCCCATCAGAGTGACCGAACCCGAGATTGTCGATGCGCTTCCGAATCAACGTTTCTTCCTGCTAGACGCTTCGAAATTACACGAGGTTTCCTATGATTGTGCTATTCAGAAATTTGTCTCCACAGGCAATGCCTATTCGCACGGAGATATTAATCGTGAGGCCAATGTCTAACAATGCACTCCAGAAAACCTCCCCATCAGCCTTTACTGCAACGGTCTTCACGTTTGAGGACTGCCTGTCGTGATCACCTGAAACTGAACGGCTAGCAAAAAGCCCCCGCGCCGTTTCCGACGCGAGGGCTTTGAATGGAAACCTGCGCCAATCAGGGCGTCAGGGTGGACCCAGTGGGCAGCGCGGACACAATCCGCTCCAGCACCGGCACGTTGCCGGTTGCGAAGCCATACATCAGCGTGAAGCTGATTTCCTGCTGGCCGAGCCGCCCGTCGTAACGGTCGCGGACCTGGATGGAAAGACCGGTGCGCCGGTCGCTCACCACGTCGATCTGCGTGTCGCCGGTGAATTCGGGCACATCCGGAACGCGGGCCGCCATGATGAGGCCTTCGCGGATGCCCGCAATGCCCACCAGGTTTTCCCCGTTATTCGGCAAAGCCGAGTATTCCGTGACGGTGAACCCGTTCACGTTTGGCAGCATGCCGGTCACCACAACGTCGGCCACTTGCGGGGCGATGTAGGCTTTATACAGAGCCTCATCCTTCTGGAGCGCGTTGTAATAGTCGGAATTGACGAAGATGAAGCGGCCAAGTTGAGGCACATAGCGCTTATTGAGCGTGGTGCCGATATCGACCACCGTGTTGCGTCCAAAGCTTCCCGCCGCAACAGCGGTCGTGTTCGGGAAGTTCGCGGCCAGGATGAGGCCGAAGAGATCGTCGCACACTTTGCGGCCAAGAGCGTAAGCCACCTTATCGGCATACATCAGATTCAGGTCGAGCTCACTCGTGGATCGCTCCTCGTCCGTGATGGCGTATCCCGCATAAGCGTGGTTGTTGATCTTCACCTTCACGTCCACCATTGCCTGGGCATCGGGGAGATAGCCCACTGCCGGATTGAAAGCCTGAGCCACCGTCGGCTGGACGATGTGCGTGATGATGTCCTGGTTGAACTTCACTGATTGATCGCTGAAATCCGTCGCGATCCTGGTTAGGACCGGGAATGTGGCGAGCAGCGTGGTAAGCGCCGTTTGTGCAATCAACGGGCCGTTTACTGTTCCGTCGGAGTTTTGGATGACTGGCATAATTTAGGATGGTGAAGGAAATTGAACTGAGCCTTGGGATTGGTTACCGCTTGTTGAGAAGGGGTCTGATGTGCGCTTCGAAGTAGGTGGCTGCCTCTTTTGGCTTCTTGGTTTGAACCAGCGCCTTGTGGGCGGAGATGTGTTCCTCAAGAGTGGATCGGCCCGCGTTGATGGCGGCGTCCCCAGCGGGAGTCACCTTTGCCGGAACCTGAGTGCCGGTGCTGGCGACGATCTGCGCGGATCGTAAAGCGGCCCGTTTTTCGATGTCCTGTTCCGCAGCCTCAAGTTCAGCATTGCGGGAGGTGACGGATTCGATGGATCGGCGGGCGGTGATGAGATCGGCGCTCAACTGCTCGCGTTCGGCGCTCAGGGTGGCGAGTTGAGTTTTAAATGCTTCGGCGGCGGTGGATGCCTCGCCCATAAGATTGGCGCTGGCTTGCGCGTCGGCTTCGAGCGTCTGGACGCGAGAGAGCGCTTCCTGCAATTGTTCCTCGATTGGTTTGCTCATTGCCTGAGAGGGCGTGTCAACCCGGCGGGCCTGGGATTGAAATGAAACGTGATAGGAACGCAGTCGTTGCATGGCTTCGCCGCGATCACGGACAACACCGGCCAGGTTCATCCGCTGGGCCTGTTTGCCGGAGAAATCCTGTCCTTCCATCGCGTCGGTCGGGATCTTCCGGCCACGAGCGAGAACCGCCGCGTAAAAATCCCCAGCGGTTTCCTCAATGTTGGACTGGATGAATTCGCGCTGGGCGTCGGTCAACGAAACGCCGGGCGTGCCGATGCTCTTAAACTTGCCAGCGGCGAATACCTCGACCTTTATCCCCTCATTTTTCAGGGCCTCGGAATCGTCAACCACCGGCTGGATGACGCCGATGGAACCAACCCGGGCGCTAGGGGTGACGTAAATGGCCTGTGCCTGTGAGGCGACCCAGTAGGCCGCAGAACACATGAGGCCTGAACTGAAAGCGTAGACCGGTTTTTTACGGTTCACATCCGCGACAGCTTGGGCAAGCTCGGGTGTGCCGGTGACGGTGCCGCCAGGGGAATCGATATCCAGAAACACGGCCTCGATGTCGGGCCGGTCACCAGCTTCGCGCACGGCAGTGCAGATTTCCTCTGAATCCGTGGCGTTAAAAAGAATCTGCGAGAACAGATCCGGCTTTCGAATCATCGGCCCGTTCATGGCGACCACGCCGACGCCGTCCTCGAGACTCAGAAGCGGCGACCGGGAAAGCGAGGGAAGTGGGGTGCGATTGTCGAGGAACGCATGCGCTGCCACGGTCATCGCCCGGAATGCGTCGGGCGTGATGAGCCAGGGTTGTTTGAGAAGAAGGGTTTCTGCAAGCGTCATGCCGAAGGCGGCGTGTCAAATCCTCAACCTCCCGGCTTCACGGGTTGTTTGGGCAGGACAACATCATCCTCAGCTTGCTCCGTGAGGACCACTGCCCCGGTGCTTGGGCGGTATAGCATTTCCAACGGAACGCTGTATTTCGTCGCGAGGTCGATCATGAGCCGCGCGTCTTGGGCCCGGATTTCCGCCTGCTCCTCAAAGTCGAGCCCGAGTTCGGCGTAAGATTCGGAAAGTGTTTTCAGGCCAGTCTCGACATCCGCCCGATTCTGCTGCGCTTCCCGCCCTGCATCCACGGTCACGCGCTTTGGGCGTTGCCAGCGCACCTTGTGCCAGCCGGGTTGCGCGGGAAGTTCGCGCTGCGCAATTGCATCCCCAATTACATAAGCCCAAACCGGGAGTAAAAACCTCTGGATGAGAATGAGCTGGCGGTAGGAGAATCGCCGGTCGGCCTTGGCCACGACGAGCCGCACCCCCGCTCCGCCTATTTTTGACGAGTCAGCTGCAAATTCAAACGGCAGCACACCCAGTGCGGCGTCTCGGCGAAGGTGTTCAAGGAAGCCTGTGAAGGTGGGCGACGGGCGCTTGGATTCAAATGAATCGATGGACTCGTTTGGTTTAAGCGCCACGAGTTTTCCCCCGACGATCTTTTGCAGCGCCACAGGGTCGCTCGGGTCCTGGTTGCCAGTGCCAGTCACAGGAAGTGAGAAATCGCCATCCTCGCCGATCTCACCCCGGTCGGTTTTGATAACTCGGGAAATGTCGGCATTGTCTTTGACCGCGTGTTTTTCCAGCGCCAGCAATTCCATCTCGTCCAGGATATGGTTGATGGAGTGCTGCACCGTGGGCGGGTGCCGCATTGCGCTCACAGACTCCGGTTCGAAAATGTGAAGCACCGACTCTGCGGGAAGTTCCTTCGTATCCCCTTCATCCTGTATGAGCCGGTAAAACAAGGGCGCTCCGTAAGAATCGATGCCAATGCCGTCCCGAAATGGAGTCGGCGCTCCCGATGTTCCACCGTCGCCAATGCGGTGCGTTTCTATTAGCTGCAACACAGGGCGGTTATTCGCGTCCCGTGTTTTGTGAACAAAATATTCGCCGTCCACGTCCACCGCCCGGCAGACAAGCGCCTGGCATTCGGCAAAAGAAAACCGTCGCGTGATTTCGCATTGCGACGACCAGTTTGCGAAGTATTCCTCAGCAGCCCTGTTCCACGCCGGGTCGGGCGATTGCGCCTGGGGCTTGATGCCGTCCCCCGTGGAGTAGATGGCCATGTTGCCAACCAGTTCCCGCACGAATCCTGAGTTTTTATGGAGATACCTGGAACGGCGCACCAACTCGTTTCGAACCGCCGGGGTGAGGTCTCGCTTGGTGTCTGTCGGGAGAACACCAGGCACACGGGATCGGCGGTAGTTGAAGTTTGCACCCTCATATGGGGTCCACCAAGCCTTCGGAACCAGTCGCTTTAGAATTAGAAAAAGGGGGTTCATAGCGGCAGATACCAAGGCACACGGGATTGAGCGACGTTGCGGCGGGGACCGTAGGTTTCGGGATCAAGTGTGCGCAGGGCGAACCTGCATTCCTCGAGGACATCCTTTACCGACATTGCAAACTGCTTTGTCGCGGTTGATCCGCTGTCGCCCCATGCCATGAGGGTTTTGCCCTCAAGAAGCATTTCTTTGGCTTTCGCCTGAATCTGGAGAACTTCAGCTACGGTGAAGCCGGTGGTGAATAGACCTTGAGCCATGCCGGGCGCGAGGTGTCAACGCGGCTCGTTCGGAGTCGGTTGAATGCGTGGCTGACGGCGCTGGCCATCCCAGTTTTCACCAAGGGCCGGTTCCCTTGCGCAGAGATGGTAACAAATAACCGTTGGCAGATGCCGACGGTGGGCGGTCGCCCATTGTTCTGCGAACATCACATCATCATGGGCGGCGCTGCCAAGGCTCCATGGGTAAGGTTTCTGGGACCCTGCATGCCAGAGCTGAAAAAATCCAATCGGCACATATCCGCGAAGCGGGTCAACGTATCGCGGAGAAAGGGGGCGGTTGCCGCCCGGCGCAATGAAAGCGCAATGGGAATGCTGCGGACCGTGCGCCCGGATCGTGCGCAGTTCGTCCAGACCAATCACATCAACCCGGTCGGCACCGTAAATACAGTTCTCGTCCAGGTGGGTGTGGTTAAAAAGAACCCGCCTGAAGTTATCCGGCAACGCGATGTCGGAATCGAGGTGCAACCGCCAGCCGTGATATTGCCAACGCGCCATTCCCGCATTGAGCGCGGCACCTTTGTTGAAGCGTCTGCCATTCTTGCGAAACAAATCGGTTTGCACGCAAATGGCACCATGCTTTTGAGCAACCTGCTGTGTACGGCGGTCCTCGTGGCTGGTGACCACGATCATCGTGTCCAAATGCGGGTGGTTCAATCCGAGGGTGACGTCCAGGAGATCGTCAAATCCGACGCATGCCGTGACCGCTTCAAGCCGGAGCGATTCGGCGGAGTGAGGAGATGAAAGAGCGTATTTCACGACTGATGCCGGGTGTCAACGCTGCCGCATCTCCATTTGCTGTTTCGTTCGTGGCGATCCATACTGCTTCGTGGATATGATACAAAACCCCTGCGCGCTCTGCCTCAAACCATCCAATCTGTGCAAATCGCATATTATTCCCGACTTCGCCTATAGCACGATAATCAACTATGATTCTCACCCGCGGATGGTGGTCGCTCGTGATGTTCCGACCGGGCGAGTGTCTGACCTAACCCGACAGACTGGGTACTGGGAGCGGCTGCTTTGCCAAGAATGCGAAGGCCAATTTAGCGCCTACGAAAAGTATGCCTCAGAAAACCTTTTCAACGCAACTATTCCTGAACCAAAAACCGCCAATGAAATGCTGGTGACCCTCCGTAACCTAGATTATGCCACGCTCAAGCTCTTCTTGCTCTCACTTCTTTGGCGGGTGGGTATTGCAACCAATCCCTTCTTTCGTTGCGTGACGCTCGGACCTCATCAGGCTCGATTACGTGAGATGCTCATCAACAAAAACCCGGGTCACTCGGACGAATACGGATGCCTTATCACGCCGCTTCTGCCTGAGCCGGATATTGACGTGAGGCAGCTTCTTTTTCAACCATTCAGGACTAGGACGGAGGGTCATAACGGGTGCCTTCTGTGTTTTCGCGGTTTCGCCCTAAACTTTTTCATCTCTCGGCATGCACTCAGACCAGGTGTCGCTAGCTCGTTTCTGAACGAAAATGGAAGTTTCGTCATGCTCTGGTCACGCATCGGCAGTTTTCAACCGTTGCGCACACTGTGGAGCCGGAACGTTTACGCTATTCGACGTGAGGCGTTGGCTGAGGGAGCGAATACTTCCGTCGGAATTCCTTCTACGTAAGCCTGCGCGCCGCGCCAAGAATTCTGTAGTCCACCACAATTTTTCCGACCGATAGCGGCGCAAACTGCTCAAACGCCGCAACCGTCAGGTCGATGGCATGGCCGGTGTCCCGTGCGGGACCCAGGTCAATCACCGGCACCGTGATTTTGTCGCCTGTTTCCAGATGCGTCACTTCCACTTTCGTTCCCCACGGAACTTTCGGGATCGGTGATCCTGCACACGGGCCGTAACTGAGAGGGAGCGCACACCCCTGAATGTTCGGCCGCTTTTTTGTGCTGACGCCACTGGCCGTTTCGCCGTCATCTTCAGGATCGTTCGCACCGCCAAACCAAGTGGCCTGGGCATTGCGAACCACGATGTCTTCGCCATCGACCTCAGCCGTGAACGCGAAGCTCCCGTCGCCTTTCAATATCTGCGGGCCATTCACGCCAAAAAGTTTTTTGAGCCAGGTGAACATGAGTTACGGGGTGGTTGTGCGGGCTGCGGCAGCCGCATTGTTCAAGCCGGTGGCGATGTTCTCGACGATGGTGGCGGATTTCGTTTGCCCGGCGGATTGCAACGCATCACCCGCGACGGTGCTGAGGCTTCCGGCAAGCTGCTGCCATTGTGCGCCGTCGTTCGGGCTCCAAATTTTAACGATCTTCGCCACGTCATCGGAGTTCACGATAGTGGTTTCATTCGCTCGCAGGCCGGAGGCAACGGAGTCGAGGAAGTCGGCTTTGAAGTTTTTGTCCACTTCATCTGTTGCCGTTGAAATCAGAACGTTCTCAGCGACGGAAAGGGCGCGTTGGCCCACGACCGCCAGGGTGCTGTCGATCTGAGGCTGGTGCGCCGAAATCCACGCGCAGCCGGAAAAGGCGAGCAGAGGAACCATGCACAAAAAGATCAGGGGCACAATTTTCGTGGGAAGAGTCGGTGCCCCGGTATCGTTCGGAACGGAACCGCCCGTGACCTGCTTGTCCTTTGTGTTCAAAGCGAACGCGCCGCCGGAGACAACAGCCACCAGTCCCGCCATACCGGTGACGTAGGTGCGCACCGATTCGGGCAGGAATGCAACGATGCCGGGGTTGATCGCAATGGCAGATGCCAGCACGGTGATCCAGCCGCTGAGGGTGGTGCGCCAGTTAGCGCCGAGGATGAATGTAAATAATGTGTTCATGAGATTGTTTCCGAGTCAACTGACGGGGCCGCAAAAACCTCCGTGACATCCTCGCCATTGCGCATCACGCGCCGGGCATTGCCCATCGCCAGCCAGCGGTGAATGATCACGTCGCAATAGGCCGGTGAGATTTCCAGGCCGAAAACGCGCCGACCGAGTTGTTCCCCGGCGATCAACTGACTGCCGCTGCCAGAGAACGGCTCGTAGCAGAGGCCGCCCTTGTTGGTGTGCTGACGCATTGGCACAGCGAAGCATTCCAGCGGTTTGGGCGTGGGATGATCGGGACGCTCGTCGTTATTTAGCCCTTCGATTTCCCAAACGCTCCGCCCGTAATCGGGCGTCTCCCTTGGCGGCTTGTTCCCCTTGATCCAGCCGAAGAAACACGGTTCGTGCGCCCACAAATACCATGACCGGGTCAGGATCGGGCGGTTCGGTTTCGCCCAAATGATCTGCTGATGGACGAACGCCCCGTTCTTTTCCCACGCATCTTCCACCATTCGTTGCCGTCGGCTGGCGTGCCAGCAATACCACGCGGCATGGGGCTCGATGGCGGCTTCAATTGCCGTTTTGATAAATCGGTCGTAAAGCTCGTTGTTCTGCGATGCATCGGCTTCATCCCAACTCGGGCCGTAGGTTTCCGACCAATCGGTGTTGGTCTTGGGGCGTGTGCCGGGATGGTTCGTGCCGTCATACCCGACCAGGTAGGGCGGGTCGGTGGCGAAGAGAATTGCCCGCTCGCCATTCATGACCCGCCGAACGTCGTCAACATTCGTGGAATCGCCGCACAGCAGTCGGTGGCTCCCAAGTTCATACAGGTCGCCCGGCTTCGTGATGGGATTGACCGGTGGCGGCGTGATCGTGCTTCCGTCACCCTCGGTGCTGTCCAGTCGTTTGAGTAAATCGTCGAGCGAATCTTCATCGAAGCCGGTAAGGTCGAGATCGATCTTACCGTCCAGTTCCTTGAGCAGCTCTTTCAGGCTGTCTTTATCGGCTTCGGCCAGTTCTGAAATTCTGTTATCAGCGACCATATCGGCAAACTCAGCCGCCTCGTTTTCGTAATCCTGAAAATCTACAGGGACTGTCGCCATCCCCAGAAGCTTCGCTGCGTCCAGGCGTCCGTGGCCCTTGATTATAAATCCCGACCGTTTCGACACCACGATGGGGTTTCGGAACCCTTGGGCTCCGATGATCTTTGCCAGCAGTTTGATTTGAGATTCTGGATGGCGGTTGGGATTTCGCGGGTTTGGCACCAGCTTCTCGGTTTCCACCATCTCGTCGTGGGCGCAGTCGATTCGAACGTCACTCATGCCGCTTAGCAGGTGTCAACGGGCGGTGTTGACACTCCGTGCGGCATCATGCGCCCCACGCTTGCACTCGACTTGGGAACCACGACCGGCTGGGCCGTGTGGAATGACGGCGTGGTCTGTTCCGGTGCGTGGCTGCTGGCAACGCCTCGCGAACTGCGGCAACAGCGGAAGACTGGCGGCGAACGCCGGGGCGATCTCCGCTTTCACCGGTTGCGCGAACACATCGCTGACGCGATTGCCGCCCACGGCATCGAGCAGCTTGTTTTCGAGGACGTCCTATTTCTCTCCAGCCAGGCGCAGAGCCAGCTCTGGGCATCGTTGCGGGCAACCGTCTGGTGTTTCGCTGGCCAGATGCCCGTCGATTGCGTTCACACGGGCACGCTAAAGAAATTCGCAACCGGCTGTGGCAACGCCCAAAAGGAAGCGATGGTGGCCGCCCTGGGCGTGCTGCCCGCGCCGTGGAACCGTCCTGTGGTCGACGACAACGAGGCCGACGCGCTGTGGATTCTGAGATGGAAATGGGCGCAAAAATGATACCTGGCAGGCACGGAAAAACTGAATGCAGGACGTGTGCCTGATAGCCATTCCGGGCATCACATTTAGTCAGATTAAGTCCTTCAATTACTCGGCCCGAAGAGTGATCACACGACCATGAAAACAAGCAAAACCACCACCGCAAAAATCACCACGGGAAACGAAGGCTGGGGCTTCAGTGCCACACTCCAATCGAACCTGAAATTGAGCGACGCCGCAACGGTGGACGCCTTTGACAGGGCCGTTCGCTTCACCGCAAAACGCCTCGACATGGATTTGGATTCAGCACGTCGGTTCCTGGATTCCCGGCTGGGTCGCCACCTGGCCGACCAATGCCACACCGCCAAGTCAGTGGAGCCAGATCTGGATGCCCTTTACGGCTCATGGAAGCGGGACGTTCGGGAGTTCCGCAGCGCAGCGATCAATACCACAGACGAAGCTTTCTACTCCTAATCGCAACATGAACACCATCACCGACCAGAAACGACTCGCTGCCGTAGCGGGCCTGATTGCCGCCGTTGCTGAGACCATTAGGGAATTGGACAGCGTGCCGAGCGGCTATCTTTACGCCCAACTGATGGGCCACATGAGTTTTGAGAGCTATGAAGCCGTCATCGGGTGGCTCGTGCGCTCTGGCGTGGTGCGCCGGGAAACTAGTCATTTACTGGTCTGGACCGGGCCAGTCGCTGCCACCGACAGCCAATCAAATTGTGTGCCTGCTGCGCATCAGGGCGAGCAACTAAATGCACATTCATAAGTGGATGTAATTTCGCAAAAGAGTGATCACAGCACCATGAAAACGCCACTGACCGCCACCGCAAAAGCCACCGCAACGATTGAGAACATCGCCCGCGAAATACTCGATTTGGAAACGCTTGAAACCCGCAAAATGGACAGCCTTGATTTTCATGATCTGGCTGTTTGGGAAATCCGCAAAGCACTGGAAGCCGCATACAACGCCGGGCGTGAAGCAGCAAATTCAAAAGGAGAATAACACCATGACAAAAACATCAAACCCCCTCGACGATAACTACGCAGTGTTCCGCGCCAATCCAGATTGCATCGATGGCGCAATCCAAAACACAACGGTTGCCCGCGCGGGGAGAGCCTTCGATTGGAAAATGCAGCAGTCGGTGCATGCCGTCGAAATCGCATTCAATAACGAACCCATCGGCACCACGCGCTATCTCATGGTGATCGACATGGCGGCGGCAAAAGCGCTGCGCGACCAGCTCGACGCGATCCTCTCCAAGCAGTCCTGATTCCAAAACCAAACCAACAACAGAAAGAACCAATACAATGAAAATTGAAATCCCATCCAACACCACGGCGAAGAAAATCCTCGCCACCAACAAACCGCCGCGCGGCGCAACCCACTTCCGGTTCTCGGACGGGAAGCGCAAGCCGGTGATCGACAAGCTCGCAAACATCGACACGCTGGCGGGCTGCACAGGCACCCTCGAATTCGGCAAGGTCACCTTCGAGGGCCGGGGGCGGTATGCGAAAGTGAAAGAATTCATCCCGGTCGCGCCGGAACCGGCACCGACAGTTACGATCATCGAAGCCAACCAACCTCCGGTTGTGATCGCCCAAGCCACCGACGTGACCGCGCCAAGCAAGGGACGAAAGAACAAGATTCACGGATTCTCCGCCTGCGCGGTGGCAAAGGCGCTCGGCGCGGCGGGCGTGAAGCACGAGGAAGCCGACCGCATCTTCCGGGTAAACGGGATCGAGATGCCGAAGGCGAGTCTATCGGTGCAACTCGGTTTCGGGCGCAGGCCTGCCACCTGGGATCGGCATGGGAAACCAGCTGAACTCACCGAGGAGCAGATCGCAGGGCTCCGCAACGGCGGGTTGGCCTGATGCCGGATCGACAACTTTCGAGTCAGTTCGCCGCAGGCTGATCATCGTCGCCGGAAGTGGCGTGTTCATCTCCCTGCACCGCTTCCCGTCCAATCAGCTTGAGCATGGTCGCAGCAGCCGTCTGCATCCCCTCACAATCAAACATGTGATTTGGTCGGCTCCCAATCTGTAACCACGCCCACTTACCTTTGTCTTTCACCCGGTGCTCGGACTCCATCTGTTTTAAATAATCTTCCGGCACATCGTCGGGAATTTCCCACGTCACACCGTTGGCCGGGTCCTGGTTGCGGCGTAACCGCGCCAGCGAATCCTTGATGTTAAGGTTGCTCCAGTAATGGACGTGGCACCAGCGGCTCGCGCCGAGCACCACCTTCCGGCGGGGCGAATAGAACCGCTGAATCGATTTTCCGTTCTTGGTCTTGTGGACAAACGTCGTGCGGCGGTCGCCCATGAGCGCCACCCAACCGCGCTCGGAGCATTGCTTGTAAACCTCATAGGTGGCGTTGCCTGCATCGACGAACACCAGGTTTGAGTGAATCGAAAAACGCTTCTGCAAGGCTTCAACGTCCTCGAAAGTGAGGATGCGCTCGCACCAGAGCAGGCGGGATGACCCCTCGGCGCTCCATGACCGGATAACGACATAGAGATGGTCGATCTGGCAGTCGACGGTCATAACCCGAAGCGGAATCATATGTCGCCCCTCTTCAAAAGGTGGCGGAACGATTTTACCGAATCGGTCGATGCCGCCTTCGTCGCACCACAAATCCCCCATGCAATATCCAGAGCGAGTAATATCCAGTTTGAAATCCTCGAGGTATTCACGCCACGCCAGCCCGAGCCGCTTCTGATAGAACTGCTGGATCAATGAAGTATCGCCTTTGCGGGCGACTTGCTTGGCCCGGAGATAAAGTTCCGCAAGCTTTCCCCACGACATCGTGGCCAGGGCGTTCCAGTGGAACCCGACATTCTCCCGGGCTGCCCGCAAGTTCTGCGGAACGAATTTTCCTGAGGCGTTCAGCCTGCGCCGCATCTCGTCCGTGTCGGGCAGATAGGTATTGCACGACGCGCACCGCAGCGCCGTCGTTTCATGGACCCGCATGAAATCATATTGCTCGTTCTCATCCTTGCAGTCTTTTGACCACTCCACGTTTTCCCAGAGGAACGGCTGCCGGTGGCCACACTCAGGACAGGCGAACGTCCACTCCCGCATATCAGTGGTTTCGAATTTCCGGTGTGTGTCGTCGTCCTCCTCGCCGCCCTGACTCATGAAGATGCATTTGCCCAGCCAGCCGAAGGCGGTGACGCGGGCCTCTGCCTCCGCCATGTGGCCGGTCGGAAATTGCCAGGTCTCATCTGCGAAAAGCCAGCGGATGGACCGGCGCTGGAGGTTGGTGCGGTTGTGTGCCCCGGCGACCCACAGGGTCATGCCGTTGGCGAAATGGATCGTCGTGTTACGTTTCTTGTGGCGGTCAGCTGGGTAGAGCGCCCGGACCGGCTCGCACACATCAAAAAGTTTCTGGAGGCGGGACTCGGACTGATCTTTAGCATCCTCGTCCGTTTCGTTGAGCCAGAGGGTTGGCCCCGGCATGTTCGCGACGATATACGCCAGTGCGATCTCCGAAACGGTCGTCTTGCTGGCCTGGACCGCCGCGATGATTGAGATAAGCCGCACCCTTGGATTGGTGATGGCATCGAACACCTCCCGGATCTGCGGCGAGTTTTCAATGCGGAACGCGCCGGGGTTCGGAGAGTATGGGATGGCTTTGATGTGTTCCTGCGCCCACTGCCAGATCGGGCGGCGGTCAGGCGGCACACAGACGCGCCGCCACAGATCGTCGTAAAAACTCATCGTTTACACTGCCTCCCGCAACACCCCGTCGAGGGCGTCCTGGTTGATCTGCTGAATGGCCACTGCGTCTTTGCCGACGCACAGGGGAGGAAGTTCCAGGGTGAGTTTTGCAAAAAGGAGATTTTTCAAGACGGCGAATCGCTGGCTCCACTCCGCTTCCACATCGGCTTTGAAAACGTAGAGGCCTTTTTTCAGCGCGACCTTCAGCTCCCGATCTTCAATTTCCGCCAGAAGTTTCCGGGCTTTGAGGGCTTCGGCGTCCGGGGCGAGCCCGGCTTTCAGATCATGCGCATCGATGAAGCTGCGCCAGGCGACAATATCGTGAGTGCCGTTGGCCGAGGGGTTGGGGGCGTCCTTCTTTTTTCGCCAGGAGTAGAGGGTTTGCCTGGTGACTCCGAGCACACGCGCCAGCTCCGCCACGTCCTTGGCTTGCGTGACTGTCTCGTTGCTGCCAGCGGCCCGCGCCCGGATGACCGTCAGCTCGTTCGCATTGAGGGTGCGCCCGGTTGAGACCTTCTTTACGACATTTTTCCAGTTGGCTTCCAGGACCCGTGAGGCCATTTCTGGCGTGATGGCAGATGTTTCGCTCATACCGCCGGGCCGGGTGTCAAAAAGTGTCAAGCTTTACACTGCCGGGAACGGGTTCCCCCTCTATGAGGACGGGAAAAAGTGTAAAGTTGGAAAAAAGTAGTCCTCTCTTAAACTCACCAGGCGTCGCGCCAACCCCAAGCCGAAGGCCTTCCATTAAAAGATTCCTTTTTTGACCAGCCCACATGTTGGCCGACGTTCGCACGACGTTCGCACGACGTTGGCGCGTGTCGCGTCAACGCTTCGCTTCCAAGCGCTTAAGCGCCTCGCGGCACTCGCGAAGAGTGCGCCGCAACTCGTAGAAGTAATCAACCACGTTGAAGATCAGATGGCCCAACCCGAAAATCGCAGCAACGACTCCGATTTCAGCAAATATGAATAGAATGAAGTTCATGGTTCAGGCTTGCTATCAAAGGCGTTCGTAGAGGTCCGCGAACCACTTCAGTTCGTTTTTCAGGACGCGGCGAGAATCCTCCGGCCAGGTGCTGAGCGGGTCTTCATCCATCCGCTTGTTGAACCAAAGGCGAAAGCCGTCGAGAAACCGGGTGAAGCGCACCCACGGTTTGTTCGGGTCAGGCGGCTGGTCTTTCTTGTCTTCGGGTTGTGGAATAATCCCGGTAGCAAGGTAGGCTTGGCGCACTGTGGTCGTGTCGTTCAAATCGGACACATGTGTCCGATTTGCCAAAGCCATATAGCGTCGGGCGGTGCGGTCGGTGATCTCAGGCACGTTCGCGTCGAGCCATTCCAGCCAGCTGCCGTGGCCGAGCGATTCTTTCTGTTGGATGAGAAGTTGGCCGCACTCGATGGCTTTAGCGACAGCCTTCGTTGCGAATTCGCGTGTCTGGGATACGAGGTGTTCGCATTCGCGATATGCCTCTTGAATTTGCGGTGCCAGGTTGAGTTGAAGTTGTTCGGTCATGCCCTATTTCGCTTTGTCAATTTGCGGCGTTGATGAACGGCCTTTGCCCGGTCACGGTAAGATGTTCTGGCCCGTTTCGATTTCATCGACCGCGCCGGTGGCAGGCCGAACTTCGTACACCACTCGACAGCGATCTTTGAGAACGCCTGCTTGGTGACCTTATGTTTGGCTGCAAGCTCCGTTGCGCTCTGGCCTTCGATTGATAGGACGCCCGTGCCGTAGCACACAGCGTCGAATACGAGTGCGGGGTTGGCGCATCCACGCATCCTGGCACAGAAAGAGGCCAGAACATCACTGCGAGCCTGCGCATCGGAATTTTCCTCGCCACTGGCGCGACCATCCACCTGCTCGGCGATATCGGGCGTGGTGGCAGCGAGAGGTGATTCCGCAAGATCGCCGTCGAGAAGAGTTCCTCCTCCATCTTTCGGCAACATCGGCGTGAGCAGTCCATCCGATTCCATTTGGCGGCGCTGCTCCGGCGGCATTTCTTCGATCCACTTCTTCACCTCGGGCGATTGGAATGATTCGCGGTATTGCCGGTCGCGTTCGGCTTGGCGCTTGGCGTAATCGTCAGACATGGCGGCGACCTCCTTCCAAGCGGAGATGGGACACTGAGGGGGTGCGGAGAGATAGTGTCCCGCATAGTGTCCCCGGTTTTTTACCCTGATTTGGGACACATGGGACACTGGGGACACTATATTTTGAATGTATACGTGTATGCGCACGCGGGCGCACACACGCGCACCCGCGCCCGGGAGAAAAACGATTAGATGCCTCTGCCCCTAGCGTCCCAGTGTCCCAAACTATTGCAAGAAACTCGCTTTGAGGCACTTGCGAATGGGACACTTCGAGGGCATTTACGACACGTTCAAAAAGGGCATTCAACATAAGCCTCCTCCTTTACTGGTAGAATGATCCATGCGCGGCTTGCCCCGTGGTGCATCCTTCTCTCGATGCCCGGGTAATTTTGTGCCTGGAGCTTACCGAGAAGTCGCCCGATTTGGTCAGGCGTGTACTTTGCCGCAACGTGCTTCGTGGTTTCGTCGGCCATCATTTCAGACAGGAGTTGCGTTGCGGAGCCTGTCCATTCCTCGCGGTTTGCGTCTGAGAAGATCGAAGCCTTGAACATCGCCAGCAGTTCAACAAAAACGCCAGTGCGACCCGACTGCCGGGCTTCCTCGAGCAATTCGGCGTGGTGATAGCATTTGACGCCGAAGCGGGCATCTCCACGGCATTGTTCCGGGATTTCGTAATCGCGCAGGAATCCTGCGAAATAGGGAAGCTCGGCACGGATACGGTCGGCTGCGTCGGTAAAATCCCGCTCCACATTGGCGACCTTGAAGAGCATCACCTTGTCCAGGAGACTCATCTCGACGTCTGGTAGGATGCGGATGGACTCCGGGTCGGCGTTGCATGTGATGATCACCCGGCCCGCCCACGGTAGCATGAGCTGGTCGCGAAACTTCGGGTGATACTGGAAGCTGTAATTGGCCGGGATCTTCTTCAGCATCGCAGAATAGAGCTGCTGCTTTCTTGGATCGGACGATGGGAGCGTGTCGTCCACGGTCCAAAGCCCCACCTCGAACAACTCCTTATTGAACCGCGATTCCCCGAGCAGATAATCGCTCGCATCCATGTGGCCGCCCATGATGCCGCCAACGAGAACGTTCGAGATGAGGGTCTTACCGAGGTTCACGTCACCGGCAAGAAAGGGCACCTGACCATTCCGGGGTTTGCCCGCGAGAGCGTTCCGATAGGCATACGCCAACCAGGAAAGAAAGAACGCGAGTTGCTCCGCCGGATCAAAAAACCCTTCGAGGAGTTTCGCGATGTAGGGGAAGTTGAGTCCCCACGGTTGCGGACCTTCGGCGGGAACGATGAGACGTGACCGCGCGATGTTGAGATATCGCTTGCCGCTGAAAGTGATCACGGCGTCGCGCTGGTAGATAAAGGGCGCGGCACCGTCCACGCTCTTTGCCTGCTGTATCTGGTTGATTACCTCATCCATCTGGGAAGCTGCGACGCCGCGCTGGCGTTCGTCGGAGATCCCATGGGCGACGCGGAGATTAAGCGTGATGTCCTGGCGCTTGAACAAACGCCACACGCCCTCGATCTTGCGCCAATAGTCGCGCCCGTCGAACCACACGCCCTCGATGGCCGCGCCCACCGTGTCAGCGCGGTATGCATCCACAAATTTGCGCCCGAAGATTTCACCCCACGGCACGAACGGTTTCGGCCCTGTGAAACACTGCATCCCGGTGGAACGAACGATTGCCGCCGTCGGATTGTTGGCGCTCTCATCCCAGAACCGGACGCCCCGAGCGCCTTCCTCGAACGGACCGCTCCACTTTCCGGGGAACCGGGCATCGAGTTCCTCGGCCACGCGGGAAATTGGAATCTTATCACCGTAACCCGACCAGTCGGCTTTCTTCGACACGGTGTAGAGCCAGGAGTGCAGAAGGTGCGCCGGAAGCGGCGTGGGGTGGACAAGCTCCCAACCTTCGCCGCAGTGGTAATACTGCGAGACGGAATAAAATGCGTCCTCATCGAGCGCGGGAAAGATTTTCTTCAAGCCCAGTTCCCGCGCCAGCTTGCGCAGAAATCCCTCGGTTACTTTCGCGCCGAACACCGGCACCCGCGTGGCGAAGAGCCACAGGAGCCGGATGTTCCCGGAGAATGTGGAGCCGATGTAATTGGGCGGATAATCCGGGGCCGCTCGGCGCAGGAACGCTTCGCGCTCACCGGGTGCCACCGGGCTGTCGTAGTCGGCCACCACCGCGTGCATGAACACGGCGGGGTTCGCGTCGCCCACGCGCATCGCGGCGTGCGTGCCCTCGAACCCGGAAAAGAACAGGCTGTCGGTGGAAGGCATCGCGCACCATCGCCGGAAATCGTCTTTTGAGGCGTGGTGAGGCGTGGAGCCATTGCGGTATTCCCAAGGTCGCGCCTCGATCACGGACGAGGAGGCGAGGTTGGTGAGACAGAACAGATTGCGGGATGAAAGGGTGTCGTCGATAATCATTTGCAGTAGCGGTCGGAGACCTGGGTTTCGGCCTCGAGGGGGATGCCGGGCATCCAGTCAGGGCATGTGGTCATGAGACGGGCGATCTCGGCAGCGGCTGCCGGAGCGGATGCGACGGGCACCTCGCAGACCACCTCATCGTGGCAATGGAAAAGAATCTGGAACCCGGCGCGCTGGACGCGCAGGAGTCCCTCTGCAAAAACATCGCGGGCTGTGGCCTGAACCAGATTCTCAGCCAGGCGGCCCCCGTAAAACCTCTGCACGGGCCCGCCGCGCTCGGTCTGGAAAGTCCAGCCGCCGTCGGAACGCACGTTGAAATAGGAAAGCTTGCGGCCGCTTGGCAGTTCGATTTCAAACGTGCCCTCGCGCACGGACCGGCGGCAATCGGTTTGCAACCGGTTCCAGAGACTTGTGATCGCCCGGTTGGATGACCGGAACGCGGCCACGGTTTCGTGGGCCTCACGCTCGCCGATCTCCAGGCCGCACATCATTTTTGCGATGGTACGGAACTTATCCGGCCCGCACCCATAGCCGAGTCCGAGCACCCGCGCTTTCGCAAGGGCGTAAAGGTGGGGGTCTTCCTTTTTTAAATTGCCGCCGCGCCAGCCCATCGTGTTCCGGGCGTGTGCCTCGTACAAGGGAGTGCCGCCCGCGATTTGATTGAGAAATGCACTGTCACCGCAGAGCCACGCGAGGCATCGGGGTTCGATCTGCGCCAGGTCGCACGCGATGATCGTGTGGCCTGGGCGAGGAATAAGGCACGCCCGCAGGTCTACGCCATAGCTCTCGCCGCGAGGAAGATTCTGGATGTTGAATCCGGCATCGCCGCTCCACCGACCGGTGGCTGCGCCGAAATATTTCAGACCGTAGCCCATGCACCCGTCCGTTGGGCGCGTTCGAGACCGCATGGTTTTAAGTTTTTCGAGGAGCGCGTTGCTTTTTCGCCAGTCCCGCATCGCGCCGACCCACGGATATTGAGTCCCGTGACGGCGCTCCCAAGCCTCGCATTCCGGGTCATCCTCGGATAGCGACGGCGGCGGCGTAATTCCAGCCTTGCGACAGGCCTCGCCCAGAGCTTTGGGGGAGAGAACCGGGGAATCTCCATCTGCCCACGGGATCAAGCGAGCTGCCTCAAACTTGACCCGTTCGAGATGCGCGATCCCGGCTTCGACCCGGTTATTGTCGATGTAAATGCCGCGCCAACCGATCAGCATGGTCTGTCGGGCGAGCGCCCGCTCGTGATCGGGCCATTGAGATGAATATTTCTCCCAGATGGCGAGAGAGGCTTCCGCATCGCGGATCGCGTAATTACGCATATCCTCGCCGCGTCCGGCATCCACCACGTCCTGCCATGTGCGGCCCTTCATCCATCCGCGCAGGTCCTTCGAGATATCTTCACCGAGCAGCCCTTTCGCCGCGCCTGAGAGCGCCCGAATGCCGCCGGAGTAACACGAGAGGTTGGCCGTGCAATGCCATTCCGCAAACCGGACATCATCTGGGATAACGCCCAGTTCCATCAGGCGCAGGAACACCATGCCGTCAAAGGATGCATTGTGGCTGACCAGCGTTTTGCCTGAGAGTTGACGCCAATCGAAATCCTTCGGGTGCCCGACGAACTCAATACCTTCCCCGGCTACGGAAACGAGGTATGCGTCGAACCTGGGATCATTGACGTAGTGCCAGATCCCGGCGTCGCCCACCGAGTAATCGCGGGAGTAAAACGTCTCGAAATCAACGGCAATTGCCATTTATCCCCCTTTCGATGAGGGACCGCAGAACGGCGCACGCAGCCATGCGGTCGATGTTTTCGAGAGCCTTGCGGAGGTGGTCGAACCGATCCAGGGCCCGCATGCACCGGTCGTAGCGGCGTTTGCGGAAACAGCGGATTGCTTCCTTGGAACACACCAGCATGCCGCGAAGAACTGCGACGGCGTCATTGGCGAGCGCAGAGGTTTCCCTGCGGGATTTTGGAGTGAGAACCAGCGGGCAGCGTAGGAAAATCGAGAGGGCGGTCCAACGGCGAAGCTGGGAACGAGTGTCGGCTGCGATCAGGCCGAGGAGATCCCGCGTGTCATCAGCGGAATGCGAAAAAGAAGAATGAGAAAAAGGCGTCATAGTGATTTGATCTGAGTTGCGAATTCCGGGGCGGGGTGACGCCTTGCTCCGCCGCACCCCCTGAACTCTCTGTTGTTAGGTTTTCGCTCCGCCCCATTAGCCGAGCAGGCCGAGGGCGAAGGTGGTGAATTCACCGTTGTGTCGCGCCTCATGGCGCAGGTTCGGGACATGAATGAAATTCATCCCAACCTTCTCGCGCTTGGAGGTGAGCGCCCACGAACCGGTGTGGAGTCCATCCTTCAGCGCGAACTGACTCGCGGTAATGATGGTCTTGCCCGCCCGCGTGAAACCCACGCCCCGCAGCGTCCAGAGCGCCAGCCCATAGGCCGCGCCCGCGAACTCATACGGGAAGAGTGGGTTCTCCTCGAAGGGCGAGCGGATCAGCACCAGCGCGTGCAGGATCGGCGAGAACGGCGGGCGCTCATTGTTGCGCCAGTCGATCCAGCCACCGGCCCGCCGCACTTCATCGAGCGTGTCGAAGATGCGCGGAAGCTCGTCGCCGCCGTATGCCAGGTTTTCCTGATACTGCTTCTTGATTCGCATGACCGTGATGTTGACCGGCGCGGTGCCGTCGCTGATCACGAGTTCCTTGTTGTAAACATACTGACCAGGCGTGAACTTCTCCGAGAGAGGGCCCACGGCCTGGACGAGATGCAGTTTCGGAATCACGAAATCTTCCGACAAAAACTCGCCCTCGACAGGCTTGGCCGGGATGGCCAGCTGCGCGTGGGACTCGTCATCATGATCAAGCGGCGGTGCCGCCGGAATCGGTGCCGGGATTGCGTGGGTTTGTTCCGCCTGCGATGCGGCGGGTTTCGATGCGGGTTGTTTGAATGATGTCTTCATTTGTAGTTTATCAGTTTTTGGTTTTTGCGAGGTAGAACGACTCTTTCGCCGTCTCGACGATGCCGAGATCGGCCAGGGCCTCGCTGAGCTCCTGTTTCGCCTTGGCTTTGCCCCCACGGGGAGCGGCCTCGGCAAAAGTGTTTTCCAACTTGGGTAGAGAGACGTCGGTGCATCCGATGAACTGGTCGGGTGTCATCCGGTCGCGAACGGCTGCCCATGCCGCCATCGGGTCAGTGATCTTCCGGGCTCCGGCGCGGGTGCGCAGCTCATGACCGGGGATTTCCTGGCCGCCGAGCCGCATCTGGAGGGCGTGGTGCTTTACGGAGTCGCACCACTTTTCAAGGATACGCGCCACCTTCAGCGCCCGGCTCATCATCGTGGGATCGAATATCTGGCCGGGATGAAACTGATCCGGGATCTGGAGTTCGCCCTCATACCCGTTGGCGATGGTGAGCGCGTGCCGGTGAAGGGCGGCGCAGGTGGCCTGGCGCGAGCACCAGAGACAGTTGTCGGTGGGGTAAAGTTCCGGCTCCGGGATTTCACAACGCGAAATGATCGTGGAAATTCGCAGCCGCAACCGGCCCACGTCGGCCCGTGTGTATTCGGCCACGAAAACCTCGTCCCGACGGGGGAGGAGGACGTGCGCCTGGATCAAATCAATGCCGGGGAATTTCTCGAATGCGCCGAGGACGTATGCTTGAACCTGCGGATTGATCTCGGAATCGGGCACGCTGTTTCGCCCGAATTTGAAATCGACGAGATCCGCTGACCGCAGGCTCGGGGAAATAAGCAGATAATCTGCGGTGCCGAAGGTCAGGCCTTCGGCGATATTGAACTGAATTTCGCGGTGGATTTCCACCGTGCCCGCCATGCGTGCGGATGCTTCGAGGTTTTCCACGTAACCCCGGCACATCTCCACGACCTGCAATTGTTCATCGCCAAGGCCATCGAGTTTTCCGGTTTCGAGGGATTTGTGGAGTTGGTGACCTTCCTCGGCGGCGGGGCTGGATTCGTCCGTTTTTTCAAATCCCGGGCAGACCTCCTTATAGGCGAGCGAACTCGGGCTGTATTTTGCGTGTGAGCGATCAACGCCCGGTTCAGGTGATGGTGTATTCATAGGTGTGTTGGTTTTCTGTTCAGGTTGGAGGTCGCCGTCGTTGAGCGTGTCGATGCACGCGAGCTTGGCTTCCACAGCCGCGCAGGCCCGTTCCTCAACGGTTCCGGCGGCGAAAATGATGCGTTGGATGGAATGCGCTCCCCCGGATCGGTGAACGCGACCGAGTGCCTGCCGGAGATCCTGCGCACTGAATGTCGGACTGATGAGAGCGAGCCGGGGTGTCTGCCCGGTTGGATCGTGCAAGGAAACGCCAACGCCCCCGGCGCGGATATTGCAGACGATCACCTGCGCCTCGTTCGCCTGGAATCGACGGATCGCTTCCTCGCGCTCAGCAGCGGGTTGACCGCCGTGGATGACACAATCCGTGCCGCAGCGCTTTGCCGTCTCGTGCAGGGTCTCGTCAAAGTTGACGAAGATCGCGACGCTCATCCCTTCGGCTACGGCGTCGCCTGCCATTGATACGAACGTGTCGATCTTGAGACGCTCGATGGATTGACGAGCACGGAGCTGGATGGTCAGGTGATTCGCGGCGGTGGCGTCGATTTCCTCAGCGATCTCGTCTTTTCGCACTTGGTCATCGGCGGCTTCCGCGCGGTTGAGGTCGATCTTGAGCTGGTCGTAGATCGCCTGGATTTCAAGTTCCTGGCCCGTGCCCACGGGTTCCGCGATGATTTGCGTGGCCGGAAATTCCGGGATGTCGGCGATCCTCATGCGCGACCCGGCGTGAAGGTCGTTGAAAATTTTGTGATGAATTCGAGCCAGGGATTCCGTGCCGCCGTCAAACTCCATCCCGAACCGGCCTTTGCTCACGCCGTGTGCGCGGGCCCACGTCCAGTAATTCCGAAGATTGTGAAGGCCGAGGGCGAAACCGATGGCCCGCATTTCCAGCGGATTGCTGGCTGCCGTGGCGGAGAGAAGGAGAATCCGGATGCGCTGGCGCTTCGCGGCGATCAGCAGCTTTGCGTTTTGCGAATCCCGGGCCTTGCACCGCTGCACCTCATCCAGAACGAGAAGTGCATATGGCGGTAAGTTCCAGATGAACTCGCCGTTCTCGAATTTTCCGAGGCCCGATTTCCCGGTCTTGATTGCCTCATAATTGATGATGGTCACGACTTTTGCGCCAAAGAGGGCGGCCACCTTTTTCCATGCGGGCAGCACCGCCTTTGGAGCCACGACCACCAACAGCAGGCCAAGGCGAACGGCGGTGGCGACGGCGACATAGGTTTTTCCTGTACCCGGATCGCTCGTGTCCGCCGCCGCACCGAGTCTGACAAGCGCATCGGCGATGCGGTCGGCATGATCGAGTTGATAATTGAGAAGGCGTTTGATCATCTGTGGCGTGCTGGGTGATCCGTCGTGGAGCCTTGATCCCTTCCACTTTTTTTTCGGAAACCTGGCGATATTCCACGGCACACGAGAAACGCCCGGATGCGTTTGATGGCCCGGTGGTGAGTGGAGTAGGCCATGCCTGCCGCACGACGTGCATCTTCCGAGTCGAGCGCGGAGTGAAGTCGGCAAAGCTCGCGAAGTTCCTCGGGAAGATCCGCGAGGGCATCATCGAGATCCATTTGCAGCGCGTGGATGTCGGCGCGATCTTTCCGGGGCGCACCATCTTCGGTTAGCGAGTCCTGAATGCTCAGGGCGTCATTCCACTGAGTGTCGCCAGTCGGGTCGCCCGGCCAATCCGAGTTGAGCGAGAATGCCTCCTTCCGCCTGTCGCGCTTTTGGCGGTCAGCATGACGAGCAAGATCCGTCACTTTGTCGCGAATGGCGGCGAAAAGATACGTGGATCGTTTCGCCACCGATTTATCAAATCGTGGCAACGCCAGGTGCCCGGCGAGGATCAGCGTTTGCAGAATGTCATCTGCGTCCGCCCATGTGTACCCGTAATTTCCCACGAGGCCCGCAGCCTGGGCCATTGCAATGCGCACGAGTTCGGCGTCGTGCTCGCCATATTTGTTTTGAAACATTCGTCCTTTCCGGCGGGTTGCCGGAGAGGCCGTGTGGGCGGAGCGTGTGCGGAATCAGGCGGGAGGCGCGCATGCCGAAAAGCAAACAGGCCGTTGCGAGAAACGCTTTCGCGTTCGCCCACAACGGCCTGCTCCTTGAGCCATGCCTGTTGTCTGGTTCTTTTGGTTGGTTGCTATTCCCCGAGGAGCATGCGGAACGGCAGCCCGTGTTTGACTTCAATCAGTTCGATCTGCCCGGAGGAGATCCCGTCGAATTGGTGGAAGAGTTCCACGACTTGCGCTTTGAGCGAGAAGCAGGGATTGCTCTTTTCGAGATGCGACCCGTTGTCGCCGCCAAACTTGACTTCTCGGATGACCTTCGGGGGTGGGTCAAAAACGGGTTCGCCATTCTTGATCCCCAGACGCTCGATGCGCCCGAAGTTGATTTCCTGCATCCTGCGCACAAGGGTTTTCCGCCCCGGCGACAGCCGTTCATAATGAGTAATGTTCATTGTCTTGGTTTTGGTAGTCGCGGGTTTTGTTGAGCCACCCCCGGTGCGACGACGCCGGAGATGGCGAAGTCGTCAGGGTTTTGAGGAAAACTCGTGGAGAAGGTCGGCGGCAGCGCACTCGGCGTTGTCGCTGCTATCGGCAGACAAGTCGGCGAGTTGTCTTTTCCGGACATCGTCGACCGAGTTAAGATCGCCGGAGTTTAACCAGGTTGTGACCTGCTCGATGTCGAAGCGCACGATGTCGCCCAATCGATATGACGGGAGCCCCCGTTTTCTGAGATTGAACAGGTGTCGTTGGGAACAGCCCAGGTAGGCCGCCAAACGGGACGAGTCCCATAATCCGCACGTTGCAGGTTCAGTTGAAGTAGTTGGTGGCTTGCGCATACGAGAACCATGCGCTGTCAACTGGAACTCGTCGGTAGGAGCAGGAATAGGCCACGCAAACCCACATATGGCTGTGCGTTGCCTATGATAGTCCCAAGATTGGACGGAAATAGCCTATGCAACCCTATGTAGGGTTTGACGGTTCTATTGGGGACAGCGCAATTGCGCCGGAATACAGTGGCACCAGCATGAAAACTGAATCCACATTCCATCGAATCAAGAATCTGAAAGTGACTGGCGGCTTTCTCGCCGGGATAGACCTCTCATTTAAGGACGGTCTTAACTGCATTATCGGGCCGCGAGGCAGTGGAAAGAGCACCACGTTGGAGCTTATCCGGTATGCGCTCGGCGTGCTGCCGGGGCGTGATGAGCGTGACCCGCTGCGCAAACGCATCCAGTCACTGGTCGAGACCACCCTTGCAGGCGGGCGTGTGGAACTCGCTATCGAAACCAAGGACGGAATGACTTACACCGTGAACCGGGCAGCCGGGGAGGACCCTGTTCTCGTCAGTAGTGAAGGGACCATTCTTCCTAGCGAAACGCTGCGTTCACAAATCTTCCCGGCGGACATCTACAGCCAGAACCAGATTGAAAACATCGCGGAAACGCCCCATTACCAGTTGGCCCTTCTGGACAAATTCAAGGAGTCGGAACTCCGGGATGTTCAATCGCAACTGGATGAAACCGCGAGGAAGCTCCAATCCAATGCGGCGCAGATTCTTCCGCTGCTTGCCGAAAAGACTAATCTTTTGGGGGAACTTACTCAACTGGAGGCGGTGCGGGAAAAACTAAAATCCTTTGCCAAAATTGAAGGACAGGATTCGGAGGAAATGAACCGGGTCCATGCGGCCAAGGCTCTTCGAGACCGGGAAATCAAGGCTATTGACCATGCGCGCGGGCAGTTGGCGGATTTTCACAAAAAGCTCGGGAGCTATATCGGCTACTATGCGACTC
>Ga0316226_1001083_pt1 | contig 31497 bp, 19 predicted proteins | sample TBH18017metaG_FD_206009 | JGI IMG/M metagenome (GOLD analysis project Ga0316226, IMG submission 206009) | Freshwater microbial communities from Trout Bog Lake, Wisconsin, USA - TBH18017 | ecosystem: Environmental > Aquatic > Freshwater > Lake > Hypolimnion/Profundal zone | place: USA: Wisconsin...
CACGGGGGCCGGGGGAGTAAGCTTTCAGTCCAATCCCTCGCGGGCGATCGTCCTCGGGGGCACCAATGATTACGCGGGGACCACCTACATTTCCGATGGGAACACGACCCTGCGTCTGGGCACAAACAACGCGCTGCCATTCGGAACAGGCAAGGGAAACCTGGTTTTCTCGGTCTGGGGCCCGGGCGCGTCCACACTCGACCTGGCAGGATTTAACCAAACACTCAACGGCTTTAGCGACTGGGGCAACGGCTCCGGTGCCAAGATCATCGACAATATTTCCGCCGGCGGCACGGTGACCCTCACCGTCGGGGCAGCCAACGCCGATGGCGCTTTCGCGGGCAGCATCAGAAACACGACGGGCACGCTCAATTTGGGCAAGATCGGGACCGGCACGCTGACCTTATCCGGGAGCAATACCTACACGGGCAACACCACCGTCAGCTCTGGAACCTTCATCTTGGCCGACAACGCCCAACTCAAGTTCGTCACGGGCACCGTCAGCGGAGTGAACAATGCCATCTCCGGCGCCGGAACCGCCGTCATCAACGGGGATTTCTTCATCGACACCTCTGCCACGGACGCCAGCGCCCTCGTCAACGGCTCCTGGCAGATAGAGAACCTGGCAGCGCGCGCCTACGGCAGCACGTTTACCGTGGTCGGTTGGACCGATGCCGGTTCCAACAAGTGGACCAAAACGGTGGGCACGAAGGATTATACTTTCGATGAAGCCACCGGAGCCGTGACCCTCAGTTGCAGCTTCACGAGTTGGATAGCCGCCCACGGCCTGACCGGCGCGAGCGCCGCCTTTGACGCCGATCCCGATCGCGACGGCATCCCCAACGGCCTCGAATTTGCCCTCGGCGGCGAGCCCAATCCCGCCAATGCCGGAGCCAACTCCGCCGGGCTCCTGCCCGTCACTTCGACGGCATCGGGCAATTGGATCTTCTCCTTCAAACGCAAGATCCTTTCTGAATCGACTGTCACGCTTACGTTCCAGTGGTCTACCGATCTCACCTTCCCATCGCCGGCCAATGACATCCCCGTGGGGACCGCCAGTTCGGTCACCAATGGAGTAAACGTCGCAATCACCCAGGGCGTTCCCGATTCCCTGACGGACACCGTCGTCATCACCGTCCCCGCCGCAAAAGCCGTCGGCGGCAAACTCTTCGGCCGCCTCAAAGCCGTTCAAGCCCAGTAGTCCTCGCGTTGTCGGCAGGCCCGAACAAATCTTGCCTTCTAAGTAACTTAACCAGTTTACGCCGCAACTGGAACAGTTTCGACGAGGTCAAAGCCGAGGATTGCGGCTTGTTTTTTGAGATTGGTAAGGCGGCTTTTGAGAATCTTGGCCTGGTAGGCGCCGGCGTCGGGCTCGCGGTATTGCTGTTTGTGCTTGAGCATCAGGTAGACGATGCAGGCAAGTTTGCGGGCGGTGGCGGTGGTCGCTTTGGCCGGGCCAAGATGAGCCTTCTTGCGCCGGTAGAATTGGCCCAAAGAGCTTTCACTTCGGGCAAGGGTCGAGGCGGCGATGCGCAGTATGGTTGCCGCCCTGCTGACGACCTTAGGCGTGCGACTGTCGAGCACCTTGCCGCCGCTGATCTTGTTTCCGGGGCTTAACCCCAGCCAAGAACAGAATGCCTTGGCGCTGCGCCAGCGGCTCATGTCGGTGCCGATCTCGGAGATCAAAATTAAAACGCTCAGGATATTGAGGCCGACCACCGCCGTCAGATCAACGCCGCAGATCGCGCACAGGTGGCTCCGGACATCGGCAGCGGGTTGGTTGCCCTCCGGTTTGCGGGGACGCTTGTTGGCGCGGGTTGCTTTGGAGCAAGGCACCGCTTGATCTTCAACCCCGCAAGCTCCCGCATTTCGGGAGTCGCTTTCGGGCTTGAGACGGTAGGTCCGTGGTCCTGAGTCGCCGGTCGGCGACTCCTCCTCCTCGACTGGCGTTTGCGCTGCGAGCCGTTTTAGGATCGCCTCAATCTCTTGGTCGCATTTGCCCATTTGGGACTGGAAAAACCGGTAGGTTTCCAGGCTCTGAGTGAGCACAAAGAGATGCTCCGGGCGATAATCTCCCTCAAGGGCTTTCTCGATTTCAGCCGCCGTGCTCCTGACGCGGGGATCGCGCAATTTGGCCAGCTCCGCGGGATTGCGCTCTCCGGAAACGATGGCGTCGAGAATGCGCAGTCCCGTCGCACCACTGATGTCATTGATGACATGATGGAGATGCAGGTTCATTTGCTGGAGCGCCTTTTGCATGTGCTGAATCTCCGCTGAAGCGCTGCCGACGAGATTGGCCCGATGCCGCTGAATGCTGCGCAGCCTGCATATATCCTCCGATGGCCGGAAGGAGCCGTTGAGAAGGCCAAAACTGTGGAGCTGCTGCAACCACTGGCAGTCCTTCACGTCGGTCTTGCGACCGGGCACGTTGCGAACGTGGCGCGCATTGACCAGCACGACCTCGATGCCCGCCTCCTCCAGCTTCTGGGCAAGCGGAATCCAGTAGACCCCTGTCGATTCGATCGCCACGGTGGTGACGCCGCACTGCTTCAACCACTCGACCAAAGCATCCAATCCGCTGGTAAACGCGCTAAAAGAGCGAACCGCCGATTCTCCTTTTGGGACACTCGTGGGCGGCACGGCCGCATAGTGTTCTTCGGCGCCCACATCGATCCCGCCAGCATTCTTGTTGATCGTGCGCAGCGTTTCGGTGGTGCGCTCCGCTTTGATCTTGCGGGCGTTCTTTTTCGCGCTCCGCTTGGTTTTGGCTGCCGGATTATCGCTCTTCTTGGGTTTCATGGATGGATGCTTCTGGTTGAAGATGCATTTGTTCTGGCAGAGACCTGCGGCCCTCGGACGCTTGCAAATCAGATCAATCTTCTAAACGGGATGGCATTGCGGGGGATGTGGTCCCCAGCGCCTCACCAATGTCCTCATCGCGAGACCAAGGGGACCATGCTCGTTAACGGGCTTATTCAGCACCAGTGGAAAACCGGCCTTTGCTTCCGCTTGTCTCTGCCGAGCCCATCGAAGCACTGCGCGCCCCCGGAACACAAGTTACTTTCTTCCAACAGACGGCGCCGCGCCGGCTGGAATGCTCGTTACGAAGTTGTACTTCCTCGGGCTTCAGGAGTCCCATGCTCCAGTTTGACTCCTTGCTCCAATGCCGTTTTGCGTCAGCATCCCAGGCGCAGACCTTCCAAAAACAAGGCGCAGACCTCCTGACCTCTTCTGGAAAGAACGACCGGATTGAAGAATGAAAATGAGCCCAACTCCGGCACGGTCCGAAATGAATGAACCCAAAACGGCAAAGGAGGCTCGTGGACTGCGGTGAAGGGCCCTTTCCATTACCCACAAATCGGAAGCCGAGCACGGAAACCGGAGCGGCCCATATTATTTGTCATCCTGAGGAGCTAACCTCGCCAAAGCGCGAGGGTGATTGTTGGGGGCATGAACCTGCGTCGCGCCAGCTTCCGGGGAGCGCACGCGCCCTCGCGTGCTGGTCGCGGCGTCTCGCCGCGACGAACTTTTGGCCTAAACGCGGGAATGGATCTCGCGCAAAGGCCGCAAAGCACGCAAAGACAGAGACTTGCAACTTTGCTGTGGATCACCGTGAGGGTTAGCCACTTGGGTTACTTAAAACTCTTCCAACCCTTTTTCTTTGCGTGCTTGGCGCCTTTGCGCGAAATTTTCATCGCGTTTTTAGGTTTGTCACTTTTCGCCGATTTGGGTGTTTTTCTGAAAAAGAATGCAGGAAGTTCGCTTTGGCGAGACGCCAAAGCCAGCACGCGAGACGCGTGCGCTCCCCAGAACAGAGCGCTTTCAGCGCGGCCACCCGTTAGGTATATGCCTATGGGGCGTTGCCCTAGGCTCCTATGAAGGCTGGGCCGTTGGCCCGGAAATGCGCCGAGCGATGCCAGGTTCATGCCCAACAATCACCCTCGCGCTTTGGCGAGGTTAGCTCCTCAGGATGACAGCAATCGATCACGCCGTAGCCGCATCGGCAACCGGCTTGCGATAGGCTTCGATGGACATGATTTCCGCCAGGCGGTCCCCGTGTTCGGTGGGAACCTCCAGTTGTTCGCCGACCTTGTGGCCCAACAACGCCTGGGCGATGGCGGCCAGGTAGGAGACGATTCCACGCTGCGGGTCGCTGTCCCAGGCGCCCAGAATCGTGTAAACATCGACGCGCCCGTCGACCAACTCCTTCAGCTTAACGGTCGTGCCGATCGATACGGCGGTTGTGTCCGGGTTGGCGAAATCGGTGCCGCGCGCCACGGAGAGGTCGCGCTCCGTTTCGGCCTTGCGGCGGGAGAGCACCCGCTGCATCTCCTTGGCCGCCTTGAATTCGAAGTTTTCGCGCAGGTCACCGTAGGAGCGGGCGATGGAGATTTCCTTCGTGTTCTCGGGAATCTTCTTGTTGACCAATTCGTCGAATTCATCCTTGCGCTTCTCCAGGCTTTCCCAGGAGACGATTAGGGTCGCCTGCTTTTCCTGAGAATCGCCGCCGGTGAGCATCCCTTCCATCTCGGGGAACACGCGCACGATACGCCCCAGAATGGAGCGCTTGTTGAGTTCCTCGAAGACGTTGGACATCATGATGCGGCGGATGTTGTCCCGGACGACTTCGGCTTCGGCGGAGGCGAGAAGGTCGGGGAGCAGCTCGCGATCTTCGAGCAGGAGGTCGTGCAGCTTGCTGCCGCGCTTGATGTCGTTGAATTGGTCGCGTTCGAGCGCTGAAAAAATTGCGCTCAAGACACGGGCGTCGACCAGATCGGCAAAGGCGCCGTCCCGTTCCTTGCAAAGCCAGGTAAGGACTTCGGCGCTGATGGTGTGATCGCCGATCCAGCGTTCCAGCTCGCGCCGCAGTTCGGCGTCTTTACCCTGCTCGCTGATGATGCGGGCGCATTCGCCAGCCGCGCGAATGCTGCAACGGCTCATGAGGGTAAGCAGTTTCGGCGCCCAGTCCGGTTCGGCCCAGGTTTCCGGGTACGCCGCGAGCACACGGCGCTGCTTGGCCGCGGGAATGTCGTTGAGAATTTCATGCATGCGGCGCTCTTCGTCGCGGAGAATGTCCGCGAGCATGATCGCGCCCGGATTGCGCGGAATACCCGCAGTCTGGCTCAGTTCGTCGCTGATGAGGATCAGTTCGATTGACTGCGCGGTGTTGAGCCGGCGGCTTTTCTGGGCGGCGTCTTCGACGGCGGCGAGAACGGGCACAAGTTGCGAGCGGTCGGCAAATTCCTCGACGCTCTTGACGATCTGCTCCAGAGCGCCAATCTGCGCCTTCGTCTGGCGGGCGGCCGAAAACGCGGCCAGCATCTCGTCACTGTGCGAGACGGCCTGTTCGCGAAGCACGACGGGGTCGCTTTTCTTCACCGGAAGGGCGATGTGACCGTCTTTCTTGAGGAGCTTCTTGGCGGATTCCCACCAGCGCTTGAATTCGGTTTCGTTAAAGATCTCCCCGGAGAGCGCCTGGGCGATCTGGTCCTGGGTCGCCTTGCCGTTGTGGCTCTTGAGAATCACGCGGACGAGGCCGACGGGATTATCCCTCGCCATGGACTTGATGGCGTCGGTGTTGACGACTTTCTGGACGAGGATGTGGTCTTCGGCCAGGGGCGTGAGGGACTCGGCCGCGTACGGGAGCTGCATTGTGTGCCCCTGTTTGCCCTTGAAGTCGATGGTGGCTTGGTTGAGCAGGAAATTCAGCTCTGCGATCCGCCCGAACCCCCAGCTCTTGTGAAGGCAGTGAGCGCCCACAGGCAGCCTGTCGAGGGCGGCGCCTGCTTTGGGACTCAGTTTTCCGGCTTGGATGGCTTTTTCGATCTCAAGTTGCATAAGAAACAAGAAGATAGGCAACCGATACCCGCTTGGCTAACGAAAACTTGTGTCTCTGCCGCCGGCTTTGTAAATTCCACGCCTTTACCAACCATGAGCACTCTCGAAAAACACCAGTTTCAGGCTGAAATCGCCCAGTTACTCGACATCGTCATCCACTCCCTGTACACGGACAAAGAAATCTTCGTGCGGGAGCTGATTTCCAATGCCGCGGACGCTTCGGAGAAGCTGAAGTTCCTTCAGACCTCGGGCGCGGAAATCTTGCAACCGGACGCGCCACTGAAGATCGCGATCGCCACCGACGAAGCCGCCAAGACGATTACGTTCACGGATTCCGGCGTAGGCATGACGCATGGGGAGTTGATCGATAATCTCGGAACCATCGCGCATTCCGGCTCCAAGGCGTTTCTGGAGCAGTTCAAGGCGAGCCAGGGCGACGCCCAGCTCATCGGCCAGTTCGGCGTCGGTTTTTACGCTGCATTCATGGTGGCGGACAAGGTTTCCGTCTCCACCCGCTCTCATCTGCCCGCCGAGGAAGGGTGGCGCTGGGAGTCCGACGGCCTCACCGGCTACGAGATCGAGCCGGCGGCCGATCTCCCGCGCGGAACGTCCATCGTGCTGCATCTCAAGGAGGCTGACTTCGCCTCGAAGGATCGCGTCGAGGAGATCATCAGGAAGTATTCCAACTTTGTCTCGTTCCCGATCGAACTCGATGGCGAGGCCATCAACACCGTCCAGGCCATCTGGACCCGGAACAAAAACGAGATCGCCGAGGAGGAGTACACGCAGTTCTACGAATTCATCGGGCACGACACCGAACCGCCGCTCTACCGGCTGCATTTCAACGCCGACGCGCCGCTTTCGATCCGCTCGCTGCTGTTCGTTCCGGCCCGCAGCTTCGAGCAGTTGGGAATGACCCGCACGGAATCCGAGGTGCATCTGTACTGCCGCAAGGTGCTGATCCAGTCCAAGGCTCAGGGGTTGTTCCCGGAATGGCTGCGCTTCCTTCGCGGGGTGGTGGACAGCGAAGATCTGCCGCTGAACATTTCGCGCGAGACGATGCAAGACTCCGCGTTGATGCAAAAACTCAACAAGGTGCTCACGGGACGGTTTATCAAGCACCTGGAGGAAGAGGCGAAATCGAACGAGGAAACCTACGCCAAGTTTTTTGCCGAGCACGGCCACTGCCTCAAGGAAGGCGTGGCAACGGACTACGAACACCGCACCGCTCTCTCCAAGCTCCTTCGCTTCGAATCCAGCTTCACCGAGAAAGGAAAGCAGACCGGCCTGGCCGATTACGTCGGGCGCATGCCTTCGGAGCAGACGGAGATCTATTTCATCCTGGCCGCGAACCGGGAAGCGGCTGAGGCAAGCCCCTATTTCGAGGTGCTCAAGGAGAAGCATTTCGAGGCGCTCTTCCTCTACGATCCACGGGACGAATTTGTCATGGATCACCTCCGGGAATTCGATGGCAAGCCTGTCAAACCGGCGGAAAAGGCCGACCTCGCGCTGGAGCAGGAATCGACGGCGCTCACCGCGGACGAAGCGCGCACGCTGGCGGAATTCGTCAAGCAAAGCCTGGGAGAACGCGTCAACGAAGTGCGCGTTTCGAAGCGGTTGGTGGGAAGCCCGGCTGTTGCCGTCGAGAGCGACCGTTTCATGACCTCCAGCATGCGCCGCATCCTCAAGGCGATGAACCGCGAGGGCGGACCGGGATTGAACGCCAAGCCGGACCTGGAACTCAACCCCAACCACGCCATGATCGCGCGCCTGGAGAAAATGCGGCACAACGACGCGGCGCTGGCGGGCAAAGTGGCTGAACAGATTTTCGACAACGCGCGAATGGCCGCCGGCCTGCTCGAAGACCCGCGCGAGATGCTGAACCGGGTCAACGAACTGCTGGAAACGCTGCTGGCGTCAAAGAGGGAGTAGACCCAGCCAAAGATATTCGAAATTTCAGAAGATTTCGCGCCAAGGACGCCAAGGACGCCAAGGAAGAGAAGACGGGGGACAGGATGGAGATAAGAAAAAGGGGTGGGTAGGCGGGCGATTCCAACTCGGTGAAAGGGCCGGAATCAACGGGGACAAGGGCGACCGACGGCTCAAGTTTCAATTCATTTTGCTCTGAGACACAGAGAAGTGCCCCTCCTGTTCGGATCGCTAGACGATGGCAAAGCGCGAAAAGTCGGGAGGGGCTCGGCAGTCGCGTCAGCGTCTTGGAGCAGCGGGTAGTCCTCTACCGCTTTGGCAGTGCGCCTGGCTACGTCTGGCGTCAACTCCAAGCGCAACATCTTCTGTCGGAGAGTTGCGGAAAGCTCTGATGGCAAAGGGAATCTTCCGTAGGCTGGGGACTCTCCAGCTTGCGAAAGCGGCAGAGGACTGCCCGCACTCCAAGACGCTGACGCGCTTATCGGAAGCCACTCGGCTCCATCGCCACTCCTGTAAAGCGAAAGTTATCGTGTTACAGCATACTAGCGCCGAACTGCTACTGGAGGCATCTTCTTAGCGCCAGGCACGCCCCAGCCAAGCTGCACAGCGTCACCAGTATAATGGGCGGCGTGTGGGCACTACCCAGCAGCGACCCAGGCAAAACACAAAAGCGTAGAGGATTTTTTGAGCGGTTGCCGAGCAGTGCTTGCCAGCCCCGGGCAGTCGGTGGGCGTCGTCGGGATTTTGGGTGGGGATGGGAGGTGAAGAAGCAAGCATGGCGAAGGAACAAACGGGACGAAAGGGGACGAAACCCTACACATGGCACGTCGTGGCACAAACAAAATGATTTCAAAAGATTGACTGCTGGGCAAAAGCAGCTTCCGATCGCGCTTATTACAAAATTCTGATCGTGACCAAGACCGAACTGAGACCGACCTATGCCTAACAACGCCATTTCAAACCTGCCGCCGCCAATGAACCACGTCTTCGTGGATTTTGAGAACGTGCATCAAGTCGATCTCTCAATTATCGGCATGAAGGGGTTCACCTTCACGCTGTTGCTCGGAGCCCGGCAGACCAAACTGGATGTCGCGATGGTTGAAAAGCTCATCGAGCATGCAGCATCTGTGCAATTGGTGCGCCTCAGCTCATCGGGCAAAAACGCATTGGACTTCGCCCTTGCCTACTATGTAGGCCGTGCGGCGATGACCGATCCAACGGCCTGTTTTCACATTGTGTCCAGGGATACGGGTTTTGATCCCCTGATCGAACATCTGCGGAGTCGGCGCATCCACGCCCGCCGTCATGACGATTTCACAGCGCTGCCCTGTTCAGGATTGGCGAAAGCCCCGTCTGTCCCGCCGGAAGATCAGCTGAACCGCGTTGTGGAGCACCTTCGCAAACACACCACGGCCCGCCCCAAGCGCAAGAAGACCCTTGAGAGTCATCTACGCCCATTCTGCGGGAAGACCGCCACCGAAAGCGACGCCTCCAATTTGATCGAACGATTACAACAGGCCGGGCTCATCACCATCGGCGACAAGGACGCCATAACCTACCATCTTTAAATGCGAAGCGGCGACCTGTAATTTTCAGCGCCGAAGGCGCCCTCTTAATCCTTTCAAGTGAACCCGAACCGCCCGTCGGAAATTTGGCGATTTTGAAGCTGACACGGCCCGCTTTCACGATTTTAGTGGGGTTCTTAAAATGTCCCGCCTTCCCGCTTATTTCCAAGAAACTCCGAAATTCGGAGCCGATACAGGAAGCGGAACCCTAGGGCAACGACCTAGGGCTTCCGATGGCGAGGCGTCTCGCCCGGGCGAACTTCTGAGGTGGGATACTTGCGGGTACCGGAAAAAGGGGGCTGCCGCACTCCAAATTGCTTCGCGCCCGGCAAACGAAAGCGCATTGGACCTCTAAGTCACCGTACCCATGACCGATCTCATCATCCGTCCGCATTTTCTCTGGCTGCTTTGCGTGCTGCCGCTGTTGCTCTTTGCCATGCGTCGTTCCTTGGCGGGGCTGGAGCGCGGCGCGATGTGGGTTTGCCTGACGGTGCGGTGCCTGATTTTGAGCTTGCTGGTGCTGGCGCTGGCGGGCGTGCGCTATCCGTGGCGGTCAGAGGACGTTGCCGTGGCGTTTGCGCTCGATCGCTCCGCCAGCATTTCGCCCGAAGCGGAGAAAGCCGGGCGTGCTTACGTAACGGCGGCGATGACCGGGCGGCGGCACGGGGACAACGCCGCACTATACGGGTTTGCCGGCAGGGTCGTGCCACTGGATCTGACAGGGGTCGGATTGGAACGAGAGGCGAGGGGACCGGTGTCCGGCGCCCGGACACCCTGGCCCGCCCAACCGGAGCGCAACGCCACCGACCTTTCCAAAGCGCTCGCCTTTGCCGCAGCGATGTTCCCGGAAGGCAAGACCAAGCGCCTTGTGCTTCTTAGCGACGGGAACGATACCGCCGGTCACGCAGCCGAAGCGGCGCAGGCCTTGCGCGCGTCGGGCGTGGAGCTTTGCACGGTCCCGCTGCGAAATCCGTTCCGCCCGGAGGTCCTCGTCGAGCGCCTCGACGTTCCGCCGGTTCTTCATGAGGGCGAACCGTTCAACGCCGTCGTTGTCCTGCGCAGCAATGTGGAAACGGGCTGCGCCGTCCGCCTTTTTGCCAACGGCTTCATCGCCGGGGAGCAATCGGTGAAACTCAAGCCGGGCGGCACGGCGGTGACCTTCCTCAGTCTGCATCCCGAGAAAGGGCGCTCAACCTATTCCGTCGAGATCAGCCCGGAACAGGATACGCTGGCGGAGAACAACCGCGCGCTGGCCACCACGTTGGAACGCGGCGAACCGGCGGTGCTCATTGTCGATCCGGCGCCCGACAAAATGCAGGCGCTGGTCGGCGCGCTCAAAGCCGCGCACATTGCCGCCACCGTTCGCCCGCCGGAGGGGCTCCCCGCGACCATGGAGGACTTGCAGGCGTTTGACGTTCTTATCCTCAGCGATGTTTCCGCGGTGAAGGCCGACGGTTCGGGCCAGCTTCTGACGGTCGCCCAGATGAAGCTGTACTCGGATTGGGTGCATGAATTCGGCGGCGGGTTTGCGATGCTCGGCGGAGAAAAAAGCTTCGGACTTGGCGGCTACTTCGGCACGCCGATCGAGAAAATGTTGCCGGTGCGCATGGACCACAACGACGTCTCCGAATCCCCGGTGGTCGCGGTGATGATCATCCTGGACAGATCCGGTTCCATGAGCGAGCCGATCGCGGGGCAGACCAAGATCGCGCTGGCGAACCAGGGCGCCGCGCTGGCGCTCGATGTCTTGCAGCCGAAGGATCTGCTGGGCGTCATGGCGGTCGATACGCGCGTTCACCAGGTCGCCACGCTTTCACGGCATGACAACAAGAGCGAGGTCGTTACCCAGATCAAGCGGGTCACAGCCGGCGGCGGCGGCATTTACATTTACACGTCGCTGGTGGATGCGTTTTCGCAGTTGCGCGACGCCAATGCCAAGATCAAGCACGTGATCCTCTTCAGCGACGCCGGGGACGCCGAGGAAAAGGCCGCCGGCGAAGTGCCGGACGGCTCGCAGGTGCCGGGGAACGCGATGGACCTGGTCACGTCAATGGCGGCGGTGCATATCACCACGTCGGTGGTCGGCCTTGGCGGCTCCGGAGACAAGGACGTGGCCTATCTCAAGCAGCTGGCGGACGCGGGCGGCGGGCAGTTCTATCTCACTGACGACGCCCTGGCGCTGCCGCAAATCTTCACCACCGAAACGATGCGGGTCGCCCAGAGCAGCCTGGCCGAGGAACCATTTCTGGTGCGGACGGTTCACAAGTCGCCCATCCTCGACGGCATCGAATGGGACAAAGCGCCTCCGTTGGGCGGGTGTAACTTGACCAAATCGCAGGCCGGCGCCGATCTCTTGCTGACCACCGAGCGGGGCGATCCCGTCCTCGCCATGTGGCGCTTCGGAGCGGGGCAGGTCGCCGCGTTCACCAGCGATGCCAAGAGCCGCTGGGCCTCGGATTGGTTCACCTGGCCCGGGTTCGGAAAATTCTGGGCGCAGTTGACCAGAAGCCTCGTGCGCTCCCGGAACGCTTCGGGATTCGACGTGCGGACCGTCCAGGAGGGCGATCGGTTGCATGTGCGCATCGATGCGATTGCGCCGGACGGCTCATTTCGCAATCAGCTTCCCATAACCGTCGGAGCGCTCGAACCCGGCGGCGCAACCCGCCAGGCCGAGGCCCGGCAGGTCGCCCCGGGACGCTACCAAGCCGAGGCGGCGGTGTCCGGGACAGGCACGACCTGGATTGCGGTCCGTTCGAGCGCGCTCCCGGATAGCGAAACGATCCTTGGCTATACGCCGCCCTATCCCGCTGAGTTCCTCAGCACCGATACCGACGAACCAGCCCTGCGCCGCCTTGCTGAAACCGCCGGAGGCAGGTTCGATCCGAAGCCAGAGACGATTTTCGAACGTCCCGCCGTCGGCGTTCGGTGCACTACCGATCTCAGCGAGCCGATGCTGGCGCTGGCGCTCCTGCTGCTTCCGCTGGATGTCTGGTTGCGGCGGCGGTAAGCGCGAGAAAGCAGCGTGAGTCTGAGAGTGACGCCGTAGGCGGGTTTCGGGGAGCGCGCGCGTCTCGCGTGCTGGCGACGGCGTCCCGCCGCCGCGAACTTCCAGCCATCGAACCGCCTTCCGGTCCCCAGACTCCGAGGGCTGTAAGCGCATCCACGCCACAAGTTCGTCGAGGCGGGACGCCTCGACCAGCACCCGGGACGGGGTGCGCTCCCCGGAGTTTACGGCCCGAGCGCTGCCTGCGAAAGCGGCAGAGGGCTGCAGCAGTCCGAGACGCTGGCGCGAACACCGAAGCGCCACCTGTCTTCGAAGCCGCCGCTTATCCGAACGGTTTAGGCGGTCGGAGACCTTTTTTCCCTCCATGTCATATGAATCAGGAAAACTCTCTTGCGTTGTTCGTTACTCATGCCTAGAGTCGGCGCACCTGAAATCAGGTACCATGACGTTGGGGCATTTACTTTCCGTTGATCAGATCATCCCTGAGATGCAATCCACCGAGCGGTGGTCGGCGATCGTTGAACTCGTCGATATGCTCGTGCATCTCGGGAAAATTAAGCCGGGCGACCGCGAGGTCGTCCTGGCTGCTTTGCGTGCGCGCGAAGAAACCATGAGCACCGGCATCGGGTTTGGCATCGCCATTCCCCATGCCTCTTCCGACCGTGTCACCGAGGTGGTGGCCGCCTTCGGACGCTCGAACTCCGGCATTGAGTTCGATTCGCTCGATCAACTGCCCGTCAAGTTCATCGTGCTCTTCATCGTTCCCAAGGACCAGTTCCAGACGCATTTGCGGACTTTGGCTGCCATTGCCAAATTCCTCAACGACCGGGCCGTCCGCGAACGACTGGCCCTCGCCAAGGGCGCCCAGGAAATCCTGGAAATCTTCGAAGCGCCCGGCGCTCCCGGACGCTGAGGACCTCCACGGACATTTCACGATGACGATCCAAGCTCTCCTCGAAGAGCGGCTGCGCGCCGCCATTGTCACCGATCCGCCCGCATCGGTTACTCCCACCGCCGATCCGCGTTTCGGCGATTATCAGACCAACGTTGCCATGCTCCTGGCCAAGAGTCAGCGGGCCAATCCGCGCCAGGTCGCCGCCGGGATCATTGAAAAGCTGGCGGTGGACAATATTTCGGAAAAGCCCGAAATCGCCGGGGCCGGCTTCATCAATTTCAAGTTGCGCCCGGAGTTTATCGCCCGGCAAACGCGTTCGCTGCTCGACGATCCGCAACTGGGCGTGCCCGCAGCCTCGCCGGCGCGTAAGATCATCCTCGATTTCAGCTCGCCCAACGTCGCCAAGCCGATGCACGTCGGCCACATCCGGAGCACCATTCTGGGAGACACCCTCACGCGGATCGCCCGGTTTCTCGGGCACGACGTGATCACTGACAACCACATCGGCGACTGGGGGACGCAGTTCGGCAAAGTCATTTACGGCTGGAAACATTTCCGGAACGACGAAGCGCTGGCCGCCGACCCGATCGCCGAACTGGTCCGCCTCTACAAACAAGCCAACGCGCTGGCCGACAGCGATCCCGCCGTGCTTGCCGAATGCCGCGACGAGCTGGTCAAGCTCCAGGCCGGTTTCCCCGAAAACCTCGGTATCTGGAAGGAAACCGTCGCGCTCTCCTGGCGCGAGTTCGAGGCGATGTACAGCCTGCTCGACATCCATTTCGACGAGCACCTGGGCGAAAGCGCCTACAACGACCGGCTCGCCCCGCTGGTCGAACGCCTGCTCGAATCCAAAATTGCGGAAATCAGCGAAGGCGCGGTTTGCGTGTTCTTCCGCGAAAACCCGTCGCTGGCTGACAAGCCGTGCCTCATCCGCAAGAGCGACGGCGCGTTCCTGTACGCCACGACCGACCTCGCCACCATCGAATACCGCATGGAACGGTGGCGCCCGGACGCCGTCTGGTATGTCGTCGGTGCGCCGCAGGCTCTCCATTTCGAGCAGGTGTTCGGAGTGGCCGCGCGGCTTGGCATTCAATGCGACATGCGTCACGTCCCCTTCGGAAGCATCCTTGGCGAGGACAGGAAGCTGATGAAGACGCGCTCCGGTGAAAACGTGCAGCTTCGCGATGTGCTCGAAGAAGCGCGGGAGCGGGCTCTGAAGATTGTCGCCGAGAAGAACCCGTCGCTGTCGGACGAGGAGAAAGCAGCCATCGCCAGCGATATTGGCATCGGCGCGGTAAAATACGCCGAGCTCTCCCAGTTCCGCATGAGCGATTACGTTTTTTCCTGGGATAAGATGCTGTCGTTCCAGGGAAACACCGCCCCCTATTTACAAAACGCTTATGTGCGCATCCGGTCGATATTCCGGAAGCTGAACGGGGAATTTGCGCTGCCTGCCGCGTTGACGCTGGCCGAGCCAGCCGAGCTGGCGTTGGCGAAGAAGCTCCTGCAATTCGGCGAAATCGTTCCGCAGACCCTGGAGGATTTCCGGCCCAATCTGCTGGCCAATTATCTCTACGAGCTGGCCAACACTTTCCACGGTTTCTACGAAGCGTGCCCGGTGCTCAAGAGCGAAGGCGCCACGCGGGAATCCCGGTTGGCGCTGTGCGACCTGAGCGCCCGCGTGTTAAATCGGGGGCTCGGTCTGTTGGGAATCCGGACGCCGGAACGGATGTAGCTTCGAGCGGGCGAAATTATCGCAGAGCGCCGTGCAAAATTTGCACGGGATGCAGCGCGGTGCGCCCCGTGCCGTCCTTGATCTGATGGCGGCAACTCGTGCCGGACGCAGCCACGACGATGTCAGGCCCAGCCGCGCGCACCGCCGGGAACAATACCAGTTCTCCAATTTTTTGAGAGACCTCGAAATGCTCGGCTTCATACCCGAACGAACCGGCCATGCCACAGCACGCGGACGGGATGAGCGTCACTTTATAGTTCATCGGCAGCTCAAGCATTTTTAAAGTCGGCGCCAGCGACGCGAGCGCCTTCTGATGGCAGTGTCCATGGAGCTTGATGGCGCGGCTTTCGGAGGTGAATACGGCGCGGTCGATCCGGCCGGCATCGGCTTCGCGGGCGATGAATTCGTCGATCGAGAGAGCGCGCCCGGCGAGCGTTTGTGCCGCCGACTTCAGATGCGGCGGCATGAGGGCGAGGTATTCGTCGCGGAATCCGAGGATGGCCGAAGGTTCAATGCCGACTAGCGGCGCGGCGTCGCTGATCACATCCTTGAGCAGCTCCACATTGCGAATGGCCAACTTCCGCGCTTTGCGGATAAGGCCTTTCGATAAATGCGCCCGGCCGCTTTCGGTGTGCGCGGGGATCGCCACCTCATACCCAAGCCGGTTGAGCAGTTCCACCGCCTGGATGCCGATGTGGGTGTCGTTGTAGTTGGTGAACTCATCGCAGAAGAGGTGGACCCGGCCATTCGGGTAACTGAGCGAGGCCGGGTTGGCGTGCCGCGCGTGCCAGGCAAAGAGCGTGGACCCATGAAGCGTGGGCAGGCTTCTTTGGAGTGCAAAGCCGGAAAGCTTCTTGATCCAGCGTGAAACCAGGGGCGATGTGACGGCCCAGTTATAAATGGCAGGCGCCAGTGACGCCAGGCGCATGGACCGGGCGAAGCCGGCGACAAGGCGCGAACGGAACGGAACGCCGTGAGCATCGTAGTAGTGCTGCTGCCACTCGGCCTTGAGGCGGGTGACATCGACATTGGACGGGCACTCGGACTTGCATGCCTTGCAGGAGAGGCAGAGCTCCATTACGGCCTTGATCTCGTCGCTGTCCCACGGGTTCGTTCCATCGCGCGGATGGGTCAGCACATGGCGGAGCATGTTGGCGCGGGCGCGGGTGCTGTCCTTTTCATTGCGCGTCGCCATGTAACTTGGGCACATGGAGCCGCCCACCAAATGCGATTTCCGGCACTCGCCGACACCGGTGCAGGCCTCGGCGGCCCGGAGCACGCCTTGCGTGGCGCCGAAGTCGAAGATCGTCTTGTACTCCGGCGGGATGTGGCCGACTTCATGACGCAAGTGGGTATCCATCGGCGGCGTGTCGATGATCTTGCCCGGGTTGAGAATGCCCTCCGGGTCGAAGGTTTCCTTCACCCGCCGCATCATGGCGTAGCACTCGTCCCCGACCATGAATCGAATGAACTCCCCGCGCAGACGACCGTCGCCATGCTCGCCGGAAAGAGAGCCCCGGTAGCGTTTCACCAGGGTGGCGACATCGGTGGCGATAGCGCGGAACATGGCGAGGCCCTCCACTGTTTTCAAATTGAAGAGAGGGCGCGTGTGCAGCTCTCCGGCTCCGGCGTGCGCGTAGTAAACGCAACCGATGCCGTATTTGCCCCGCATCAGCGCATCGAACTCGGTGATATACGCGGGCAGATCCTCAATGGCCACGGCGGTGTCCTCGACAATCTCCCGCGGTTTGGCGTCTCCCTGAACGTTATTCATCAGCCCCTGCCCGGCCCGGCGGAGATCCCACACGCGGTTGCAGTCCTCGCCCCAGAGCACGGGAAAAGCGTAGCCGAGCCCGGCAGCGCGCAACTCAGTTTCGATGAGGCGCATTTCGCGTTCGATCCCAGCCCGGTCGGCATGACGAAGCTCGACCACCAGCACCGCGCCGGGATCCCCCTGCACAAAGGCGCGATTGCGCGCGTGGGTGAGGTTTGCCTTCGTGCATTCGAGGATGTGGCGATCGATCAGTTCGCAGCCGAACGGGCGGTGGCGCATCGCGATCACCGCCGCTTTCAGCGAACTCACGACGCTGTCAAAATGCGCGCACATCAGGGCGCCCGAGGGCGGGAGCGGCTCGCAGTTGAGTTCAAGCTCGACGCTGAAAAACAGCGTTCCCTCGGAGCCGGCCAGCAGACGGCAGAGATTGAAGGGTTGGTCTGAGGCGGGATCGAAGAGAGAGCAATCCATCAACCGATCGAGCGCGTACCCGGTATTTCGGCGGGTGACGGCTGGCTTCGGATAGTTCTCGCGGATGAGGGCGCGGTTCTTCTCATCGCAGAGCAGATCGCGCACGAATCGGTAGATACGGGTTTCGAGCGAATCCGGCGCGGCGCATTTGATTGCGAATTCCGCGGTGGTCAACGGACCGAACGTCACCTCGGAGCCGTCGCTGAGAAATCCGCGCGTGGAGATGAGGTGTTCGCGCGTGGTGCCGTAGACGATGGAGTTTGCGCCGCACGAGTTGTTGCCGACCATGCCGCCGATCATTGCGCGGTTGGCGGTGGAAGTCTCCGGGGGAAAGAAAACGCCGTGGGGCTTGAGGAAAAGGTTCAGATCGTCGCGAATAACGCCGGGCTGCACACGAACCCGGTTTCGCGCCGCATCGAAGCCAAGAATGCGGTTCAGGTGGCGGCCGATATCGACCACGATCCCGTTACCGACGACCTGCCCCGCGAGGGAAGTGCCGGCCGCGCGCGGAATGAGGCCGACGCCGTTTTGTAAGGCAAACGCGATCGAGCGCCTCAGATCGGCCTCCGATTTTGGCAGCGCGACGGCGACGGGCATTTCCTGGTATTCGGACGCATCGGTTGCGTACAGCCGGCGCATCGTTTCGTCGAAGTGCAACTCTCCCTCGAGTTGACCCGCGAATTGGCGGAGAGCTGAGGCGAGGTCAGGAGTGGATCGGGCGACACTCATGACCGGAATATAGGCCGTGAGAGCGGATTTCAAACAGCCGAAACTTTGAGTACTCCGCCGCGAAGAATTTCGGGGGGCTTCGGAGAAGAAATTGGGCCGCGGATTTCGCTGATTATCGCCCGTCGTGAACGCGAGGGAACGCTTGATTTCGCCTACCGGGCTGCCACACTGAGCAATCATGCGCCTCATGAGCGAACTCTTGGAAGTCACCCTATGATCAAATCCATTCAACTGACAGTCCTGCTGTTTTTGTGCATGGCCGCTATCGGCCTCACCGAAACGGTTACACCGTCAAGAGTCACGCTTCAGAACCAACAGACCCGCTTCGACTTTGATTTGAGCACCGGCACCTACAGCGTGACGATCCTTCCCGGTAACGCCCTGGCCATCGGCAATGCGCATGCGACTGTGGAGAATTGGGCGTCAACCGACTCCCTCTGTCAGCGCAATGTCGTCGACCGGAGCCCGGACCGCCTGGTGGTTCAATGTGCGCGCCCGGACGGGCCGACGCTCATGCTGGAGTTCCAATTGCATTCGGAATTCGTCGAATTGCGGACGGGGTTGAAGAACACAACGCATGCGCCGCTTCGAATCAAGACCTTTCAGCCGTTGACCTCGGGCGTCGTGTTTCCCGGCGAGAGCTGGAGCGATCTTCGTACCCTGAATGCGCCCTCGGGGGCAAACCAAACAAAGGTTGCCGACGCCGTCTGCGCCAGCGCCAACAACCTGCTGCTGACCTTCAAACAGTCAGGCATTCGCCGTTCGGTGGTGTTGGGCGCATTGAAAACCGCCGACTTTACTAAATGGGCGAAAGTGGCCGCCGACGCAGTGTTGCCAACGGCCGTGCCAGGTGAGCGCACTGCATCTATCGGCTCCGGCCCCGTAGCCGCCGCGTTGGAGGCGCGCGATCCGATCGGCAAATTAGTCGAGCCAGGGGAAACATACTTTCCCGAAGACAGTTTTTACCTCGACGCCGGCACTTCGAACCCCTTTGAAGCGCTGGAGAAATATGGTCGTCAGTTGCGGGAGGCGACTGGGGCAAGGCCGAATCCGTACGATTTTCCCACCGTTTGCGCCTGGTATGCAGGAGTGTGGAAAACGAGCGGCGCGCAAGATCATCCCGAGAAATCCGCCTACAAAATCAATACCTCTTCCGGTCTCGTCGAGGAGGCGCGGAAAATGGAGGAGAGCGGGTTCTTGGGCTATTCCCGAGCCGCGGGTCGGCTTGTGCCCGATAATTACACAGCGAACAATCCGCAAGGGTGGTGGGACGACGAACATTGGCGGTTGCACGGCCTCTATACGGAGCCGTACGGGAGTTCCGCGGCATTTGGCGATGGCATGCACAGCCAAGGGGTGCTGGCCTTCACTTACATCCAACCGTTCTCATGGATGAAAACGCCGCTGTCCCGGGATTTCCGCGAGCAACACACAGGCTGGCTCTGCGCCAGGGATTTGAATCGCTCGCTCGATTGCTCGCAGCCGGAAGTGCAAGCCTATCTGCGCGGAAAGTTCGGTGCGCTTCGCGGCCACATTGACGGCTTGATGGTTGACTATTGCGACGAATTCTGGACAAAGGAGGTGTCTCGGGGCGGTTTTGACGATGCGCATATGACCGCCACGGCATTTTACCGGCAGTTCTTTCGGTGCGTAAAAGACGGGCTCGGCCCTAATTCGTGGCTGCATGAACGCAACGTGGGAGCGCCGAATAACGACCTCACTCTCGGCATTGTCGATTCGCAGCGCACGGCGGGGGACACCGACAAGATTTCGCCGGAGCTCGTCAGCCGCAGCGGTCTGCGCTGGTACAAGAACCGGGTGGCGATGGGCTACGATATGGACTCCAAGGACCTCACCAGCGCATGGAAAATCAAGGGATGGTCTGGTACCGACCAGGATGGACGCCGCATGTTGCTGACGATGGCCTACGTCGGGGCGAGCCGGTTACTGTTAGCGAATTCATTCCGAACGCTGACGCCCGAAGTCCTGCGCGACCTGGAACGCGTATTTCCCTACCCAACGGAGCCCCGCAGTGCCCGCCCCGTGGACGCGTTCACTTGCAGCGGCTGGCCTCGCGTCTATGATTATGCCGTCACGCCCGACTGGCATCAGGTTACCCTATTCAACAACGCGCTGCCGACCCGCGAGGAAAGCCTGTCCGTTCCGCTTTCCGGTGAAAACGCCGATGGCGCGCTCGGCCTCGATTCCAAGGGCGACTATTATGTGTATGATTTCTGGAACGATTGTTTCGTGGGCAGAATCAAGGGCACTGAGTCGCTGCGGCAAACCGTCCGCCCCGGGGAAGCCCGGATGCTTTCGATTCGTAAAGTGGAACCTCATCCGCAAGTGCTATCGACAAACCGGCACCTGATGCAGGGTTGCCTCGACTTGGCCGATGTGAAATGGGACGGACATCGGTTAACTGGCAAAGCCAGGGTCATTGGAGGTGAACCTTTTCGAATCGTCCTTGCCCTCAACGGCCGCACGCCGGAGAACCTGAAGGCTTGCAACGATGGCCGGCTTACCACGTTCGAGCTCGAACGGCCTCGTAACGAGACCGTCGAGTGGAGCATCGGCTTCAAGTAAGGCAAACACACGCACAACGCAACAAAGGCCACCCCGGATTGAATCGGTACGGCTTAGAAAATGATTCCCACAGTGACCTGGGCTCCGCGTGTCGCCACGTCGTAGAGGAACCCTCCATTGCGGTAGTCAACGGAGAGATACCGGTAGCCGGCTTCGGAATAGATCTTCTGCGTAATTTGGCAGCCGAGCGCTCCGTATGCTTGCCAGGTCAGCCGCGAACCCACGCCAAACCCGCCGATATCCCCTTTGGCGGTGAGGTAGAACGCCGGGGTGATATTGTATCGTCCGGCGAGGCCGATGTAGGGATCGAACCACTGCTGCGCAAGCGTGAAAGTCCGGCTGAGATTTCGAGTAAGAATCCCGGCGATCCTCTGTTGCAAATCGCGCTTGGCGGCGTCGATTCGCGACTGGATTCCGGATCGCAGTGCCGCCGCGAGCACCGGGTCTTGCCTGGCCTGCTGGATGAGCGTTACCAGCGTCTCTTTCTGGTCTGCGGCCAGCGGTGCAATCGGCAGGACTGGAGAATTCCCATCGAGCACGCCGCGGAGGTCCTGGGTCAGCAGATCGCGGATGGCCGTGGCGGTGGCGTCCACTAATTGCTGGCTGGCATCCTCGATGGCGCCGCCGTTTGGATTGAGCCCGAGTCGCTCGTAGAGATTGGTGTATCGGCAGCCGGCCCGCACTTCCAACCATCCCCAAGGCCGGTCAATTACTCGCCAGTTCACCTCGGCGTTGACGAGATATTCGTTTACGCGAAGGCTGATGTCGGATACCAGGCCCTGGGTGGACATTCCGGCGCGGTCGTCGAGGTAGAGAAAATCCGTGTAAAAGCCGAAAGGCCCTTTGTGAACCTCGGCACAATAAGATGCGAGGAAATTGGCGTGCCCCAGGATGGTTGCGGCGTCCACATCGACGCCCACAGTCCTTCCAAGCACGCCCGTTCTGCCATCGATGCCCGCCAGCCAGATCGGTATGCCCAGGTTAAACGTCCATGCCTCTTCCTGCCGCTGAACTTGTTTGCCTTCAACCTCTTTGTCGTCCCCGGCGTAAGCGGGGAACGCCCCGGCCAGCAGGAGAATAATAAGGCAAGGTATTATTCGGTTCATAGGTGCCTCGTAGATTCCGACCGCCCCTCTATCGAGCCCGGGGCGGTCGGTGAATGGCTTGGTGTTTCAGTGGGTGGCTGGCGGTTTACTCGCCCTCCTTGGATTCCACCTCTTGCATCTTCTTTTCCAGTTCGGCCTTCAGAGCCTGCAAGTTGAAGGTGGCTCCTTTTTGCATTGGCGGAAAATCCAGGAAGGTCTGCGCATACTGCGCGACTTCTTGCTTTACGAAAACGAAGCGCCAGAATTCGTAGAGATACCAATTGTAAAAGGCCATCGAGCCATTGGCGCCGTTCGGCAGACCGGTTCGCTCGAACGGGTCGAGGCGCAGATTCACGAGGATCGGCCAGTCGGGCTTGACGGTGCCGCCGAGCCAGCCGCTGGGCTGGTCAATGAAGCGGTACTTGTAATCATCGATGCGCACGGCTCCCAGGGTCGACTCGGCGAAATAGAAGAGCTCATGCCGCTTTGAGGGGCCGCGGCCGGTGAACAGGTCCGTTTGATCATAGCCGTCGAGATGCACTTTGTAAGTTGTGCCCTCGATCTGTTGGCCCGTCCTGAGTTCTTCGGCAATGTTGGGGTCGCCCGCTGCCGCGACTAAAGTCGGGAACCAGTCCAGCCCGGAAACGATGCTGTTTTCGACTTTTCCGGCGGGAACATGGCCCGGCCAGCGGAGAATTGCCGGAACGCGGAACCCACCTTCCAACACGGTTCCTTTGCCGCCGGCGAACGGCGTCTGGCCGCCATCGGGCCAGGTGAAGTTCTCGGCGCCGTTGTCGGTTGAAAAGGCGATGATGGTGTTCTCCTCAAGCCCGTTGTCCTGGAGGTATTTCATGACGGAGCCAACGATGTCGTCGAGCTGCGCCATGCCCGCCTCCTGGACCGTCCATCCATTCTCCGCGGTGCGCATGTCTTGGTACTTCTTCGAAAGGTGGGTCACCACATGCATGCGGCTCGGATTGAGCCACACGAAGAATGGCTTTGCATCCGCCCTCGCCTTATCCATGAATTTGAGGCTGTTGCCAAGAATTTCGTCGTCCACGGTTTCCATGCGCGGCGGATAGAGCGTGCCTGCGTCCTCGATGCGCTGTTTGCCGATCTTGCCCCAGCGCGGCTGTTCGGTGGGATCGTCCACAGTTGTTGCCCAAGAGTGGATCATGTTGCGCGGACCGATCTTGGACAGAAGGTCTTGAGGGTAGTTGCTATGGCTTGGGTCCTCCATCGCGTCGAGATGGTAGAGATAGCCGAAAAACTCATCGAAACCGTGAACGGTGGGCAGGAACTTGTTTAAGTCGCCGAGGTGGTTTTTGCCGAACTGTCCCGTGGCATAGCCCATGGACTTGAGCACCGTCGCGATTGTCGGCGCCTCCGCTGGAATGCCGATCGGCGAGCCGGCCTGGCCGACGGTGGTGAGTCCCGTGCGGATGGGTAACTGCCCTGTAATGAAGTTCGCCCGGCCCGCCGTGCAACTCGCCTCGGCATAATAGTCCGTGAACCGAATTCCCTGGGCCGCCAGTTTGTCCAGGTTCGGCGTGCGTCCCGCCATGATGCCCTGGTGGTAGGCGCCAATGTTGAACCATCCAATATCGTCGCCCATAATAAAGACAATGTTGGGTTGTTTGGTATTGGCAGCCTGTGCCGCGGGCACGCCGCCGATGGACGCCAGCCCGAGAGCAAGCGTAAGGACTGTCGATTGAGGATTTAGTTTCATGGTATTCAGGTCTTTCCGCAGTAATCCGCTCTCACCGGCCCGCGGGGGCTCAGCGAGATTTAGTGTGTATCGCAAGCATGCGGCAGGGTCGAACTACGGCATCGTTGGCCAGTGATTCGTTCGCGACTGAGCGGGCGGATGTGCTGGAAATACCGGCAAAAGAGGCTCGAATCGACCTGATGGAGCCTTCCCCTGCTGCGCGCGGAATCGATTGCCCGCGGTCATTCAAGAAAATGGAAACATTTTGCGGCAGTCAAGGTTTAAAAACCGTTTAGAATCCCTCATTTAAAATGAGGAGCAGGGGTCAACGCTTGACACTTGGTGCAGAGCAGCCAAGGCATACTTATCTTTTCATTATCCGCATAATCGGAAACCGCGCGCGGAATCCGGAAGCGGCCCTCGTTACTTGTCATCCTGAGCTTGCGAAGGATCTCACAGCACACCAGCTAGCGCTATGCCACCATTCAACGATTCGAGTCTCGTGAAAGGAAGAATACTCCAGTGTTCCGATTCAAATGAGGGAGAGGCAACGAAGCGGAGACCCGCGGTTTGGCTCCCTTTCGGTAATCGCTGGGAGTGATTCCGGTTTCCTGACGAAAGACCCTGTAAAACGACGATGCCGCCGAAAAGCCGCAGGAATAGGCGATGTCGACAATGCGGTCTCCTCCGTCTCGCAGCAGCGCCATTGCGGCGAACACGCGCTGGCGTGCCAGCCACTCGGTTAAGGTCATCCGGAAGTAGGTTTGAAAAAGGCCCCGCAGTCGGCGTTCGGATACCCCGGCTTTCCTGGAAATCACCGAGGGCACCATCAGGTCCGGATTGGCGAAGTTTTCTTGCATGAAATCGATCGTGTGGAGAAGGGTGGAGGGAAGAGCATTCTCCGGCGACGTTTCCAGGTGCAGTGCCCGCGTTTCCAGCAGGGACGCCAACGCATTTACCAAGCGGACGAGCGCGTTGATTTGTTGCGCGGAACGCGTCTCGATTTTGCACACCATCGCGGAAACTGGCGTTGAAGGATGCATCCCATCCTGCTTTTCCAGGAATCGCCGAAGCTTCGCGCCGGCTTTCAGCCCTTCGGCTGATGCCTCGTGAAGCCCGCCGATCAAGAGGAGCGCGACCGGTTTGTTTGCCACCGACAGCGGCAGCGCAGCGTGCAAAATTCCCGCCGCACAACATTGCCGAACGACACCGCCGGGTTTCAACGGCTGCATACGCAGTGAAGAATGAATGCACAGGCAGTGCGCGCGGGCCTGTTCGGAAACGGCTACGAACGCTCGGCAGAAGGGGTGACCACGGGCGTGATCGACGATGTCCTCCAGCGATGGCGGCGAAAGCGGGGCGAGCCAGATTCGAACGCCGGTTGCGTCCTGAAAGTCGCCGAGAAGGTCTCTTACGGCGGGATCGCCGTTGAGCCTGTCAAACAGCGCCACAGCATGGGCGTCCAAGTGCCAGGTTGCCATAACATTACCTCCGTTGTTTTTTGGCCGGTCATCACAAAAAGTGCTGGTTTCCTCGAGTTTTTCATCCTTCGCCAGAACTTCGGCGCGCAACGCGCATTCTTGAAGGGCTTCACGCCGGTATTGATTGGTTTGCTTAGGAAAGAATTTCTACAGTTTCGATTTTCCGACTGCCTCTTCGTTTCCCAAACTGGTTTAGTGTTCATTTTTGACGAAGGTCTGAGGTTTGAAATTTGAATCGTACGGCCAGCGGAAACAACGAATACCAAAAACGCGAAAAAACAGGAAGACTTTTTTTGACGGCTTCTTGCGAAGGGGCGCGGAACAAATTTCTTCCGGCGGATCGCTATCACCGGCCGGCCGTGCATAACGGGTATATACACGGAGTAAGAAAACGGCGTCGGCCTGGAACTCTGGGGAGCACACGCGCCCTCGCGTGTTGGCGTCGGCGCCCTCGCCGACGCGAACTTTTTTCAGATGCCGACGCGCTCAGCCGCAAAGATGCCTTTGGCGGGGGCGCCAAAGGCCGCACGCGAGGGCGCGTACGCTCCCCAGAACCCGGTCTCCGACGTTCTCGCAAGAATCGGCGAATCAATAATAGAAGAAATTTGTCCTGCGGCGGGCGTTACGACTCCATGACCTCCGCCCTCCTCGAACGCCTGTTCTTTCCGGAAGGTTCATTGGCAGTTTGCGAAGGATCTCGCGAGGCTGGATAAGCGCAGTCTTGATACGTGCCCATCACCTTGCCGCTATGTAGTCATTGGTGCGGTAAGTGGTCGTGGTCCCCCATCCGTTGCTGGCGACCTCCGTTTCCCAGAGATAGAGTCCCTTGTAGGCTTTGCGAACGAAGGGGTGTCCTTGCTCCGGGTTCCATGGCTGCATGGCCTGGAAGGTTGGGTCGATTGCCCATACTCTTCCATCCGAAAGATGAAGGTGGACCCATGCGTGGCCCACTATTTCCTTGCCCAGGAGGTTGTTCCGTTGGTAGTCCCCGACAACCAGGTTTGCCTTTCCCCCGCGTTTTCTCAGGAATGCGATCAAGGCTGCCGCGCGGTCCTTACAATCTGGCTTTTCCCCGTTCCTTCCTTGGATCCAGTCCATATAGGGGTAGAATCCACAGATGTAGCGGCGAGTTTCGTGAAGCAGATCCTTGTTCGTCAAGGTCGGGTCTTCCTTCTGGGTTAGTTCTGGGAGGTATCGTTCTACGATGGGAGGGAGCCCGCCGGGCGGCGCCGAGTTCGTGTTTCTCAGCATTGCGCCCCGCGGTTGCGTCGCGCATCCGAGAAGCAGGAGCGGCACCGCTCCTTTTGCAAGCAGGCGTAATTTCATTGCTTCCTGTTTCGCCTTTTTTGCGTTCTTGCGCAACGCTCTTGGCGTTGCATACGCAGAAACGCGTATGTCCGGCTCACGGCTCTGCAGGCGGGGGCTCCCGGGCGGTGGAACGCTCCTCACAAGTTCAGGGAAACCCTGATATTTCAATAAGGTCAAACCCGCTTTACAAAATTGCCCAAAAGTTCAACGTAGTCCGCGATTAGTCCCTACTAACCACTCCGGCTCGAATTGGAATTCGCGCCGGCGTGCGGGTTTAGAGGCATGAAACCTAAAAAATTGACCCTCAATTGCATCAGAACGATTCTGGCCGGTTTCCGAAAACGGGCATGGCTGCCTATTCCGATTTTCTCTCTGGAACGATTTCCGGGCGAAACGCGGCAGGAGGAGGAGCGGAAGATGACCGTCTGGGAACGGCTTGCGGCCAAGTTTGCCATTGCCCGGGCCAAGTTCCAGACTGGAGAGGACCTCCGGCAATCCAATGACCGGCTGGGAACCGCGGTCCGGGCGGGAACGGAAGAACTGATAAAGATCAACGCAGCCCTGCGCGAAAGCGAAGAGCGTTTTCAGCAAATGGCCACAAACATCCGCGAAGTCTTCTGGCTGGCGGATGCCGAAACGCCCAGAGTCCTCTACGTTAGTCCGGCATTCGAATCCATCTGGGGCCGCTCCCGCAAGGCGCTCTATGAAAACTCACTCGTCTGGTTCGATGCCGTCCATCCCGAAGACCGCAATGAAGCTCACCGCGTACTTTTCTCAAACAGGGAGTCGGAGGCTCCCAGAAGCCTGGAGTACCGCATCGTGCGGCCCGATGGCGGCGTGCGTTGGATTTCAGACCATGCCTTTCCAGTGCGGGATGGCGCCGGCCGCGTCTATCGATTGGCCGGGGTGGCTCACGACATCACCAAACGGATGCAGACAGAAGCAGCCCTCGTCGAAAGGGAGGCGGCCCTGCGCCGGGCGAACCGCGCGCTCCGCGTCCTTAAGGAGTGCGACGAAGCCCTGCTCCGCGCCACCAATGAAGCCGAACTGCTGGCCCCCGTTTGCCGCATCGTCGTAGAAAGCGGCGGCGCAAGGATGGCCTGGGTCGGATTCCCCGAGAACGACGCGAAGAAGACCGTTCGCCCGATGGCCAGCGCCGGGGACGGCATCGATTACCTCAAGAACGCCCGCATCGAATGGGCGGATACCGCGCTCGGGCGCGGCCCGACAGGCTCGGCCATTCGCAACCGCGAAGTGAACATCTGCTACGACGTCGCCACCGATCCCCGCATGAAGCCCTGGCGCAAGGAACAGCTTCAGCGCGGCTACGCCGCATCGATCGCTCTCCCCCTGCTCTGGGAGGACCGCTGCATGGGCGCACTGACCATCTACTCCCCGGAACGCGACGCTTTTAACGACGAGGAAATCGAACTCTTCAAGCAACTGGCAGGCGACCTCACCTTCGGCCTCATCTCGCTGCGCACCCGCACCGAACGCGAACAGCTTCAGTTCGACCTTCTCAAGATCGCTGAGCGCGAGAAACAGTTAATCTCCCAGGAACTCCACGACGGATTGTGCCAGAACCTTACCGGCACCTGCCTCATGGCCAACCTGCTTCAGCGGCGCCTGGCGGCGCGCGGAGACGAATACGCCGAAGAAGCCCGGCAAATCTGCAACTTGCTCAATACCAGCACCAACGAAGCCCGAAACCTCTCCCACGGCCTGCACCCCATCGGCCCCGATGGCGAAGGGCTCATGAGCGCGCTTTCCACCCTCGCAGGCACGGTAACCAACCTCTTCCACCTCCGCTGCACCTTCCACTGCCCCGAGCCGGTGATCCTGGAAAACGAGACCGCAGCCACGCACCTGCTGCGCATCGCCCAGGAAGCGATCAACAACGCCCGGAAACATGGCCAGGCCGGCGAAATCGCCATCGGCCTGCTCAACACGCCCCAGGGAATCGAGCTCGCTATCGAGGACAACGGCGTCGGCATCCCGCGCACCCTCCCCAAGAAACGCGGCCTGGGCCTTAAAACCATGAACTACCGCGCTTCGGAAATCGGAGCCACCCTCACCCTGCGCCGCGCCGGAAAGAAAGGCACCATCGTAACCTGCGTCCTGCCCGTCTCCGAGACCGCCTGTGACTTACCCGCGGAGCCCGAGAAACTCTGACACCGATTCCGTTCGAAACCTCAAAATTCCGAAATTCCGAAAACAACCGTCGAAAACAGCTTGCCTTTTGCATTCGAGCAGGCAAAATAACCCTCCAATCACTCATACGGCTGGGTAGCTCAGTTGGTAGAGCAGAGGACTGAAAATCCTCGTGTCCCCGGTTCGATTCCGGGCCCAGCCACCACTTCCAAACTCTTGGAAGTGGCTTAAATACAGGTTCCGCGGCCAACTGTCGTTTTTTCGCGGTTTTCTTTTGGTACCCTATGGTACCCATCTGGTTCGGTCTAAATTTAGGCGCAAATTAGGCGCAGAATTTCGGGCGCCTCAACCCGGTCGGCGAAACTCACGCCCTTTGGGATTCACGCTGGAGTTGGCGAAGGCGCCGAAGGTGCTCCTCCGGGGCGGCGCGGTCGCCGTGGTTCGGGAGGACGCCGACGAGGTCCAGCGCCAGCGCCTTCGACACGCTTGTCCCCAGCCGCTCCGGGGCGGAATTGAAGATGGCCGGGGGAAAGTGGGCCATCCCTCGGTAGCTGGCGAACAGGTCGGCGCTGAAAAGGAGTTTCAGGGGTTCGCAGTAGAAACCGGTGTGCCCGAGGGTATGTCCGGGGAGATGAATGGCGCGAAGGCCGCGCCAGACGTCGAGCAAATCGCCGTCGTCGAGCCAGCGGTCGGGAACGAATGGCCGGAAGCTTAAAACGGGGCGTCCCACGCCCTCCAGCAATCCCGTGACTCTCGCCCACCCGCGATAACGGGGGCGCCCCGCGTAGTGGTCTGCGTCAAGCCGGGGGGCGGCGATCCAGGCGCCGGTTTCCCGGGCGAGCGCTGCCACGTTGAGAATGTGGTCGAGGTGCCCATGGGTGACGATGATGCCGCGGATGGGGTCGCGGTCCCAGCCACGGCGGCGAAGCGCCCGCCGCAACAGGAGGCGCCCGCCAATAAACCCGGCGTCGAGCAAATACAGCCCGGAGGCGTCCCGAAAAACATAAAAGTTGAGCCCCGGCGCGCGGACCTGGAGGAGGTCGCCCAAAACGGCGTTGGTGAACGGTGGGGCCTCCATAATTCTCTCGGCGGTGCAGGTTGGAGTTCAGGTCGCGGGCCGGCGAAGCCGTTCGGAAGTAAGAATCGCCTCCTGCTCCATGGGGGCATCCGGATAGCCGATGCTCAGGCACTCGTGCAAGTACTGCCGGAGGAAAGCCGCGATGCTCCCGCAACGCTCATACTGCGCGGTGTGGACCAGTTCGTGGGCGACGAGAAAACGGTCGCCGAGAAAATCCAGCCGCACGCAAATGCCATAGCGGAGCGCAAGCCCGGCGTGAAAGGGCTGATCGGGCCGGCGACCGCTCCCGCTTCGCGCAACACCGGATGCTCCGGCGCGGGGATGGTGGTGACAACCACGAGACGAACCCGCTCGGGATGGGCGACGCCGACCTCCCACGCGTCGGAAAGCTGGGCGGGTGTAAGGCAAGCGCCGGATGCCAGGATGCGCGCCTCTTCCTGTCGCTGGACAAAATAAATTGGACACATTTTGACCGAAAACCTTGGACACTCGTGGACAATAATCTTGGACACTTTTCCAGCAAGCCTGAATTCATGCTGTCAATTTGCCCCCCAAAATCGCACGCGTGGGATTGTCCACGATTTTCGGGCAAAACGCCTCAATAACGCAGTAAGAATCCGCCATTTGGCCGCTGGTCGCCCGACTGGCGGTGGGCCTAAGTCGTGCCACTGACCAGCCTCAGAGTCATCGAGAAATTGGACACCACTGTAATGGAGACGGAACCGGAAGCCGTCGACGAAAATCGCGAAGCCACTCTCTCTTACTGATTCCAGTCCGACAGTCATGGGCAAGCTGCTGGAACTTCGCTCCGCACCTACCCGGTTGACGCTCCCCCGTCCATCCTGGAAATGAATAAACGCTCGATTCGTGCCGGTGACATTTGCAAGGCGATCAGCGAGGAAGGCCGGGGAAAGTGCTCCGGCAAATCGTCACGGAGTCGTGTGGAGCCAGCGTTTGAGCGCCGCTTCCACTTCACCGAGGACACGGGCATCGAACCTTCCTGGCGCTTTGCGAACAAATTCGGTAAATTTCACCGGTTGGATGCTCTGGACGTTAATATAGCTCTGTTCCCGCAACCACGGCACCCGGGGCAAGACGACCTCGTAAGGCGTGTTCTCAAATTGGGTCGTGATCAAGACGACACTGGCGAGCGCGAGCCGGGCGTCGGTTCGGGCCGCCAGCACCAGGGCATAGCGTGGTTTCGCCACTAAACCAAGATCAACGGACCACACCTCGCCGCGTTGCGGGATGGAATGCGTTCTTAAAATTCATCCGCAATTGCATTGCGGCGGGCGGCGGAGCTTAGCACTTCGTTTTCCGGGCTGTCTGCCGCGACGGGAAACGGGATGGCCCGCCGTTTGACGATTTGTTTGTAAAAAAGCTCCAAGGCGGCACGGGGCTTCAGCCCTATCTCTTCTAAAATCGCCTCGGCCTCGCGTTTCAGATCGGGGTCAATGCGGCTCTTTAGGATCGCGCTCATGGTCACAAATGTGGCCCAGACGTGGCCGACTGTCAACCGGTATCGTCCGCCGCCCCGTTAAGTCGAGCGTCGCAACTGTTAGGGAGGACACAGGCTCCGACAACCAGCGAGTGTGGCTTTTCTCAAAACTGGGCGAGGACCGTTACCGGGCGGCTTCGTCCTCCAATGCCGACGTGCGGAAGCTCGATTTGATGATGGATCAGGATACGGCTTGGCTCGCCGGTATCCCGGCCATCGGCGATATGGAGCGTCTACGCGACAAGCTTCAAGAAATGGGGTTCGCCTGTTTGACAACCGATCAACCGGCGGAGATTCAACCGCCATGAGCACGCGGATACGCCAGTGCGGTTGCCGGGACTCGCCCAAGAACAATCCGTAGGCCGCAGGCACCACCGCATGAAACAGGGGGGATTTGCCATCGCGATCCGAATAGACGACTCCTTAATGCGCTCCTTGAAGTACGAGTTCGGTAATTGCGACACCCCGAAATTTGCTTCCAGGGTACACTTCCAGAATTTCCAGCGACATCGAATCTCCCGGTTTGATGAAGATACGTATTGCCTCAAGTCAAAATGACACCGGGGAGTGAAAAAGAGAGCGATACGTTGCCTCATAACTGCTGACACCGGGAGGCGCGGGGGTTTTGCGCAGAAATGGCGTTCTGGAAGGAGCCCGTAGGG